>JAEEGK010004824.1_pt1 | contig 32859 bp, 27 predicted proteins | sample 8958771 | NCBI WGS metagenome assembly JAEEGK01 (sample SAMN16246547, study PRJNA631951) | gut metagenome | biome: gut microbiome; feature: rumen; material: SC-attached | host: Bos | place: Iran: Karaj | collected 2018-10 | reverse complement strand
GGCTCTATCCGAAAGCCTACTGGAGAATGGACCGTCACGAGAAGGCAGTCTACCTGACCTTCGACGACGGTCCCATCCCCGAGGCAACACCCTTTATCCTCGACACGCTGAAGGCGTTCGGGGTGAAAGGCACTTTCTTCATGGTGGGTGACAACGTGCGCAAACATCCGGAACTCTACGAGCGCATCATCGCCGAGGGTCACCAGGTGGGTAATCATACCCACAATCACATGATAGGCCTCACCCACACCATCAAGGAATACAGCTACAACGTTGAGAAGGCCAATGCCTACATCCACAGCCACTACGTGCGTCCGCCCCACGGTTGGATGCGCCTGGCTCAGTATGCCTGGCTAAGCCGCAAGTACAAGATCGTGATGTGGGACCTCGTCACCCGCGACTACTCCAAATGGATGACGGCCGCCGACGTGGTCAATAATATAAAAAGGTACGCGCGTAACGGCTCCATCATCACCTTCCACGACTCGCTGAAGAGCATCGACAAGCTCCGCACAGCCCTCCCCGCCTCTATCCAATGGCTACGAGACCAGGGCTATGACTTCAAGACCTTCCCCTGATTATTTAACACAGAGAACAGACAAACCCCTAAAGACCAGATAACAATGAAAAAATTACTAACAATCGGCTTATTAACAGCCACATTCGCAACAGCAATGAACGCACAACCCAAACTTGCCTCCGATAACATCGACGAGGTACTCAAGGCCATGACCCTTGAAGAGAAAGCCAAACTACTCGTTGGCGGTGCAAACAACTTCTTTGGCGCCAATGCCGTCGTAGGCGGTGAGGCCGACCTCGTGGCAGGTGCCGCAGGTACTTCGCCAGCCATCCCGCGTCTCGGCATCCCTGCCACCGTCCTCACCGACGGCCCTGCCGGCGTGCGTATCAACCCCACCCGCAAGGGTACCGACAAGACCTACTATGCCACAGCCTTCCCCATCGGCTCGTGTCTCGCCTCTACGTGGAACACCGAACTCGTAAGCAAAGTGGGCCAGGCCATCGGCAACGAGACCAAGGAGTACCGTTGCGACGTAATCCTCGGCCCAGGCATGAACCTGCATCGCAACCCGCTCTGCGGCCGTAACTTCGAATACTATTCCGAAGACCCCCTGCTGACGGGTAAGATTGCTGCCGCCTATATCCAGGGTGTGCAGAAGGAAGACGTGGGCGTATCGGCCAAGCACTTCGCCGTGAACTCTCAGGAGACCGACCGTACTGCCGTCGACGAGCGTGTCAGCCAGCGTGCCGCCCGTGAAATCTACCTGCGCGGCTTCGAGATTGCCGTCCGCGAGAGCGATCCCTGGACCATCATGGCCTCCTACAACCAGGTGAACGGTCAGTACTCGATGGGTAACCACGACCTGCTGACGAAGATCCTGCGCGAGGACTGGGGCTATAAGGGCATCGTGATGACCGACTGGATCGGCATCCGCGAGGGTCTGCCCACCATCTCGGAGGTACATGCCGGCAACGACCTCATGGAGCCCGGACAGCCTGCTCAGGTGGAGGAGATCATCAAGGGCGTCAAGGAGGGTAAGCTCGATATCGCCGATGTGGACCGCAACGTGCGCCGTATGCTCGAATACATCGTGAAGACACCCAGCTTCCGCCAATATCCCGCCTCCAACGATCCCGACTTCAAGGCCCATGCCGCCATCACCCGTCAGAGTGCCGCCGAGGGTATCGTCCTCCTCAAAAATAACGGAGCATTACCTTTCCGCACAGAAGGTAATCATAATTCTCAATTCTCAACTCTCAATTCTCAATTGATAAAAACCGTTGCTTTGTTTGGCGAGAACTCCTACGACTTCCTGAGCGGAGGTACAGGTTCCGGCTGTGTGCATCCTCCTTACGTGGTTGATATGCTTCAGGGCCTTGAGAACGCAGGCATCAAATCTAGTGCGACCCTCACGGATATCTACCGCAAGTACATCGACTATGCACGCATCAAGTTCCAGGCTGAGCGTCATCCAGCCAAGTGGTTCCAGACCGAGATGATGGGCCAGCAGAAGTATCCCGAGATCAGCCTCTCCCCCATCGCCATCAACAAGGAGGTACAGGCTGCTGACGCCGCCATCATCACCATCGGCCGTCAGGCTGGTGAGGGCATCGACCGCGATATCGACACCGAGTTCAACCTCATTCCCGAGGAGCGGGCGCTCATCGTCGATGTGTGCAACGCCTTCCACGCAGCAGGCAAGCCCGTCATCGTCATCATCAACTCCGGCTCCGTCATCGAGACAGCCTCCTGGAGCGGCTATCCCGATGCCATCCTCTGCGCCTGGCAGCCAGGCATGGAGGGCGGGAACTCCATCGCCGACCTGCTCACAGGTAAGGTGAATCCCTCCGGCAAGCTCACGATGACCTGGCCCATCGCAGCCACCGACCACGCTTCAACGAAGAACTTCCCCGGCAACATCGACGACTACACCTTCCAGATGATGGTCGGCAACAAGATGCCTGTCCCAGGCCATGCCTACACCAACCACGAGGAAGACATCTACGTCGGTTACCGCTTCTTCGATACCTTCAACAAAGAGGTGGCCTATCCCTTTGGCTTCGGCCTCAGCTACACCACATTCGCCTTCTCGAAGCCAGTAGTGAAACTCTCAACTCTCAACTCTCCGCTCGGCCAAAGGCCGCTTGCTACCAAAGGGACGCAAGAACTCTCAACTGTCCAAGTCTCCATCACTGTCAAGAACACAGGCGCTGTCTCTGGCAAGGAGGTGGCACAGGTCTATGTCCAGGCCCCGAAGGGCCGTCTGGAGAAGCCCGTTCAGGAGCTGAAGGCCTTCGCCAAGACGCGCGAGCTGCAGCCTGGTGAGAGTCAGACGCTCACGATGACCATCCCTGTACGCGACCTGGCCTCTTTCGACGAGGCCGGCAGTCAGTGGATTACCGAGGACGGCACCTACACCTTCCGCATCGGATCATCAAGCCGAGACATCGCCGCTACCGCCCAGCTGAAGATTGCTGAATATACGGAAAAGACCACCAACGCCCTCGCTCCCCAGCAGCCGTTGAAGCTACTCAAACAATAACACATAAGGAAGAGGATAGGTGACGACCTATCCTCTTCCTTTTTACTCAAACGTTTTCATGAGTTTTTCGGGTGAAAAAAGTACAACGTATAGAATTAGTTCGTAACTTTGCACCGACAAAACAAACAAACAACATTAAAAAGAATAACAGCTATGAGTAAGAAATTTGTAATCGGAGATCGTTTAAAGGATGAGTGGATTTCAGTTCTGGACACTGAGAAGAAGAAGCTCGAGTTTACCAACCACCTGGCCAGCGCCAAGGAGTATCTGCAGGAGGAAGACGCACAGATAAGCCTCCAGAAGATTCAGGAGACAGGCTATTTCAGCGACCTGCAAATCTATATGAAGGAGGACAACAAGGCGTACAAGATAGACGAGAACGACTCATTCCAGTAAACCACAAAAAAAGCTCCCCGGAAAGGGAGCTTTTTCTTTGATGGCTTATACCCTGGGCTTTCTAAGGACCCACTCCATATAATAGCCGATGCCAGCCTTGCCGGCATCATAGCCCAGCCAGCCTAAGATGTGGTTGGTGACAAACTGCTCAGGCATCAGGGCATACTGGAGCTTCCACAGCCAGGGACGGTTCATCGTCCAGTTCGCACTACGCTGCAAGTGTTTCAGGTCGGGAAGGGTTTCCTGCGTGTAATCCGTCGTCTGCTCAATCTCAAACCCACAGTTGGTGTAATGGGTGTTAAGCTCTTCCAGCGACTCGAACAAGGCTGCCGACCCTCCCTTCGACGTCAGCGTGATGGCCATCTGGATCTTGGGATCGTAGGTCTCAAAGCGATCTGCGAGGGCATAGTCGAAGATGATCATCACGCCACCGGGTTTCAGCACGCGATAGACCTCGCGATAAATCTTCTCTTTATCGGTATTATGAACAATGGTCTCAACGGCGTAACACACATCAACGGAGTTGTCGGCCAGTTGAGGGATACTGCTGTAGTCTTGCTCGTAAATGGTCACATTCCCGGGCATCTGGTCCTTCTTGAGAGGGATCAGGTCGACACCGACAAAGCGAGACTTGGGAAAACCGTGAGCAAGATACAGGAGATTGGCCCCTTGTCCGCAGCCTAACTCCAGCACGAGGTCTCCGTCCTTGATATGATCGGCAATCGCATCAGGCTGATGATAAATATCCTCATCGGTAAAAGTGCCGCTCTTGGAAATCCTGAAGTGCATGAAGCCATCTTGCGAATGGAAGACCTTGTAGGCCCAATGACTGACCTTGAAATAGTTGCGTATCTGAGCCAAGGAATTTTTCTCGCCGTTTATCAACTTCTCCAGGTCGATGAACTTAGACATCCTGTCTACCTTGGAATGAATTTGATAAATATAGTACCCTTTGTTCATAATTGATAATGGAAAATTTATAATTGACAAATAAAGATTATCCGCAGCGAACTGCGGATAATCTCTGATTATTACTCCTTGTCCAAGAGTATCTTCATCATCTCGACAGCAGCCTTCGCGACGGAAGTACCAGGTCCGAAGATGGCGGCGACACCAGCCTTGTAAAGGAACTCATAGTCCTGGGCAGGAATCACACCACCGGCGATGACCATAATGTCCTCGCGACCCAGTTTCTTCAGTTCCTCGATCAGCTGCGGGATGAGCGTCTTGTGACCAGCTGCCAATGAAGAGGCACCAACCACATGGACATCGTTCTCAACAGCCTCGCGGGCAGCCTCGGCAGGTGTCTGGAACAAGGGTCCCATATCCACGTCGAAACCACAGTCGGCATAACCCGTTGCCACAACCTTTGCACCACGGTCGTGACCGTCCTGACCCATCTTGGCGATGAAGATACGCGGACGACGACCTTCCTTCTCTGCGAACTCGTCGGTCAGCTTGCAAGCCAACTCGAACTCGCTGTCGTTCTTTGATTCTGAACTATACACGCCTGAAATTGTTCTGATTACTGCTTTATAACGGCCCACGATCTCTTCGCAGGCATCTGAAATCTCACCCAGAGTACAACGGAGCTGTGCTGCCTTGACGGCGAGGTCGAGCAGGTTGTTCTCACTCTTCTTACCCTCGTTGAACTCACGGACACATTCGGTGATAGCCTTGAGAGCTGCCTGGCAGGCTGCCTCGTCGCGCTTACTGCGAACCTCCTTCAGGCTCTCCTCCTGCTGCTTGCGAACAGCGGTGTTATCCACCTCAAGGATGTCGATAGGATCCTCATGCTCCAGACGATACTTATTGGTACCCACGATAGTCTGAACGCCAGAGTCGATACGAGCCTGTGTACGGGCGGCAGCCTCCTCGATACGCATCTTAGGCAGACCGGTCTCGATAGCCTTAGCCATACCACCGAGCTTCTCAATCTCCTGAATGTGCTCCCAAGCCTTATGCACCAACTCGTTGGTCAAGGTCTCTACATAGTAGCTGCCAGCCCACGGGTCGATCTGCTTGCAGACCTTCGTCTCATTCTGGATATAGATCTGGGTGTTACGGGCGATACGAGCCGAGAAGTCGGTAGGCAGCGCGATGGCCTCGTCGAGGGCGTTGGTGTGCAACGACTGGGTGTGACCCAGCACAGCAGCCATAGCCTCGATACAGGTACGGCCTACGTTGTTGAACGGATCCTGCTCTGTCAATGACCAACCAGAGGTCTGTGAGTGGGTACGCAGAGCCAGAGACTTCGGGTTCTTGGCGCCGAAGCTCTTCACGATTTTGGCCCACAACAGACGACCTGCACGCATTTTTGCTATTTCCATGAAGTGGTTCATGCCGATGGCCCAGAAGAAGCTGAGTCGTGGAGCAAAAGCATCCACGTCGATGCCTGCGTTGACACCAGTACGCAGATAGTCCATACCGTCGGCTAGGGTGTAAGCCAACTCGATGTCAGCCGTAGCACCAGCCTCCTGCATATGGTAACCAGAGATAGAGATCGAGTTGAACTTCGGCATCTTCTGAGAAGTGTACTCGAAGATATCGGCGATAATCTTCATCGAGAATGCAGGCGGATAGATATAGGTGTTACGCACCATGAACTCCTTCAGGATATCGTTCTGGATGGTTCCGGCCATCTCCTCCAACTGAGCACCTTGCTCCAGACCAGCTACGATGTAGAAGGCCAGGATAGGCAGCACGGCACCGTTCATGGTCATAGACACAGACATCTTGTTCAAGGGGATACCACTAAACAAGACCTTCATGTTCTCCTCGTTACAGATACTCACGCCAGCCTTACCGACATCGCCCACCACACGGGCATTATCGGGGTCGTAACCACGGTGTGTAGGCAGGTCGAAGGCAACGGAAAGACCCTTCTGACCAGAAGCGAGGTTACGGCGATAGAAAGCGTTTGACTCCTCAGCGGTGGAGAATCCGGCATACTGACGGATGGTCCAAGGCTTGAAGGGGTACATCATAGAATACGGACCACGGAGATAAGGGGGAATACCTGCCGTAAAGTCGAGGTGTTCCATACCTTCGAGGTCTTCCTTCGTATAGACGGGGCGCACCTCGATATGCTCGGGGGTCTTCCAGTTCTCTACGATTCCATTGTCTTTAATCCACTTGGCACCATTCTGAGCCTTGATGCCTGCATAGATATCAATATCTTTAAATTGTTTACGCATAATTCAAGTCTCCTATTCTTTAGATACCAAGTTTCTGATTATATTCTTTCAAAGTCTCCAGCACGTTGCACTTCACGTGAACAAAGTTCTCAATGCCGGCAGCCTTCAGATCCTCCATGCAAGCAGGTGCACCAGCCACGACAAACATAGCACGGCCATCGAGATACTTGAAGGCAGGGATAGCGTACTCAGCATACTCATCGTCGGATGAGCAGATGACCACGATGTCGGCCTTAGCCTCAAGCGCAGCATCGACACCCTCCTCAACGGTCTTGAAGCCGAGGTTATCGATCACCTTATAGCCAGCACAAGCCAGGAAGTTGCACGAGAACTGTGCACGGGCCTGACGCATGGCGAGGTTACCGATGGTGAGCATGAAGGCCGTAGGCACTTTGGTCTCTTCGGTATGGATGCGGAGATCCTCGAAGTCGGCAGCCAGACGCGTGCTTTCAATAGCCTTGAACGGACGCTCGCAATCCTCTTGATTCTGTCCGCAGCAGCAACCACAAGCCTTCGCCTTCTTACCCTCACTCTTCTCAGTGAAGTTGGGGAACTGGTTGGTACCCAGCAGGAACTCCTTGCGCTTGGCAGCATCGCCATGACGCTTCACGTTGGTGGCGTTGATGTCGTCCTGGATGGTTCCGGCCTTCACGGCAGCCAGGAAGCCTCCCTCCTCTTCTACCTTCAGGAACAACTTCCAGGCCTCAGTAGCCAGTGCATCAGTCAGGTGCTCAATATAGTAAGAACCTGCTGAAGGATCAACGATGCGGTCGAAATGGCTCTCCTCCTTGATCAGCAGCTGCTGGTTACGGGCGATACGCTCCGAGAAATCAGTAGCCTCCTCGTAAGGAGCATCGAACGGTGTTACCACCATGGAGTGAACACTACCCAAAGCGGCACTCATCGCCTCGGTCTGCGAACGGAGCAGGTTGACATAGCTGTCAAACAACGTCTGATTATAAGTAGAGGTCGTGGCGTTGATGATCATCTTGCAAGCGCAATCGCACTTGGGTTCATACTGCTTCACAATCTGAGCCCACAACAGGCGTGCTGCACGGAACTTAGCAATCTCCATGAAGTAGTTCTCCGAGATACCCATGTTGAACTTGATGCTCTTGGCAGCGAGGTCTACATCGACACCGGCATCCGTCAACTGCTGCAGATACTCATTTCCCCAAGCCAAAGCATAGCCCAGTTCCTGAACGATATAGGCACCGGCATCGTTGAGGGCATCGCTGCTCACAGCGATACAGCGGAACTGAGGATACGCCTTCAGAGCCTCCACGAGTTTCGGGGCCACCTCCAGAATCGGAGTGACATCCTTGCCCTTCATCACCATCTTGGCCATCGGGTCGAACTCGATAGAGCCTACCACCTTTTCCTTGTCGTAGCCCTTCTTGTCGAAGTAAGCCACGAGGATCTCTGCCAGTTCGACAGCATGACGCGGACATGTGGCGAAGTTCACCTCGACGATATCACAGAGGATATTGTCGAGCAAAGCCTCCACAGTCTCTTTGCTCACCAGTTTGCCTGACAACTTAAAGCCCAGTGAGTCGATACCCTTGTTCAGGATGTCGAGTGCCTTGGCATTAGCAGCCTTGGGATCGTCAACCACGATGTTCTGGCGTACATACCACACGTTTGAGTCCTTCTTGTTACCACGCACGAACGGGAACTCTCCGGGGAGAGCGTCGGGGGTTTTCAGATTCGCCAGATCTTCACGACGATAGAAGGGCTGTACATTAAAACCTTCATTTGTTCTCCATACCAAGCGCTTCTGGAAGTCTGCGCCCTTCAAGTCAACCTCGATCTTGTCGAGCCATTCCTGACGGGTCGGAGCAGTAAACTCGGTAAAGAGTTTCTCTTTGTTTGCCATAGTTAAAAACGTCTATTAATTATATAAGTTTGTTTTTAGTCCCACTTAACAGACCGCAAAGATACAAACTTTTTAGCCAAATCGTCCAATTGAATTGTGAAAGAAATAAAAAAACGGTTTATATTCAAAATTTACTGCACAAAATTGCATAATATGAGCAATTTTTGAGTACCTTTGCAGCCGAATTTGAGAGAATTGTTTAAAATTGCAGGATATGGAATCATTTCAATGGCTGAAAGACTTGTTCGTGACCACCGACTCTGTGGCACATATTGTTTTGCTTTATGCCATCGTCATTGCCATCGGTGTGTATTTGGGTAAGATCAAGGTCTTTGGCGTCTCCCTGGGTGTCACCTTCGTACTCTTCGCAGGTATTCTGGCTGGTCATATCGGATTCACAGCCCCCACCTCCATCTTGACATTCATGCAGGACTTCGGCCTGATCCTCTTCGTGTTCATGATCGGTCTACAAGTAGGCCCAGGCTTCTTTGAAAGCTTCGGCACGGCAGGTATCAAACTCAACGGTCTGGCGGCCATGGCTATTTTATTAAATATCCTGGTGATGTTCGCCTGTTATTATATTTTCTTCGACACCAACAATACAGCCACTCTGCCTATGATGGTGGGTACACTATACGGTGCCGTGACGAACACCCCCGGACTTGGTGCTGCCAACGAGGCCCTGAATACGGTATTCTCCAACGGCAGTGCCCCACAGATTGCCTCGGCCTATGCCTGTGCCTACCCTCTGGGTGTGCTGGGCATCATCGGTGCTACTATATTAATAAGGTACGCATGTAAAATAAAGTTAGAGGAAGAGGAACAGCGACTGAAGGCGATGGAAGAGACGAACACCAACAAGAAACCCTATAAGATGCATCTGGAGGTGACGAACAAATATCTGGAGGGCAAGACTCTGTTGCAGGTACACGACTTCCTGAACCGCGACTTCGTGGTATCACGCCTTGTCCATGCAGGTGAGTTATGCATCCCCAACCGCGACACCGTGTTCCATGTGGGCGACCAGATGCTCATCGTCTGTGCGGAAGCTGACCAAGAGGCTATCATGGCTTTCATTGGTCCGAAGCTTGACATCGACTTCGAGCAGCAAGACCAGCCGCTGGCCTGTAAGCGCATCCTTATCACCAATCCGAAGATCAACGGCAAGACACTTGCCTCGATGCACTTCTCCAGCGTCCATGGTGTCAACGTGACCCGCGTCACCCGTCACGGCATGGACCTCTTCGCCTCTGCCGGATTACCCCTGCAGGTAGGCGATAAGATCATGGTTGTAGGTCCTGAGGATGCCGTGGACCGTGTGGCCAGCCAGATGGGTAACTCTACACGCCGTCTGAATGCGCCAAACATTGCCACCATATTCGTGGGCATCTTCCTCGGACTGATCTTCGGATCGTTACCCTTTGCCATTCCCGGCATGCCAGTACCCGTGAAACTGGGTCTGGCAGGTGGTCCGCTGATCGTCGCCATTCTCATTGGACGTTACGGCTACAAGATCCACCTGGTGACCTATACCACCACCTCGGCAAACATGATGCTGCGCGAGATAGGTCTCGTACTCTTCCTCGCTTCCGTGGGTATCAAGGCGGGAGCAGGTTTCTTTGAGACGGTCATCGAGGGCGACGGTCTGCTATATGTGCTCACGGGCTTCCTCATCACCGTCATCCCCATCCTGATTATCGGTCCCATTGCCCGTCTGCGCCACAATTTCAACTACTTCACCATTGCGGGCATGATTGCCGGCACATACACCGATCCTCCTGCATTAGCCTACGCCAATAGCATCTGTTCGAAGGAGGCACCTGCACTCGGCTACTCGACGGTCTATCCGTTAGCCATGTTCCTGCGCATATTCACCGCCCAGATCATCATACTGTTCTTCTGCGGGTAGATGGAATACTCAGATTACTCAGATCATATAATAATACACCAATCAAAAAATGAACAAAGCCAAACTTCTGCTTAGCGGTTTATTGCTGGCAAGCGCCTCGGCGGTGATGGCTCAGGGAGCCAGAAATATCCGCCTGAATGAGGTGATGACCAACAATACCGCCAGCATTCAGGATGAATACGGACAGCGTGAGGCGTGGATAGAGTTGGAGAACACCTCGTTCACCACCTACAACATCCGCGGCATGTACCTCACCACCGACCGTAGTGTCCTCAATCCTCAGATGAGCGTGCCTGAGCGCATCAAGCGCATGACCATCATCCCCAACGGCGAACCCCGTACACAGATCGGCGGTCGCCAGCACATCGTGTTCTTCGGTAACTCGAATCCTGCCCAGGGTAAGTTGCACCTCTCACTGAAGGTTCCCATGTCGGAACCTGTATGGATCGGTTTCTATAACGGCAATGCCGAGGAACTCATTGACTCTGTCACCGTTCCAGCTTTGGCAGCAGACCAGAGCTATGCGCGTCATGGCAACCAATGGAGCGTGAAGTCGGCAGAGCATGTCACACCCGGCATCGAAAATTTCATCAAGACCGACGAGACGAAAGACGCCAAGCTGAAGCGTGAGGATCCCCATGGCATCGGCATCACCCTGCTGGCTATGGGTATCGTGTTCTTCTGCCTCGCCCTATTATTTATCTTCTTCTGGATCTTCGGCGTAATCATGAACCATCTTGACACAGCGAAGAAGGTGGCCAACACCCAACCCATCAAGCCCATCACGAAAACCGTTGAGATTACCCACGACCTGGCCCATGCCACAGGTAACATCCTGCAGGACGGCCTTGGGAAGAAGGGTATCGACAAGGAAGTCTATATCGCCGTTATCTCCATGGCCCTGAAACAGTATCAGGACGACGTCCACGACGTGGAGAGTGGCATCATCACCATCAAGACAAAGGATACTGGCTGGAGCGACGAATATAGTCAGATGACCCATTTCCACGACCCCTTACAGCCCTCCAGCCACACGGCTCCGAGAATTCCCACAACCCCCAACTTAAGATAGTTTATAGTTTAAAGTTTATAGAAGATGAATAAGTATCAGTATAAAGTACAAGGCGTCGATTACGACGTAGAGATAGAAGAAGTAGAGGGCAACGTTGCCAAGGTCATTGTCAACGGCATCCGTTTCGATGTGGAGCTCAAGCAGCCCATCAACCCGACGAGCACCCTGAAGAAAGTCCACGTAGAAGCCCCGAAACCTGTGGCCCGTCCTGCTGTGGCTCCTGCAGCTGCGCCTGCCGAGACCAAGCCCATGGCTGCCGGTTCCGGCTCACCCATCAAGGCCCCGCTCCCAGGTACTATCACTGACCTGAAGGTCAATGTAGGCGACAAGGTCAATGCGGGCGACATTGTGCTCGTGCTCGAGGCCATGAAGATGCAGAACAATATCGAGTCCGAGTACTCTGGCACCGTCACCTCCATCACCGTCAAACCAGGCGAAACTGTCATGGAAGGCGTTGTGCTCATGACCATCGGGTAATAGTTTACAGTTTATAGTTTACAGAAATGGACTTGGGACAATTTATCATACAGAACTTTCATGAGTTCCTGACCTATACGGCCTTTGCCAATGCCACCATCGGGAACATGATCATGATTGCCGTGGGAGCCTTCTTCATCTGGCTCGCCATCAAGAAAGACTTCGAGCCGCTGCTGCTCGTCCCCATCGGACTGGGCATCATCCTCGGAAATATCCCCTTCCGTGCCGATGCCGGCCTGGAGATCGGTCTCTACGAAGACAACTCCGTGCTGAACATCTTCTATCAGGGTGTTCGCCAGGGTTGGTATCCGCCGCTCATCTTCCTCGGAATTGGAGCCATGACCGACTTCTCGGCCCTGCTGGCCAATCCGAAGCTGATGCTCATCGGCGCCTCCGCCCAATTCGGTATCTTCGGTGCCTACATGGTGGCCCTGGCCATGGGCTTCGAGCCCTCTCAGGCAGCAGGTATCGCCATCATCGGTGGTGCTGATGGTCCTACGGCCATCTTCCTCTCGTCAAAGCTCTCACCAAACCTCATGGGTGCCATCGCCGTGTGTGCCTACTCATACATGGCCCTCGTGCCAGTAATACAGCCGTTCATTATGCGTCTGCTCACCACGAAGAAAGAGCGCGTCATCAAGATGAAGCCCGGCCGTGAGGTGTCTCAGACAGAGCGTATCCTCTTCCCCATCATCGGCCTGCTGCTCACCACGTTCATCGTGCCCTCAGGCCTGCCCCTGCTCGGCATGCTGTTCTTCGGCAACCTGCTGAAGGAGAGCGGCAAGACCACCCGTCTGGCCAAGACTGCCGGCGCTGCACTCAACGACATCGTCGTCATGCTCCTCGGCCTCACCGTAGGCTGCTCAACGCAAGCCTCCGAGTTCCTGACGTTCAACACCATCAAGATCTTCGCCCTCGGCGCCATGGCCTTCATGATTGCCACCGCCTCGGGTGTCTGCTTTGTGAAGGTGATGAACCTCTTCCTGCCTGAGGGTAAGAAACTGAACCCGCTCATCGGTAATGCCGGTGTGAGTGCCGTACCCATGGCAGCACGTATCTCTAACAACCTCGGCCTGGAATACGACCGCCACAACTTCCTGCTCATGCACGCCATGGGTCCGAACGTGGCCGGAGTCATCGGCTCTGCCGTCGCCGCCGGTGCCCTGCTCGGATTCCTCTCTTAAATGACAAATAGGCCCAAAGTAGCGATCCTCGACCCCAACACCCTTTCGGCGTTGGGGTTGAAGTCGATACTTCAGAACATCATGCCCATCATGACCGTCGACACCTTCGGCTCCTTCTCCGAACTGGCAGCCGCCGATGCCGACAACTACTTCCACTACTTTGTGGCCATGAGCATAGTGCTCGAAAACAAACCATTCTTCCTGGAGCGCCGACGCAAGACCATCGTGCTCACGCTCTCACTCGACACGATGTCACAACTCTCCAACTTCCATTGTCTCTGTGTCAACGTGCCAGAACAGCAACTAGTGCGTTCCCTGCTCACCCTCCAACAGCATGCCCACGGCCGTGGCGAGCATCTGCCGCCCATGCCCGAGATGCTGCAGCGTAAGGTTCTCTCTGACCGTGAGATCGAGGTCATGTCGCTCATCGTGCAGGGCTATATCAACAAGGAGATCGCCGATCGCCTGAACATCGGTCTGGCCACCGTCATCACCCACCGCAAAAACATCATGGACAAACTGGGGCTGAAGAGTGTTTCGGCCCTCACCATCTATGCCGTCATGCACGGCTACGTCGACATCAATAAGATTTAACTACCCAGCTGTTGGTTATTTCATTTTTATTTTGTACCTTTGCGCCCAAATTGACAAACAATGAACGAACAGCTCTCACAAATAGACTTTGAGAATGCCCGTGCCGAGGTCTGGTGTTTCGACAACGGCACGGAGGTTAGAGAATACCATGCGATGATTCACGTCAGCACCCCGCAGCTGACTTACGCCCGCCAGTTGGAAGCCGTGATGAACGCTTACAACGGTCTGCTCAGCCGTCTGCCCGACGCCCATGCCGTATTCAAGCGCTATTTCCTCAGCGACGCCGCCAACCAGGCTGATGACATCATCGTGGCCGACGTCACCGACTGTGCCAAGAGTATCATCCAACAGGCACCCCTCGACGGAACGAAGGTTGCACTCTGGGTGTGGCTGATGACTGGTGTGCAGACCAGACTCACCAAGAGCGGTCTCTACGAGGCAGCCCACGGACAGTTCCGCCACCTATGGAACGCCTCGGCCCACAACCTCGCCGCCAACTCCGAATACCAGATGCGCCTGCTCTTCAACGAATATATCATGCAGCTGGCCGAGGAGGGCTGCAAGCTCGCCGACAACTGCGTCCGCACATGGCTCTTCGTCAACGACATCGACCTCAACTACGGCGGAGTCGTCAGAGCCCGCAACCAGGTATTCTTCACCCAGGGACTCACCGTCCACTCACACTTCATCGCCTCTACAGGCATCGGCGGGCGACAGCAGGATCCCAACGTACTCTCGCAGATGGACAACTACACCATCGCCGGCCTTCAGGCTGAGCAGGTGCGCTACCTCTATGCCCCCACCCACCTGAACCGCACGAGCGACTACGGTGTCTCCTTTGAGCGCGGCACCTGTATCGACTATGCCGACCGCCGTCATGTGTTTATCTCCGGCACGGCCAGCATCAACAAAAAGGGCGAGGTGATGTACCCCAAGGACGTGGAACAGCAGACGCGCCGCATGTGGGAGAATGTCGAAGCCCTGCTGAAGGAAGCCGACTGCAACTACGATGATGTACCGATGATCATTGTCTATCTGCGCGACGTCGCCGACTACAGTCTGGTGCGCCGCCTCTTCGAGGAACGTTTCCCTGGTAAGCCCTGCATCATTGTCCACGCTGCCGTCTGTCGTCCAGGCTGGCTTGTAGAGATGGAGTGCATGGCCGTCAAAGCACAGTCAAAACCTGAATTCCCTGCTTTTTAGACATAAGAACATAATAACAAATATTTTTTAGACAGAAGAACATAAGAACATATTTAATTATGAAAAGATTACGCAACTTACATATCTCTTTCCTCTTTCCACTTTCCTCTATCCTCTTGATGAGCCTGGCCTTGACGAGCTTTGTCGCCGACGAGCCGATGACCAAGGAGAACGGCACGTATGTCATCAACACTACCCAACTGGGCAAGGACATCGAGGGCTATGCCGGCCCTACCCCGCTGAAGGTATATATCAAAGGTAACAAGGTGGAGAAGATTGAGTTCCTCAAGTCGCCCGAGACACCCAAGTACTATGCGAAGGTGAAGAAGGCGCTGCAGGATAAGTGGAACGGCAAGAAGGTCAAGGATGCCAAGAAGATGCAGGTAGATGCCGTCACCGGTGCCACCTTCAGTTCCGAGGCCGTCATCAAGAACGTCCAGATAGCGCTCGACTACTACCAAAGTCACAAATAGTCCGAGAACTTACACATTAATATTTCAACCGGCACTCTGAGCCTTGACTCAGGGTGCCGGTTTGTCATAGTTTGGGCTATGTGAAGTCCATGAAAGCCGTATTGTAACACAAAGAAAGGTTAGGGGTAACTCACAAATTCTCGCGAGAATTCTGAAGTTTAGATAGACTAAAGTCGGAGTTTACCCTAACTAAAGTCCGAGTTTAGCCTATCTAAACACCAAGTGCACATAGATGTGTTGATGTGTACAACATTTTTAGAAATGATTTGTTACTATTTCAAGAACCTACACAAATTTTAAGTATCCTTCTGTAATACAACAAATTACACATCATTCTACCTACATCAAACCACAACGGGGAGCACGCATCACTCCCTAAAATAGTCTATCAAAAACTTGGTTATTTCGGATTGTTGTTGTATCTTTGCAACATGATTGACGATAAACTGATTTGATATGAAAAGACTGATTTTTATGACCATGGCAGCATTTGCCACAACTGCAGTGTCAGCACAGGGACTGCAGTACCCCAAGGCCGCGAAGGACGGCACTGTTGACGAGTATTTCGGCACGAAGGTGGCCGATCCCTACCGCTGGCTGGAGAACGACACAAGTGCTCAGACAGCAGCATGGGTGGAGGCAGAGAACAAGGTGACCAACGCCTACCTGCAGAAGATTCCCTTCCGAGGGAAGCTGCTGAAGAGGCTGACAGAACTGGCCAACTACGAGAAGATCTCGGCGCCAAGGAAGCGTCACGGCAAGTGGTACTTCTACAAGAACAACGGCCTGCAGAACCAGAGCGTGATGTACGTAATGGACGAGCTGGGCGGTGAGCCCCGCGTGTTCCTCGACCCCAACAAACTGAGCACCGACGGTACGGTGGCCCTGAAGGGTGTCTACTTCTCTCACAACGGCAAGTATGCCGCTTACACTATCTCCCGCAGCGGCAGCGACTGGGAGGAGATCTACGTGATCGACCTGAAGACGGGACAACTGACACAGGACCACATCGAATGGGCCAAGTTTACGGGTGCTTCATGGAAGGGCGACGGATTCTACTACAGCGCCTACGACGCTCCAGTGAAGGGTAAGGAGTTCTCGAACGTGAACTCAGGGCACAAGATATATTACCATAAGATAGGTACGCCACAGAGCGAGGACGTGCTCTTCTATCAGAATGCCGCCTACCCCATGCGCTTTTATATTGTCAGCGTGAATGAGGAGGAGACCAAGATGTATCTCTTCGAGGAGGGTGCCGGCTCGGGCAACAACCTCTTTGTGAGAGACCTGCGGAAGCCGGAGTCGCAGTTCATCCAGATGACTTCGAATATGGACTATCAGTACTCACCCTTCTACGACGACGGAGACCGTATCTATCTCTACACGAACTACGGTGCTCCCAAGGGCCGTATCATGACAGCCGACATCCACCAGCCGGGCGTTGACAACTGGCAGGAGCTGGTGGCAGAGCATGAGAACGTGCTTGGCGGTGTGGATGTGATCAACCGTCAGATGATCCTCACCTATCAGAAGGATGCCTCAGACCATGCCTATCTCTACGGTCTCGACGGTAAGTTGCGCCATGAGGTCAGACTCCCGTCGGTAGGCAGCGTGGGCTTCACTGGCGACGAAAAGGAACCTGAATGCTTCTATACGTTCACCTCGTTCACCATCCCTGGCACCGTCTACCGCTACGATATGGCCAAGGACGAGAGCACGCTGTACACACAGCCAAAGGTAAAATTCCGTCAGGATGACTATACCTCGGAGCAGGTGTTCTTCCAAAGTAAAGACGGTACGCGCATACCCATGTTCCTTACTTATAAAAAAGGACTGAAGAAGAACGGCGCGAACCCCGTCTACCTCTACGGCTATGGTGGTTTCAACATCTCACTGGGTCCGAGTTTCTCATCCATCCGCATCCCCTTCCTCGAGAATGGCGGCATCTATGCCCAGGTGACGCTCCGAGGCGGCAGCGAGTATGGTGAGGAATGGCACTTGGCTGGCACAAAGATGCAGAAGCAGAATGTGTTTGACGACTTCATCGGCGCTGCAGAGTGGCTCATCAGCGAGGGCTATACCTGCAAGGACAAACTGGCCATCGTTGGCGGTTCTAACGGCGGACTGCTCGTGGGAGCCTGCATGACCCAGCGACCAGACTTGTTTGGAGTGGCCATCCCACAGGTTGGCGTGATGGATATGCTGCGCTATCATAAGTTCACCATCGGTTGGAACTGGGCCAGCGACTACGGCACCAGCGAGGACTCTAAGGAGATGTTCGAGTATCTGCGGGGCTACTCTCCCCTTCACAACCTGAAGCCCGGCACCAGCTATCCTGCGACCCTCGTGACAACAGCCGACCACGACGACCGTGTAGTACCTGCCCACTCGTTCAAGTTCGCTGCCACATTGCAGGAATGCCATCAGGGCAACAACCCCGTGCTCATCCGCATCGACACGAAAGCAGGTCACGGAGGCGGCAAGCCGCTGGCGAAAGTGCTGGAGGAGCAAGCTGATATCTACGGATTCATCCTCTATAATATGGGAGTGAAATTCAAGTAAAAAAGAAATCCCGCCGAGTTGGCGGGATTTCTTTTTTTACTATTTTGCGTAGGCAACTGACCTCGTCTCTCGAATCACGGTAATCTTCACCTGACCCGGATAGGTCATCTCGTTCTGGATCTTCGTAGCAATGTCTGAGCTGAGAGCCTCGGCCTCGGCATCGTTCATCTTGTCGGCACCGACGATAACACGCAGCTCACGGCCAGCCTGGATAGCATAGGTCTTCGTGACACCAGGATAGCTCATGGCAATGGCCTCAAGGTCGTTGAGACGCTTGATGTAAGCCTCTACGATCTCACGACGGGCACCGGGACGGGCACCGCTGATAGCATCGCACACTTGAACGATGGGAGCAAGCAGGGTCTGCATCTCCATTTCGTCGTGGTGGGCACCGATGGCATTACAGATGTCGGGTTTCTCCTTGAACTCCTCGGCGATCTTTGCACCATAGAGTGCATGGGGCATCTCGCTCTCCTCGTCGGGCACCTTACCGATATCGTGGAGCAGACCGGCTCGCTTGGCTTTCTTCGGGTTCAGTCCGAGTTCAGCGGCCATGACTGCACAGAGATTAGCTGTCTCACGGGCATGCTGCAACAGGTTCTGTCCGTATGAGGAACGGTACTTCATCTTACCTATAATACGGATGAGTTCGGGATGGAGGCCATGGATACCAAGATCGATGGCTGTACGCTTACCGGTCTCAATAATCTCATTATCAAGCTGCTTCTTAACCTTGGCAACCACCTCCTCAATACGAGCTGGATGGATACGACCATCGCTGACGAGCTGATGGAGAGCCAGACGGCATACTTCACGACGCACAGGATCGAAACCGCTGATAACGATGGCCTCAGGAGTATCGTCTACTACGATTTCAACACCGGCAGCAGCCTCAAGGGCACGGATATTGCGTCCTTCACGGCCGATGATGCGGCCCTTCACCTCGTCGTTATCAATATGGAACACGCTGACAGAGTTCTCAATAGCCGTCTCAGTGGCAACGCGCTGGATGGTCTGGATGACAATCTTACGGGCCTGCTGGTTGGCGTTGAGCTTAGCCTCGTCCATGATCTCATTGATATAGCTGGCAGCGGCAGTCTTGGCCTCGTCCTTCAACGACTCGACGAGACGAGTCTTGGCATCGGCAGCGCTGAGGCCAGACACCTCTTCGAGCATCTCACGCTCCTTCTGCTGCATCTTCTCCAATTCCTCGGCCTTGACAGCAAGCAGGCGCTTCTCATTGTCTATGCGCTGTTGCTGGTTGTCGAGCTCGTTCTTCTTGCGACCCAGCTCTTCCTGGCGCTGGTTGAGGGAGAGTTCACGCTGCTTCAGCTTGTTCTCGCCCTGCTGCATCAGCTGGTTGCGCTGCTGCATCTCTTTCTCCAACTCACTCTTCTTGTTTAGGAATTTCTCCTTCACCTCGAGCAGTTTCTTCTCTTTGATGACTTCAGCCTGTTTCTCGGCAGAGTCGATCATCTCCTTGTATTTCCCCTTCAATACGAAGCGGAAAATCAGATATCCGCCAACTCCACCCAGTACGAGTGCGCCGGCGGCGATCAGTAATACAAAAATTAAATCCATAAAAAATCTATCTTATTAATAATGTTATTCTCACTTCAGTGCTTCCTCAATCTCAGAAGTCAACTTAGCGAGAACACCATCATAGGGTGCCGTATCATTCTTTCCGAGTTCACGCTCATACAGCAGCGCGACGTCGATCAGCGTCATCAGCGCAATGGTGTGCTCGCCCTTCTTTCCCTTATATGCCTGAGAATAGGCATTATAACGGTTAGTGACGAGTTTGGCTGCCTTACGGTAGAACTCTTCATCGGCACGGTTGACCGTCACTTCGATTTCCTCGTCGTAGACGTGCAACTTGATATGTAGTTTCTCATTGTTTACTTCTGGCATCTGGTAGCAAATTACTGTTCGTTACTCAGGATGGCAATACACTTGTTCACCTGCCGGATCATCCTTGATAGGCGTTCCTTCGCCTCATCCAGGTTTCCGTCGGAGATTTCAAGCATCCGCGCCATCTGCAAGGAGCGATAGTCACTGTCCGCCTGATGAAGCTTGGCCTTCAGTCCGTCGATCTCGAGCGCCTGCTCCCCAACCATCGTCTGCAGACGGGCATTCTCCGTCTTCAACTCCTGAAACTGGAGAATCATCTGCCGCACCCGGGTCTCGAAATTTACCAAAGTCTTCTCGTTTGGATTCATCACGTAACTATTTGGCGTACAAAGTTAAGACAAATAAATTAAAATGTCTGCTTTAAAACCGACATTTTAATATTTTTTAATCTTCACTCTTCTTCCTCGGCTCCTTCTTGGCGAGCATCACCACACGGTAGACGAAGTCGGTAACCCATTTCTGGGAAAAACCCAGACGACGGTTATACTCACGCACAGAGACCACGGTCTTCAGCACATCGGGCTCCTTGAAGTCGTTCTTGTTGAAGATATCGTTGACGGTCTTCTCGGTCATCGTGTAAAGGGCTTTCTTCATGAAGCCAGGCAGACGGAGTTTGAACTTCATCAGGTTGCCCGTGAGCATCATGATGTCCTGTGTAAAGCCCTGGAACTGCAGCAGATAGGTCTGTGCATCCTGGACTTTCTTACAACGGCGACGTAAGCTCTGGTCGATCTCCTTGAAAAAGGAGTCCTCCATCTGATACATGCTTTTCAGCATGTTCTTACAGCGACTACGCTCACCTACACCTAATTTATTATTAACCGTAGGGACCTTCAGTGTAGACTTGAACACCCTGAGATCGGGCAGAGCTGCCAGATTGGTAATGCCCAGGTCAGCAGCCATCGATGCCTGAAAGTACACACGGATAAGCGTCATGAAATCCTCCATGCCGCCCACTTTCCGTTCGTCTTTCTTTCCGAAAATTATATTCCAAAAACTCATAATTATTAGCTAAATATTTAAAAATCGCCTGCAAAGTTACAACTTTTTCTTTTAAATCTGTGTAATCTGTGGCTTTTTTCGTACCTTTGCACACAAATTCTATTAAAAATATGAAAGGTATCGTATTAGCAGGAGGTTCAGGCACCCGCCTCTACCCCATCACCAAAGGCATCAGCAAGCAACTGATTCCCATCTTCGACAAACCGATGATCTATTATCCCATCTCCACGCTGATGCTCGCCGGCATCCGTGAGATCCTGATCATCTCCACCCCCTACGACCTGCCGGGCTTCAAGCGACTGCTTGGCGACGGCTCGGACTTAGGTGTGCGTTTCGAGTATGCAGAACAACCCTCTCCCGACGGTCTGGCACAGGCTTTCATCATCGGCGAGGAATTCATCGGCGATGACTGTGTCTGCCTTGTACTAGGTGACAACATCTTCTACGGCAGTGGATTCACAGGCATGCTTAAGCAGGCTGTCATCAGCGCTGAACAGAACAACCACGCAACGGTCTTCGGCTACTATGTCAACGACCCCGAGCGCTATGGTGTGGCTGAGTTCGACAAGGACGGCAACTGTCTCAGCATCGAGGAGAAGCCCGCCAATCCGAAATCTAACTATGCTGTGGTAGGCCTCTACTTCTATCCCAACAGTGTGGTGGAGATTGCCAAGAACATCAAGCCCAGCCCCCGTGGAGAACTGGAGATCACGACCGTCAACCAGAAGTATCTGGAGCAGAAGAACCTGCTGGTGCAGACACTGCAGCGTGGCTTTGCCTGGCTCGACACCGGCACCCACGACTCACTCTCCGAGGCATCCACATTCATCGAGGTCATTGAGAAGCGTCAGGGTCTGAAGGTCGCCTGTCTGGAAGAGATCGCCTACAAGCGTGGCTGGATTACCAAGGAGCATCTCATCGAGATTGCCAAGCCCATGTCCAAGAACGACTACGGCCAGTATCTCCTCCGCCGTGCCGAAGAGTACATCCGGTAATCAAAACATGAAATAATAAAAAACATCTCCCCCGTTGATTTCAGTAGGGGAGATGTTTTGTTACTTACTGTATTCCTCAACACAACGGCGAAGAGCTGTGGGATTACCCATATCGTACATACGACCCTTCAGACGGACACCCATCATGCCACTGCGCTGACGAACAGCCTCCAAAGCTGAGGTCAGCTCTATCTCACTCTGATGGTCACCGTCAATCTCCCGCTGCATGATGTCCTCATGCAACTGGGCAAACACCTCCGGGGTGAGGATATACTGGCCGAAGACGCTGTAATACTCTTTCTTACCGTCCTTGTTACGGACACCCAAGAACTCCTCGGCATAGCTCGATTTCGGTTTCTCCTGCATGATGTCGACATTCAGGATGGCATGTTCCTTATCCTCCCAGATGCCATGCAGGATGCCATAATGGCTCACCTCAGACAGGGGGATGCTGTGGATGCTCACCATCAGCGCATTGTAGCGCTCGTACTCCTCGATCATCTGCAGGGCACAGGGTTTGTTGGACTCACTGCGGTAGATGGTGTCGCCCAACAGCAGCATGACCGGCTCATTGCGTGCAAACTGGGCAGCCTGATAGACCGCATGGCCGAATCCACGCTTCTCACGCTGGTAGACATAATGGAGACGTTTGCCGATGTCCAGGATATGGTTCTCAAACTCCTGGGCCTCGGGGTTCAGCTTTCGGAGATGCTCTTCCGGCAGCGGACGCTCGAAGTAGTCAGCATATTGTTGCCGTTCCTCCTCGGAACCCAGCACCAGACAGATCTCCTCGATACCGCTCTTCACCAGTTCTTCGAGCAAGATGAGAATCACGGGACGTACCAGACCATCAGGACAAGGGATGGGGAAGAAGTCCTTCTTCAGGGCACGGGTGGCCGGATAGAGACGGGTGCCGAAGCCTGCCACGGGGATGATGGCCCGACGGACGGTGTGAACAGGCTTCAAGGTAAGCATATAAGCCTTCATGCCACGCTCGTTGAGGTAATCGACCAGCTGTTTCTGATCTTCGGCACTACGGGCCAGGAACTGCACGGAACCGTCACCATGGGAACCGACACCCTTGCCGCCCCAAACCATCGGTTGGATATGGGGATCCTGTAGGACATTGTGGAGCTTGGGAGACCAGAGGGCCGATGACATGGGGGCCACCTTGGCATCGAAGAGGGCTTCGGCCTCCGTCATCAGACGACCTAATGCCTCAGCATCGCCCTCTGCCATGTACTTGATGGCACGGTCGACTATCTCGAGGTTATCCTGACCTAAAGCCTCATGCTCCGCACGATCGGCATCAGTCGTTGGGAAGGGATAGGCCTTGTTGAGGTCAGACAGGATCTTAATCGTGTCCTTCTCTGCACAGAGATCGGCAAAGACCCAGTAGAGATGTTTCTTCACATTGAGCGAGCGCACTTCGATCTCATCGCCATCGAACGTCATCAGGTTGGGCTTCACACCGAAGGCACAAGCCTGGTCGAGTCGTCCACAGCGACTACTGGTGCGCAACTCACCCAGATAGGCGATGTTCATCTCGCCGAGGGTGTTCAGGTTCAGATTATATAATAAATTGAACGCACGCGCGACCAACACACAGATGGCAGCAGAACTGGAAAGCCCGCTCTTCATGGGGAGCGTCATCGAGGTGATGCGGATACGGACGCCACCCACCTTATACCACTCGAGCATATAGGAGGCGACACCTGCACAATAGCAAAAGAACGACCCCGACTTGGCGATGCGTTTCAGTTCGATCTCATCCATCCGGCAGGAGAAATCCTGCCACACGCCATTCATCTCCGTAGCCTCACTATAGAGTTCGAATATACTGGATTTCTCTACTTCGGCATAGATGCCCTGTTCGATACCTGTCACAATGGCGGCACCAGGCGCAATATCGGCATTCATCGTGCGATAGTGACCAGCCCAGTCAGTATGTTCTCCAAACAGGCAAAGGCGCCCAGGTACAAATAATTTGATCATATCATGTGAAGTTTTATCAGTGCAAAGATAGTAAAAAAAGCCACAGATGACACTAAATTATGGGAGAAAAGACGGTAAAATGGCCGAATTTTGATATTTTTTTGCAATTTTATTTGGCTGTTTCAACAAAAATACCTACTTTTGCGGCAGATTATTAACAATTTAAAAGATTATTGCCTATAGAAAAAGACTTTACTCAAATACAAAATTAAGAGTATATGAGTACGTTAGAAAGTATGACCGACGAAGAGTTGGCATTAGCTTACATGCATGGCAATAACCGAGCATTCGATGAGTTACTTTCGCGGAGTCAGGACAAAATCTTCAACTACATCATGTATGTAGTGAAAGATGAGGATTTGGCCAACGACCTGTTCCAAGAGACCTACCTGAAAGTCATCACGAAGATGCAGAACGGCCGATATACAGACACGGGAAAGTTCTTCTGGTGGCTGACACGTGTGGCGCATAACGTGATTATCGACTACTATCGTGCACAAAAGAGCAGCCATATCATAGAGCCGACGAAAGACAATGACCTGTCGAACCTAAGTCACAATTCGGTGATGGACAGCAACCGTGAAAGCGAACTGGCCAATGCACAGGTGCTGCGCGACGTGAAGAAACTGATGGAAGCGCTGCCTGAGCCACAGCGGGAGGTGGTGTTCATGAGATACTTCCAGGAACTGTCGTTCAAAGAGATTGCCGAGATGACCGGCGTCAGCATCAATACCTCATTGGGACGTATGCGCTATGCCCTCATTAACCTGAGGAAGCTGACACATCAGCATGGAGTGAATTTGGTGCTAGAGTAAGTTCCTCAAGGAACTGATGACTTCTTCTGGCTTGGCGGCGTTGAACACATAGCTACCACTGACGAGCACGTCGACACCGGCAGCTACGAGACGGGGAGCTGTCTCACCCTGTACACCACCGTCGACCTCGATGAGCGTCGACAGACCTTGCCCGGTAATCATCCGACGCAGGCGTTTAACCTTTTCAATGGTATTCTCGATGAACTTCTGTCCGCCAAAGCCGGGGTTGACGCCCATCAACAGCACCATGTCCACATCGCCGAGAATATCCTCCAATACAGAGACAGGGGTGGAGGGGTTGAGGGTGACACCGGCCTTCATGCCTGCCTGGTGAATCTCCTGAACGGTGCGATGCAGATGGACAGAGGCCTCGTAGTGGACATTCATCATCATGGCACCGAGTTTGGCGGTCTGCTGGATGTAGCGTTCGGGGCGCTCGATCATATAGTGCACGTCGAGGGGTTTCTTACAGGCCTTGGCCACTGCCTCGAGGACAGGGAAGCCAAAGGAGATGTTTGGAACGAAAGAACCGTCCATCACGTCGAGGTGAAGCCAGTCGGCCTCACTGCGGTTGATCATGTCGATGTCGCGGTCGAGATGGAGGAAGTCGGCAGCGAGCAATGAAGGTGATACTATTGCCATTTACCTTTTTTACTTTTGTACCTTTTAACCTTTAATTGAGGCACGGAGCCTGGTTACTGTTGCTTCTTGGACGAGCCAAAGACTTCGTGAGTCCGCTGTAGGTGTAGGCGTACTGCCGGATAATGTCAAGCGTCTGCTCACGGGGTTTCAATGATTCGGGAGTAAAATGCTTCATAGGCTATCATTTTTTTATTGTTTACACCTATAAAACGCTCACCACACCTATTTTATTATGTAGTTCTCAAATTTTTTATTGCCGTTTAAGAAATCACGTGCTGACATCCGTTTCTTGCCTGCCAGTTGAAGTTCATCTATCTGGAGCAGGAAATCGGCTGTCGTGATATAGAGCATGCCCTTATAGATGACGATCATACCAGGACGCATACCCACATTCTTCTGCGTCTTGGTGGTCTTGAATATCTTCAGGTCAACGGTCTTTCCGTCTGGTCCCAACAGCGATGTCCACGCACCAGGATAAGGGCTCAGTCCTCGGATGAAGTCATAGATGCGTTTGCATGGACGGTCCCATTTGATCTCACAAGTGTTCTTGAAAAGTTTCGGTGCGTCATAAAGACGACGGAACTTTCCTTCCAAATCCTCCTGTGGGATGCTTTCCGGATGACCATCAGCGGCGATGATACGTTCCAATGTTTCCAGACAGATCTCTGCCCCAAGATGCATCAGTCCTTCGTAGACATATTCCACGTCAGCCTCATCGGGAATATCGAAAGGCTTCTGCATGATGATGCGCCCTGTGTCTATCTCTTTATCAAGGAAGAACGTAGTGACACCCGTCTGGGTCTCACCATTTATGACAGCCCAGTTGATGGGAGCGGCTCCACGATACTGAGGCAACAAGGCTGCATGAACGTTGAATGTACCGTATGCCGGCATATCCCATACGACTTCCGGCAACATACGGAAAGCAACGACCACCTGGAGGTTGGCCTTGTAGCTACGGAGTTCCTCGACAAAAACGGGGTCTTTCATCTTCTCTGGCTGAAGTACGGGTATCCCTTGCTCCTGGGCATACAGCTTGACAGGCGGGGCCTGCACCTCTGTCTGATGACGGCCTACAGCTTTATCAGGTTGTGTCACCACTGCCACGACGTTATACTTGTTCTCCACCAGCGTTCTCAGTGTCTCCACCGCAAACTCGGGCGTTCCCATAAACACGATACGTAAGTCTTTCTTCTCCATATTATATTATTTTTATGTGGCTAGTCTTCAGACATGTCGGCGACCATTTTGCGGTACATCGTGTAGATACGCTGGCGGGAGATGTAGCCTTTCAGACGGTTCTCCACATCAAAGACCGGCAACCAGTTGGCACCTGTCTTATCAAAAGCGCGCATCACCTCTGCCATCGGTGTGGCATCACTCAGACGAGCCTTCGGCTCTGTCATCAGTTGATGGGCTGTGAAATGATGATATAATTCGATACGGAACAGCACATTGCGGATCTTCATGATGTCGATCTCTCCCATGAGCATCCCACCGGCATCAAGTACAGGCAAGACCGTGGAATGGCTGCGACTGATCTTATGGACAATCTGTCCCAACTCCATATCAGGCGTCACACTCAGATAGTCACGCTCGATGACAGAATCCAGGTTCATCAACGTCAAGACGGCATGATCGGTATGATGGGTAATCAGTTTCCCCTGTCGTGCCAGACGAGAGCCATAGATACTGTGTGGCTCGAAGATGATGATGGTGAGATAAGCACATACACTGACAATCATCAACGGCATGAACATCGAGTAGCCACCTGTCAGTTCTGCAATGAGGAAGATGCCTGTCAGAGGGGCATGCATCACACCAGACATCACACCCGCCATACCCAACAATGAGAAATTTTTCTCGGGGATATAGACCCCTATCTGCTGGATATTCCAAAGTCGCGAGAACAGAAAGCCCGTGAAGCAACCCACGAACAGCGAGGGAGCAAAGGTACCACCACAGCCTCCACCACCATTGGTGGCCGAAGTGGCAATGACCTTTGTCAACAGTACCAGAGCGATATAGGGTATCAGCATCGACGCCTGACCAGCAAACAGAGAATTGTTGAGTATCTTATCCCAGTCAGCCTCTGTCTGTCCGTTCAGCAACAGGTTGATGCTGCTATAGCCCTCGCCATAGAGAGCCGGGAAGAGGAAGATGAGCAGACTCAGCACCGTACCACCGATGGCAAGCCTAATATGCGGGTGATCCTTGAATTTCGAGAATATATTCTCGCAACTGCCCATCATCCGGATGAAATAGAGTGACACCAAGCCACAAGTGATGCCCAACAGTACACAAGCCGGGATGCGCTCCACCGACCACTCGCTGTCGAGATGGAAGGTAAACAGAGCCGCATCACCTTTAAAGATATAGATGAAACAGGTGGCCGTCACACATGAGACGAGAATCGGCAACAGGGCAGACATCGTCATGTCGATCATCAGCACCTCCAACGTAAAGACCAGTCCGGCTATTGGTGCCTTGAAGATTCCTGCAATGGCACCTGCGGCCCCACAGCCTACGAGTGTCATCAGCATCTTACGATCCATGCGGAACATCTTACCCAGGTTCGAACCGATAGCAGAACCTGTCAGTACAATAGGCGCCTCAGCACCTACGGAACCACCAAAGCCGATGGTGATGGCTGAGGCAATGACTGACGACCAGCAGTTGTGCGACTTCAAACGTGACTTGTTCGACGAGATGGCATACAGGATCCTTGTGATGCCGTGGGAGATATTATCCTTAACTATATAGCGCACGAACAACGAAGTGAGATAGATGCCTACGACGGGATATACCAGATAGAGCCAGTTGGCCCTCGTACGACTGAAGTGACTGGTCAGCACATACACAATCTGATCGATGATCCAGTGGAGTACGAAAGCTGCTACCGCGGCGAAGAAGCCGACAATCAGTGCGAGGATGATCATGAACATCTTCTCACTGATATGCTCCACCCGCCACTCATGCAGTCGCTGGAGCCATAATGGCCGTCTATCGATTACTCCGTCCATTCGTTAGTTTCTAACAACCTCTACTTCCCCATTCTCCCTCAGTCGAATGATGCTCGACGGGGAATGAGGCTTGTGCTCCTGTCGACGACTCCAACAGACGTAGTCCACAGCCTCCAGGATCCTAGGGTCTATGTCGGCATAGTTCTGTGCAGCAGGATCTCCACTGATATTCGCAGAGGTAGAGACGATGGCTTTCTGGAACCTGTAACAGAGTTCCTTAGAGAACGGTTCGTTGGTGATTCGTATGCCCACACTGCCATCCTCGGCAATCAGGTTCGGAGCCAGGTTGACGGCTCCATCGAGAATCAGCGTCGTCGGTTTTCCCTCACTATCCTTCAGACTGTCGATGAGCTGCCAGGCGACATCGGGCACCCTGCGGAAATAACGCTGCATCCGGGCATCAGAGTCCACCAGGCAGATCAGCGCCTTAGAATCATCGCGCTGTTTGATCTCATACACCCGTTTGACGGCCTCCACATTTGTGGCATCACAGCCTATGCCCCAGACCGTGTCAGTAGGATAGAGAATCACCCCACCCTTCCGCATCGTCTCAACAGCTTTCTTGATATCTTCTTCTCTGGTCATTGTTCCAACAGATAACGCTCAGCCAATATGGCAGCCTGACAACCAGAGCCCGCTGCAGAGATAGCCTGCCGGAACACAGGGTCTGCACAGTCGCCAGCCACAAATACACCAGGGATCTTCGTCTCGGGCGTACCATTGATCTTCTTCAGATAGCCCACCTCGTCAGTTTCCAGCCACTCCTTAAAGATATCTGTGTTCGGTTTGTGGCCTATGGCGAGGAAGAAACCGTCGATGGCGATATCCACCAAGGTTTCGTCAGCCTCACCCTTACGTCTCACCAGATGAGCGCCTTCCACCCCATTCTCTCCGAAGAGTCCCAGTGTGTTGTGCTCAAACAGGATCTCAATATTCTCACGTTCCATCACCCTCTGCTGCATGACCTTCGAGGCACGCAGGAAAGGCTTACGAACAATCAGATAGACCTTCTTGGCCAGTCCCGACAGATAGAGGGCATCCTCACAGGCCGTATCACCGCCTCCCACTACAGCAACGGTTTTCTTCCGATAGAAGAATCCATCGCAGGTAGCGCAGGCCGAGACACCCTGACCGTTGTACTTACGTTCATCGTCGAGTCCGAGGTATTTGGCAGAAGCTCCTGTGGCAATGATCACCGTATCGGCAGCGATCTCCGCACCATCGTCAGCAGTACAGACATAAGGCGCCTTCGAGAAATCCACCTTCACGATCTCACCATCGCGAATATCAGTACCGAAGCGCTCTGCCTGTTCACGCAGATCCATCATCATCTGGTTGCCATCCACCCCCTGGGGATAGCCAGGGAAGTTCTCCACTTCTGTGGTCTGTGTCAATTGACCACCTGGCTGCATGCCACTATACTCAACAGGACTGAGATTCGCCCTCGATGCATAAATTGCAGCTGTATAGCCCGCCGGGCCGCTGCCAATAATCAAACACTTCGTCTTTTCCATATCGTAAACTATAAACTATAAACAATAAACCGTCAACCATCAGAACGTCGGGTTAATGATAAAACGGATGCCGTGCTTTGCAGCTGTAGGCAGATAGGTGTAATTGATGCGATGAACGTACTCAATCTGTATGAGACTGAAAATGTTCTGAACACCCACAGCGTACTCGAAATAGGGACTCCGACTATTCATGATGTAACTGTTCGTCGGGAAGACCATTAGTCGTGTACTTGACTGGTTTTCGGACAAATAAGGATTGTTCTTATCCGACAGCGCCCCCCAGAGGCCCTTGAACTCGAGAATCTCACGCCACTTGAGTTTGCGGAGCAGGGGGATGCGATTGAACAACTTACCACCCATCTCCCATGTGAACATCAGTGAGGCAAAACGGTCGTTGAGGAACTCTATGTTGTTGATCATGTTGAACAGCTGAGGAGACACCAGATACGAGAGGTTGGCCTGTGGCATCGGCAACAAGGGCCAAGGCACCTGGTTCCACTGCATACCGAGACGCAATCGCGTGTCAATCTTACCCCAGCTCATGGGGAGCCACGTGCGACGGAACCACTCGAACTCAGTATAGTTGTAGGCATACTCACCGCCAAGCAGTCCCTGATAACCGACGGTGTGCTGCAACTGAGCGTACCACGCATCTTTATTCGTGGTTCGACGGCGCTGTTTGGTGTTGATAAACTTCTCTTCGGGTGCAAAGCGGATACCGAAGGTCGACTCAGTGTATCGCATCTTGTCGAGCGGTTCAGCACTGGTGGCAACTGGCTGAAGTACCAGCGAGCCGATAGGATCGATGCGCTCGGTCTTCAGATCTGCCGTGAAGCGCCAGTGCGTAGATGTCTCGTATTCGTAGGCCAGTCGCTGAGTGTTGTACATGAACATCTTGTCGATGTCGTGGACCTTAAACGAGGCAAACACATTATCTTTATCGTTGACGGCGTACTTATCGCTTGGCAGGGCTACGTCACGCTTCGAGGAGAAGATGATGTTGTTGACAGGAAACTCCTGTGGCAGATACTGTTTCCGATTGATTGAATACGTCAAATCAACATTATAGTATTTCTCATGCGTCTTCGTTCCATAGGCAGCATAACCTTTAAAGAACAGATGAGGGTTGAGATTGGCTGTCGTCTGTCCGCCAAGACGGAACCGGAGTCCATCATAGAAATTCTGCGATATGGCGGTGTTGATAGGCCCCACGTCGAATTTGCTGGGATCTTCGCGCGAACCAGTCTCGAGATAGTTCTCTACGAGGGCCTTGAGCACGAAGATAACATACTTGAAGCCTTTGAGCTGTTCGAGATGGGTCAGGAAGCCAGACATGCCCTGCTCACTCTTGGTAAACTCCACCTGGCGATGCTCCTGCCAAAAGGCCTCACTACGGTTGTCAGAACCTGGCTCCACTTGCAAGGGATTCTTCTTTTTAAAGCGTTTATCGTCTATCGGGTCGAATGAGAAGTCGGTCTTACGGGTTGTACGCGTCACCACTCCTTTCTGGATGAAGTCGGTGAGCATGAGTTCCACGACCATGTCATCGATAGTAAGCAGCCACTCGCCGTTGTCCTGTTTTGAGAACTCTTGCATACACTGCATCGATTCCACCCAGTTCACGTCACTTGAACGGGGAATGTACAGTTCGCAGCGCTTCACCTGATAATGATAGATGGTGTCGGCTATAATATAGATCTGTCCACGGAAACCGAAGTCCTGTTGGTTATTCGGCAGGAAATCGAGTTGGATACAACGGTCTGAACCCACATAGACCGTATCGGTGATGTAATACCGGTAGAACTGGATGGCATCGCGACCGATAGGCGAACTGAACTTATGACGCATCAGCAAGATATAGTCATCGTAGATATCAACGTCGGCAAATGTCTCGCGCATTACCGTCGTCAGGATCTCACCCGTCTGGAACAGGTCGTTCACACCACTTGACTTCGTACCTTTCACGATCGTGCGCTCAGACTTTGGGTTCTTACGCCAGAGCTGTTCGGTCACCATCTCGTCTACGGTCAGCGGCAGCACCATCTTATCGGTATACTGGCTGGTGTCCACCTGCTCGCGCAACCAGGGGTATCGCTTAAAAATGCCCTTCTCCAACGTCTCTGGCTTCAGGTCATTCAGTCCAAGGGCAATCTTCTGATAACTCTGGTAGCGATAGTAGTCGTGACGTTTCAGATCGGCCTTCTTCTTGTTGGCTATCACCTGACGCATCAGTTCCACAGCAGGGTTGTCCTTACGACGATAACGGGAGCTTTTCTTTGACTTGACCGTTACCTCGCTGAGTGTGCGATTGTCAGTAGTCAGACGGATCGTGAGATGGGCAGGTGTCTGAGGATTCACGTTGATCACCTGTTCACGGTAGCCCACAGAACTGATGGTGAGTCGCCAACCATTGTGGCGCTCTATGCGGAAACGTCCCTGACCATCGGCCACTGCCGACACACGGTTTCCTTTGTACTGGACGGTCGCATAGGGGACAGGACCTCCATCCGATTCATCGACTACCACGCCGGAAATCTGCGCCAGCGTCAGCAGAGGAACCATCAGCAGAAAGGGAAGGAGGAACTTTCTCATACGCTTAGAACTCGCTTGTAAAATGGAACTTGATATGCTTGAAGTCCTCCTGCGCCATCGAGAGCACATAGCCCGAGTCGGCGAGGAACACATCGCGACCCTCCTTGTCCTTGGCCATATACTGGTACTTGCGCTTCTTGAAGTTCTCCAACTCCTGATCGTCGTCACTCTCGATCCAACAGGCCTTATACAGATGCACAGGTTCCCAGCGGCACTTGGCGTTATACTCATTCTCCAAACGATACTGAATCACCTCGAACTGCAACTGGCCCACGGTTCCGATAATCTTACGGTTGTTGAACTGGTTGACGAACAACTGGGCCACACCCTCGTCCATCAGCTGGTCGATGCCCTTCTGAAGTTGT
>JAEEGK010004823.1_pt1 | contig 32866 bp, 27 predicted proteins | sample 8958771 | NCBI WGS metagenome assembly JAEEGK01 (sample SAMN16246547, study PRJNA631951) | gut metagenome | biome: gut microbiome; feature: rumen; material: SC-attached | host: Bos | place: Iran: Karaj | collected 2018-10 | reverse complement strand
TCTTCCTGATAGTCCTCCCAGGTCAGCTGCTTTTCCTTGATGATTTCAGGCTGATGCATCTCATACCAGCTGTATGCCTTCAGCGACTGGGGATAGAAGTACTGCTTCCTAACGAATATCTTCGGGTCGTGGGTCTGAAGGTACTCGTCCTTCTTTTCTATCTTGTCTACAAAGTTCGCACGAAGGGCAAGTCTCACGTTGCCATAGAACGGGTCGTATGCTATTTGGAACCTTCCCAATGAGTCTGCTTCCACAGCTCCCTTGAAACTGTAGTAGTCGCCTTCCTTCAGGTCGTCGTTCAGGTTGAGCAGCGAGCAGGATACCTGTACCTTGCGCTTCTCCTTCCTGAACAGGTCCTTCAGTTCCTTGCGCAGCGGATAGGTGTCTCCGTAGATGACCATCTTCTGCTCAGGCAGATAATCCACTGCAAAGGTCTCGGGCTTCTCGATGCTCTTCCAGTCATAGCGTCGCCATCCCTGCACCAGCATCAGCACATCGAGTGCCAGGCGGTGTTTCTCGTCGTCTGCCTCGAAGTAGTAGTCGGGATTCTCCACGAAGCCTTTCAGATCGGATTCAAGCAGCAGGCTGGTCATGATGTTGCCTGTAGCAAACGTAGGGTCGAGCTGGGCCTCGTCTCTCACAGACACAGAGAATGTCTGGTTCTTCAGCGGATGTCCTTTCGGGTCTGTGGCAATCAGGTTCAGGCGTATCTTCTCCAAAGGACGGTAAGGACGGTTTGCAATGCCTCCCACCATCACCTTCGCCTTCGACTCATAGCATTTGTTGACGAAGAACAGACGGTCGGCATATACATTGCCCGAGGTATCGCAGACGACGACTTGATGTACGCCTTCATTCAGGTCTTCCGGAAATACCTCGACAGGACCCTCCAAATCACCCTTGAAGGGAGGCTTGGTGAAGAGCTGCTTTCCTCTACAATAAACATTGAGTACCAGAGGGAGGTTCTTCGGCAGTTCCCTCCTCACAGAAATTCTCACCGCATCGCTGTCCTGGCTCACATGAAGCGCCACACCTTGTCCAAGGGGTTTGGGAAGGTCGAAGGTGAACTTTTCCTTTCCGAACTCAAACCGCACCTTGTACTTCCTGCCGTGCTTCACATTCAGCGTGATGAGTCCCCGACCTGCATGAACAGGACGGACAGAGTCGATAGGCTCACCGTCCTCAAGCAGCACACCACTCACATTGAGGCGCTCCAGCTGCTGGTTCGTCGCCTCCCATGCTACTCGGCATTTATGTCCAGCAAGCATATAGCCCCCTTCGGGGTAGAACTTCACGTCGAACTCACGGGTCTTCCACTTCACCTGATAGTCGCCTACGGTTATCTTTGTCGGCATAATCTTCCGCATGTAGTTTGATGCAGTATCGGGGCGGCTATAGACAGGAAGCACTCGCGAGAACAGGTTGTGGTAATCGCGATAGTTCTTCTTCGGCGCTAGCGAATCAATCGCAACCCCCAAATTATACTCTGTATCGCTTGTAATTGCGTAGTCGGGAGTGCTACGCTCAAGAGGGAGGTTACTATAGTGAAGATTTCCAATAGGTTTCAGACTACTTAGATATATAGTAGCTATCACTTTTGATCCAGCCAACCATTTATGTACTGGGATGGCAGGTTTACTATCTTCTATTCTCCAAGGCATCAATCCTTGCTCTTCATCAAATTGTAACCATGAATTCTGATGCCACGATTCACAAGGTTCATACCCGAAGTTCAGCATCCACTTGGTATAGGCACGCACTTCATAGAAACCGGCAAACAGCGTATCACAAATCGCAAAGCACCCGTCTGCCTGTCCCTGTTGGTTGATAGCAAGCTGCTGGCGCTCCATTAGGTAGCCCTGCTCGTTCAGCAGCTCCACATACAGGATACGGCTCAGCGGCTCAGGACTGTTGTCATCAGCTAATACCACATATGCCTTGTACCAGATGGTATCACCAAGAAAGTAGCAGTTGTTGTCGAAGTGCAGGTACACCTTCTCCTGTACCGGCAACACCTTCTCGGGCTTGTTGTCGGGTATCGAGGCAAAGGAAACTGTCAACAGCCAACAGCCTATCAGCAACAATATGTACTTTCTTTTCATAGACACTCCGTTTTATACATTCTTTTCCTTTATACGCACAAAGGTACAAAATGTTAATGAAAAAAGTGATTTTTTTTAGAAAAAAAGCAAAAAAAGAAGATAAAATGTGAGTGTTGAACTTTTAAAGAGCGGAAAAGTACATGAGTGCTGCACCCACATTACGAGAAGAAAAGATTGGCAAAATAGCTTAAGAAGAAAGCCCCTGAAAGCATTGTTTCAGGGGCTGTTGTGGTTGCCTGGGATTGTGTGGCAGTTTTATTTGACCAGAATCTTTTGGCCTTCGACGATATTGATGCCCCGCTGCAAGCCTCCCAATCGCTGACCTGCGATGTTGTACATCTGTCGTGGAAGGTTGCTGACATTGGTGATGTCGTTAATGCCTGTAGATGTGCAGATGAGCTCAATCTTGTCGATGTTGCAGTAGGCTCCTGTGATGGTGATGCGGAAGGTCTGTTTGCCTGCAGCCAGTTCCTTTGAGAGCTTGCCTTCTACGATCCGGTAGGTGTCCCAATTGTTGTCGCCTGTCTGTGGTACGCTGATTCGTGCCAGTTCGGTCAGTTTGTCACCATCTGACAAACTGAGGCTGAATGCAGAAGAGTTGTTGCCTGACGATACGGTTGCCTTGTAGGCATAGGTGCCTGCCTCGGTAACATTGACGGTGTATTCCATCCATTCGTCGGACGTGGTGTAGCCGAGTGCATAGCCTCCATTACCTGTCACTACGTCGATACCTCCGTCGCTACGGTAGGATGCTCCGTCGCCTTCTTTCTCTTCATCGGAGTCGTGGAAAGTAAACCCTTCACCGCCCTTATCGAAGTCTTCTGCCTCGATGATGCCTGGGATGTTGACGGTCTTGAACGGGGTGCGCTTGTTGTTGACCTTAAGCACGTAGGATGCGATGCTGGATTCCTTCCCTTCGCTATCGACTGCTACGGCTGTGAACTCGTAGGAGCCTGTTGACGTCGGTTTGTAGGTGTACTCATAGGGTGCTGCAGTGAAGGTCTTGACTACCTTGTCGTTGAGCGAAAGTTTGATGGATGCAATCGTGCTGTTGGGTGCTGATGCATTCACCTTGATGAGGGTCTGTTCGCCTACGGTTGCGGGTGCTGGGTCGGCTGTGATGTCGAGCTGGATGTCGTCGTTGATTTCGACATGACGAAAGTTGATCTTGTCGATGTTGCAGCTGCTGCCAGTGATGTCGAGGTGGATGACTTGCTTACCCTCGGGGAGTGGTAGGAGCAGACGCCCGCTGAGTGTGCGGTAGGTACCCCAGTCGTTGCTACCAGTCTGTGGAACAGAGATAACATCGGTAAGGTCTTCGTACTTGTCGCCATTAACGAGTGAGAGTTTGAATGATGAGCCCGTTGTTCCAGATGATACGGTTGCCTCATAGATATAAACTCCTGCTTCGAGTACGTTGACGGTGTATTCTAGCCATTCTCCTGATGATGTGTAGCCGATAGCTGTTCCGCCATTACCTTTCACGAGGTCCACACCACCTCCGTCGGTACGGTAGTTCTTCACATCGCCTTCGTTGTTGTTATCGCTGTCGTGGAAGGCAATTCCGTCGGCACCTGAGTCATAGTCTTCTGCCTGAATGATACCTGGGAGTTCCATTTCTTTGTAAGGAGCACGGGGCTTGTAAACAGTGAAGGCACCATAACGCTCGTATTCATTACCATCGGTAGCGACGACTACAGCCTTCAGGTCATACGTACCAATTGCATCTGGAGTATATTCCAGTTCGTATGGAGCTTCAGTTAGGGTCTTGTAGAGCTGGCCCTTTACGTAGAAGTCGATATGGTCGATGGTCTTCGTTTTCAGTTTTGCACGTATGGTGATTGGCATTGGGTCACCCTGGGTAGCACTGATAGATTGAGGCTTGATGTAAACTGATGCTTCCTTCTTCATGCCTGGGAGCGGACTCTTGGCTGTCTTAGCTTTTTCGGTTGTCATGTATTCGCGCAGCCAGGTCATAGCCGGACGGTCCTTATTGTTCTTGATGATACCTGAGTTGCTGACCCATGTGGCTCCGTGGATGTAGCCCCAGATGGTGACACCTGCACAGTATTCAGCCTCCCACATGACAGGGAAGATGCTCTGGTATTGAGCCTTCTGCTGGTTGTCGTCCTCGATGTCGATATCAAGCTCTGTGATGTACATCGGCATCTTGAGTGCATCTTGTTGCTTATTCATGACTGTCTTTAAGGTGCTAGCACTGATGTTGTTCACATCGTGTGCCTGATTTCCGTAGGCATCAATAGGAGCACCAGCGTCACGCAAAGTCTTTACCAAATCGATGTAATTATCTACGTCTCCATTATTAGGATTTAATGAGTTGTAGTCGTTGTAGATGAGGATGGCATTCGGCCAACGCTCGTATGCCATTTCGAAGGCTTTGATAAGCCAGTCGTAGCCTGTCTTACCACTACCGCCCAATGACTCGCGCATCATCGGGTTACCCTGCTGGTGCATACCTATAGCCTCGTTGACTACGTCAATCATTTCGAGGTTCGGGTACTTCTTCTTGACGGCATCCATCCACTTGGTGATAGCCTGGAAACGTTCTGACACTGAAAGGTTGGACAGCCAGTTAGGATACTGTGAACCCCATACCAGACAGTGGAATTTAAATAGGAAATTGTGATTCTTTGCATAGTTAACAGCGTTGTCGCAACCCCAGTTGTAGCTGCCACGTGTGCCTTCACATGATTGCCACTTCGATTCGTTCTCACAGGTAATCTGGTTCCACATCTTCCAATACGGTTCTATCCCTTGAACATCAATCTGATAACGTGTGGTGATGTTACCAAGGAATTTGTCGGGGTTGCTTGACAACTGTGCATGTGCTGCCACAGAAACGAGCGATAATAGCAATACGCTCATCATGGTCTTAATAGGTAGAAAACGCTTCATAAGCATAAAGTTTTAAAAGTTGTAAAAAGTTTTGTTGTTTCTTGCATGCAAAGGTAGAGATTTATTTTCTTTTGAACAAATAAATCAGGTAAAAAAGCACTATGAGAATTGAAAAAAGGACTGTGGATAATGGACAATGACTTTTTTTTGCAAAAAATGTTCAATGTTCAATGCCCGATGTCCATTTTTTTTGTACCTTTGCATCCCGAAAACGAAAACAAGACTATATTTTATAAAAATGAACGTAAGTTACAAGTGGCTGAAGGATTATGTCGATTTCGACTTGACTCCTGATGAAGTATCGAAAGCACTGACCAGTGTAGGTTTGGAAGTAGAAAGCCTTGAAGAGGTGCAGTTGGTGAAAGGCGGATTGGCAGGACTTGTCGTAGCACAGGTGCTGACTTGCGAACCTCATCCAGATAGCGACCACATGCACGTATGTACGGTTGACCTGGGTGAAGGACGTGTGGAGCAGATTGTGTGTGGCGCACCTAACTGCCGTCAGGGATTGAAGACCATCGCTGCTACACTGGGCACTAAGCTCTATGATGGCGACAAGGAGTTTGTCATCAAGAAGTCGAAACTGCGTGGTGTGGAGTCGAACGGTATGTTGTGTGCAGAAGACGAAATCGGTATCGGACACAGCCATGCAGGTATCATCGAACTGCCTGAGGATGCCGTAGTAGGTACTCCGGCAGCGAAGTATTACAATCTGGAGAGCGATTACGTGATAGGAATCGGTATCACCCCCAACCACTCTGACGCATGCAGTCATTGGGGTGTGGCTCGCGACCTCTATGCATATCTCCGCCAGAACGGTTATCAGACGGCTCTTCATCGTCCCGACGTGGATGGTTTCAAGGTTGACTCGAACAACCTACCTATTGCTATCGAGGTGGAGCAGCAGGAAGCCTGTCCCCGTTATGTGGCTGTATCGGTGAAGGGTTGTGAAGTGAAGGAATCGCCTAAGTGGCTGCAGGACCGCCTGACGGTTATCGGCCTGCGCCCAATCAATAATATCGTCGATATCACAAACTACATCATGATGGCCTATGGACAGCCGCTGCATTGTTTCGATGCCGACATGATTAAAGGTCAGAAGGTGGTTGTGAAGACGATGCCCGAAGGTACTCCGTTTGTGACCCTTGATGGGGTAGAGCACAAGTTGTCAGACCGTGACCTTGCTATCTGTAATGCTGAGGAGCCGATGTGTATTGCCGGTGTATTTGGCGGAAAGGGTAGTGGTACGTACGAAACGACCAAGGATGTGTTGTTTGAATCGGCTTATTTCCATCCAACATGGATTCGCAAGAGTGCCCGCCGTCATGGATTGCAGACTGATGCCAGCTTCCGTTTCGAACGTGGAATCGACCCTGAAGGTCAGATTTACGGTGTGAAGATGGCTGCCCTGATGACGAAGGAACTCGCAGGTGGTGAGATTGCGATGGATATCGTGGATGTGAAGAACGACACATTGCCTAAGAACGCAACTGTAAAACTCGAATACAAGTATCTGTGGGACCTTGCAGGCAAGGAAATTCCTGCTGAGACCGTTAAGTCCATCTGTGTGGATTTGGGAATGAAGGTGTTGGACGAGACGGCTGAGACCGTCACCCTTGACATACCTGCCTACCGCGTGGATGTCACTCGTCCTTGCGACGTAGTAGAAGAGGTGTTGCGTATCTATGGCTACAATAACATGGAGATTCCTACCCAGTTGAAGTCATCGCTGACAACAAAGGGTGAACTCGATAAATCATACAAGCTACAGAACCTAGTAGCTGAACAGTTGGTGGGAAGCGGATTCAATGAAATCCTCAACAACTCGCTCACCAAGACATCCTATTATGATGGCTTGGAGGCATTCAAGGCAGAGAACCTCGTTCGGCTGATGAATCCGCTGAGTCAGGATCTTGGCGTAATGCGTCAGACCCTTCTCTTTGGCGGACTGGAAACCATCAGTCACAACACCAATCGTCGTATGTCGGACCTCCGTCTTTTCGAGTTTGGCAATTGCTACTATTTCAACGCTGCACGTAAGTCGGAAGAGAAGATTGCTGTGAGCAATGCAGAGACGTCGAAGGCTGTATTGGCTCCATATTCAGAGGACTATCACCTCGGACTATGGCTGACGGGTAAGCGAGTTGCAGGCAGTTGGGCACATGCCGATGAAGATAGCAGCGTATATGAGATGAAAGCTTACGTACTCAACGTGCTTCGCCGTCTCGGAACCCCATTCGGTTCGCTTGTATTTGCTGAAGAGTCAAACGATGTATGGGCAAAATCGACCAAGATTACGAATCATGGCGGTAAACTCATCGCGCAGTTTGGTATTGTCAGCAAGAAACAACTGGTGAAGTTCGACATCGAAGCACCTGTTTACTATGCCGACATCAACTGGAATAACCTCACGAAGCTCATTAAGGGTAAGACCGTCAGCTTCCACGACATTCCTAAGTTCCCGGCAGTGAGCCGTGATCTCGCACTTCTGCTCGACAAGAACGTGGAGTTTGCTGCAATTGAGTCGGCTGCCTATAGCGCAGAACGTAAACTGCTCAAAGACGTACGTCTGTTTGACGTCTATGAAGGCAAGAACCTTGATGAAGGCAAGAAGTCGTATGCTGTCAACTTTATCCTCCAAAGCGAGGAGAAAACCCTCAACGATAAAGCTATCGAGGCTGTGATGAACAAGATAGAACAGGCTATCGTCAAGGCTACTGGTGCAACCGTGAGAGGTAAGTAATGAAACAAACAAATAACAGAATAGAACAATCAGAATCAATCGTAAAACGTTAATTGTCAATAGTTTATTAGAATATGGGACGCGCATTTGAATTCAGAAAAGCCCGTAAATTGAAAAGATGGGGCAACATGGCAAAGACATTCACACGTCTTGGTAAGCAAATCGCAATTGCAGTAGCAGAAGGTGGTCCAGATCCAGATAACAATGCACACTTGCGTGCTATTATCGCCACTTGTCGCCACGAAAACATGCCAAAAGACAATATCGACCGTGCTATCAAGAACGCAATCGGTAAGGACAAGTCTGCATGGAAGTCGATGACTTATGAAGGATACGGCCCTCATGGTGTGGCAGTATTCGTTGATACACTGACAGACAACACCACCCGTACCGTAGCCGACGTGCGTAGTATCTTTAATAAGTTCAGCGGTACGCTGGGTACGATGGGTTCACTGGCATATCTGTTCGACCATTATGCTATGTTTTCATTCAAGAAGCCCGAAGGCCTTGATATGGATGAGATGATTCTCGACCTCATCGACCTGGGTGTCAATGATGAGTTTGATGAAGAGTACGACGAGGATAAGGACGAGACCCTCATCACTATCTATGGTGACCCAAAGAGTTTCTCGCTAATCCAGAAGTATCTCGAAGATCATCAGTACGAAATCACGGCAGCCGAGTTTACTTACGTACCTAACGACCTGAAGGAAGTGACTGACGAGCAACGCGAAACTATCGACAAGATGGTAGAGCGTCTTGAGGAATTCGACGACGTGCAGAACGTATATACCAATATGAAATAATATATAATAAGGTGAAAGCAGTCTATCATACACACGGCACTTGTTCGCAAGCCATCGAACTGGAAGTTGACGACAATCACATTGTTCAGCATGTCAATTTCGTTGGAGGATGCTCAGGCAACACCCAGGGCATCTCCATGCTGGTGCGCGGACAAAAAGCCGAAGATGTCATCAATCGTCTGCAGGGAATCCGCTGTGGCATGAAAAACACATCATGCCCAGACCAGTTGTCCATTGCGCTTGCTGAAGCCGTACGTCGAATTGACCAAAACAAAGCGAACGGATGAAACGAACAGCCCTGTTGTTGATGACTGCATTGCTCATGCTGACTGCCTGTCAGGAAAGCAAACGAGAGCGATTTGAACGTGAAGCTCGTGAGTTCACACAGAAGAACTGTCCACGTGTGGAGTGGGAAGACCTTATCATCCTCGACAGTGTGGCATGTCCTAATGACGGTAGCAATGCTCTCACCTATTATTATTCCATACACGGCGACTCGACATCAATGGCTGAAATGGTCAACAAATACGACGACCTATATAACGCATTGCTGGGTGCCGTACGCAACTCCGTCGATCTGCGTCACGTAAAGGCTGAAGGATTGGACATTGTTTACTCCTACTACGACTCTAAGACGGGGGAGGAGATTACATCGTTCACTTTCAAACCAGAAGACTACAACTGATGACGAAGGAGCAACGCATACTCCGTGCGCGAGAGCTGTTTCTGCAAGGTTACAATTGTTCACAATCTGTGTTTTGTGCCTATGCTGACGATTACGGGATCCCATTAGAGCAAGCTCTCCGTCTCTCTGCCTCATTTGGTGGAGGCATTGCGCGGATGCGCGAAACATGTGGTTCAGTATGTGCTATGGCGATGCTTGTAGGGATGGAGGAAGGGCAGACCCAACCAAATGACCCTCAGCAGAAGCAGAAAAACTACCGTATCGTGCAGGAATTGGCGGCACAGTTCAGAGAGCAGCATGGCAGCATCAAGTGTTCGGAACTGCTCGGACTGCGAAAAGATGCACCAATTGTGCCTGTGCCCGATGAACGCACAACCGAATATTATAAGAAACGTCCATGCTTGCGGATGATAGAATCCGCGGTAGCAATATATGAAGACTGGAAGGATGGCAGAGTGGACGATCGCGCTGGTCTCGAAAACCGGTAAACGGGTGACCGTTTCGGGGGTTCGAATCCCCCTCCTTCCGCAATGGCACGAAAGTGCTTAGAAGGGGGATAGGCCAAAAGCCAATCCCCCTCCTTCCGCAATAGCACGAGAGTGCTTGGAAGGGGGATAGGCCAAAAGCCAATCCCCCTCCTTCCGCAATAGCATATTGTCATTTACACCTCAACTTTTTCTGTGTTCGCACACAAAAAGTGAGAATAATAACACGTTTTCCTAAGAAAATGATTGTTAATTCAAAAAAAACACGTAACTTTGCAGCGTGAAAAAGATTTTCACTTAGGTTTTGATGTATTAATTTGGTAAAAAGAAAAGATTATGTTACAGGAAAAAGCAGGAAACATCGCAGGTACAATTTGGAATGCACTTGCAGAGAACAATGGTCAGACTTACAAGCAGATTAAGAAGTCTACCAAGTTGGCTGAAAAGGATTTCAACCTTGGACTTGGCTGGTTGCTCCGCGAAGACAAGGTCGCTGTTGCTGAAACAGGTGACGAGAAGGATCCTTACACTTACTCTCTCAAGTAATAGGTAAGCATCAAAAAGTTAATAAGAGGTACATCATGGTGGTGTACCTCTTATTTTTTTTCTATATGTATGAACTTATACTACGAACCAATCTCTATTTGATTCCTCGCTGATTGAGGGCATTAATGTAGCGACGAGCGTTGGCGAGATGTTCGCTATAGCTGACAGCGAAATTGTGGGTGCCGGAGAAATCTTCCTTGGCACACATATAGATGTAGTCGTTCTGCTCGTAGTGGAGTACGGCATCGATTCCAGCGATGGTTGGGATGCGTATAGGACCAGGAGGTAGTCCGGCTACGCGGTAGGTGTTGTAGGGCGAGGGTGTCTGCAGGTGTACATTGAGTACCCTGCGGATACTAAAGTCGCCCACAGCAAAGATGACTGTTGGGTCGCTCTGCAAGAGGATGCCACGATGCAAGCGGTTCATGTAGAGTCCTGCAATGCGAGCTTTCTCGCCATCGTTAGCTGTCTCGCTATCTACGATGCTGGCGAGGGTTACGACTTCGTTCTTTGTGAGGCCAATCTGGGAGGCAAGTGCGGTGCGTTGGTCATTCCAGAAGGCATCATTCTCTTTTCGCAGACGCTCTACAAGTTTATCGACGGAGGTTTCCCAGTATATTTCGTAGGTGTTGGGGATGAAGAGTGCAGGGAAGGTCTCTTGCGTATGACCGAGTGATTGCCACGTGGATGGATCGTGAAACTTGGCTGCGATGGTAGTGGAGTCAATCATGAGCTGACGTGCGAGCCGTCCAGCCATGATGTCGATGGTGCGCACACTAGGCACGACGAGACGGATGGGTTGTGAGTTGTGGTTGCGTAGGTCGCGGAAGAGACTGAGCGTGGACTTGTTTGCAGACACTTCGTAACGACCCACACGAATATGCTCATCGTAGTGCTTCCATGCAACGAGCCAGTTGAAGGCAGTCATCGATACGTCAGCATCTGTCGCAATGATTTTTGTACGTACGCTGTCGATATCGTCGTCAGCATCAATATAGATATAGGTTGTCTCCTTGGGGGAGAGCTTGTGGTTGAACATATTGACCACGATGATTGCAGCGACTACGCAGATGGCGAGCAGGGCCGCAATAATGATAATAATGGTTCGTTTTTTTGTTGTCATGGTGCAAAGGTAAGAAATAATATAAAAAGTACAATGTAAAATGGATAATAAAGTGAAAAGTGAAAAGTGAAAAGTGAAAAATAAAGGGGAAAACAAGAAAAAAAATAAAAGATAATGGTTGAATGGTAAAATTTTGCTACTTTTGCAACGTTATCTATAAACAACAGTATTTTACCAATAAGAATTATGAGAACCAAACCTTTTTTCCAACTATTTATGGCAGCTGGTTTGCTGTTGGGATGTGCATTGATGGTTTCTTGTGATATCACTGTGAATGGAACGGTGACGAAGGAAACATCTGCAGATAGTAGCTCAATCAAAATCAAGGGAACAATAGATGCTGTTTCTACCCCTTTGGAGGATGAAACGGATGAGACTGTCGTAGAAACAGAAGTGGTTACTGAACCTGAAAGCTACACAAGAGAGTCTATGGCTGGTATCTACGATACGGACGACAACGACCGCCTTTGCTTCGATGAGGACGGCACAGGTTCGAGCGGCCGCATTGGGAGCCTGAACTTCACTTCGTTCGACTACTTTGTTGACGGTGACGAGATTATCATCACTTGGGGTGACGAATCAGAGTCGCGACTGAAGATACGTGATGGCGGTAAATCCGTCTATTGGCCGGAAAATGACTTGACATTTATAAAGGAAGAATAAAAAAATACCAATCAAATCATGAAGAAATCAGTATTAGCATTAGCTATGGCACTTGCGTTGCCTGTAGCTGCACAGAAAGAGGCATCAGTAACCTTGAAGGTGAATGATGCAAAGGAGAAAATCAATAAGGAAATCTACGGCCAGTTTGCCGAGCATCTGGGTACTTGTATCTATGGCGGTCTGTGGGTAGGTCCTGAGTCGAAAATCCCAAACACGCAGGGTTATCGCAACGATGTGTTGCAGGCGTTGAAAGATATCAAGGTGCCGGTGATGCGCTGGCCAGGTGGCTGCTTTGCCGACGAGTATCACTGGATGGACGGAATTGGTCCAAAGGAATCTCGTCCTCGTATGGTAAACAACAACTGGGGAGGAACGGTTGAAGACAACAGCTTCGGCACCCATGAGTTTCTGAATCTCTGCGAGCTGCTGGGCTGCGAGCCTTACGTGAGCATGAATGTAGGTAGCGGCTCTGTGGAAGAGGCTGCAAAGTGGGTGGAATATATGACTGCTGCAGATGGTCCGATGGCCAAACTGAGAAAGCAGAACGGACGTGAGAAGCCTTGGAAGGTATATTACATCGGTGTAGGTAACGAAAGTTGGGGATGTGGTGGTAACATGCGTCCAGAATACTATAGTGACCTATATCGCCGCTATCAGACTTATTGTCGCGAATATAGCGGAAACAAACTCTACAAAGTGGCTTCGGGTGCGACTGACTACGACTACGACTGGACTGCAACGCTGATGGATCGCTGTGCCGACCACATGAAAGGTCTGTCACTTCACTACTATACCTGCTACACTTGGAGTGGCAGCAAGGGTAGTGCAACAGAGTTTAACGACGACCAGTACTACTGGACAATCGCTAAGTGTGGAGTCGGTGTGGAAGAGGTGCTGAGAAAGCAGATTGCAGTAATGGACCAGTACGATCCACAAGGGAAGGTGGACCTGTTGCTCGACGAGTGGGGTACATGGTGGGATAAGGAACCAGGTAGTATTGAGGGACACTTGCGCCAGCAGAACTCAATGCGTGATGCGATGGTAGCAGCTGTGTCGCTCAACACTTTCCATCAGTACACGAAGCGTTTGAAGATGTGTAACATCGCTCAGATTGCCAATGTGCTGCAGAGTATGGTGTTGACAAAAGACGATAAGATGTTGCTCACACCTACCTATCATGTATTCAAGATGTACGTGCCTAATATGGAGGCAGTAAACATTCCGCTTACTGTGAAGTGCGACTACTTCGATGCAGAGAACGAACAGAAGAACAGCGCTCGTCGTGTGGCTCCATACGTAAGCTGTTCTGCTTCGAAGATGGCAAACGGTACGGTAAATATCAACCTTGCAAATGCCGACCTGAAGAATGCTACGAAGGTGACCATCAATTTGGATGGAATCAATGGTAAGGTACAGAATGCCCAGATTCTGACTTCGAAGAACATTGCCGACCACAACACGTTTGAGAATCCTAACCTCGTGAAGCCAACTTCATTCAACGGCGCAAAGATTGCGAACGGTCAATTGGTAGTGGATATGCCTAAAGCATCGATTGTTTGCTTGCAAATCAAGTGAGAAAAGCGCTGATAATACTTGCGGTGTGTCTGACGGTGGTCGGATGCGACGTGGAGAGGAATGAGGGGTGTGTAATTACCGAGACCTCGCCCTCATCGTTCGCTTATCTGTCGAAAGGAAACAAAGGGCGCATAGAACTGGTTGCAGTTGATTCTACATGGGAGATACGACACTATTCGGAAGAGAAATTGCTCGATGTGTGGACCTTGCTCCATCCTGTCTATCAGTTCGACTGTGGAGACCTGACAGGCGACAGCGTTCCGGAGATTCTGGTAGGGGTGATAAAACCAACCCGCTATCGAAAGGAACCCGACAAACGCCTGTTCATATTCCACCTCTTCAAAGGTCGTCTCATCCGCCCTCTATGGCTTGGTTCACGATTGGGATTGCCGCTGATTGACTTCAAGGTAGAGCGCGATTCTGTTCCCGCTATGATACATTCGTGGGAGCGCGATACAGATGGGACATCCGTAGAGGTATTATATCGCCAGCAAGGATTTGGATTGAAATATGTAAAACATTTATAACGTAGAATTATGAAAAAAGTACTTTTATCATTATCGATGTTGCTGGTGTTGTGCGCATGTAACAACACAGGTAAGACGGGTGATAAGCTCACCGATGAGGACTTCGAATGTGAGGAGTTCAACCCTCATTCGTTCCTGATGACTGCCGACTCTTTGCCCGACAAGGTAGATCTCAGTGTGGATATTTCAGACATGACTTATCAAGAACTGAGGTTGATGAAGAGTTATGTGTATGCGACCAAGGGCGTGTGGATGATGGATGCAGAGCTTAATGCGTTCTTCATCTCGAAGTGCGAATGGTATGCAGAACGCTGTTATGATTATATGGAAGAGCATGAATGGGAAGCACTGACTGATATGTCTAAGGTGAAGTTGTCGGACGAAGAAACTGCCTTTGTAGCCAAGATTGACGAACGTATGGCTGCGTTGGAGAAACAGCGTGAGATGGATCGTAATGGTCTGAAACTGCTCAATCCTGCGATAACTGTCAATATGTTTGTGCTCGATGAGTTCGACAAGGAGTTTTATGCAAAACTTGTCAAGAACAACTTCGTCATCGTTCCGACAGAAGACCAGCAGTTGTTTAACATCTACGAGCAGAACGACTATAATCGTATGCCAAGCTTTGTGACTACAGACGTATATCTGCAGGCCTTCCACATGTATTTCAGCTATGTGCTGAAGATGGTTGAGCGACATGAATTTGTGGAGCGTATTCACAACGTATGTGTAGAGATGAATCGCAAGGCAATGGAAGTAGCTGCTCAGGCACCAACTCCTGAAATCAAAGATATGGCTGAATATAATGCTGCTTTCTTTGCAATTGGCGATATACTCCTTACAGGTAATAAGACCACTCAAGTTCCTGAGTCTTACAAGAAGAAAGTAGAGGGCGAGTTGGAGAATATTGATGCCTTGCAGATGCGTTCATCACCTATGATGTCATATCGTGAATTGGATTTTGCATATGACCTCTTTACACCTCGTGGGCACTACACTCGCACAGAGGCTCAGAAGCGTTACTTCCGTTCGATGATGTGGTTGCAGACTTGCACCTTCTGTCGTGAGAACCAAACATCTGTGAAGTATGCGTCGATGATGGCATACCTCATGAATTCTCTGAAGAAGAACGGTCAGCTGCCCGGTCAGGAAGTGTATGAGACATTGAATTTCCTCATGGGTGTGGTAGATAATGTATCTGTGTTCGATATTGCTGATTACTTCGCTAAGGAGAATTACAAGTCTGTGAACGACCTTGTTAATGCAGGTAAGCTGAAGGCGCTCGACACGTTCCTTGTGAACCTCTTCAAGGAGCGCAATCGTGTGAAGTCGAAGATTGCTGAGAATGGTTGTGAAGATAAGATTAACTTCATGCCACAGCGCTATACTCCAGATGGTGAGGTGTTGGGTAATATGTATGACCCAGAGGCAAACTGCGACAAACCATTCCCATCAGGATTGGATGTGTTCTCTGCTTTCGGTGCAGAAGAAGCTGACAATATTATAAAGGATGTATATGATTATCCTTCATTGTGGAGCGACTATGACAAGCAGTCGAAAGAGATGAAGGAAAAGTTCTCAAAGTTCGACGAATGGGATTTGTCGATGTACAACAAGTGGTTCGAGTGTCTGATTGCGCTGCAGAATAGCGACAAGAGCTATCCTGACTATATGAACACGAATGCTTGGGCACGTAAGAACCTCAACACGGGCTTGGCTTCATGGGCAGAGTTGAAACACGATGCTATCCTCTATGCAGAGCAACCTGTGGTAGCTGAATGCGGAGGTGGAGAAGACTTCCCAGAACCAATTCTTGTTGGATATGTAGAACCGAACCTCAAGTTCTGGAACAAGATGCGTGAGATGCTGAAGATGACACACGAGTTGCTCGACAAGAACAATCTGATGAATGAAGACCTGCTTGGCAAGACCGAACAGCTCGAGGATTGTATCGACTTCTGCATCGCTATCACGAAGAAGGAACTCGACCACAAGCCTCTCGATGAGTCAGAGTATCGCGAGATTGAATATCTCGGCAGCTCTCTCGAGTGGTTCACATTGAGTGTCATCGATCCTGATCTCTCGCTTGATTCTTGGGGTCAGGTTGAAGGGGCCGACCGTTCTATCGCTCAGGTGGCAGACGTATTCACCCGTATGGTACTGGGTTGCAACAAGTGTGGAATCCTCTACGAGGCAACAGGTAATGCCGATGCTCTCTATGTGATTGTCGAGATTGACGGTAAGACTTATCTCACTCGTGGAGCTACATACAGCTACTATGAGTTCGTTAACGAACTGGATAAGCGTCTCACTGATGAGGAATGGCAGGAGCGTCTCGAAAAGAAAGATGTGCCTGGTCGTCCAAAGTGGATGTTGCCGCTCATCCTCGACAGCGAGAAAAAGCTGACGGTCAATGAAGAAATTTACTATAGTACTGGCTGTTAGTCTTTCGATGATTTATGCGTGTTCCTCTTCTCCGAGTTCCAGTCATCCCCCAACGGGGGACAGAGCCACTTTAGGGGCTGAGGGGGGACAAAAACGCAGTCGCTCCTCCTCTCACTTCTCCAATGGAGAGGGAGAGGAGGAACAACTTTCTATTCTCTTCACTGGAGATGTGTTGTTGGATAGGGGAGTGCGGCCCATTGCTGAACGGCGAGGGGTGGCTTACCTCTTCGATAGTGTGCAGGCTGAGTTCCGTCAGTCGGATGCTGTGGTTATTAATCTCGAATGTCCATTGACCGATACCGTTTCACCTGTCAACAAGCTATACATCTTCCGTGCGAATGCCGATTGGGCGAAGGATTTGCGTCAGGTAGGCATCACCCATGCTGCCTTGGCCAACAACCATACGAACGACCAAGGTCGTCGAGGCTTACAGGCAACGTATCAGCATCTTACCGATGCGGGCATCATCCCTCTCGGTTACGGTTCTGACTATGAGCAGCAGTCTTCACCCGTCATTATTTCTAAGGGGCATGTACGTGTTGCGGTGTTCAACGCAGTGATGATGGCATTGGAGAACTGGCATTATCTTGATGGGAAGCCTGGGGTGTGTCAACCTGCCTCCGATAGCCTTGTGAGCACCATTGCTGATTATCATCAACAGCATCCCGAAACACGTATCGTGACGGTCTTGCATTGGGGTGTTGAATTCAATACATTCCCGTCGATGAACCAGCGTATTTTGGCACGTCAGTTAGCAGATGCAGGAGCGGATGCGATTATAGGGCATCATCCGCATGTCGTTCAACCCATCGACACCATTGGTCATTCACTTGTATGTTATAGCTTGGGCAATTTCGTGTTCGACCAGCATCCACCGCAGACGCGTCAATGCTTGATGGTGCGGCTGAACATAAAAACAGGTACGAGCATCGCGATGGATGTCATACCTGTAAAGATTGAGGGATGCCGTCCGATACCAACGACGAATTTAATAAACTTCTCATGTCCGACAGTACAAAAATCGGTTAGCAATTAATGGTTATCTGTAAAAAAAGCGAAAAAACTCTTAATTCTAAACTCTATACTCTAAACTTTTATTATCTTTGCAGCGGAAATAATTAAACGATACGATTATGTGCATACAAAAAGAAGTTTATGAGCCTACACCCGAAGAGGTAGAGGCTCATCGACAATTAAGGGATGCCGTTCTTGAGCATTCCCGTAAAACAATGTCTCCCGTTATAGCCCGTTACCTATGAAGTATCACCAAAGAGACATTGTTGAGGTCAGCTTCCTCTTTCATTACAATACATTCCTAAAAAATTTTCACTCTATATCAACTCAATAACCCTGCGTTATCAGGCAATAAGGGTGGGTTATTGGGCAATAACGCAGGGTTATTATTTGTAACTGTTCCATTATTATATAAACAATAAGAAAGAAGGAATAGAATAAAGAAAAGCAGCAACTCAATCGGGTTGCTGCTTTTCTTTTGTTATCCTACTTTATCAAATCGAGACTTCGACGAACGAAGTTGGTGAGGGCTTCGCCACGCAGGAGTCCGTTCTGCAACAGCGCAAGGTCTATGAGCTGGTGAACGATTGGGTTGTCCTTGGCATAGTTGCCGATGGTGTCGGTCTTCTTCTGCCTCTCGGCTTCGATGTCTTTGTTCACCTTCTGCAGTTCGTCCTTGCTTTCCTGACTGATTTCGTCGTATTTCTTATCCTTATTGCTCTGGTTGATGGCATCCTTGCGAGCGGTCAGTCCCTTGATTTCTGCCTCGATTGGCTTGAGGGCTTCGGCAGTTGCTGACTCGCCTTCTTCGGTGACGCGCTTGATGAGTGGGTGGTCGGTGTTGACGACGACATTCATCATGTCCGGCATCTCGCCATAGAAGTTCATGCCTTGCTGGAAGCGTGCCATATCCTTCATTCGACGCATGTATTCGCTCTGCGTGATGACGATTGGTGAGGCTTCGGTGCCCATTGCCTGTTCCTGCACGTTGAACTCAATCTTGTCGATCTTCGGCAGCTGGGTCTTGAACATGTCGGTGATGAGCGTGCCGTCGTTGTCCTCGTATTTATCGTCCTTGTTCTTGTTGATGAGGCGGTCGATGACATCGGAGTCGACACGTACGAAGCGGGTCTTCTCCATCTTCTCCTCTAGGAGTCCGAGCATGGCAGAGTCGAGTTCGCCGTCCATCACGAGCACACTATATCCTTTCTTCTTTGCTGCTTCGATATATGCGTATTGTGCTTCCGTGTTCTGTGCATAGAGATAGACGAGTGTGCCGTCCTTGTCGGTCTGATTGTCCTTGATGAGGGCCTGGTATTCGTCATAAGTGAAGTACTTGCCTTCAGTATCTTTCAGCAGAGCGTATGCTTTTGCCTTGTCGAAATAGTCTTGTTCGGTCAGCATACCATAGCTGATGAAAATCTTCAGGTCATCCCATTTCTGCTCAAATTCCTTGCGGTCGCTCTTGAAGATGCTTTGCAGACGGTCACTCACTTTCTTGGTGATGTACGATGAAATCTTCTTCACGTTGCTGTCGCTCTGCAGGTAACTACGGCTCACGTTCAATGGGATGTCGGGCGAGTCAATCACACCGTGCAGCAGCGTCAGGAACTGAGGCACGATACCCTCCACGCTGTCTGTGACAAATACCTGGTTACAATACAACTGTATTTTGTTCTTCTGCAGCTCTATGCTGTTCTTCACCTTTGGGAAGTAGAGCACACCAGTCAGGTTGAATGGGAAGTCCACGTTCAGGTGAATCCAGAACAGCGGTTCGTCGCTCATCGGGTACAGCTCACGATAGAACGCCTTGTAGTCCTCGTCCTTCAAGTCGGCAGGCTTCTTTGTCCAGAGTGGGGTAGTATCGTTGATGATATTGTCCTCGTCGGTATCCACCTGCTTGCCGTCCTTCCAGTCTTTCTTTTTGCCGAAAGCGATGCTGATAGGCAGGAAGTGACAATATTTCTTCAGCAGAGTCTCGATACGGCTGTCCTCAAGAAATTCCTTACAGTCATCGTCGATATACATGATGATATCCGTTCCGCGGTCTTCTTTGTCTGCATCCTCGATGGTGTATTCGGGACTGCCGTCACATGACCATTTGACAGCCTTGCTACCTTCTTGCCAACTCTTTGTCACAATCTCCACCTTCTTGCTCACCATGAATGCGCTGTAGAATCCCAGTCCGAAATGACCGATAATGGCATTCGCATCCTCCTTGTATTTGTCCAGGAAGTCGTTTGCCGATGAGAAAGCAATCTGGTTGATATACTTGTCAATCTCCTCCTCGGTCATACCGATACCACGGTCGCTCACCGTCAGTGTGCCTGCCGCTTTGTCAATGCTCACACGGACGGTCAGGTCGCCGGCTTCACCCTTCAGCTCACCCTTTTGAGCAATCGTACGAAGCTTCTGAGTAGCATCAACCGCATTGCTGACAATTTCACGGATAAAGATGTCATGATCACTATACAAGAACTTTTTGATAACGGGGAAAATGTTCTCGGTTGTAACCCCAATGTTTCCTTTCATATTGCTTTAGTAATTTGTTTAAGTCTTACATAGCCTATAGGTCTTGCGTGTCCTATAGCATTCAGCCATCGATGATGCAAACACCATGCCAATCTTGCGTCTCTGCCAAAATGACAAAGCTTAATAGCTTAATAGGGGGTAATGGTTATCGGTTATAGGTTAATGGCTTAGTAGGTTAATAGGTTAATAGATAATGGTAAGAGGTGTGAGTTATCCGAACAAGTCGGAATGAGTGCCAGTTCCTGTAAATAAAAGAATCAGTTCTGTGTCATTCTGTTCCCAAATTTACAGCCAATCTGGTTTAAGATGACACTCCCAACAACCAACATAATCACCAGTCAATTTATGTGGATGATAAGATGTAGGCAGTTTTCCGGCTTTTTCAAGCAGCCTGATTGCTGTTTTGAGCAGTTCCATGTTTAACCCTCGTCTGCGACACCTTTCCGTGTCCTTGCGGAAGGTTCGTGTCATTTGGATCTTATACATATTATCAAATGCCTAATGACTGGAACATATCCTCTGAAGAATCATATTATTCTATGCGCCCAGCACGTTTGTCGGCTTGAAATCTCACGTAGCTGCTTCGTTTTTTTTGAGGTGTAAAAAAGTTAAATGCGTTAATTCTTCCTCATTTACATTCTCTATGGAGTCTATGTCTTCACTTCTCAACCATTTCCTTTCTTCATCCTTTTCTACCTGACCAGAATCTACTCACGTTGAATCTTTTGCTGGTTGCATATCCTCTCTGCCCTAAATGATAGGCTGTTTTTTCTCGTATATTGTTGCGCTATGTTCATATAATAGGGGAGGGATGTAATAAGTGATGTATTTTTTTTGTAATACTAGATAACAGCTCTGCAAGTACCTGCAGGGCTGTTTTTGTTTTTCTGTATGTTACAAATCTGATAGTCCATGTAAAAATTCATGTAAACAAAAGTGGAAAAAAATTTGGTGGTATGAAAAGAATGTTGTTATTTTGCAGGTGGAAATCAATTTAATTTAACGAAGCGCATGAAAAGACTGGTTATTTTATTGTTGATGATTTGCCCAGTGTTGGCAAGTGCCCAAACTGTATCGAATGTACAGAACAGCGGCTGCTTGAGAGAGACACGTGGGGCAGAGTCACAAAGGGTACCGACGATTGTCTTGACAAAAGAGGGAAGCACCTTGTCTGTACAACTGCTAAACTATGAAGATAACTGCTGCGCAGAGGAATTTGATGTGTCATTCAGTATTGCCAGTGGCAGCAATTGTGATGTCTGTAAGGTATCTATCAGTCCCGTTGGTGAGGAATGTGATTGCGTATGCCCGTACAACGTGTCGTTCACAGTTCGCGACTTGGCACCCAATGAATTCTATCTATACTGTTGGTGGTATAAAGGAATGGTTAATTTGACAGAAGGAGAGCCGTTGGTGTTGGAATACAAGACTGAGAATGCCAACATCGGCAATATGACGTTCATATTACTGAAACCCATGTATCAGGCTATGTTGATGAATTGGGTAACGGCAGCAGAAGAATTGCACATTCCTTCGGAAGTAACCTATGAAGGAGAGACTTATACCGTAACAAGTATAAGCAAGGACGCATTCTGGAATACAGAGAATGCGACCAAGATTACTGTTCCGAAGACAATCACAAGTATGGATATTGATTACGATGCCGCCATCCATGCCAATCCGTTCCGTGAATGCAAGTCCTTAGAATGGATAGAAGTGGAAGAGGGTTGTCCGTTGTTCAGTTCTATCTCAAATGTGAACATTGATTTGAAAGTAGGTTCTACGCTCAAAAAAGTCAATAATGGAAAGATTGAGACACAGAATGGCTTTGTTGCCCCTGTTGGAGCAGAGGTTATTATAAATTATGGTCAAATTCTGTAGTTAGGAGTCTTTTTGTTAGGTTTTTTTTGTTTCTTTTTATATATTTGCAACGAAAATATTAATAACATATTATATGAAACAAATACTTACAATTATCCTGTCATTCTTCGCCTTGTCTATATGGGCAGATGATAGTGGAACATGTGGTAATAACCTCACTTGGACTTATGTGGAGGCAACAAAGACCCTTACGATTTCTGGCTCTGGTGCAATGCCTAACAACAAAAATGCTCTTTTGGAGGAATATCCCTGGTTTTATACCGTTTACGATAAAACAGAAAAAGTTGTTATCAACGATGGGATTACAACAATCGGAGACGGCGCTTTTTATCTGTTCAGCAAACTGACCTCAATCGAGATTCCAAATAGTGTCAAATGCATTGGTCGTGGAGCATTCGGAAGTTGTACAAGTTTGGCATCATTTGTGCTTCCTCCATCTGTGGAAACCTTTGACAAAGAGGTGTTTTACGATTGTAGGAATCTTACTTCCATCGTCGTTGATGCATCCAACCCTGTATTCGACAGTCGCAATGGTTGCAATGCCATTATCAAGACTGAAAACAATGAACTGATACAGGGATGTGCCACAACTGTAATCCCCGACGATGTAACCAGAATCGGTAACTACGCATTTTTTGGTTGCAGAGGGTTGACATCAATAACAATTCCGCAGAGTGTTACAACCATCGGCACATCTGCATTTAATGGTTGCATCAACCTAACCTCCATTGAGATACCATCAAGTATGAATGGAATTGGCGAGGGAGTATTCGCAGGTTGCTCTGGTTTAGTTTCTGTAACTCTTCCCAACACGATTACCTCAATTGGCGCCTATGCATTTATGGGGTGTTCGAGTCTGACCTCGATTGAGATTCCAAGCAGTGTGGTTTCAATCAACATTTACGCATTCTGCAATTGCTATGTTTTAACCTCTGTTGAGATTCCTGGTAGTGTAAAGGAACTCGCACAAGGAGCGTTTCAGAATTGTAAAGGGTTAAAGACTGTCAAGATAGCAGATGGCACGACAACGATCAAGGAAAATGTGTTCAAAGATTGTGCAAGCCTGACTTCTATTGAGATTCCTAACAGTGTGACATCTGTCGGGACGGGCATATTTGATAATACAGCATGGTTAGCCAACCAACCAAACGGAGTTGTTTATGTAGGCAACATTGCTTATATGTATAAAGGCACAATGCCAAATAATACTGATATTAAATTACGGGAAGGTACGGTTTTCATTGCTGAACGCGCTTTCAAAGACTATAATAATATGAGGTCAGTCATCATTCCTAATAGTGTAAAAAATATTGGGGATTATGCCTTTGCTAATTGTATGGGATTGAAGTCGGTTGCAATCCCCAATGGGATGACGGCAATTGGAAATGGAGTATTCTCTGAATGCCGAAGCCTGACTTCATTGGAAATTCCCAATAGTGTGACATCAATCGGAAAAAGGGCATTAGAGGGATGCGAGAGCCTGATTTCATTGGAAATTCCCAATAGTGTGACATCGATTGAAGAGAACGCTTTTGCATATTGTGAGGAGTTAAAAACAATAAAGATAGGCAGGAACGTCCAGCAGATAGGTATGGATGCATTTTCATACCTATCGAGTCTAAAAGACTTCTACTGCATGACAGAACAAAGCCCAAATACAAGCGACAATGCATTTGACGAAAGCTGTGATAATGCCACCCTTCATGTTCCAGCATCAGCACTTGAAGCGTATAAGACGACTGCACCTTGGAGCAACTTCAGCAATATCGTAGCACTCACGGAGGAGGAAATGGCAGATGGAATTGATGAAATCGTAAATGGTAAATGGTCAAATAGTAAATCAATCTATAACCTCCAAGGTCAGCGCATCAAGACGCTGCAGAAGGGATTGAATATCGTGGATGGGAGGAAAGTGTGGGTGAGATAGGTTAGTAGGCCTAGGATAATGTAAAAATTATAAAATGTAAAAACGAAATTTAGCTTAGTAGGTTAATAGATTTTTGATGAATAGTTTGGTGTATTTGTAAATTTGCAGGTGAAAATTCATGTCTTTGTGCGTTATAATAATTAAAACTCTAAACAAGACAAATATGAAGCAAATCTTTTTTATATTATGTGCGTTGCTGCCAGTTGGTGCTATGGCTCAGTGGGGACCACTTAGAAATCCTGCTGAGACTCAGTTTTATGCAGAACCAGGGACTAAGGGCACAGCAACCACGTTTAGATTTAGCCAAATGGTGCAGGACCCCTATAAGCCGATGTATATTTTTCAGTTATTTGTGCGAAACAAAGAATGGCTTCCTCCGATTCAGAATCATGAACTTTATCTGATAGATGATAAGAACGACACAATTCGTTTAAGATCTGTCCTTCAAGATAAGGCTATAAGCTGGGAGGGTTATCCATGGGGAGGTAGTACTTATTATGCAGCGGCTATATATCTATATTACGAGTGTCAATTGATGTATATCGTTGACGACATTGACGAGTTCCTCAGTCATACCTACGTTGGATATGGTATAGGAAACAATGTGCGAAAGATAGATTTGCGTGAGGGAAATCAGAAGTTTATCAGCAAGTTCAATAAAAACATGAAACTCGCCGCCAAAAGAGCAATGAAGACAAATACCTATATATTTATACCATATTACACAGAATACCTCTATCGTATAGGTGAGCTGAAAGATGAATAAGTTATGACTAGGATTGTTTTCACTCTCCTTCTCCTCTCCACCTGCTTACTACCTATGCAGGGATTGACGGATGATGTGCTGATGCCGAAGTGGTATGGAGTTGTGATGATGGTTATAGGTTATAGGTTATTGAGGCTAATAAGTCAAGGACAATGTAATAATTAAAAAATGTAAAAATGAAGTAATGTAGAGATGGAAGAGAAAGAAAAGAAGGATGACGGTAGAGGGGGGAAGGATGAGGGAAGGAATATCATCATCCATGTGACGATAGAGAATCACTACCACGGAACGATAGACCATCTGACAATTAATGGGGATTAGCTTAATAGGGTAATAGCCCCTCTCCTCTTATCCCCCCAAGGGGGGAGGTAAAGGTTATAGGTTATGGGTTATTGGTTATTGGATTTCGTTTACTGTTTACGGTTTACCGTTTACTGTGTATAGAAGAGGTTTTTTGAAGAATTGTTTGGTGGTTTCGTGAAAATGTTGTAAATTTGCAGAGGAAACTAATATGATGTCATTTGAGACAAACAATTGATTATGGCAAAGATAATTGTTCAAGAGACAGAGATAACGGTACTATCCCATAACGACAGAGACTATATTTCTTTGACGGATATGGCTAATGGTAAGCAGAGTGAAAGCCGTGCTGCTGACATCATAAAGAATTGGATACGTACGCGATACACCATAGAGTTCCTTGGTACATGGGAGATGATACACAATCCCGATTTCAAAGTGGTCGAATTTGACCACTTTAGAATGCAAGCAGGCCTTCCTAACTTTGTGATGAGTGTAAGTGAGTGGATAGAAAAGACCAATGCCATTGGAATTATTGTGAAGAAAGGACGCTATGGAGGTACATACGCATTCAAGGATATTGCCTTTGAATTTGGAACCGCTATCAGTGTGACGTTCAAGTTGTATCTTATTGAGGAGTTCCAGCGCCTCAAAGCAGACGAACAGAAGCAACTTGCATGGTCGGCCAAGCGTGAACTATCGAAAATCAACTATCGCATTCACACCGATGCTATCAAGAGCAACCTTATACCAGCAGAGGTGACCAAGGAGCAGGCGAATGTGATCTATGCAGAGGAAGCCGATGTGCTCAATGTCGCTATGTTTGGTATGACAGCAAAGCAATGGCGTGAAGCAAATCCGACCTTGAAAGGTAACATCCGTGACTATGCCACGATCAATGAACTTATCTGCCTCTCGAATATGGAGAATATCAATGCCGTACTCATTAACGACGGTATGTCTCAAGGCGAACGGCTGGTAAAACTCAACCAGATTGCCATCCAACAGATGCAGGTTCTAGAGAGCAGCGGAGGAAGATATTTATTAAAATAAGAACTAAACAGAAGAAAGAACAGAATTTATTTGGTAGAATGCAAAATGAGGTGTTGATTTGAGCTATGCTTGAAAAGGCACCGTAAAGACATATATTAAGAGTAAGGACAGCTTTCTCGTAGACCTCAGAACCGCAAATTCAAAGTATTATACGAGTATGGAATGTCTGCCTGCTCACGTCCCTTTGGAGACGTGGGCATTTGCAGGTTGCAACATCTCGTATAATACTTTGCGGTTACGGAGGTCATGTTGTATTATGTAAGGCCCACGCTCCTTTTTTAAGATTCCTTCTACTCCCCCTTTGAGGGGAGAGCAAAGTCAGAAAAATGCAAAAGTAAATAATCATGGAAAAGGAAGAGAAAATGGAAATGAAGAAAGGTGGTATCATAAACTTCTTTGACGGTGCTACCATTAATAACCTGGTGATAAACGGGAATATGACCAAGAGCGGAACGGAGCACTTCTGTTCGCGGAATGGAGACATGAAAGAGGAAGAGGAGACGGACACCAATAAGATTCTGACTCCTGACCAACTGGCAAAGGCGGTGGGGAAAGTGCTGAATCTGTTCTGGGGTAAAAGCTCGTATGCTGTGCTGTTCTGTGTATGCAGGGATTATTTCGGGTATCCCAATAATATGTCGATGTTTGAGAGTGAGTTTGCTGATTTGTTCAATGATGTTTGTCCTCATTATAAGTGCTCACCTGGTACTATCGTTTCCGCTTTCTTTAACAATAGTTTCCTGAAACTGCCGGTTGAGAAGTGGAAAGAGAACGGGGCCAAACAACGGGCGTTGTTACTGGCTGATAACTTCAAAGCAGCCTTATCGGAGTCATTTCTCACGGAATAGTTTAATAAAAACTTTAATAAGTTTAATAATTTGTTTAATGAACGTCTAAGGTATTTCTGACGTTCGTTTTTTGTCCGTACCTTTGCGGAAAAAATGAACAAAGAAGCTATCCCAATCATTCAGGAGGAACTATCACAGGCTGGTAGTGCCTCCCCTCTGACTCCTGTAACGTTACAGTTGGAGAATTATCGTGTGACCACGGAGATGGACCTGCCTCCATTGGAACCGTTGTTCCGTATCCACGAAGTGCCTTGTTTCTATCGGGGCGAACTCACCGTGATTGCCGGTAAGGCGAAGAGCGGGAAGACGTTCTTCACATCCGTGCTCATGGCCTGCTGTATCAGGAGCGGTATCTTAGGCATAGAGCGTATGCAGGAGCAACCGCTGCACATGCTGTGGTTCGACACCGAGCAGAGTATGCAATCCACACAGGAGATTCTTCGTGACCGCATCATGCCGCTGGTGGGCGGCGAGGAGGAATTCCCTTCCCCGCTGTTCGATGTGTTCAATGTGCGTGCCGTCCATTGGGACCAACGTATGGAACAACTGCGACAGGGCATCCGTGCCTATCATCCTGACCTCGTCGTGGTGGACGGCATTCGTGACCTGATTGACGACATCAACAACGGTGTATTGGCACAGGCGGTGATCGATGACCTCATGAATATCGCGATGGGTGAGAAGTGCAGCATCCTGTGTGTCATCCACCAGAACAAGGCGGGCGAAGACCGCAACCTGCGTGGATGGATCGGTACGGAACTGACTCACAAGGCCTTCGAGATATGGAACTGCGAGAAGATGCTGCCCGAACGTATCTTCTGTATTGAGCAGACACTCACCCGTAAAGCCGAGGTAAGGAGGATGCTTTATTTCGAGGTCGATAAGGACGGACTGCCCGTCCAGTCCGATGGTCCTTCACAGGAGGTAGCATCCTCCACAGCTTCTCAGAAGCAGAAGAAGCAACTGCCTCCGCTCAATCGGGAGTATATCATCCATCATGACGAGGACGACTCATTCGAGGTCGATATCCGCAAGCTGTTCTACGATGCCCTGAAAGGTGGTGCGCTGTTCTATTCAGCCTTGCAGCAGAAGGCGATGGGGCTGCTCAACTGTCAGGACAGCGGTTGTTGGAACAACATCTTCGTGAAGGCCAAGGAGAAGGGAGTGGTCCGGCACATCACCGTCGACCGCAAGAGCATGTGGGCACTGCCCGAGCGTGTGAAGGAGTAGGGGGGGGGAGGGTGAAGCCCCTCCTCTTTAGGCCCCCCTTATAAGGGGGCCATTAGAGGGGGGCTATCCCCCCACACCTTCTCCCCCCTCATACTCTCTCATTAACCCATTAAGCTATTAAGCTACTAAGCTAGTTCTCTCCCCCTCGGGGGGCATCGCGGTATCGTAGCGATGCTTGCGACGACGGAAGGTTTATCTTCCCCAAGGAGGCACGAAGCGCTTCATACAGAGAGGGGCTATTAACCCATTAAGCTACTAAGCTAGTTCTCTCCCCCTCGGGGGAGTTGGAGAGGGGCTATTAACCCATTAAGCCGTAAGCTACTAAGCAAATAAGCTAAACATGCCTTCCCTCACCCAACATCCATCAGCATTCCTCTGGCAGAACAGCCTGTCCACAGACAACCAATTCTGTGAGGCGGTGGTACGTGCCGGCTTCCTCACCCGAGAGCAGATGCTCCATGCCGCTGCACGCTATTGTATCGGTAGCTCGAAGCGGGGCGGTGTCATCTTCTGGCAGATAGACCATGAAGGGCGTGTGAATGACGGAAAGGTGATGTACTACCTGCCCGACTGCCATCGCAACAAGGACAAGGAGGCTCACCCTACCTGGGTATCAGCCATCCTCGCCCGTCGAGAAACTTCCTTGGCAAGAGCGATGCACCTTGAACCCATCACCACGGACCATACCACTTCGCATTGTTTCTTCGGTGAACATCTGTTGTCAATAGATAAAGACCAACAGCTTACTGCTTACTGCTTACAGCTTACGAAAAAGGAACAACCGTTAACTACTTCTCCCCTCCCTGAGGAGGGGATGGGGGAGGCTGGTCAACTGTCACCTATAATCGCCATTGTCGAAGCGGAGAAGAGTGCATTCATCCTCAGTGAACTGTATCCACAGTATATCTGGATGGCATCGGGTGGACTCGGTGAAGTGCAGCCCGATAAGTTCCATCCCCTAAGAGGCAGGAATGTCGTGATGTTCCCTGACACCGACCCCGATGGCATTGCCTTCCGTCGGTGGAGCGAAGCGGCCGACCTCGTGATGCACCAGCTCTTCTGGGAGGACTCACCTCCCATCCGTGTATCTCCTCTGCTCGAGCAGCATGCCACAGCGGAGCAGAAACAACGTAAGATAGACCTCGTCGATTTCCTGTTTGAGGGGCATACAGACTCTTCATAATTTATGTCACACAGAACGCACGGATGACACAGAAATAAAAAAACTCTCTCGTGGTTCAGATGCTGTTCGCATCTTCTTGGATAGCATCATTGTCTGTGATTACAAGCGAGCTTGACTCACTCCTATGATGCTTATCCAAAGCTTTCAGCTACGAACCGCTCGCAGAGAAAAAACAAACAGGAATCGGTTTACGGTTTGCCGTTTAGGATGAAGCCTGCAAACCCATCGAATTCAGCCTGAATTCAAGGCGTTTGGAGCCTCCAAACTCTGCGAAGGAAGGCTATTCTTGATGATGAAGATAAAAAAGCTTTCCTGATGACAAGCATCCTTTGGTTGCTTTGCAGTGTTCGCATGATTTGTTCATCTGTAAGCACGCTTCCCATGACCATTTTATGCAAAAATGCGATTAAGTGAGCACAGAGTCAAGCTTGCTTGAACTATGCCGAGCGTGAGCATTTTATGCAAACCCTACCCCCTTGCAGGGAATGTCATCAGGAAGGAGAAAAATATAAAAAGTCACTAAAGTCTTAGGTCTCAAGCCCTTTTTCTCTTTTGACAGTTTGTAATCGTTTTTCTCCTTGGGAAGGTTGAGCCATCAGTATGATGGTAGGGATGTGGGGAGGTGAGGACATGGAAAGCTTGGTTTCGAAAGGACTCACAACACACAGACCGAAAGCCGACATAGGAGGAGTCAACCTGAGCAAGGCTTTTTTATTCACTAAAAGAATCTGAAGCTTATGTGGAATATGTGTGCTGATTATGAACCAACAAAAACAATGAAACAATATGAAAGCAATGTATAAATCCGAACTGGCAGCACTCGCAGGTGTGTCTTCCCGCACCTTCCAACGCTATCTCGCAACCCGCCGCTCTGTCCTTGATGCAATGGGGGTCAGTCCCAGAACCCGCAAGTTGCCTCCCAAGGCAGTTCGTTACATCTGTGAGGACTACTGCATCGATATTTAATGTTGGAAAAGTAAGGCTAAAGTTGCAAAATGCAGACAAAAGGAAACAAAAATAATAAAAACGGGTACAAAAAGATGTGTCCGATTTTGCCAAACACAAAATGTTTTGTACTTTTGCACAGCGAATGTGAAAAAATCAATTAACATTGACAATAAAACGAGTCTTGTAAGCATGGGTACAATACAAGTAAATGGGAATTCTGTGAATGCAGAGCTGTCTGTGTATTTATATAAGGATGAAAGCTATCCAAATGGCGATATGTACATTGCATATTGTCCGGAGCTTGATCTGACGGGATATGATGTTACTAAGGCTGGTGCGAAAAATTCTTTTGAGGTTGTGTTGAAAGATTATTTGGAAGACACAATTAAAAATAATACGCTTGAAGAGGACTTGCTTGCACATGGATGGACGAAGAAGAAGGGGTGCATATCAGGACCTACTTACCCATCTATGCTGAAAAAGTCTCAGTTAGTAAACGTTCTTAGACAAAAAAAATTTAGCAAGTATTCAAAGCCTCTTTGTGTATGAATACGATAAGAACTTCAAACATTCCACTTCGAACATTCAGGGATTTCCTGATATCCATGGGATGTAAGAAAGTGAACAATGGCACTAAAGGACGCGGAGGTCATGAGAAATGGGTAAAGGAAGGTGCTTTACGTCCAATAACACTACAAACGCACATTGATCCTGTTCCTCTGCAAGTCGTAAAAAGTAACCTAAACACTCTTGGATTAACAAAGAAGGATTTGGAACAATGGTTGTTAAATCATAAGTGACAGAAACAGTTAAGCGGTGATTCCGGTTGGAGTCACCGTTTTTTGTTTTTTTTCTGTTTCTCTGAGCAAGACGGACAGAGACGGCCAACGTCATTCCAAAATGTCGTAACTTTGCAGTGAAGTTAAGACAATGTCTTTCACATAGCAAATTTTGCTCTGTGATGAGCTTTGCTCAAGAACTTCACTGCGAATATCGGCAGCGTCTCGGCATAGCTCAAACAAGCTCGGCTCTGCGCTCAACTTGCACGATATTTGTCAGTAAGCGAAGGGAATGGCCAGCGCGCAGCCAACTCTAAACTTTAAACTCTAATCTCTAAACTCTAAACTTTATCGTATGCCTGTATTAATCAAAGTAACTCAGAACAAGAACGACCAGACCGCTGCATTCGGCAAGTGGTACGGTCGTGTGGTCTCTACCAAGACCATGAGCTATCAGGAGCTTTGCAAGCACATGTCAGAGCACAACTCCGTCTATGGCGAGGATGTATGTCTCGGTGTTGCCAACAAACTCCAGAGCTGTATGCTGGAGCAACTGCTCGAAGGGAAGAAAGTCCAGTTCGGAGAACTCGGTACCTTCTACCTCTCGGTCAAGAGCACAGGTGCCAACAAGGAGGAGGACTTCAACCTCGGTGTGAACATCAACGGTCTGTTCCTCTGCTTCGCTCCTTCACGTACCGATGTGAACAACCTCTCATCGAAGATGCTCAAGAAGAAAGCCGCCTTCATGAACGTCAAGGATCTCGTGGAGAGCAAGGCGAAAGCGAGTGGTGCAAGCAGTTCAAGTGGCAGCCTCACCCCCGACCCTCCCACCGGCGAAGGGAGTCAAAGTAGCACTCCTCACTTGACCATCAGCCGCTCGGGTAGTGGTACGTCCAGCGTAACTGCAGGTGGTAATGCCGTCAGCAGCGGAGCTGAAATCGCACAGGGTACCGAGGTAGCCATCAGCGTCACTCCAGCCGAAGGCCAGACCCCGACTGCAATGCTCAACGGCAGCTCAGTCACCCTGACAGAGAGTGAGGGCACCTACAACGGTTCGTTCGAGATGCCGGACGGCAATGCAACCCTCGTCATCAACAGCGGTGGTAGCAGTGGTGGAGGGGTAGATCAGAACTAGCAGGGCAGCCCCTCTCTGTCCTTTGGACATCTCCCCCGAGGGGGAGAGACCATCCGGATGGAATCTGGAAGAAGAAGAGGTGGGATGTGAGATGTGTCCGGGGTGATGCGAGGAGACCCCAGTGAGAACACTGAGACTGTAAACTGTCAACTGTAAACTGTCAACACGCGAAGCGTCTCAATTCTCAACAATCCACAATTCTCTCCTGTACGCAGCCTGCTCCCTTGCATCTTTCCACCTCCTTCTCCCACGCTCTTTCACTTATTGTCCCACAGAAAGTACAGAAAACACAGAAATACCACCAACAGTAGAACCCCCTTTTTGATGTTGAAGATAAAAAAGCTTTTGTTCAGGTTGAGACTTCGTCTCTAATGCTGCGCCTGCATCCTTTTTCTTGTGAACCAATTCCCAGATAAAAGTCCGCAGTCACATCATCCATCCCGATGGGAACAACCTGTCCAAAAGAAAAAAAAAGACCTTAGACTTTAGTGACTTTTTTTCTCCTTGGGAAGGTTGAGCCATCAGTATGATGGTAGGGATGTGGGGAGGTGAGGACATTGAAAGCTTGGTTTTGAAAGGACTCACAACACACAGACCGAAAGCCGACATAGGAGGAGTCAACCTGAGCAAGGCTTTTTTATTCACTAAAAGAAT
>JAEEGK010004822.1_pt1 | contig 32868 bp, 21 predicted proteins | sample 8958771 | NCBI WGS metagenome assembly JAEEGK01 (sample SAMN16246547, study PRJNA631951) | gut metagenome | biome: gut microbiome; feature: rumen; material: SC-attached | host: Bos | place: Iran: Karaj | collected 2018-10 | reverse complement strand
CAGCGTGATGCGGTTGTCGACGCCCTTACGGCCCTGCTCCACTTCCACCATCGGCAGCTCGCGGTCGGCCTTGCGGCTGACCAGCACCTTGTAGAACTTGCCCAGCCACTCCACTTCGTTCTGGCTGTTCAGGTCTTGCATCACCACGGGGCCGGTGGGCTTGGGAGTCTCCACCTTCGGGGCGATAATCACTTTTGGTTCGGTCTTCTCTTTGCAGGCGGTCATCAGCGATGCCGCTGCCAGCAATATAAATAGGTAATGTTTCATTCGCTTTATTCTTTTCTTTTTGATGCTGTTCGCGCCGAAAAGTTATTTAAAAAACGAAAAAACGCCCTAAATAGTATCTGTAATGGAGATTTTTTATTATTTTTGCATCCGTATGAAAAAAATGATTTGCCACATATCCCTGATGCTTCTGCTGATGATGCTGGTGGGGGCGTGCCATAAGGACACGAAGGTGGAACGGAGCGAGACACCCGTTGACACCATTCCCATGATGGTGATGCAGATTCAGAAATGCTCGAAGCTGTACACCGCTGAGTATCACCTGCACAAGATTGTGACCCACAAAGACCAGATGCGGCTGAAGGGCACGTTCCTGGCCAAGGAGTTCGACATCACGCTCCCCGTGGGCAACCGCCGCATTGCCATTCCCATCGACGCCACGCTGAAGGCCTATATCGACTTCGGGGGCTTCTCGGAGAAGAACATCAAGCGGCGCGGACAGAAGATTGAACTGACGCTGCCCGACCCGAAGGTGCAGCTCACGTCGAGCCGCATCAACCATCAGGAAATAAAGAAGCAGCTGAGCATTCTGCGCAAGAACTTCAGCGACGAGGAGATGACCAACTACGAGAAGCAGGGACGGGCCGCCATACTGAACGAGATTCCCAACCTGGGCATTCTGGAGATGGCCCGCGAGAGTGCCGCCAACACGCTCATTCCCATGATTTGCCAGATGGGCTACAAGGAGGAAGACATCACCATCACCTTCCGCAAGAAGTACACCACCGACGACTTCCCCATCATCCTGGACAGTAAATCGTTTGGAAAATGAGAAATTTCGTGCAAATGAAGGCAGAGCCAAGCTTGCTTGAGCTGTGCTGAATGCAGCCGAAATTCATGAACGAAGTTCATAAATTGAGAAATTGAGAAAATGAGAAAATGAATGGAATAGAGCAACAAACGAAGAAACCATACGAAAAGCCGGCCTGCCAGCAGAGCAAGAAGCCATACGAGAAGCCGAAGACCAGCGTGCTGGGCACCATAGGGAAATGGCTGCTCATCCTGTGCACGGTCATCGTGCTCGTGGTTGCCGCCGTGTTCTTCTTTGCCTACAGGGCCATCAGCAACACGGGTGCCGAGATAGCCGTAGACGACCGTATTGACGTGACGCCCACCCACGTGGAACTGATGAAGCAAATAGGCGAATGGGAATTCCTCTCGATTGCCGACGAGGAACTGGTAGACACCATGCGGCCTGGATTCTTCAGCGACGACGAGCTGATTCGCATCTACTACGGCACACTCCGCCTGGGCATCAACATGCACAAGACGAAGCCCCACTTCATCAGCCGCAAGAACGACAGCCTGGTGGTGACGCTGCCGCCGATTGAACTGCTCGACGAGAACTTCATCGACGAGGCCCGCACGGAATCGTTCTACGAAAACGGCTCGTGGGACGACCAGGCTCGCGAGGACATGTACCAAAGGGCTGTGGCAAAGATGAAGGCCCGCTGCCTGACGGGAACCAACATCAGCAGCGCACGGCAGAATGCATCGAGGCAGTTCTACCAGATGATGCGCTCGCTGGGCTACGAGAACGTAAGGATAACATTCGAGGACATAGAGCCGTAGACAAACACATAACGAAATCATAACACAAACGAAATGGATACTCTCAGCAAGTTTTTTGCCGACATAAGCGGAGTGCTCTGGGGATGGCCCATGATCATCCTTCTGCTGGGCACTCATATTTTCCTGACCTTCCGACTGCGCTTTCCCCAGCTGCACATCTGGAAAGCCATCAAGCTCACACTTCATCGCGACAAGGAATCGCAGGGCGACGTGTCGCAGTTCGGCGCATTGGCTACGGCACTGGCTGCCACCATCGGAACCGGCAACATCATCGGTGTGGCCACGGCGGTGGCGCTGGGCGGACCGGGGGCTGTGCTGTGGTGCTGGCTGACGGGACTGTTCGGCATCTCTACGAAGTATGCTGAGGGACTGCTGGCGGTGAAATATCGCGTGAAAAAAGAGAACGGGAAGGTGTATGGCGGACCGATGTACGCCCTGGAACGCGGACTGGGATGGAAAAAGATGGCTGTGCTGTTTGCCGTGTTCACGGCCGTGGCTGCCTTCGGTATCGGCAACACCGTTCAGGCCAACGCCATTGCCACGCTGACGCACGAGACGTATAGCGTGTCGCCCATCGTCAGCGGAGCCGTCATCGCATTGATGGCCGGACTGGTCATCCTGGGCGGCATCAAGAGCATAGCCCGCGTGTGCGAGATGCTGGTGCCGTTCATGGCTTTCTTCTATGTCATCGGCTGCATCGTCATCCTGATTATGAATAGCGAGTATGTGTGGCCTGCCCTGAAACTCATCTGCGAGTCGGCCTTCACGCCCGAGGCTGCCGGCGGCGGATTCGTGGGCACAACGGTAATGATGGCTGCCCGCTTCGGTATCGCCCGCGGACTGTTCTCGAACGAGTCGGGAATGGGTTCGGCTCCCATCGTGGCCTCTGCTGCCAAGACGCGCAACCCCGTTCGTCAGGCACTGGTGTCGTCGAGCGGAACATTCTGGGACACGGTGGTGATCTGTGCGCTCACCGGACTGGTAATCGTGTCGTCGGTGATTGCCTACCCTGACATCAGCTACGACAATGGCGCCACGCTCACCAAGCTGGCTTTCTCGAAGATTCCCTACATAGGTTCACCGCTGCTCACCTTCGGACTGCTCACCTTCGCCTTCTCGACCATACTGGGATGGGAACTCTATGGCGAACGTGCCATTGAATACCTGAAGGGAGGGCGCTGGACGCTCGGCTACCGCATCATCTATATCGCATTCATCTTCATCGGGGCCGTGATGAACCTCGGCATCGTGTGGAACATAGCCGACTGCATGAATGCGCTGATGGCCATTCCCAACCTGCTCTGCCTGCTGTTCCTGAGCAACGTCATCGTGAAGGAGACGCGCGAGTATCTATGGAACAAGCAGCTGGACAAGGATATGGAGGAGGACTTCAGTTGAGCAGCACGAAGACGCCTGCCGAGATGAACAACACGGCAATGATGCGCGTCAGCAATGCCTTAGTGGTCTGCATTCCCTTGCTGAAACGTGCAAGCGAACTGTAGCTGAAGGCAAACACCCAAGCCATCAATATGACAGGAATACCCGTTCCGACGGCAAAGGCCACCGGAAGCAGATAGCCCATGGACGACTCTACCGACATGGGGATGAGCATTCCGAAATAGACGATGCCGCTCTCAGGACAAAAGGCCAGCGCAAACAGCAGTCCGAGCACGAAGGGACCGGCCTTCTTGCTGCTCAGGGGCATGTGTGGAACATGGTCGTGGCGATGCAGCAGGTCGTTATACAACAGATACAGGCCTATGGCGATAAGCAGCGGTCCCAGAATGCGCTCACCCCACTCTGAAACGGCCTCGCCGAAATGCAGCAGCTCTGCCCCACTCCTTATCAATGCTATCAGCACGGCTCCAATCAGAGAATAGCTGACGGTGCGCCCAAGCGTGTAAACCAGTCCGTCGGTGAACACCCGGCGGCGGTCGGTCACGTGTCGCCCGATATATCCCATAGCGGCTACGTTGGTGGCCATCGGACAAGGATGCAGGGCCACCAGCACACCAAGCACGAAAGCCGTCAGCAACGGCCATTGGGTGTGATTGACAAATGTCTGTAACTGTTCCATGAGAAATACCTAAAGAATGAGATAGCGGCTGCAAAAGTACAAAAAAATAACGAATACCCAAAGGATATCCGTTATTTATGAGTTTATTGTTCGACGGTCTGAACGGTGGTGTCGCCAGGCTTGAACAGCAGTCCCTTGCACTTCGGGGCGTCGGCCTTGTATTCCTTCCACTCTATTTTGCTCCAGTCGATGTCGCCTGTATGCTGGGCCACGGGCACATGCGGAATCAGCGAACCGTCGCGCACCAGTATAATGGCTGGAATCTTTCCTGCCTGAATGTCATGATAGCCGCCTTCGTAGACCTTACCCGACTGGTAGTCAATCCATTTGCCCTTCGGCAGATAGCAGGTGCGGCTGTTACCGCTCTCCAATAGAGGGGCAACCAGCATCTGACTTCCGAAGAGATATTCATCCTCAACAAGCCAGGCTCCGGGGTCGTCGGGGAATTCCACGAAGAGAGCCCGCACCATAGGCAGTCCGTGCTCGGAACAGTCCTTGGCCTGGGCATAGACGTAGGGCATCAGGCGGTACTTCAGCTCGGCACTCTCGCGGAAGGCATCGGTGAACGACTGACTGATGAGCCAGGGCTCGGTGGGAGGTGCTCCATGGGCTCGCGTGTGGCTGCTCAGGAATCCGAAGGGAAGCCAGCGGCGGTAGATGTCTTCGGGTGAAGCGGTGACAAATCCGCCCATATCGTGGCTCCAGAACGAGAAGCCGCTCAGTCCGAACGAGATGCCGCCGCGGAGGTCGCCCAGCATACCGGTATTAGTAGTTGCAGCATCGCCTCCCCAATGAAGCGGATAGCGCTGGGAACCGGCCCATGCACTACGGGCCCAGATGACGCCAGGAGTGGTTTGTGTCTTGTCGCGCTCGTTGGTGAATTTCTTCACGGCCTCCCAGAGCGCCTTGTTGTAGCGCAGTGGATAGAGGTTGTGCTCGTAGAGTCCGTTCTTGCCGCTGGCATATACGCCGTTGAAGGGAGCAGCCTCGCCGAAGTCGCACTTGATGACATCCACGCCCTGCCTGATAAGTCCGCCTATCTTCTGCTGATACCAATCAACGGTCAGCGGGTTGCTCAGGTCGAGCACGGCATCCTCGTAGGGCATTCCGCCCGCAGCATTCTTCACGTGCATTCCTTTTTCGATGATTTCGTTGAAGTAGCGGTTCTTCGGGGTGAAATAAGGCAGCTGCCACAGGCAGGTCTTGAAGCCCATCTTCTCCATCTGCTTCAGCATGCCCACAGGATTCTTGAAACGGTTCTTCGAGAACTCGTAGTCGCATTGCCAGTCAACGTCGAACCATCCGGTATCGAAATGAATGACGTCGCAAGGAATCTTGTTCGAACGGATTTTATTAGCCACATCGAGGCCTTCTTCCTGTGAGAAATAAGTGATGCGGCTCATCCAGGTGCCGAATGTCCAGAGCGGCAGCATGGGCGACTTGCCCGTAACGTCGGTGTATTCGTCGAGAATGTCCTTCGGCTCGCCGAGGAAGATGAACAGGTCTATTTTCTCGTCGGCCATAAACAGGCGGTCGGCACCGATATAGGAGGCTCCGAAGTCGCAGGTGACGGGAGCCGATGTGTGCATGAACACGCCATAGCCGCGATTAGAGAAGAAGAACGGAACGGGCTTGTATTCGCCGTCGCTTTCGGGTCCCTGTGGGTCGGTGACGAACAGGTGTACTTTCTGCCCAACCTTGTCGAGCTTCGTAAACGACTCTCCGCAACCATATATGCGCTCACCCGGAGCAATGGTGAACACGGGATTCACGGAGCGGGAATTGTCGGAGCCGCGCTTGATGAACGAGAAGGGCAGCAGCTTGATTTGCGACGAGTCGTTGTCGATGATGTGACGCGACTGGGTGAGTATGCGGCCGCTCTTGTCGCGAAGGGCAATGCGGAAGGGATAGCGCTGTATTTCTATGGTGCCGTAGTCGCTCTTGTAGGCAATGGTTCCATCAGAGCCCTTCGGTTGCCATCCGGCATCGGCAGGTGCTCCGCTCACGGCCTTTGCCAGAAACTCGGGAGCGAACATGGGGTCGGTGGCATCATCGTTGCGTGGTTCCACGGGGGTGGTGAGCATCGTCAGGCGCACACATCGCGGAGAGATGAACCGCAGCTGGATTTTCAGCACGGGGTCGTTGTCGTATTCGGTCGAGGGGAAGTCGAGCATCTGCATCCTTACAGGCCAGTAGCCGTTCAGGTTGAAAGCCTGGCGGGGCGACAGCCGGTAGCGGTCCCACTTCACGGTTCCTACGGCCTTTCCGGTATCGAACGAGGCGATGCTGTCGGCAAGGAAATAAGTGTTGGACAAATCGGAGAAATCCGTCGACATGTCTTTCGGAGTGTTCATCAGATACTGTACTCCGGCACTGGTCTGAATCTGCGCCTGTGCTGAAAACGTGGCACAAAGCGTGCTCAGCGCAAAGAAAAATAATTTCTTCATTATCAAACAATTAGGTTAAATGACAAAACAGGTGCTTTGTCTGCTTTTATTGAGTTAGTCAAAATATTTCCATCTCAGCATCTTCCAGGCCTACGGCACGGGCCTTGAGCTTGCCGCTTCCCTTCAATGCCACCATACACTTGCCGAAGAAGGCCTTGCGCTTGTTGTCCTTGAAACGCTCCATCGAGAACTGGCATCCGTTATCGACGCCAACAATCTCCATTCCGTCGGAGACTTCGAAGAACACCTGGTCCTGGGCCAACGGGCAGAGATTTCCGTCTTTATCAACCACCTCGACATTAACAAAGGTAGTGGTCTTGCCCTTATAATCGGTAGTCAGTCGCAGATGGTGGGGCTGACCGGCAGTCTTGATGGTCTGGGTGGCCACAATCTCGGGATAGCCGTTCTTCACGGCTGCCTTCCGGGCAACGACCTTCACTTCGCCCGGCTCGTATTTCACGCGCCATCCCACGTGGTATTCGGTATTGAGAATCGAATTTCCGGGCGCAACTTCACCGTGGGCCTTCTTCACTCTCCTGCCCTGGCTCTTGCCGTTGATATAGAGTTCCACCTCGTCGGCATTGTTGTAGTAGCACCACATATCGATTTCCTGACCGGGCATCCAGTTCCAATGAGGGAACAGATGAAGCACGGGCTTCTGCGTCCATTCGCTCTGGTACATATAGTAGACATCCTTCGGGAAGCCAGCAAGGTCGATGATGCCGAAATAAGAACTGCGGGCGGGGAAGCCATAGGGCGTGGGCTCTCCGATGTAGTCGAATCCTGTCCAGATATACTGTCCGCCAACGTAGGGCGTGTGCTTCACCACATCCCAGGTTTCCTCGTGGGTGGAACTCCAGGAAGCGTGCATATTGTCGTAGGCCGAGCACATGAACGACGGGTCGGTATAGGGCAGCCACCACTCTTTGGGAGCCACAAAGACGCTGTCGCTGGGCATCATATAGTAGCCACGCGTCTGCAGGGCACTCACGCTTTCAGTCATGATAAAGGGCTTGCCCGGGAAATTCACGGGAACATCTTTTATCCACTGATGGTGGTAGTTGAATCCGATGATATCGATGGCACCGCTCTTGAAAAGATGGTTGTTGGGATTGGGCTCGTTACAGCCAGCCGTTACGGGACGGGTAGTATCAAGGCGCTTTACAATCTCAGCAAGATGCCTGGTCAGCAGGGAGTTCACGCTCAGTTCGCCCTCTTTGGCCAATGTTGACGCATCGTGGCCTGCATTCAGAATCAGGTTGGCCTGTTCGAGCGTAAGCGTGTCAGCCTCGGCCGACGACCATTGCTCGAGCACCTCGTTGCCGATTGACCACATCAGTATGCAAGGATGGTTGCGGTCGCGCTTGACGAGGTCGGTCAGGTCGCGCTCGTGCCATTCATCGAAGAACCGGGCATAGTCGTTCTGCGTCTTCTTGCGGCGCCACATATCGAAACTCTCGTCCATCACAATGAGTCCCATCGTGTCGCACATGTTCAGCAGCTCGGGTGCCGGCGGATTATGCGATGACCGTATGGAATTTACGCCCATCTGCTTCAGCTTGAGCAGTTTGCGATGAAGGGCATCCTCGTTCAAGGCGGCTCCGAAACAACCGAAATCGTGATGCTCGCAGACGCCGTTCAGTTTCATGGGTACCGAATTGAGTGAGAAGCCCGCCTTGGAATCAAAGCGGAAACTCCTCACTCCCGTGCTGGTTTCATATACATCAACAATTTTATCTCCAACACGTATCTCGGTGCGCACCTTATATATATAAGGCTGCTGTGTACTCCAAAGTTTCGGATTATTGATGGCCATCGACGAATGCATGGCCTGTCCCTTGGGGGAAGCATTCTTTCGAGCCAGTTCTTTTCCGTTGGCATCCAACAGGATATTCACGACGGTCATGCCTTTCTGCGGGTTCTCAACTTCCACCTCCACATCGAACACGGCCCGCTTGCCATTCTTCGAAGGGGTAGCCGTCACGTAGGTTCCCCAATGTGCTACACGCGTCTTGGCCGTCTGTGTAAGCCATACATGGCGGTAGATGCCGCAACCGCTATACCATCGCGAGTTGGGCTGGTCGCTATTGTCCACACGCACGGCAATCACATTGTCGCCCTTGTTCAGAAAACCGGTGATATCGTATTCGAAAGAACTGTAGCCGTAGGGCCGATAGCCTACCTGCCTGCCGTTCACGTAAACCGTTGAGTTCATGTAAACACCATCGAACTCGATGAAATAACTCACGCCATCGGTCTCAGTAACGTTCAGCGTCTTCCTATACCATCCGATACCGCCAGGGAGCGCTCCCCCACCCGCTCCCGAAGGATTGCCAGCATAGAAATCACCCTCGATGGCCCAGTCGTGAGGCAACGAAAGCAATCGCCAATGGGCATCGTTGTAGTCGGGACTTGCCATCTGGGCAGAGTCGGCCAACAGGAATTTCCATCCTTCGTCGAAGAGTTGTCGTTCACGGGCATTACCGGTCAGGAATACCGATAACATGAGCAGCAGGGTCAGCGTTTTTTTCATTTAAGGGGTTTGTTTAAATTTCATGCAAAGATAAAGATTAATCACAACATGACCAAACAAAACCGCCAGAAATTAAATCCGGCGGCTGATAAAGCAGGCTACTCGTACATCTGATAGAAGCCGCCCAGGCAGAACTGCTTCATGCGGGCATCTTCCTGACGCATCAGATAATAGTTCGCCGTTTCGTCGGTACTCATGTGCATCGTGAAGATATCGAGTCCCTTCTTGCCTTTCACAACAGTCAGCACCGCCGGCTCCATATATTCGTCAGGGTCGTAAGATGACCAATATACGCGGCCTTCGTCGGGCACCACCTCACACGTATCCGTCCAGATGCACACATCATTGCCCTTGGCCAGCACCCATGCAGCAATGCCGTATTTGGAATTTGGCTTGGTTCTCATCACGCCGAAGTTGTACTCGTCTTTGCCAAGAACACACGAAATGCGGTTTTTCTCCACTTTCTGACCGAGCATTTTCTCAACAATGGCAACCGTAGCGGCCGGGAATTCAGGCCCGTCGGGGTCTTCGGTCGTTGTTGGCATATACGGAATTGGCTGACGCTCCTTCAGGTAGTCGGGCGAAACAAGAATGGCCTCCGTGTATTCCTTCGGCAGGATATTTCCTTCAGCATCCATGTCGCCATAGGTCTGCATGAATTTCTCCACGGCCTTCGGGTCGGCATAGTCGTAGAGCTGACCTTTCATCTCATCCTTTATCTGATAGAAATACTGGTTCAGATAGCTATCGTCGTGCTTCAGACTGGCATTCTTCTCTTCCTTATAAGTGACATCGAACACCTGATGGCCAAGCAACAACTTGGTGTATTTACCGGGCGACTGCTTCAGCACACGACCTTCGTCGAGGATACTGCCATCGTTGAAAGGAGCGAAAAGCGGCTTGCCTTTCACATAAGCAACCAGCACGGGCGGCACCTCACTTGCATCTTCAGCATAGGCATCGGCAACGGCTTTTTCTGCGGGAACTGAATCTACCGAAGCAGACTGGGCTGCTTGTTTGTCTGACTTGCTTCCGCAAGAGCAGAGGGCCAATGTCGCCATCAGCCCCCAAATCATAATTTTATTCATACTAAAAAACATTTTATACCTTAGGTGTAGTACATTCGTTCACGAGATAGGCAATCGACATATAGGGAACGCCGGCATTGGTCTGCAGACCAATCTCGCAAGTGCGGCTGTTGGAATAGCCATAGACCACCTTGTTCGCCTCCACCTGAGAGCGAAGCTTGCGCAAGGCATAGCGATTCACCTCGGGATTGCTGAAGCCCTTGTCGCCGGCAAATCCGCAACATCCAACGCCCACGGGCACAAGCACATTCGTGGAGCACAGACGGGCCAGCTCAACCAGTTGGTCGGCCAGTCCCATCTCACGCGTAGAACATGTCACATGCACGGAAATGCTTCGGTCGATGGGATGGAAATCGAGCCGCTCGCGCAGGAATGTCATGATGAATTCCACGGGCTCGTAGAGCTTCATCCTGGTAATCATCTTACGCATACGATGCAGGCACGGGCTCTGGTCGCACAAAACCGGATACTTGCCTTGTTCGCTGGCTTCCCACAGGGCATCCTCCAGCTCGGCTGTCTTCTTGTCGGCTATGTCGAGCATTCCCTTAGATTCCCAAATCTGTCCGCAGCACATCTTGTCCATCTGCTTGGGGAAGACGACGCTATAGCCAGCCTTGTTCAGCAAGGCGCACATCTCGTCGACCACCGAATTCTTGACAGGCGCACCCTTGGCCAGTCCCATGGTCTGGTTGATGCAGCTGGGGAAATAAACCACCTTCAGGTCGTCCGTGCTTTGCTGAGAAGGACGGATGCTGCCAGGAGCCGGCTGACTGAACTTTCGCGGCATGGCTGGCGTCCAGAGCGGGATGCCCATCTTGTGGACTCCGTTACAAATGCCCTGCATGGCCGAGCTTCCAATCAGCGAATGACCGAGGTTTGCCACATCGAGCACCAGGCGCAGTCCGCTCTTGATTCCCTTCATGTGGTTGGCGGCAAAGTTGCCCACCTTATAGCCCATCTTGCTGTCCTGCATGTTCAGCTGGCGGATGAGATGCGTCAGTTCACCGGTATTGATTTTCATCGGACAAGAGGTGGAGCAAAGTCCGTCGGCAGCACAAGTCTCGTCGCCATAATACTTATACGCCTTCTTCAGCCGCTCTACACGTGCAGGATTCTGGCCCGTTGCCTCCAGATGAAGTATCTCGCGCTGGATGGCAATACGCATACGCGATGACAAGGTAAGTCCGCACGACATGCAATTGACTTCGCAGAAGCCGCACTCGATACACTTGTTGGCCTTCTTAGCGCCCTCGATGGTTTCCTTGGTCGATGAATGGCCGTCCTTCTCGAGACGGTAATAATGACCGCCGTCGGGTATGCCTTCGAACTTGTAGTTCAGCTCGGGCAGCGGCTTGAAGTTCTTGATGAAGCAGTTCGGGTCATCATTGAATATACAACCTTGGTTGAGCAGGTTGTCGGGGTCGAAGATAGCCTTCAGCTCCTTCATCACCTCAAAGGCCTCCTCACCCCACTCGTACTTCACGAACGGAGCCATGTTACGTCCGGTACCATGCTCAGCCTTCAGCGAGCCGTCGTACTCTTCCACCACCAGCCGGGCCACGTCGCGCATCATGTCCTCATACTGCTTCACATCAGCATCGCTCTTGAAGCTCTGGTTCAGGATGAAGTGATAGTTGCCCTCGAAAGCATGACCATAGATGCAGGCATCGCTATAGCCGTGGTCGGCAATAAGCTTCTGGAGCTTCACGGTAGCCTCGGGGAGGTCTTCGATATGGAAGGCCACATCCTCAATCAGACAGCTGGTGCCTATGGGGCGCATGCCTCCAACGCTTGGGAAGATACCTGAACGGATGGCCCAGTATTTGCCATAGATTTTCGGGTCTTCGGTGAACTCAGCGGGAATGTAGAGATTGAAGTTGCCAAGACATTCCTTGATGGCATTCATCTTGGTGAGCAGCTCTTCGTGGGTGATGGCCTTCGTCTCGGTGAGCACCGCCGTGAGATTGTGGTAGTCGCCAGGCTCCACCCCAGGCACCTTTCCGGCATCGACATCCTTTTTATACTGAAGATAGACGGGATCGTCGACCGATGCAAGCGAGAGATAGTCGAGCATCTCGGCCGACTTCACCATCAGGTCCTCCTCGCTCATGCGGATGTCCTCGGCCGTTGCCTTCAGCTTCTTCATGGCCACCACGGCCTCGCAGCTCTCCTTCATGGTGTGGAAATAAACCATAGCCGAAGCCTTGTACTTGTAGTCGTAGAGCGTCTTCATGGTGACCTCGGCCAGGAAAGCCAGCGTTCCCTCAGAGCCAACCATCGAATGGGCAATGATGTCGAACGGGTCGTCGTAGGCAATCAGCGGACGGAGATTCAGTCCCGTCACATTCTTGATGGAATACTTCTTGCGGATTCGCTCGGCAAGGGGCTGATTGGCCCTCACACGGTCGCGCAGGTCCTCGATTTTGCGGATGAATTCAGGATGCGACTTGCGGAACGCTTCCTTGCTTTGCTCGTCGCCAGTGTCGAGCACGGTTCCATCGGCAAGGATGATACGAGCCGAGATGAGCATGCGGTCGCTGTTGGCATGCACGCCGCAGTTCATTCCCGAAGCGTTGTTACACACAATGCCGCCAACCATAGCCGAGCCAATAGAAGCGGGATCGGGCGGGAACACCCTGCCGAAAGGTCGCAGAATCTCGTTCACCCGCGAACCCACGATACCCGGCTGCAGACGAATGGAGTTCTGTCCCTCACCTATCTCGTATTTCTCCCAGTTCTTGCCAGCCACAATCAGCACAGAATCGCTGACGCTCTGACCCGACAACGAAGTTCCCGCAGCACGGAAGGTGAAAGGCATCTTGTGCTTAGAGGCTAACTTAACTATCTCTGAGAGTTCACGCTCATCCTTGGAGCGCACCACAACCTTGGGCGTGAGCCGATAAAAACTGGCATCGGTACCCCAGCCAAGCGTGCGGAGTTCGTCAGTATAAATACGTTCTTTGGGTAGGATATTGCCCAATTCGGACAAGAATCCCGTGTAGTCTCTTGTTTCCATAGCTATGCTTGATGTGTGAATAATCGGTTAGAGATAAGGATGAAACAGACAGAATCTGTTGAACTTTACAAAAATACACTTTTTTTCCCACAGTACAATGAAATTTGGCGTATTTAACACTTTTTCCGAAGCATATAACCTCAAACAACAAAAACGTCTGAATCGCCAGGAAGAACGGAAAACCTGTTCAGCATGACGATGCAGACGTTATGTTACGGAGCGAAAAGTATCGGCTCAGATAATCGTGAAGAGATTGTTGAAGCCTGTTGTGCGCAACACATCGAGGATGTCGTTGTTGGCACCTTTCAGCGTTACGCTGCTGCCGGCCACAGAAGCATGCTTGCGCACGCTAAGCAGAATTCTCAGGCCAGAACTTGAGATATAGGTCAGCTGGCTGCAGTCGATGAGAATGTCGCGTCCATTACAGTCGTTCAGCGGAGCCAGATCGCGAGCTGTCTTTTCGGCGGCAGCAGTATCAAGTGTTCCTTCCAATATGGCAACTAGTTTGCCATCCTGTTCAGTTACGGTTGTTTTCATATCTTTTTTATGAGTTTAAATGAGGTTTATCTATTTATGACTTTATGCTCTTTCGCAGGGTGAAGATGTTGCGTTCGTCCATACGTTCGTAATTGACGGAGTCCATGTAATGGCGCACCAGATGAATGCCCAGGCCGCCAATAGGACGCTCGTCGGCAGGAAGCGAAGTGTCGGTATCAGGACGGGCCGTGGGGTCAAACGGCATACCTGAATCGGAGATGATGAACTTCAGACGCTCATCGTTGGCTGAGGCATCTATCTGCACATCGCCGACAGTGCCCTTCGGATAGGCATAGTTCATCACATTCACCACAGCCTCCTCAACCGCCAGGTTCATCTGCAAAGTCTGGCTGGAGTTGAATCCCAGCGTGTTGCACACATCGTCGACAAAGGCGGCCAGCTTAGGCGTGGTCTGCACATCGTTGGGCAGCGTCAGGCTTCGGCTGAGGTTGACGGGTTGCTTCTCGCGGTTGTATCGAATGATGAGCATGGTCAGGTCATCACTTTGCTCAGCACCCTCCATGAACCTCGTGACAGCCTTCGTCATGCTGTTGCTGATTTCCTCGGGCGACTGCCTTTTCTTCAGTTCCTCCATCATACGCTTCTTGCCGAACAGCCTTTGCTCGGGGTCCATTGCCTCGGTTAGTCCGTCGGTATAGAGGAACAGCGTGGTCTGATTGGAAAGCGTGGTCTCCTGCAAGGCATATTCCCAGTCCTGGTCGACTCCGAGCGGAACATTGCTGACGCACTCCAGCTTCTTCTCACCGTCGGAGAGGATAACTGGCGACTCATGACCAGCATTTGAATAGCGCAGACGACCTGTAGGCAAATCGAGCACACCCACAAAGAAGGTCACGAAGATGTTGTTTTCATTATCTTCAGAAAGCGTGTGACTGATAGACGACAAAATGCGGTTGGGCTTGGATTCCAGGGCAGCCACATTGCGGAAAAGGGTGCGGGTGACAGCCATCACAATCGAAGCAGGAACGCCCTTGCCTGAAACGTCGCCAATACAGAAATACAGCTTCTCGTCGCGGATGAAATAGTCGTAGAGGTCGCCACCCACATCGCGAGCTGGCTTCAGCGAGGCATAGATGTCGATATCCTTGCGCTCGGGGAACGGAGGGAATGTCTTGGGCAGCAGCGCCATCTGGATGGAACTGGCAATGTGGAGCTCGCTCTTGATGGCTGCACGCTGACTCTGAATGGCCTGCAGACGGCGCGTACTACGAACGCTGCGCCAGATAATGTAGCCCATCAGGCAGAGACCAGCCAGCATGAGCAGCGTGAGCACGAAGCTGACCTGACGAAGTCCGTGATAAAGGTCGTGGTCGCTACAGACGACAGCCATCGACCAGCCCGTCTCACCCTCAACTGGAGCATAGAAAATGTAGTTCTTTTCTCCGTTTTCGTCGATAAGGTCGGCATGTCCGCTCTTTCCGGCCATCATCTGGCGATTGATGAAATTGGCGGTGGTGTCTTCGATGCGGGCAGTCACTTCCTGAATGTTGTGGCGCATCACCAGACTCTCAACCGGACAAACCATCAGCTGGCCCGTGCTGGAAATCATCAGGTTATAGGATGAAGGATGAACGGGACGGGCATTGATGACACCGGAAAGCCAGTCGAGCGAGACATCGGCACCGAACAATGCCACCACCTTGCCCGAAGAATCGCGCACAGGCACGAAATAAGTGCAAAGCATCATCTTGGCGCCATCCTTGTCGTAGTAGGGGTCGCTCCAGTATCCGTTCTCCGAATTAATGCCTTTTTCCCACCAGTCGGCCTTGAAATAGTCGTGGTCGGGACCGCCCAGCTGAATTTCCTCCAGCGTGCCGTCCGGGTGCCTGGCCACATAGGGCTCGTACCAATGGCCCTTCTCGGGATAATAGTCGGGAGTAAAAATGAGGGCTGCGCCTACGATGATATTGTTCTGCTCAACAAGCCTGCGCGAGACGGTATAAAGCGAATCGGGCTGATTAAGACGCTGGCGGGCAAACCACTGCAAATTATCAGTGGCAGTCTCAACGGCAGTCATCACCTTCTGGATTTCCAGACTCTTCACCTGCAACTCCGTTTCGGCATTCTGCCTCACGGTTTCGAAAATCTGCTTGCGGGCATAATAATATTGTATGGCGGAAGTAAGCTCAACAAGAACGGCAGCAATCACAACAAGTGCGATGTTCGACCACACATGCCTGGCTTGCCTTTTCACATAGTTGCCTATGTTGCGAAAGAAATGACGTATATGCTGCCGCATAATTCTCTTGTTAGTATTATATCGCTGCAAATTTAGTGATTTTTCTGAACAAAAAGAATAAAACCTAAACTTTTTAAGAAAAATGCGATGAATTTACGGAAATCATATAAAAGAGGTGGGAGTTTATGAAGGCACGGATTACACGAATTAACACTGATTTTGTTAAAAATAATCCGTGGGAATCCGTGAAATCCGTGCCCAATCAATAACTGAGCAGAACGGCAATCAGAGCTTCACGCTGACGGCCTTGCCCGTATAGGTGACCACCTTGCCGGCTGCATTGAAATCGAGCGGCTGGGCATTGTCCTTCGTCACCAGCACGATGTTGAACGTACGGCTCTTCAGCATTCCGCTGAAACTGCCCTTACGCTGACCGAACGAAACACTCTTCGAGGCATCGTCGTAGCTGATGTCGATGGTGGCATATTTGCCCTTCTCGTAGTTGTAGTTGGTGCCTTCGTCCTCGTAGAGCTGGAACTGGCCGTTGCGTCCTGCATAGACGTAGAGCGTAATCTCTGAGGTGGGTTTCTCGCTGCTGTACTGGATTTCGGGACCGAATGGAACGATGGAGCCCTCGCGTACAAAGACCGGAATACGCTCGAACGGAGCATCCACAACAAGACTCTGTCCGCCCTCGATGAACTCGCCGTCGTACAGGTTATACCATCCGCTGGCCTTGGGGAAATACACCTTGCGGTTGCGGGCCTTATACTGGCCTACAGGACAAGCCATGAATGCCGGACCGAACATCCACTGGTCCTTGATGTCGTACACTTTCTCATCGTTCTGGAAATCCATCACGAGGGCACGCATCAGCGTGTAGTCGTTCAGGTGAGCCCAGCCGGCCATCGAGTACAGATAGGGCATCATGCGATAGCGCAGCTTGTCGTAATAGACGATGGTCTGATAGCACGGATGACTCTCGGGAGCAATGTTCCACACCTCACGCAGAGGCCACTGGCCGTGAGCACGATAGAGCGGTATGAAGCAGCCGAACTGGTTCCAGCGGGCCTGCAATTCGCGCCACTCCGTCAGGTCGCTGTTCTCAACGCCTGTCTTGTCGAACTCCTGCTGAGCTGCCACATAGCGGTCTTCCACACTGAATCCGCCCTGGTCCATACCCCAGAAGGGAATGCCCGACATGGAGTAGTTCAGACCGGCCGTCATCTGTGCCCGCATATCCTCCCAGCGGGTTCCGATGTCGCCGCTCCAGGTAGCCGTTGAGTAGCGCTGCTCGCCTGCAAATCCGCTTCTTGTGAGCAGGAACACGCGGGGCTCGTTGGCCTTACCTTTGAATACCGAACGCTGGCCGTTGTAGATGGCATCGGCATTCACGGTGCTATAGGCATTGAAGTATTCGGTCGACGAACCCATAGCCGTGGGACCGCTCAGCGCCTTGCGATACCACATCGGGGTGCAGTCGCGCACGTTGGGCTCTGAGGCATCCATCCACCAGGCATCAATGCCGTGCTTGTATTTTGTATAGAGGTTCTCGTCCATCTGGCGCCAGAACATCTTGCGGGCACCCTCGGCATAGGCATCGTAGAACGAACCGCGGAAGCCCAGCCAGTCGTGAATGTCGTCGGTGATGGCCTGATGGTAGATCCAGCCCTTGGCATCGAGTTCCTTATAGTTGGCCACGGTGTCGTAGAACTTAGGCCATACGCTGATCATGAAGCGGCCGCCCATCTTGTGCACATTGTCGAGCATCTGCTGAGGATTGGGGAAACGCGAAGCTTCGAAAGTGTGGTCGCCCCACGATTCGAGCTTCCAGTAGTTCCAGTCCTGCACGATGTTGTCGACCGGAATCTGACGCTTGCGGAACTCAGCCAGCGTCTCCTCGATTTCAGCCTGCGTCTTGTAGCGCTCGCGGCTCTGCCAGAAACCGAGCACCCACTTGGGATATACGGGAGCCTTGCCTGTCAGCGTGCGATAGCCTGAGATAATCTTGTCGAAGTTGTCGCCGGCAATGAAATAGTAGTCCATGTCGCGGCTCATCTCGCTCCAGATGCAGAGCTGGTCGCGCTGCTCGCGGCTGCGGGGCTCGGATACGCGGAGTCCGCAATACGACACATCGCCGTCGGGCTGCCACTCAATGCGAAGCTGTGTCTTCACGCCCTGCTTCAGTGGAGCCGTGAATTTCCAGGTGCTGGGATTCCAGGCTGTGCGCCAACGCTCAGGCATCACTTCCTCGCCACCCAGATACACTTTCATGTAGCCGGCATAGTAGAGAATGAACTGATAGAGCTCGGTCTTGGAAGCCTCCACAAAACCCTCATAGACCACGTTGGCTCCCTTCATCTTGAAGCCTTTCGGCAGGTTTTTGATGCCGCCAGGCTCGGTCTGGTTGGCAATGGCCGATGTGGTGGGAGTATCGAATTCGAAGTAGATGGAATCCTCGCCGCGCACAATCTTCTTTCCGTCCTTGTCGGTATAGGTGCCCGTCAGTCGGCCGGGCTTGCCGTTCTTGTCGTAGAGCTTGAAGGCGCGGTTCAGCTGCAGGTAGTCGTTGGGATTGCCGAAGCGGCAGTAGCTGTACGAATCCCACAGTATGCCGTAGCCCTTGGTGGAGAGCACGAATGGGATGCTCACCTTGGTGTTATACTGGAACAGGTCCTCGTTTTTGCCCTTCATGTTGAGTTCCTCGGCCTGATGCTGGCCCAAGCCGTAGAGAGCCTCGGGCTGGTTGTCGAACTTCAGCGTCCACGAGAGTCCGTTGCGCTGCTCTTCGGGAATGGTGCCGATGCCAATCTCGCGCTCGGGCACGCGGAAATTAGTGAATGTCTTGCCGTCCTTTGCCTCGGCAGCCAGCTGCTTTCCATTGGCATCGAAGAAGCTGACGCGGCCGCTCCGCTTGTCAACACGGGCGGTGATGCCCTTTGCCTTCACCACAAAGTCGCTACCCTCTTCCGAAGTGGTGAACTGCGGCTTAGCCGTCTGCTGCACAATCATCAGGCTCTGCTGCTTCTGCGGCAGCTGTGCCTCTGAGGTGGCCTGCACGCGGATGATGTTGTCGCTCATCACCTGAAGGCAGACTACTTTGGGGCCGTTGGCCGTTGGATTGTCCACTTGAACCATGATGCGGTTTCCGTCCTTTACAACTGCGCCCTGCACGGTCATTGCACAGGCTAGCAGAACGATAGAGAAAAATGCTTTTAAGAGTTTCATTTTGGTATTTTACATGTTGTTGATTTCTAAGTGCAAAGATACAAAAATTATTTGAAACCGCCAAATTTCAGGGGCTGCTAATGTGTGAAATTCTGCAAAAGGGAGAAAATGTCCCATTGTCACTTTGTCCCATTGTCCCATTAAGGTACTTAACAACCCTAAATGCTCACCAGGCGGGGTGCCTGAAAAATTAATCGGAAATATTTACAAGTATATGTATTAAATATATAATAATTATAATTATTATATATTCATAAAGGGGGTAAATGCGCTTTCGCAAAAACCTTAATGGGACAATGGGACGTTGGGACAATGGGACAAACGGAATCAGTTTACATTTTTTAACAGAATATTAGCATTTTGCAAACATATTTTCACAAGTTACGGAAGGCCGATTTTTGGCCGACTGCGGATTTTGTCGTATCTTTGTCATTGAAAAAGTCCACCACCAGAACCGCCCTTCCGTCCGATGCTTCGTCCTGCTTCCGCCCTTTATTCCGTCCACTTCCGAACTTTAATTCTTTCTCTTCCAAACTTTAATTCGTCCGCTTCCAAACTCTAATTCATCCTCTTCCGAACTTTATTCCGTCCACTTCCGCCCTTTATTCCGTCCGTTTCCACCCTTTAATTCATCCGCTTCCGTCCAACAGAAACATTTCTTCCATTGGATAAAACCGATTGAAAAAAGGGCAGGCCATTCCTATCCGCTATTTTTTGTCGCTCGATTCGCGGATTTTCAGAATCATCGGAACGATTTCGCGGTGGATTTTGGTGTCGCCGGCAATGTGGCCCAGCAGCAGCTTACAGGCAAGTGCACCCTGCTCGTGAGCCTGGTCCATGATGACCGACAGCTTGGGAGTGACGTGGGCCGAAGTGTCGCCATCGGTAAAGCCTATGATGGCCACATCCTCGGGAATGCGCAATCCGGCCGACTTGATGGCATCGAAGGCGGCATAGGTGATGATGTCGTTGAAGGCCAGGATGGCATCAGGTCGGTTTTCGCCAGCCAGCAGTTCGGCAGTACGAGTGCGGGCCACCTCGTAGTCAATCTTGTCGCACACCACCAAAGAGCGGTCGATACCTATTTTATTCTCGCGCAAGGCCTCCAGATAGCCATGCTTGCGGCGCCTCACCATGTCGAGATGGTTGGGACCGCCGATGAAGGCAATCCTGCGCGAACCGGTATCAATCAAGTGCTGGGTGGCTTTCTGGGCGGCTTCATCGCCGTTGGCCGTCACGCTGGAGAAAAGTTCGGGCAGACAGGTACGGGCAAAAAACACGAGTGGAATGCCCATATTGTTGATTTCCACGAAATGCTGGTAGTCAACCGTGTCTTGCGCTAGACAGGCAATGATGCCCACCACATGCATGTTCACGAAGTTGTCGATGGCCCGCTCCTCGCGCTCATGATCCTCGTGAGAATTGGCGCTGATAACGGAGTAGCCGTGCTTCACGGCATAGTCTTCCACTCCATCGAGCACGGCAGCATAATAGTGAGTCACCAGGTTAGGCAGCACCACGCCGATGATGCGCGGAGCCTCGCTTCGCAGACTTTGGGCGAAGGGGTTGGGTCGATAGTTCAGTTCCTTGGCCAGAGCTTGCACTCGCTGCTTCATCTCATCGCTGACTTCATGCGAATTGCGCAAGGCTCTCGAAACGGTGGCAATGCTCACACCGATTCGGTCGGCCAAATCTTTCAGTGAGATTCTCCTCGTTTTTTTCATAATGAGTAGCTGACATAATATTGCCTCAAAAAAAGGCTATGCTAAGACATGTTGCAAAATTACAAAAAAAAGGTGATAATGCAAACGTTTACGTTACTTTTTTACATAAAAATGATACAAGTTTCGATAAAACCCCTTACCTTTGCACTCAGAAAATGAGTAATGAATAGTTGATAATAAGTTAGTTAGAAATCAAAGACCAAAATTGTTGTGAAACAGTTTTGGTCTTTTTTATGTTGTGCAACATTATTTCTGCAGCCGCTTTGCCATTTGTGCAAACTTCTGCGAGAGCTCTCCTTTCAGATAAAGTTCCATGATGATGCCGCCGATGGGAGCCGCCAAATCAGCACCCCAGCCGCCATGCTCCACATACACGGCCACGGCAATTTTCGGTGCATTCATCGGTGCAAAGCCAATGAAGGCTGAATGGTCGCGCCCGCTGTTTTCCACGGTGCCCGTCTTGCCGCAGATGGGGTAAGTGGTCTTGATGGCCGTGCCGGTGCCTTTCTCCACGCATCCTCGCATTCCTTCGATGACCGGTCCGTAGGCTTCAGGCAGCACCTTGGTGTTGTGGCGCACCAGGTAGCGCTTTTCGGCATTCTGATGAATATGGGGCAGATAATAGTAGCCGCGGTTGGCTATCGAGGCAGCCAGGTTGCAGAGCTGCAGCGGAGTGACCGTGACATCGCCCTGTCCCATTCCAGCCCACCAGATGGTCTTGCCGTCCCATCCTTCTTTGTAGCGGCGGTTCAGATAATTGGCATTTGCCAGCAGTCCGCCTTTCTCGCCTGCGATATCCACGCCCACAGGTCCGCCCAGTCCCATGCTTCGCATATAGTCGCGCCAGGTATTGATGGCCTGGTCGCGGTCTTCATACATGAAGTCGTCGTTAATCATCGATGCGAAATTCATCAGGAACCAGGTGTTGCACGAAAATGCTATTGCATCAGTCAGGTTCAGCGGCGAGCGGTGGTGATGGCATCCCACGCGGATGTTGCCGTCGGTGATGCCGTCGTGGCATTCCACGGTGGTCTCGGTGGTCACGATTCCCTCTGAAAGCATCGTCAGCGCCTGAGCCACCTTAAACGTGGAGCCTGGTGCATAGGCCTTGGCAATAGCCAGTTCTAGCTGGGGTCCCTGCGGCGAGTTGGTAGCCAGGCAGAGTATCTCTCCCGTCTCGGGCTGAATGGCCACAATGCTGCCCGTGCGGCCTCGCAACAACCGCTCACCCATCTTCTGCAGCACGGGTCTGACGGTAAGCGGTCCGTCGGCAGGCAACACCTGTGCGCCACATGTAAGGCTAAGAGCCGACAGCAGGCATTCTGCCGCGAAAACGATTATGCTGGTTCGTTTCATCATCCTGGTTTCTGTGTTTTATAGATTCATCGTGAACATCACTCCCCCACCCTCGGGCCATGCTATGGGAGCAAGCGTGACATTGTGTTTTTCGGCAAACGGACGGGTAAACACCAGGGCACTGCCAACGCCGATAGCCGCACCGGCAAGCACATCCCACACATCGTGGCGCTTAGAATAGACCCGGCCCCAAGCCACATAGGTGCTCACGGCATAGGCCGGCACACCCAGCTTCCAGCCATAGCGGCGCTGAAAGAAGGTGGCACCCGAGAAGGCCACGCCCGCATGATTCGAGGGGAACGAATGCATGTCGCTGGCGTCGGGGCGCTCTTTGCGGATGGTGTGTTTCAGCAGATAGGTCGCAGCCACGGAGGTGGCCTCGCTCTCGGCCAGCTGAAGCAGTCCCTTGCCGTCGCCTTTTATAAGGGCCGTTGCAACGCCCATTGCTCCAGGCAGGAACATCACAATGTCGGTGGATTTCTTCACGCCGTCGCGGCTTTGTGCTGAAATGCCCTGAACGGGAAGAAGCATGACCAGGCACACCATTATTATATATAATGGCATTCCGTGATTTGAAATCTTCTCTTTCTGCAATGGGTTTTTCATTTCAGCTTGATTCCGTTCCAGTAGGCGCAGTCGTCCTCAATCAGTATCGTGCCTCCGAGCCATTCGGTCTGCGGCAGTTCGTCGGTAAACGGATAGTATCTCTCCACTTTCCCTCCCTTCAGTTCCACGACAGCCTGCTGAAGCACCTCGCCTGCGGCTTTCACTTCATGGGCAGCCACCCGCCTCATCCTCTGCTTCTCCATTCGGTCAGCGCGAGTATTCAAGGTCGGCTGCAGATTTCAGCTGCACCTTCTCATCCCTTGTTGCCGATGAATCGCGACGCGAATTCCTGACGCTGTCGGAAACCGATGGCTTGGAATCCTGCGGGGCATTATTCATCTCGCTGGCCTCGCGGATATGGATGCGAAGCAGCTGCACATAGTCGGCTATCATCAGCTTGATGGTTGAAGTGGACGCAGGACGCGTTTCCTTGCCAAGGAACAGGAATCCCCTGATTTCCTTGATGCCTATGCGGTCGTTGTCGCTGATTTCGAGCGAGTAGTGGCTGTTCGACGAGAAATGAGTCGAACGGGTAGCCACGCTGTCGTTGTTAAGCCGCAGGGCAAGCATGGCTATGCCGTCCTTGAATCCTTCCTGATAAAGGAACTGGGTGTCGAACGAGAACACGAAGCGGTCGCCCTTGTGGAAGGCTGAGTCGGCCTTGACGGAAAATGACTTTACATTGTAGGGCATGGCCTGCATGAGCACCACTCCGCGCTCCAAGGGCCATATATTAGCCGTATCGCCCGACAGCGACAGGCTGTTCTCCGTTGAAAGGTCGGCCACCGAGGCTCCTATCTTGGAGGCTTCGTTGCCAATCCGCTTCGCAAGCGATTTGTAGATGTCTTGCATCTCATCAGCATGGCGCATGTAGTAGACCATCGACTCATCGAACTGCTGCTCGGTGACGCCGTATTTCTTCAGTACGCTCAGCTTGTAGAGCTTCTCCTTATAGGCACGGTCCTTGGCATCCGTGATGTTTTCCGTAGCAATCATTCCTATCGAGAGGTGGAAGTCGTAGAGTATATCTTCCATCTCGCCTGAAGAAATGGGCTCGTCGGAGCCTGACTTGCAGCTTGTCATCCATCCGGCAGCGGCGATGACAATCATCAGAACGGCTATAAGTGCGGGCAGTCTTTTCATGAGTTTTGCGCTTCTGCAGGTTGTTCTTGTGCTTCTGAAACAGTTTCTGAAACAGCTTCGGCCTCAGCTGATGGTTCCTCGGCGGTCTCGGCGGCTTCGGCTTCTTCGGTTTCCTCGGCGGCTTTCTTCTTATCGTCCTGGAACAGTTCCACCAATTCTTTCTGATAGAAAATCAGCATGGCAACCACTCCCACGGACACGCAGGCATCGGCAAAATTGAATACAGGCGAGAAGAACACGAAGTCTTCGCCTCCCCATATCGGGAACCATTCAGGGAATGTGCCGTTGATAAGCGGGAAATAGAACATGTCTACCACCTTGCCCATCAGGAAGGGCGCATAGCCCTCGCCAAACGGCACCAGATAACTGACATAGTGAGGCGATGCCCCGGTGAATATCAGGCCGTAGAACATCGAGTCGATCATGTTGCCGATGGCTCCTGCGGTGATGACAGCCACCAGCAGGATATATCCATGCCGGGCTCCCTTCTGAATCAGTTTTACGATGTAGTAGCTCAGCCAGATGATGGCCACCAGACGGAACAGACTGAGGAACAGCTTGTTGATGAAAGTCATGCCAAAGGCCATGCCGTTGTTCTCGATGTAGTGAATCTTGAACCACGAGGTAATCTCTATCGTGTCGTAGAGGGGCATGGTGGTCTTGACCCAGATTTTGATAACCTGGTCGATGACTAACAGTATCAGTATGAAAACTGCTACAAAGACTCCTTGCCTGGTCTTAGTGCTTGCCATTCAACTTGCTTTGAACACTCAGAGTGGCGTGGGGAACGGCACGCAAGCGCTCTTTCGGAATCAGCTCGCCAGTGATGCGGTCTATTCCGTAGGTTTTATTCTCCACACGCACAAGTGCAGCCTTCAGTCCCTGAATAAATTTCTGCAGGCGGGCTGCCTGTGACATGAGTTCTTCTTTCGACTGGGTAGCACTACCCTCTTCAAGAACCTTGTATGTAGGCGAGGTGTCGTCCACATCGTTACCGTCAGCATTCATAAGTGTGCGCATCATCTGCTGATAGTCGTCGTTGGCAACCTTCAGCTTCTCTTCGATGATTTCCTTGAACTCCTGGAGTTCTTCGTCACTGTAGCGTGTTTTTTCAGCCATAAAATCAAGTGTTTGTAATCTATTAAAGGTTATTAGTCTTAATTTTTCTCTACTTTTATGTTCAGCGTGAAGTCGTCGAAGTCAACGGCTTCGCCATCGTTGACACCAATGTTCAGCTCATCGGCCTGAACCTGTGTCTTGATGTAGTCGGCATATTCGGCGATGGCCTTGTCGGTCTGCTCGTTCGAAGCCACCGTAACGGCAACGCGGTCGGTGATTTCGAGTCCGCTCTCCTTTCGGATGTTCTGGATGCGGTTAATCAGCTCGCGGGCCATGCCTTCGTTGAGCAGCTCGTCGGTGAGCTCAATCTCAAGGGCCACGGTGAGGTTGCCTTCGTTGCTGACGAGCCATCCGGGAATGTCCTCGCTGATGATTTCCACGTCGGAAGCATCCACAACAGCCTCCTCGCCTTCGATGTCGAGCTTGATGCTGCCTTCGGTCTCCAGCTGGGCAATCTGGTCTTGCGAGAGGCTTGCCATCTGTGCGGCAATGCTCTTCATCAGCTTACCGAACTTCTTACCCATTGTGCGGAAGTTACACTTCACCTTTTTCACCAGAACGCCCTGACCTTCAACGAAATTCAGTTCTTTCACGTTCACTTCGCTCATGATGAGGTCCTTCACGGCCTCGATATGTTTTTGCTGCTCTTCGTCGACGGCTGGAATCATAATCTTCTGCAGGGGCTGGCGAACCTTGATGTTCACCTTGCGGCGAAGGGCAAGCACCATCGAAGTAATCTTCTGGGCCATCTCCATACGAGCCTCGAGGTCGCTGTCGATGACATCCTCCTGGCAAACGGGGAAGTCAGCCAGATGTACTGATGTCTCGCTGCCCGTGAGGTCGCGATAGAGCTCGTCGGCATAGAAGGGTGCAAACGGAGCCAGCAGGCGCGAAACGGTCTCCAGACAGGTGTAAAGCGTCTGATAGGCCGAAAGCTTGTCCTTCGACATATCCTTGCCCCAGAAGCGCTTGCGATTGAGACGCACATACCAGTTGGAAAGTACATCGTTGACAAACGTGTCAATCAGACGACCGGCCTTGGTGGGCTCGAAATCAGCCAACGACTCATCGACGCCCTTAATCAGGGAATTCAATGAAGAAATTATCCAACGGTCAATCTCAGGACGCTCATTTACAGGTACTTGAGGCATATCCTTGTCGAATCCGTCAACGTTGGCGTAAAGGGCAAAGAAGCTGTAAGTATTATATAAGGTGCCGAAGAATTTGCGACGAATTTCCTCAACGCCCTTGGGGTCATATTTCAAGTTGTCCCATGGCTGGGTGTTGGTGAGCATATAGAAGCGCACGGCATCGGCTCCATTCTTCTTGATTTCAGCAAAAGGATTCACCACGTTGCCGATATGCTTCGACATCTTGATGCCCTTTGCATCGAGCACAAGTCCGCTTGAAATCACGTTCTTGAAGGCCACTGAGTCGAATATCATCGTGGCAATGGCATGAAGCGTGAAGAACCATCCGCGGGTCTGGTCGACACCTTCGTTGATGAAGTCGCAGGGGAATGCAATATGCTTGTCGATGGCCTCACGGTTCTCAAACGGATAGTGAACCTGCGCATAAGGCATGGAACCGCTATCGAACCATACGTCGATGAGGTCGGTCTCGCGTGCCAGCGGCTTTCCACTCTCGCCCACCAGCACAATCTCGTCGACATACGGACGGTGCAGGTCAATCTTATCGTAGTTCGCCTGACTCATGTCGCCGGGAACGAATCCTTTGTCTTTCAGCGGGTTAGACTTCATCACACCTGCCTCGACGGCTTTCTCAATCTCGGCATAAAGCTCTTCGAGCGAACCGATGCAGATTTCCTCACGCGTCTCCTTGTTGCGCCAGATAGGCAGCGGAGTGCCCCAGAAACGTGAGCGCGAAAGGTTCCAGTCGTTAAGGTTCTCAAGCCAGTTGCCGAAACGGCCAGTACCCGTCGACTCAGGTTTCCAATTGATGGTCTTGTTGAGTTCAGCCATGCGGTCCTTGCAGGCCGTAGAGCGGATGAACCAAGAGTCGAGCGGATAGTAGAGCACGGGCTTGTCGGTACGCCAGCAATGCGGATAGTTGTGCACGTGCTTCTCAATCTTATATACCGAGCCCTCCTGCTTCATCTCCATGCAGAGCACGATGTTCAGGTCTTCAGCCTTCATGGCACCTTGCTCGTCGTACTTGCCGTTCTTGTTGAACTCGGGTGCGTAGGCATTCTTCACGTAGTCGCCGGCATGCTTGCCATAGGCCTCCACGTTCACGCAAGCCTTCACGAAATCTTCGGCCAGCTCGTCCATCACATAATACTTGCCCTGCAGGTCGACCATCGGACGCGTCTCGCCACCTTTATTAATAAGGAAGAGCGATGGAATACCAGCATCCTTGGCCACCTTGGCATCGTCGGCACCGAAGGTAGGTGCGATATGCACGATACCCGTACCGTCGTCGGTAGTAACATAGTCGCCGGGAATCACTCGGAAGGCCACCTCTTCCATCTCCACGAACTTATCGTTGCCAACGGCAAAGATACGCTCAGGATGCTCGGCGGCAGTCTTCTTCACGAATGCGGCGGCATTGTCGTCAAATTTCTCGCAAGGCTTCACCCAAGGCATCAGCTGCTGGTAGTGCATGCCCACCAGGTCGGAACCTTTATACTGACCCACTACACGATAGGGAACCACCTTGTCACCGGGCTTGTATTCCATCTCGGCAAACTCGCCCTCGGGCTTCAAATAGCTGTCAACCAAGGCAGCAGCCATCACGGCCGAAATCTTCTCGCCGTTATAGGGATTGAACGTCTGCAGGCATACATAGTCAATCTTCGGACCTACGCAGAGCGCGGTATTCGAAGGCAGAGTCCATGGTGTGGTGGTCCAAGCCAAGAACACAGGTGTGCCCCACCCCTTCATTTCAGGACGCGGGTCCACAATCTTGAACTGAGCCGTGCAGGTGGTGTCCTTCACGTCGCGATAGCAGCCAGGCTGGTTCAACTCATGACTCGACAGACCCGTTCCGGCACCCGGAGAATAAGGCTGGATGGTGTAGCCCTTATAGAGCAGACCCTTCTGATAGAACTGCTTCAGCAGCCACCAGAGCGTCTCGATATACTTGTTGTCGTAGGTAATATAAGGATGGTCAAGATCCACGAAATAGCCCATCTTCTCCGTCAGGTCGCGCCATTCCTGCGTGTACATCATCACGTTCTCACGGCACTTGCGGTTGTAGTCCTCCACCGAGATGTACTTCTCCGAGTCCTTGTTGTCGATATCGGCCTTGGTGATGCCCAGCTCTTTTTCCACGCCAAGCTCGACGGGAAGTCCATGGGTGTCCCATCCAGCCTTGCGATGAACCTGGAAGCCCTTCATCGTCTTATAGCGGTTGAAGGTGTCCTTGATGGTACGGGCCAGCACATGGTGAATGCCAGGATGGCCATTTGCCGAGGGAGGTCCCTCATAGAAAACAAACTGAGGACATCCCTCACGCTCCTCGATGCTCTTCAGGAACACATTCTCTGCATTCCACTTGTCCAGTATCTGCTGGTTGGTCTGATTCAGGTTCAAACCGTCGTGTTCGGCAAATTTCTTAGCCATATCTTTCTGCTTTTAACCTTGTTTTTTATACCTTATATTAATTATAGGGCGCAAAATTACAAAAAAAACATGTAACCCGTGCAAATGACAGCCTAAAAAAACAAAAAAAGCAGTAATTGTATCACTACAACTACCGCCGAAAAAATGTATTACCTAACCAATTAAATGTCTGAATTAAGCTGTTTTACTAACAATTCTCTCAATTTTTCCGGTCTTTTCTTTAAATGTTATTCCTGAAACGATCTTTGACCTTATTAAATATTAATACCCTATTCTGTGAGATTATGTCTCTGTTTTCGTTAGTGCAAAGGTAACAACAATCTGGCCGATTATCAATACTTGAAGCCATAAAACGTTGGCAAAACGGATAATTTTTGACCTAAATCAAAAAAAAACTCCGAGAATTAAAAATCATTCAAACATTTTTCTTATCTTTGCAATCAGACAAAGAAAGACTACAATCAAACAATCGTATAATAACATCTTAAATCTATGGTTCTAATGATTATCGAGTTGCTAGTAGTTCTGCTGGCGCTCTACGTGGGATCCCGATACGGAAGCCTGGCTCTGGGAGCCATTTCCGGAATCGGTCTGGCCCTTCTAGTTTTCGGTTTCGGAATGAAACCAGGTTCTCCACCCACCGACGTAATCTACATCATCATCGCTGCCGTCACCTGTGCTGGCATCATGCAGGCATCGGGCGGCATGGACTGGCTGATTCAGATTGCCGAGAAGATGCTACGCAAGCATCCCGACCGCATCACTTTCCTGGCTCCGCTCTGCACTTTCTTCCTGACGGTGCTCGTTGGAACCGGACACGTGGTCTACACGCTGATGCCTATCATCTGCGACATTGCCATCAAGAAAGGCATCCGTCCGGAGCGCCCCTGCGGCGTGGCTTCCATCGCCTCGCAGGTAGGTATCACTTGCTCGCCCATCGCTGCGGCCGTGGTGGCCTTCGTCACCATCTCCAACGCCAACGGGTTCGACATCTCCATCCCGCAGGTGCTCATGGTCAGCATTCCTGCCTGTCTGTGCGGACTGATGGCTGCCGCCGCTGCCTCTTACCATCGCGGACTCGACCTCGACAAAGACCCTGAGTTCCAGAAGAAGATTCAGGACCCTGTCCAGCGCGAGTACATCTATGGCGGTTCAGCAACAACGCTCGACAAGGAAATCCCGCAGAGCGCCAAGAATGCCGTCTTCGTGTTCCTCGGTGCGCTCATCATCATCGTGCTGTTCGCTATTTTCCAGGACATCCTTCCCGAATACAGCACGGTGAAGGCTGTCAAGGATGCCCCCGACTTCACCTTCTCTGACGGAACCGTGGCCAGCGCAGCCGCTTTGGCTAAGGCCAAGGTTATCATCCCGGGCATCACGGAGGCATCTACCGTCAAGCTCAAGATGAACGTGATTATCCAGATTGTGATGATTACCGCCGCTGCCATCATGATTCTGTTCTGCAAGGCATCGCCCACCAAGGCGGTCCACGGAGCCGTGTGGCAGTCGGGCATGGTGGCCGTGGTGGCCATCTTCGGTATCGCTTGGCTGGCCGACACCTATTTCTCGAACTATACCGACGAGATGCAAGCCATGCTGGGCGACATCGTTGCCAAGTACAACTGGTCGATAGCCTTCGTGTTCTTCCTCGTTTCGGTGCTTATCAACTCTCAGGGTGCCGTGGTCGTTTCCATGCTTCCGCTGGCCTACTCGCTGGGAATTCCCGGTCCCGTTCTGCTCGGTGTGCTGCCCAGCGTCTACGGTTACTTCTTCATCCCGAACTATCCTTCGGATATCGCAACGGTGAACTTCGACCGCTCGGGCACTACCGTCATCGGTAAGTATCTGCTCAACCACTCGTTCATGATGCCTGGACTCGTCCACATCTTTACCAGTACTATCGTGGCTTATGTTTTGTCAATGATTATCTATTAAAATCCTACCGACTATGTTGATTATCATTATAGAATTATTAGTAGTTCTCCTGGCACTCTATCTGGGTTCCAAGTATGGTAGCCTTGCGCTGGGAGCCATTGCAGGACTGGGCCTAGCCATTCTCGTGTTCGACCACGGACTGAAACCTGGCACACCCCCTACCGACGTTATCTATATCATCGTGGCAGCCGTCACCTGTGCTGGTGTGCTCCAGGCTTCGGGCGGCATGGACTGGATGATTCAGATTGTGGAGCGCATCCTGCGCAAGCATCCGCAGCACATCACCTTCCTTGCCCCTATCAGCACCTTCTTCCTCACGGTGGTTTGCGGAACCGGACACGTGATGTACACGCTGATGCCGGTCGTGACCGACGTGGCCATCAAGAAAGGCATCCGACCCGAGCGTCCGCTGGCAGTTGCCTCGGTGGCATCCATGCTGGCCATCGTCTGCTCGCCCATCTCGGCAGCCGTGGTGGCATTCTCCACGATTTCCGGACTGAACGGCTTCACCATCTCCATTCCGCAGATTGTGGCCGTCACCATTCCCGCCTGCCTCTGCGGCATCATCGCTGCCTCGGCATGGTCGTACAATCGTGGACTCGACCTCGACAAAGACCCCGAATTCCTTGAGAAAATCAAAGACCCCGTGCAGTATGCATTCGTCTATGGCAACACGGCCACCACGCTTGACAAAGAGATTGACAAGAAGTCGAAATGGGCGGTCTACATCTTCCTGGCTTCCATCGTGCTCATCGTCATCCTGGCCTTTGCCCAGAGCATACTTCCGGCCTACGACACGGTAGTGGCCATCGACGGAGCCAGCGACGTCACCCTGCCCACGGGCAAGACCGTTAGTGCCGCCAACCTGGCATCGGCAGGCATCGTGATGGCTGGCGTTACCGAGAAGGTGCCCACCACCATCCACATGTATCTCGTCATCCAGATCATACTTATCTCGGCAGCTGCCCTGATGATTATCATCTGCGGAGCCAAGCCAAAGAGCGCCGTTGCCGGCAACGTGTGGCAGTCGGGCATGGTGGCCGTGGTGGCCATCTACGGCATCGCATGGCTGGCCAACACCTTCTTCGGCGCACACATGGCCGAGGTAGAAGCCCTGCTCGACGAGATGGTAGATAACTATCCGTGGGCCATCGCCCTTGTGTTCTTCATCTTCTCGGTGCTCATCAACTCGCAGGCAGCCGTGGTGGTTGCACTTCTGCCCGTGGCCTACAAGCTGGGCATCCCCGGATGGATTCTGCTCGGAGCCCTGCCCTGCGTGTATGGATACTTCTTCATCCCGAACTATCCCACCGACATTGCCACGGTGAACATCGACCGCACAGGCACAACCAAGATTGGCAAGTACGTGCTCAACCATTCGTTCATGGTTCCCGGAATCATCAGCGTGGTTGTCAGCACCATCGTTGCCTACATCATCTCGGGCATATTCTTCTAGAATATTTCAACACTAAGATACAGAGGTACAGAGTTTTTAAATTCTCTGTGCCTCTGTCTCTTTTTGTGTCTCAGTTCGACTGAACAGAGCCCCCACCCCGAAATGCCATGTTTCCGTCCATTGGAAAGGTTTCTTCCATTGGATGAAAAGGATGCTTCCATTGGACGGAAAGGATGCTTCCGCTGATTAGATGATTTTCAAATAAAGTCTGATTGGCTTCCAATTAAAGTCTGAATGGAAGTCAATTAAAGTCTAAACGGAAGTCAATTAAAGTCTGATTGAGAGTCATTTAAAGTCTATTTGAAATCGAGGATTTCTTCAGGCGTCTGCACAAACATCGTGGCACCATGGGCAGCAAGGAAATCACGGTCGCGAAACCCCCAGAGCACGCTGATGCAGGGCAAATCGCTGTTGGCGGCGGTCTGCAAATCTACGTCGCTGTCGCCCACATAGACGGCTCGCTCCTTCCCTACCCCAAGCTGGCGAAGGGCCTCGTTGACGGTGTCGGGGGCGGGCTTCTTGCGCACTCCCTGGGCCTCGTTCTCGCCGATGGCTACCTCCACAAGGTTGCCGAAGAAATGGGCTATCAATTCCTTTGTGGCGGCATCGAACTTGTTGCTCACCACAGCCAGACGCTTTCCGCGGGCCTTCAGCCGCTGTAGCATCTCGGTGATGCCAGGGTACGGACCGGTGTTGTCGAGCGAGTGCTGCATGTAGTAGTTGCGGAAGATTTCCAACGCCTCTTCGAACCGTGGGTTGCTTTCGCCATCGGGAACGGCCCTGTGCATGAGCATGCGGACACCATTGCCCACGAACCGGCGCACTTCTGCGCTGGTTCGCAATGGGAATCCACAGGCGCCCAACGCATGGTTCACGCTCAGATGGAGGTCCTCAAGCGTGTCGAGCAGCGTTCCGTCGAGGTCGAATATATAAGTGTCGTATTCCTTCATTTCGTTTCTCAT
>JAEEGK010004821.1_pt1 | contig 32880 bp, 24 predicted proteins | sample 8958771 | NCBI WGS metagenome assembly JAEEGK01 (sample SAMN16246547, study PRJNA631951) | gut metagenome | biome: gut microbiome; feature: rumen; material: SC-attached | host: Bos | place: Iran: Karaj | collected 2018-10 | reverse complement strand
GCCTTATCCCAGGGGAGCGAAGGCGCAGTTTGCACCCATTCCCCTTCCCTTCCCTTGGCTGCGCCGCACCACTTTTTGCTCCCCTTGGATAAGGGGAGCTGGCGGCGGCGCGCAGCGGCGGCGTCTGAGGGGTGGAAGGTCACGCGAGGGCGGCACCAATATGGTTAATCCAAAGTCTGACGACCTCTCAGTCAGCCTGCGGCTGACAGCTCCCCTTATCCAAGGGGAGCGAAGGCGCTTCGCGCGGGGTGCGGGAACCATGTTAGTGCCTGCTGCTCTTTACCCTCGACCCCTCAGTCAGCCTCCGGCTGACAGCTCCCCTTATCCAAGGGGAGCGAAGGCGCTTCGCGCTGACGACCTCTCAGTCAGCCTGCGGCTGACAGCTCCCCTTATCCAAGGGGAGCGAAGGCGCCTGCGGCGCGGGGGCAGGGGCATGGCCTCTCACACAACGCAAAAGCCGGGGCAGCGAACGCTGCCCCGGCTGAATATCCTGCTTTAGAATCAGTTGGTGATGGTCTTTTCAGTGTCATAATCGAAAATGTGCATCTTCGCGGTATCGAAATAAACCTTGATCTTGTCGCCCATCTTGCACTGGGTGCTTCCGGTGTTGACAACGGCAGTGAACTGGTTGTTGCCGTTGTTGAGGTAGAGGTTGGACTCTGCGCCGAGAAGCTCGGTGATCTCAACGGTGACTTCAATGCTGCGGTCGGGGAACTGAGCGATAAGCGCCTGATCGGCGTGGATATCGTTCGGGCGGATGCCGAAGATGATCTTCTTGCCGGCATAGGCGAGGAGCTCGGGCTTTCTGCCCTTGCTCTCGGGGAGGGCGATCTTGCAGCCGTCGCCGAAAGTGATATAGGTGGTGCCGTTCTCGTCGAGGAGGGTACCCTCGCAGGTGTTCATCTGGGGGGTGCCGATGAAGGTCGCGACGAAGAGGTTGGCAGGATTTTCAAAGAGGTACTGAGGCGCGGCAATCTGCTGAACGATACCGTCCTTCATGACGACGATGCGGGTACCCATCGTCATAGCCTCGGTCTGGTCGTGGGTAACGTAGATGAAGGTGGTGGCGAGCTTCAGGTGAAGCTTGGCAAGCTCGGAACGCATGGCGGTACGGAGCTTGGCGTCGAGGTTGGAGAGAGGCTCGTCGAGAAGGAAGACCTTCGGGTTACGGACGATAGCGCGGCCCAGGGCGACACGCTGTCTCTGGCCGCCGGAAAGAGCGGCGGGGCGGCGGTCGAGCAGGTGCTCGATCTCGAGGATCTGAGCGGCCTCTTCGACGCGGCGCTTGATCTCGTCCTTGGGCATCTTGCGGAGCTTGAGGCCGAAGGACATGTTTTCAAAAACGGTCATGTGAGGATAAAGCGCATAGTTCTGGAAAACCATGGCGATATCTCTCTCTTTGGGGGGAATATCGTTGACAAGCTTGCCGTCGATATAAAGCTCGCCTTCGGTGATTTCCTCAAGACCGGCTATCATTCTGAGCGTCGTGGACTTTCCGCAGCCGGAAGGTCCGACGAGAATAATAAATTCCTTATCTTCGATATCAAGATTAAAGTCGGAAACGGCAGTAACGCCGCCGGCATACTTCTTGTAGATGCCTTTAAGAGTTACACTGGACATTTTTTGTCATACCTCCAAATTTTCTTTGGCAGGCACGCCGGATGAGGCGAACCTTTCATTCCCATATGCTGTGAGGGCAGGCGCGGCGATGGCAAAAGCGCCGCGCAATAATTCCCCCTCGAACACTGCTCCATGATAGCACAAAACAAAGTAGATGTATATTAACTAACCCGCCAAAGCTTCCCGAAAAACTTTGTAAAAACTGCATACCCATCTTTCTAAATCTTGTTATTCTAACTTTTTTGAGGGCCGGTAATTGTTCAAAGCATCCAATTTTAGAATGTCAAAGTTTCCCTCGCGGGGGCAAACTACTATATATTGAGGTGAAGAGGCTCGCCTCCTAACAAGATAAGCTCTTTTTCGCCTTTTCTGAGCTCACGCCACTGGCCGGGGGCAAGAGCCTCGTCGAGGCTCAGACCGCCCTCGGAAACGCGCTTCAGGCTGACGACAGGGCTTCCCACGGCGGCGAGCATACGCTTGACCTGGTGAAATTTACCCTCCTGCAAACGCACCGTCGCGAGGCAGGGGTCCGAGGGCGAAACACGAAGCTCCGCCGGGAGGCAGCGCATGTTCTCCCCGAGCGTGAGGCCCTCCGCGAAGCGGCGCGGAGCGAAATCCGGGATGGGCGCGGAGCATTCTGCGAGGTAGGTTTTGATAACGCCGCTTTTGGGTGAAATTACGCGGTGGCAGAAGTCCCCGTCGTCGGTGAGTATCAAGAGGCCCACGCTGTCCTTATCGAGCCGTCCGGCAGGAAAAAGGCCCCTGGCGCGGAGATTCGGGTCGAGAAGCTCGGTCACGACGCGGTCGCGGCCGTCCTCCGTCGCGGAAAGGTAACCCTCGGGCTTGTTCATCATGATGTAGTAGTGTTCTCGATAGACCACGGGCGCGCCGTCCACGCGGATTTCACAGGTCTCGGGGTCGCATTTCCCGGCTCCCGACGAGGCGGGCGCGCCGTTCACCGTCACCCTGCCCGCGCGGAAAAGAGCCTTTGAGCCGCTGCGCGAGGCAATGCCGGCGGCGGATAAGATTTTGTCAAGGCGCATGAGCATGGCGCGGCCTCCTTTTGGTATATTTTCTCAGGTGTGGAATAGTTATATAGCAGGAAACCGGACGCAGTCCGGCAAAACGGTCACAAACGGAGGACGCGAAATGTTTGTTATAACGGCAAAGCTAAGCAAAAGAAAGATAGGCGCCGCGCTCGCGGTGATTATTTTCACGGCTGCCGCGGCGGCGGCTGGCATTGCGCTTGCGCGCGCGGGCGAAGTCTCCGTCTCGCGCATACGTTCGGGCGCGGACGCGGCGGCTTATCTCGCCGCTCTCGGCTGGGAAACGGGTGCCGAGCCCATCGAGGTCCGCGAGGCGGTCATCCCGCGCGCGTTTGACGGCGTTTACGCCGATTACGCCGCCCTGCAGAAGAAGCAGGGCTTCAAGCTCGAAAAATACGCCGGAATGAAGGCAACGCGCTATACCTTTGATATTTTGAATTACCCCACCGGCGAAAAGGGCATAGTGGCAGACCTGCTCGTTTTCGGCGAGGAGGTCATAGCAGGCGACATCCAGTCCCCCGCGATAAACGGGTTCATGGAGGGTCTGACGGACCGCGCCCCGGGCAGGGCAGAGGCGTGAAGAGTGAAGAGAGAAAAGCGAAGAGATGATGTGCGCCGCACCCTTTTTGCCCCCCTTGGATAAGGGGAGCTGGCGGCGGCGCGCAGCGGCGGCGTCTGAGGGGTGGAGGGTCACGCGAGGGCGGCACCTATATGGTTAATCCAAAGTCTGACGACCCCTCAGTCAGCTTCGCTGACAGCTCCCCTTATCCAAGGGGAGCAAATGGCGCTGCGCGCGGGGGTGCGGGAACCATATTAGTGCATACTGCTCTTTACCCTCGACCCCTCAGTCAGCCTCCGGCTGACAGCTCCCCTTATCCAAGGGGAACAAAGGCGCTGCGCTCAGTCTTCGCCCTTTTTCGCCCTTGTCATGAGCTCCAGCGTCGCCTCGCGCGGGGACTTGCCCTCGAACAAAACCGCGCCGAGGGCTTCGGCGATGGGCATTTCCACCCCAGCCCTCGCGGAAAGCTCCAGCGCCGACTGCGTGGCGTAATAGCCCTCGACCACTGCGCCCACCTTTTCGAGCGCCTCGGCGACGGGCATACCCTCGCCGATGTACATACCCGCCGTGCGGTTGCGCGAATGGGGCGAGGTGCAGGTAACGATAAGGTCGCCTACACCGGCAAGCCCCGCGAAGGTATCGCGCGAGCCGCCGAGCGCTTCTCCGAGGGCAGTCATTTCGCTGAGCCCGCGCGTCATGAGCATGGCGCTCGTATTATCGCCGAAGCCGAGGCCGAAGCTTATTCCGGCGCAGATGGCGATGATGTTTTTCAGCGCGCCGCAGAGCTCGACGCCGAGGCTGTCCGTGCTCGTATAAACGCGCAGGACGCCGCTCATCAGCAAATCCTGAACCGTCTCCGCCGCCGCCGTGTTTTCCGAGGCGGAAACGAGCCCCGTCGGGATGCCGCGCCCGACCTCCTCGGCATGGGAGGGGCCGGAGAGCGCGACGATGCGCTCCCGGCCGCCCGTCTCCTGCGCGATAACCTCGCTCATTCTGAGGGACGAGCCCTTCTCTATCCCCTTCGCCGCGGAGACTATCACCGCATCGTCCCGCACAAGGCCGCGAAGCGCGTGCGCCGTCTGCCTCACGGCGACGGAGGGCGTGACGACGAAAACGGCCCCGGCGGTCTCAACCCCGCCGAATCCGTCAGTAAAACGAAGCTCCTCCGGCAAAATCACGCCGGGGAGCTTTGGATTTTCATGCTTTTGGGCAAGCAGCGCCGAACGCGCCGAATGCAGGGAATGGAGCGTGACCTCATGGCCGTTCCGGGCAAGCACGGCGGCAAGCGCCGTCCCCCAGCTCCCGCTCTCAAGAACAGAAATTTTCATTTTGACCTCTCAAAAGAATTGCCATTATCATTTTTACGAACCCAAATTGTTATAATTTCAGCGCCTCGCCGCACAAACTGAAGTCATAATCAAAATATCGTTTTTGACGGGGCTTCGCCTCGGCAAAAACACCTGCCCCTCGCGCCGACCAACGAGGCGGGAGCCGAAGAGCGGAGCCGAGGCGATTAGCGCGAGTTCTCAAACGAGAGCCCAGCGGAGCGGGTCTCGTTTGAAGATGTTTATTCGTTTTCGTCATCTTCCTCATACCAGTTGATGGACGAAATTTTCCTGCGGATACTGTCGGCAAGCTGGCGCTCGCGCGCCTCAGCCTCCGTCTCTCCCGGCTCGGTCTGCACGGGGCGCGCAGGACGCGGACGCGGGGCAGGCTCAGGGCGGCTTTGCCGCGTGGGTTCGGGCTCGGGCCGCTGCGGACGCGCGGGCCGTTCTTTCGCCGAGCCGCCGGAGGAGAAGGAGAATTTGTTCTCCTTGCCCACGAGCAGGCGCAGGATGTTCTGCCAGTGCATCCCCACGAGCAGGACGCCGCACATCACGGCGAGGATATTTTCTATCTTGTCGCCGCCGAAAATGATGACGCCGAGGGGCAGGACTATGCCCGCGCAGATAGAACCGAGCGAAACATAGCGCGTCGCGATAACGGCAATGGCGAAGGCCGCCCAGCACAAAAGGCCGACGCGCCAATCAAGCATCAGCGCGCAGAAGCCGCCGCAGAGGACGGTTTTGCCGCCGTGGAAGCCGTAATAAACGGGGAAGGCGTGGCCGAGCATGGCGAAGAACATCGCCATGAGCTTGCCCGTGACGGCGGCGCCGAAGGGCTTCATCAGCAGCCCGCCGAGCGCGACGGAGATTATCGCCTTGAGCGCGTCCACGGCGATGACGATGATCGTCCCCTTTTTGCCGAAAACGCGGTAAAAATTCGTGAGACCGGCGTTGCCGCTGCCGAACCGGCGTATATCTTTTTTATAAAGGTAGCGCGAGGTGATTATCGCGCCGTTCACGCCGCCGAGAAGGTAGGCAACGACGGCGATAATCAGCAGGCAGAAGGTCAGCATATATCTAACTCTCCTTTTCAGAAGTGTTCAAATAAACATATATAACAGTATACCATATCTTGCCGCGCTTGCAAAGATATTTGAACATTTTTGCCGCAAATGTTTGTGCTTCCTGAGCGCAAATGTTTACAGCGCAGCGGGTCTCGTTTGAAGCGCAGCCTACTTTTCGCCGCGCAGACGTATGATGCGGTCTCTGAGGACGGCGGCATACTCGAATTCGAGCATCTTCGAGGCATGCTTCATTTCCTTTTCAAGCCGCGCTATGGCCTCCTCCCGCTCCGCCGGGCTGAGCTTGCCGCGCTTCGTGGGCTTATCCTCGTGCGAGATTTCGATGAGGTCGCGCACGCTCTTCACGACGGTCTTCGGCGTGATGCCGTTGGCGCGGTTGTACTCCGCCTGCTTCGCGCGGCGGCGCTCCGTCTCGTCTATGGCGGCGCGCATCGAGGGCGTCACCGCGTCGGCGTACATGATAACCGTGCCCTCGGCGTTTCGCGCGGCGCGGCCTATGGTCTGGATAAGGCTCGTCTCGCTGCGCAGGAAGCCCTCCTTGTCCGCGTCGAGAATGGCCACGAGCGAGACCTCCGGAAGGTCAAGACCCTCGCGCAGAAGGTTTATGCCCACAAGGACGTCGAATTCGCCGAGGCGCAGGTCGCGTATGATCTCCATGCGCTCGGTGCTGATAACGTCGTGATGCATATAGCGCACGCGGATGCCCGCGTTTTGCAGGTAATCGGTGAGGTTTTCCGCCATTTTCTTCGTGAGCGTCGTTACGAGCACGCGCTCGGAACGCGCGGCGCGCGCGTTTATTTCGCCGATGAGGTCGTCTATCTGATCCTCCGTCGGGCGCACCTCCACCTTCGGGTCAAGAAGCCCGGTCGGGCGGATTATCTGCTCGGCTATCTGCCCGGAGCGCTCGCGCTCATATTCCGAGGGCGTGGCCGAAACGTAAACGACCTGGTTAATGTGCTGCTCGAACTCGGCGAAGTTCAGCGGGCGGTTATCGAAGGCGCTGGGCAGGCGGAAGCCGTATTCGACGAGGTTTGTCTTGCGCGCCCTGTCTCCGGCGTACATCGCCCGCACCTGCGGGATGGTAACGTGCGACTCGTCGATGAACATGAGGTAATCCTTCGGGAAATAGTCCAGCAGCGTCATGGGCGCGCTGCCGGGCTTGCGGCCGCTTATCACGCGCGAATAGTTCTCGATGCCCGTGCAGTAGCCTATCTCGCGCACCATCTCAATGTCGTACATCGTGCGCTGGCGTATGCGCTGCTCCTCGATGAGCTTGTCGTTAGCCTTGAAATACGCGCAGCGCTCCTCCATCTCGGCCTCAATCTGCGTGATGGCGCGCTCCATCTTCTCGCGCGTCGTAACGTAGTGGGACGCGGGGTAGACCGCCGCGTGAGATATGCGCGTGAGCACCGCGCCCGTTACGGGGTGTATTTCGCTTATGCGGTCGACCTCGTCGCCGAAAAACTCGACGCGCAGCGCCCTGTCGCGCGAATAGACGGGGAAAATTTCGATAGTGTCGCCGCGCACGCGGAACATATTGCGGTCAAAGGCGAGGTCGTTGCGCTCATAGCGTATCTCGATGAGCTTTTTTATCACCTCGTCGCGGTTCATTTCGTGCCCCTCGCGGAAGGAGACGACCATGCTCTTGTAGTCTATGGGGTCGCCGAGGCCGTATATGCAGGACACGGAGGCGACGACGATAACGTCCCGCCGCTCGAAAAGCGAGGCCGTCGCTGAGTGGCGCAGGCGCTCGATCTCGTCGTTTATCCCGGCGTCCTTCTCGATGTATGTATCCGTATGCGGGATGTAGGCCTCCGGCTGGTAATAGTCGTAGTAAGAAACGAAGTATTCCACGGCGTTTTCCGGGAAAAATTCGCGGAACTCCGCGCAGAGCTGCGCCGCGAGCGTCTTGTTGTGCGCGAGGACTATCGTGGGGCGCTGTACGCGCTCGATTATCTTCGCCATGGTGTAGGTCTTGCCTGAACCCGTGACGCCGAGGAGCGTCTGCTCGCTGAGCCCCGCCTCGATGCCGGAGGCAAGCGCGTCAATTGCCTGCGGCTGGTCGCCCGAGGGCGTATAATCGCTGTGAACCTTGAATTCCGGCATGAGCGTGCCTCCTTTGAATATTTTGTATCTGCTATTGCGTTTTGAGCTTCGCTCCCTCTCAGGGGAGCTGTCGCTGTTGGCAACTGAGAGGTCGTCAGCGCAAAGCGCCTTTCGCTCCCCTTGGATAAGGGGAGCTGTCAGCGAAGCTGACTGAGAGGTCGTCAGCGCGAAGCGCCTTCGCTCCCCTCTCAGGGGAGCTGTCGCTGTTGGCGACTGAGAGGTCGTCAGCGCAAAGCGCCTTCGCTCCCCTTGGATAAGGGGAGCTGTCAGCGAAGCTGACTGAGGGGTGGAGGGTAACGAGCAGCAGGCACTAACATGGTTAATCATCAAAAAAATTCTGTTTGTAGGGGGCGGCGCCTACGAATGGCCGGTACAATAAGCAACCATATAACTACCGACCTCGCGTTACCTTCCACCTCTCAGACGCCGCCGCTTCGCGTCGTCGCCAGCTCCCCTTATCCAAGGGGAGCGAAAGATGGTTCCGACCGTGTCTTTACTCCCCTTGCGGGGGAGCGAAATCCCGCGCCGATGGAGTGGTCGTCGCGCCCTACGAACGGCCGTTACAGCAATCAGCCGAATTCCCCTCGCCGCCCCTACATATACCCGCATTCCTTCAGCGAGGCAAACTCGTTGTCCGCGACGATTATATGGTCCGAAAGCTTGATTTCAAGCGGCTCCAACGCCGCTGCAAGCTTCTCCGTAGACTTTATGTCGTCCCGCGATGGGACGGGGACGCCGTTCGGGTGGTTATGTGCCAGAATAACGGCAAAGGCCCTGTCGCGAAGCGCGGCCTCCAGAACGCTCTTCACCGTGACGGCAGCGAAGGCTTCCCTGCCCGAGCCGAGCAGATGGCAGCCGATAACGCGGCACTTCGGGTCAAGCGTGGCAAGATACACCTGCTCCTCCCCGACGCCGTAAAAATATGGCAGAAAATAACTGCCCGCGCGGGAAAAATCGTTCAGCGCACCCGCGGAACGCTTCACGCGGCTGAGCTGGTATTTCCGCGCGAGCTGCGGCACGAGTTTTATAAGCACGGCGCTGCGCTCGCCCACGCCGCTTACCGCGGCAAGCTCGTAGAGCGGGGCGTCGAAAACGCCGTCAAAGCTCCCGAAGCGGCGGATAAGCTCGTGCGCGAGGGTATTCACGTCCCGCCGCGGGATGGCGTAGGACAAAAGCAGCTCGAGGGCGGTATGGTCGTCAAAGGCGTCCAGCCCCTCCTCGGCGAAGCGGCGGCGCAGGCGCTCCCTGTGGCCCTCGTGCGGGTTCCTCCCGCGCTGCTCCCGTTCGTTCTCTTCGGGCTTCATCGCATCTGCTTCTTCCTTGCCAGATTGACGGTTCCGTCCTGCATATCGTTGAGCCACGCGAGGCTCTTGCCCGTTCCGTAGGCTACGCAGGCGTCCACATCGTCGGCAAGGGCGGTTTTTATGTTCGTGCGCGCTTCAATGAGGCGGTCGATGCCCCAGAGGAGGCTGCCGCCGCCGGTGAGCGTGATGCCGTTTGCCGCAATGTCGGCGACGAGCTCCGGGGGCGTGGTCTCAAGGACGGTGTGAACGGCGTCGAGTATGCTTTCGCACACCTCCTCGAAGGCGTCGAGCATCTCGTCGGCCTGTATGGTGAAAACCTTCGGGAGCCCCGTGAGCATGCAGCGTCCGCGAACCTCCGCCGCGCCGTCGCGCCCGCCGGGGTAGGCGCAGCCGAGGTTGATTTTCAGTTCCTCGGCGGTGCGCTCGCCTATGAGAATATTGTGTTTTTTCTTAACATATTTGATGATTGCTTCGTCAAAACTATCGCCCGCGGTCTTGATAGAGCGCGATTCGACGACGCCGGAGAGCGAGATAACGGCGATATCCGTCGTCCCGCCGCCTATGTCGATAACCATGCGGCCCGTGGGCTGCGCTATATCGAGCCCCGCGCCTATCGCGGCGGCGACGGGCTCCTCGATGAGGAAAACCTTTCTCGCGCCGGACTGGTAGCCCGCGTCGATAACGGCGCGTTCCTCGACCTCCGTAATGCCGCTGGGAATGCTTATGAGCAGGCGCGGCTTGAGCAGGCTGAAGGAGGTGACCTTGCGGATAAACTCTCGCAGCATGCGTTCCGTCATTTCATAATCGGAGATGGCTCCGCCCTTCAGCGGGCGAATGGCGATCACGTTGCCCGGCGTCCTGCCCAGCATCTTCTGCGCCTCGAGCCCGACGCCGAGAAGCCGGCCCGTGAGCTTGTCCACGGCGACCACCGACGGCTCGCGCAGAACAATGCCCCTTCCTTTAAGATAAATGAGTACGTTCGCCGTTCCGAGGTCTATGCCTATGTCCTTGCCGAATATCATTGCGATTCCTCCCTGAGCCGCCCTTCGCGACCCGCAAATAGTTCAAGACTTCTTCTTTTTCGGAACATCTTCCTTCCTGCGGGCGCGGCACAGCGTCGCGCAGGAAACGGACTGCGCCCCCGCCATAAGCAGGATGCGCGAGCATTCGGAGGCCGTTGCCCCCGAGGTAAATACGTCGTCAATAAGCAGGACGCGCCTGCCCTTTACAGCGTCCTCGTTCACGGCGGCAAAGGCGCCGCTCACGTTGGCTTTCCGCTGAGAATAGGCCCCGAGCGTGGACTGCGGCGGCGTATCGCGCCGCTTGCGGAGCATACGCCTGCATGGCAGGCCCATGCTCTTCGCCGCCTCCGAGGCAAGCAGCTTTGCCTGAGAATAGCCCCTTTTGCGAAGCCTTCTCAGGCTCACGGGGACCCATGTGATCACGTCCGCGTCGCCGAGAGAATGCTCGGAGGCGCAGTCCGCTATCATTTTACCCATAACACGCGCGTATGAAACCTTGCGCGCGAATTTAAAGCGCTTCACAGCGGCGGAAACCGCTCCCGTATAGTAAAGGGGCGAAACGCAGGCGGAGAAGAACTCCCCGCGCGAGGAAAAGCGGCTCCCCGTATACGGAAGCTCAACGAGACAGCGGCGGCATACGCCCGCCTCCGCGTCCTTCGCCGCCAGCGCTTCGCCGCAGAAGACGCAGCGCGGCGGATAAACGAGCCGCCCGAGCTTCTTAACTATCCCCATCGCCCCGTCACTCCAGCATCCGCAGCCGCAGGGCGCTGTATCTTCTGCGGGGCAGATAATTCGCCACCATCGCCCCGACGGTTTCGTCGTCTCCCACGATAATGAGCAGCTCGCGGGCGCGGGTCACGGCGGTATACAGAACGGAGCGGGACATGAGGCTTTTTGCCCCGCGGAAAAGCGAAAGCACGACGGCGCGGTATTCGCTGCCCTGCGCCTTATGGACTGTCATGGCGTAGGCAAGCTCCAGCTCGGGCAGCATGTCGAAGGTATAGTTGGCGCGCCGGTCGTCAAAGTCTACGGTGAGGTACTGCGCGCGGGTATCCAGCTCACAGATATGGCCGACGTCGCCGTTGAATATGCCCGCGCCGGTCTCGCCCGTGGTCTTCCTCCATACTATATCATAATTATTGCGGATTTGCATCACTCTGTCGCCGAGGCGGAAGCAGAGCTCGCCGAAGCTCTTTTCGGGCTTGTTCTCCGCTCTGGGGTTCAGCGCGTCCTGCAGCCGGCGGTTGAGGCTGCGCGTGCCGGTTTCGTACATCCGCGTCGGGGAAAGGACCTGTATCTGCGAGGGGTCTATGCCCATGTTTTTCGGCAGACGCTCCGCGCAGAGCTCGATTATCGTATCCACGGCGGAGTCCGCCGTTTTCCTGCAGAGCATGAAGAAATCGCCCTTATTGTCGCGCAGCAGGGGCATTTCGCCTTTATTTATAAGGTGCGCGTTGCGGACGATGCGGCTCTCCGCGGCCTGGCGGAAAATCTGCTCAAGGCGCACGGTGTTCACGCGGCCGGAGCGGATAATATCCGAAAACACGTTCCCCGGCCCGACGCTCGGGAGCTGGTCGGCGTCCCCGACGAGAACGAGGCGGCAGCGGACGGGAAGCGCGGCAAGCAGCGCCTGCATTAGCTCAATGTCTATCATGGAGCATTCGTCGAGGATAACGGCGTCCGCCTTCAGCGGCTCGTCCTCATTATGCCTGAAAACGAGCGCGCCGAGGTCCGGGTCGTAGCCCGTTTCGAGCAGGCGGTGTATGGTCGCCGCCTCGCGGGAGCAAAGCTCGCTCATGCGCTTGGCGGCTCTGCCCGTGGGCGCGGCGAGCAGCGTTTCGAGGCCCATTCGGTCAAAAAGCGCGAGGATCGCGCGGACCGTCGTGGTTTTGCCCGTTCCGGGGCCGCCCGTGAGCGCGAGGACGCCGCTCGTCGCGGCGGCCTTCACCGCCGCCTTCTGCTCGGCGGCGAGGCTTATTTTCATCTCCCGCTCTGCCTCCTCAATAAGCCTGTCGGCGGAAGCGGATTCTATAAAACGGTTGTCGGCGAGCATTTTTATGCGCTCGGCGACGAAACGCTCGGCGCGGTAGAGCCGCGCGAGGTAACAGGCTTCGAGCCCGGAAAATTCGTCGGTAATTATCTCGCCGCTTTCAATCTGACGCGTGAGGGAAGCCTCCACGAGCTCGGGGCTGACGCTGATTAGCTGCGCCGCCGTCGCGACGAGCTTTTCGCGGGGCATGAAGCAGTGGCCGTTCGAGGCGTTGTAGCTCAGCTCATGGAGCGCCGCGGCTTCGAGCCTTTCGGGGCAGTCCGCCTCAAAGCCGAGGCCCAGCGCGAGCGTGTCCGCCTCCTTGAAGGGCGCGCCGTAATAATCGTCCGCGATTATGTAGGGGTTATTCAAAAGCGCCGTCTGCGCGTCGTTTCCGAAGGTTTTGTAAAGTCGCAGGGCGTATTCCATACGCAGGCCCTTTTCCGCGAAAAAATCCATGAGCCGCCGGACGCTGCCGCGCTTGCGGAGCTGGTCGCTGATATCGCGCGCGCGCTTTGGCGTGACGGATTTGAGCTCGGCGAGGCGCTCCGGCTCCTCCTCGATGACGCGGAGACTGTCCGCGCCGAAGGCATTCACTATGGCGCGCGCAGTCGCGGGGCCGACGCCGCGTATTTCGCCGGATGAAAGGAAGAGATAGATGGCGTTTTCATCCGTGGGCATATAGCGTTCGGCGCTCTCGGCCTTGAACTGCCGGCCGTGGGTCTGGTGGTTCGTCCACTGGCCCGTGAGGATTAGACCTTCGCCCGGCACGGCGAAGGGCAGGCAGCCCACCACCGTCACCTGCTCGCCCGTTTCCGCGTCAAGACGGAGGACGGTGTAACCGTTCTCCTCGTTCTGGAAAATAACAGAATTGACGCAGCCCGTAAGAGAGCAGAGCGAAGTTTCGTCCATGTGTCCTCCGTGGTGGTTCCTTCGCGCCTGCGGCGCAAGGAATATTGAAAAGTTAAAACTTAAAAATAATGTAATATGGCTTGCTTATTCTAAAAATCCTGTACTGTAGGGGCCGGCGCCCTCGACGGCCCGCCCGCGCGAAGCGCGGTTTGCCTTTTCGCTCACCTTGGATAAGGGGAGCTGGCGGCGGCGCGCAGCGGCGACGTCTGAGGGGTGGATGGTTGCGAGAGGGCGGAAGCATTATCGTTCATGCGAAACCGGTTACCTCTCAGTCAGCCTCCGGCTGACAGCTCCCCTGAGAGGGGAGCGAAAGCGCGGCGGCGGAACCAAATCAGTGCATACAAATCTCTACCCTCGACCTCTCAGTCTCGGGCTATGCCCGAGACAGCTCCCCTTATCCAAGGGGAGCGAAGGAGACGGTCGGCACCCTTTTTTGCTCCCCTTGGATAAGGGGAGCTGGCGCCGACGCGCAGCGGCGACGTCTGAGGGGTGGAAGGTTGCGAAAGAGCGGAAGCATTATCGTTGATGCAAAACCGGTTACCTCTCAGTCAGCCTCCGGCTGACAGCTTCCCCCGGGGGAAGCCAGCAACAAGGAGCGCGCCTTCGGCGCGGATGCCGGGGGCAAGCCCCCGGCCCACGTTGGTGCGGCACAACCATATTAAATATAAACAATATCCAAATGCGGCGCGGGCGGAACGCTGAGGACAGCGTTCCCTACGGGAATGGCAATTATTTTTACATTCATTACCCCAAACACTTTTTCAGATACTGCCCCGTGTAGCTTTTTTCGCAGGCGGCGACGGTCTCGGGCGTACCGGTGCAGACGACCTCGCCGCCGGACGCGCCGCCCTCGGGGCCAAGGTCTATAATCCAGTCCGCCGTCTTGATAACGTCTAAATTATGCTCTATAACTACGACGGTGTTGCCCGCGTCGACGAGGCGGGAGAGAACGCCCAAAAGGCACTCCACGTCCGCCGTATGCAGGCCGGTGGTCGGCTCGTCGAGGACGTAAATGGTGCTGCCCGTGGAGGGGCGGCAGAGCTCGGAGGCGAGCTTTACGCGCTGCGCTTCGCCGCCGGATAGCGTCGTGGACGCCTGCCCGAGCTTGACGTAATCGAGCCCCACGTCGTAAAGCGCCTGAACCTTCGCGCGTATCTTCGGGAGGTTTTCAAAGAAGCCGAGCGCTTCCTCAACTGTCATTTCCAGAACCTCGTAGATATTCTTGCCCTTATAGCGCACCTCCAGCGTCTCGCGGTTGTAGCGCTTGCCCTCGCAGACCTCGCAGGGGACGTAAATATCCGGCAGAAAGTGCATCTCTATCTTCACAAGCCCGTCGCCGGAGCAGGCCTCGCAGCGCCCTCCGCGGACGTTGAACGAAAACCTTCCGGGGCCGTAGCCGCGCGCGCGGGCGTCCTGCGTTTCGGCAAAAAGCTCGCGTATGTCGTTGAAAAGCCCCGTATAGGTCGCGGGATTGGAGCGCGGAGTGCGCCCGATGGGGCTCTGGTCGATGCAGATTATTTTATCGAGATTTTCCACGCCCGCGATACGGCCAAATTTGCCGGGGCGTATCTTCGCGCGGTTGAGCTCCGAGGCGAGCGCGCGGTAGAGTATCATATTAACGAGCGAGGACTTCCCGCTGCCGGAAACGCCGGTAACGCAGCAAAAGGTGCCGAGCGGGATCTTCACGTCGATGTTTTTAAGGTTATTTTCCGCCGCGCCGAAGATTTCGAGGCTCTTGCCGCTGCCCGGGCGCCGCGAAGCCGGCACGGGAACGCGCCGCGCGCCGGAAAGATACTGCCCCGTGATGGACTCCGGGCAGGCCATGATGTCCTCCGGGCGGCCCTGGGCGACAATTTCGCCGCCGTGAACGCCCGCCCTGGGGCCGACGTCCACTATCCAATCCGCCGCGCGCATGGTGTCCTCGTCGTGCTCGACGACGATAAGCGTATTGCCTATGTCGCGCAGGCCCTTGAGCGTTTCGATAAGCTTCTCGTTATCGCGCTGGTGCAGGCCGATGCTCGGCTCGTCGAGGATATAGAGGACGCCGACGAGGGAGGAGCCTATCTGCGTGGCGAGGCGTATTCTCTGGCTCTCGCCGCCGGAAAGCGTACCCGCCGAGCGGGAAAGAGTGAGGTATTCAAGGCCGACGTTTTTGAGGAAATTCAGCCGCGAGCGAACCTCTTTGATGATGCTCTCGGCAATCATTGCGTCCGCGCCCTCAAGCCTGAGCTCATCCAGAAAACCGAGCGCCTCGGAAACGCTGAGGCTCGTGAAATCGGCTATGCTCAGCCCGCCGACGGTGACGGCGAGGAATTCCTTCTTCAGCCGCTTGCCGCCGCAATCGGGACAGGGCATCTCGGACATATACTGCTCCAGCTCGTCGCGCATGGAGCTCGACTGTGTTTCATGGTAGCGGCGCTCAAGGTTGCCGACGATGCCCTCGAAGGGGCGGCTGAGCGTGCCCTTGCCGTTCTCCCGCTCATACTGCATCTTAAGCGGAACCCCGTCCGTTCCGTAGAGGATGACCTTCATTATCTTCTCCGGGAGGTCCTTCACGGGCGTAGTGAGCTTGAATTTATACTGCTTGGCCAGCGCCTCGAAGTACATGCGGGAAATGCTGTCGCTGCGGACGTTGCCCCAGCTCGAGGCGCAGATAGCGCCGTCCATTATGGAAAGCTCCTTGTTCGGGATGATTATTTCCGGGTCGACCACCATCCTCGTGCCGAGGCCGGAACAGGTCGGGCAGGCGCCGAGCGGGTTATTGAACGAAAAATGCCGCGGCTGCAATTCTTCTATCGAAATGCCGCAGTCGTCACAGGCGTAGTTCTGCGAGAAATTGAGCTCCTGCTCCTCCTCGCCCATTATAAGCGCCGTAACCGTGCCGCCCGTGAGACTGAGCGCCGTTTCCACGGAATCGGTAAGGCGGCTGCGGACGCCGTCGCGCAGGGCGAGACGGTCGACTATAATCTCAATCGTGTGCTTCTTGTTCTTGTCGAGCTTGATTTCCTCGGAAAGGTCGTAAACGCTGCCGTCCACGCGGACGCGGACATAACCGCTCTTGCGCGCGTCCTCGAAAATCTTGGCGTATTCGCCCTTGCGCGCGCGGATGACGGGCGCGAGTATCTGCATTTTCGTGCCCTCGCCGAGGGCGCAAAGCCTGTCGATTATCTGATCCACCGTCTGCTGCTTTATCTCCTTGCCGCAGTTCGGGCAGTGGGGAACGCCGATGCGCGCCCACAAAAGGCGCAGATAGTCGTAAATCTCCGTAACCGTGCCGACGGTGGAGCGCGGGTTGCGCGAGGTGGTCTTCTGGTCTATGGAAATGGCCGGGGAAAGGCCCTCGATGCTGTCAAGGTCGGGCTTTTCCATCTGCCCGAGGAACTGGCGCGCGTAGGAGGAAAGCGACTCGACGTAGCGGCGCTGCCCCTCGGCGTATATCGTATCAAAGGCGAGGGAGGATTTTCCGCTGCCGCTGAGCCCCGTGAACACGACGAGCTTATCGCGCGGAATTTCCACAGTGAAGTTTTTAAGGTTATTCTGGCGCGCGCCTCTGATGATTATTTTATCCTTCATTGCCTTACCTTCTCGAATTGGCAAGCATAAGCTTGATTCTGTTTTCCTGATTTATCTTCGTCGCGCCGGGGTCATAGTCGATGGCGACGATGTTCGACTGGGGGAAATCGTCCTTGAGGCGGCGTATCATGCCCTTGCCGACGATGTGGTTGGGCAGGCACCCGAAGGGCTGCGCGCAGACGATGTTGTTCGTCCCCTCGCCGATAAGCTCGAGCATTTCCGCCGTTAAAAGCCAGCCCTCGCCCATCTTGTTGCCCGCGCCGAGATAGCCGGAGGCGAGCTCCTTTAGATGCTCGAAGGGCGACGGCGCGCGAAACTGCGGATAGGCCTTCACGGCCTCGATCATCGCCTTCTGGCACTTTTCGACATAGCCCTGCAGCGCGTGGACGACGAGCTTTTTCAGCCGGCTGCCGCCGTAAATATCCACGTCCACATCGCGGTTATAAATCTTGAAGATAACGAAGTCCACAAGCCCGGGGACGACGGGCTCCGCGCCCTCGGAAAGCAAAAACTGCTCCAGCGCGTTATTTCCGAGCGCGGAATACTTGACGTAAATTTCGCCCACGATGCCGACGCGGGGCTTAGCCGTCCTCACGACGCCGAGCGCGGCAAAATCGGCAGCGATGAGCGCAAAATTTTCCTTCATGTGCGAAAAGGAGAAATTGCGCGTATGCTGGAATTCCTCGACGAGCCTCGTCTCCCAAAGATGCACGAGCGCGTCCGTCGCGCCCTTCTCCGTCTCGTAGGGGCGGCACTGGTTGGCGAGGAGCATGATAATATCGCCGTAAACTATGCAGAAAACGAGCTGGAGAATGAGCGGGAGCGTCATCTTGAAGCCGGGGTTCTTTTCGAGCCCGGAGAGGTTTATCGAAACGACGGGAACCTGCTCCAGACCCGCCTTTTTAAGCGCCTTCCTCAGCAGATGGATATAGTTCGAGGCGCGGCAGCCGCCGCCCGTCTGCGTGATGAAAAGGCCGGTCTTATTAACGTCGTATTTGCCGCTGTTTAAGGCGTCGATAAGCTGGCCTATGACGAGCAGCGCGGGGTAGCAGGTGTCGTTATGGACGTATTTGAGCCCCGTGTCCACGACGGCGCGGCTGTCGTTCGTGAGCGTTTCGCAGTTATAGCCGTGCTTTTTAAGGCACATACGCATCATGCCGAAGTGGATGGGCAGCATCTGCGGGATGAGAAGGGTGTACTCCTTCTTCATTTCCTTGGTGAAGATAAGTCTTCCGTCTTTATCGTAAACAAGCTTAGCCATTTTCTTTATCCCTCATGGAAACCGCCGCGACAAGGCTTCTGAGCCGTATCTTCACCGCGCCGAGATTGTTGATATCGTCTATTTTAATAGGAGTATAGAGCTTGCCGCCGGCTTCGAGAATATCGCGCATTTCGTCGCTGGTTATAGCGTCCGTCCCGCAGCCGAAGCTTATAAGCTGCACCATCTGCATATCCGGCTGGGTGCAGACATAGCGCGCCGCGTCGTACATGCGCGCCTGATAGGTCCACTGGTTGAGGACATGGCGCTGCTGCTTGGGTACGCGGTCAAAAACGCTGTCCTCCGTGATAAGCACGAGGTCGAGCGAGCTTATAAGCTCGTCTATGCCGTGGTTTATCTCCGGGTCAACGTGGTAGGGGCGCCCGGCGAGGACGAGGATGTTCTTCCCGTTTTCCCTCGCGTATGCTATGTATTCGTCCGCGCGCGCGGAAATGTCGGCGCGGTAGGCTTTGTAGGCGTCATACGCCGCGGCGACGGCTGCCGCCGTTTCCTTTTCGGGGACGGAGAAATTCTCCCGCATGAAGGCGGAAAACTTCTTCGTGAAATCCTTCGGGCGGTGCAGGCCGACATAGGGGCAGAGGTAGCGAATGTCCTTCAGGCGGGTCACGTTCGCGCCCAGCAGCTCCGGGTAATAGGCCACGACGGGGCAGTTATAGTGGTTGTCGCCGTGCTTTTCGTCAAAATTATACGACATGCAGGGGTAGAATATCGTGTCCACGCCCGCGTCTATAAGCGCCTCGATATGCCCGTGCATGAGCTTGGCGGGGTAGCACACCGTGTCGGACGGGATGGTGCGCTGCCCGCGCTTATAGGTGTTCCTGTCGGAAACCGGGGAGAGGACGAGCTCGAAATCGAGCCGCGTGAAAAGCTCGAACCAGAAGGGGAGATTTTCGTACACGTTAAGGCCGAAGGGCATGCCGATGCGCCCTCTCGCGCCCGTGCCCGCGCCCTTGCCCTGCATGGCTTTGAGGCGTTCGAGCTTATAGCGGTAGAGGTTCGGGAGCTCGGCCTTCGCGCGGCCGAGCGGCTTTGAGCAGCGGTTGCCGGAGATGAAGCGGCGCCCGCCGTCGAAGGTGTTTATGGTGAGGCTGCAATGGTTCGTGCAGCCGGAGCAGGTCGTGGGCTTAGCCGTGTGGGTGAAGGCTTCGAGCGCCTCGGCGGAAAGGAGCGTCGAAGCCTCTATCCCCTGATCGGCGGCGTAGAGAGCCGCGCCGTAAGCGCCCATGAGTCCCGCGATGGTCGGGCGCGTGACGTTTCGCCCAAGCTCGAGCTCGAAGCCGCGCAGCACCGCGTCGTTTAAAAATGTGCCGCCCTGAACGACGATGTTTTTGCCCAAATCATCGGGGGAGGAAGCGCGGATGACCTTATATATCGCGTTTTTCACGACGGAAACGCTCAGCCCCGCCGAAATATCCTCGATGCTCGCGCCCTCCTTCTGCGCCTGCTTGACGCTGGAGTTCATGAAAACGGTGCAGCGCGAGCCGAGGTTCACCGGGTGCTTATCGAGGATGCCGAGGCGGGCGAAATCCTTCGCTTCGTAGCCCAGCGCGCGGGCAAAGGCCTCGATGAAGCTGCCGCAGCCGGAGGAGCAGGCCTCGTTGAGCATGATGCTGTCCACCGCGCCGTTTCGTATCTTGAAGCACTTCATGTCCTGCCCGCCGATGTCGATTATAAAATCCACCGCCGGGTCAAAGTGGCGCGCCGCGCGGTAATGCGCCACGGTCTCGACGAGGCCGAAATCCGCGGAAAACGCGGCCTTTATAAGATCCTCGCCGTAACCCGTCACGGCGCTGGCGCGTATTTTAATCCTGCCTCCGCAAAGGGCGTATATCTTTTTGAGCTCAGAAAGAACGATGGTGACGGGGTTACCCTTGTTCGAGCCGTAGTAGGAGTATAAAATGCCGCCCTCCGCCGTGCAGAGAACCATCTTCGTCGTCGTGCTGCCGGCGTCTATGCCGAGGTAGGCGTCGCCCGAATAGGCGGCGGGGTCGAGGGTTTCGGGCGTAGCCTTGGCGTGGCGCGCGCAGAATTCGTTGTATTCCGCCTCGCTTTCAAAAAGGGGCGGCATCGTGTCGGTAACTCCGGAGGAAACGACGCTCTTTTCGAGCTTATCGAGCAGCTCCTCGTAGCCCATTTCGGGGTAATCGCCCGCGCAGATAGCCGCGCCCAGCGCCGCGAAGCACTCGGAATTAGCCGGGAAAACGGCGTGCTCGTCGTCCAGCGCCAGAGTCTCCTTGAAGCGCGCGCGCAGGCCCATGAGGAAATGCAGCGGCCCGCCGAGGAAAACTATCTTGCCCTTGAGCTCGCGCCCCTGCGTGAGCCCGGCGACGGTCTGGTCAACGACGGCCTGAAAGATGGAGGCCGCAACGTCCTCCTTGCGCCCGCCCTGGTTGAGGATGGGCTGGATGTCGGATTTTGCGAAAACGCCGCAGCGCGAGGCGATGGGGTAAATTTTTTCGTATTTGAGGCTGAGCTCGTCAAGCTCCGTTACCGTGACGTTCATCAGCGTCGCCATCTGGTCGATAAAAGCGCCCGTGCCGCCGGCGCAGGAGCCGTTCATGCGCTCCTCAAGGCTGCCCTTGAAGAAAATTATCTTCGCGTCCTCGCCGCCGAGCTCGATAACCGCGTCCGCATCCGGAATCTCGGCGTTCACCGCCGCAGCCGTCGCGTAAACCTCCTGCACGAAGCTCACCTCGCCTGCCTTCGCTACGCCGAGCCCCGCCGAGCCGGTTATTACGGCGCGCACACGGTTTCCCGAAAGAAGCTCGGAAACGCGGCGAAGCTGCTCGGCCGCCTTCTCGCGCACGCGGGAAAAATGGCGCTCGTAGCTATGGAAAAGCAGCTCGTCATTCTCTCCGAGGACGGCGAGCTTAACCGTCGTCGAGCCTATGTCTATCCCTATCCTGTAAGTCATCTATATATGTCCCCCAAGGTGGTGAATGATCTTTGTAAAAGCGGCGAAAAAGCAAAATCGCAGCCGCTATTGAACGAAAGACACCCCTGATAGGTTTCTTTCGCGCTATCTTCCTTTCCGAAGTCTTTTTGTTCATGGGTTTGTCTGCGGTCTACAGCGGCGCGAGCGCCGCTGTATCTATTAATTATACACAATTTTCCGCTCCATTTCAACTACATTCAGCCCATATATTTTTGAAGCAAAGAGGAAATAAGCGAGCCAAAGAGCGTTCGTCATTTGTGCAATGTAATATGCTTGCGCCGCAGCAAAGCGGGCCGGGGGCTTGCCTGTGGGCCGGGGGCTTGCCCCCGGCATGGCACCCACCACTTGCACAATGTAATATGGTTAATATATGTTCGGTAGGGAACGCCGTCCCCGGCGTTCCGTCGCGCCTGCGGCGCGAAAAGGCGACCTCTCAGTCAGCTTCGCTGACAGCTCCCCTTATCCAAGGGGAGCGAAGGCGCTTCGCGCTCTGATGGCTGCGGCGCAGTCCTTTTCGCTCCCCTTGCAGGGGAGCTGGCTCGCGTGAAACGTGAGACTGAGGGGCGGCCTTCCCCGGCGAAAGCCGACCGATAAGGCGGCGCACAATTTTATCAACTTTGCAAAAAACTATTGACAATTTTCGCCGTATATTATAGCATATTGTATAAATAAAAATAATTAATGCCTGGTCTGGCCGGGCAAAAAACGGAGGAACAAAACTATGGACTTCATCCTTATTTCTCAGGAAATGCTGGACAAGCTTGAAATCGGCTACTTCGCCATCGCTGACGCCTGCGACATCCCGAACGCCACCATGCGCGAGATACTCGCGGACGGCTCGCAGGCCTTCACGAAGGCAAACGACCTTCTCACCACCAGGCAGCTTGACCGCCTCGTTGAAGTCTCCGCGCTTATCCGCGAGGCTTACGACTGGGCGCGCGGGCAGGACGTAATGGGCAACCCGAAGAGCGCCGCCGAGGACTCCGACGGCTACATAGTCGAGCTTATGAACCTCCTCGAATGCACGGCGCAGCTCCCCGTTAACGCCGTGAGCGCCGTGAGCGGCATACCCATCGAAAAGCTCATGGCCGCGAAGCAGGAAATCACCACCGCGGGCAAAATCACTTCCCTCACGGACGAGGAAAAGCGTGGCCTCATGCTCATTCTTTTCCGCTTCTACTATGCCCTTGACCGCGAGTATAATTTCCGCAAGCTGCTCCTGCCGCAGAACATGAGCTACGAAAAGCCCCTCTCCGCCTCCATCGCCGCCAATATCGGCAAGCAGAGTATGGGTCTTTTCTTCGACACGAGGTTCCCCAGCGACCCCGAGACCGTCCACCTGTGAGCAGCGCCTTTCGCTCCCCTTGGACAAGGGGAGCTGTCAGCGAAGCTGACTGAGAGGTGCAGATAAGTTCCTAAACAGAGCGCCCTCGGCGGGAGAATGAACCCGCCGAAGGCGCTTATATATTTCCGCCTTTTGCCGCTCAGCCGACGCGCGCGGCAAATTTCTCCCAGTCTCTTTCAAGCGCCGCAATAAGCTCCGCCTTCCTCGCTTCACTCACGAAAGCGCGGCGCAGGGAATTTACCGCGAGCTGCTTCAGCTCCGCCGCTCCGAAGCCCCAACAGGCGGCCGCGGCGAAAAAGTCGTCCGTCAGGGGCGTGATTTCCTGATACGCCGGGTCGTCGGAGGCAAGCACCATATCCACGCCGCGCCGGAAATACTCCACCGCCGGGTGCGCGCGCAGATCGGGGACATAGCCGAGCGTCTGGTTACTCATGGGGCAGACCTCCAGCGTCACGCCCGCGTCGCGGTAAGCGTCCAGAAGCGCGGGGCGGCGGTAAAGGTTCAGCCCGTGGCCGACGCGCTGAGCGCCGAGCAGCAGCGCGTCTATGAGGTTATCGCTTTCCGGCTCATGGCTCTCGCCCGCGTGGAGCGAAAGGCGCATCTCCGGCCAGCGCGCGCGAAGAAGCGCGAGCATTTCCTCATACTCGCCGAGCGGACGGCTCGCGTCCTCCTCGTTCACAAGGTCGATGCCGACGACGAATTCCTCCGGCGAAGCGGGGTCAAATTCGTCCTTCACCGTTTCATGCGCGTAAAGCGCGTTTTCCATGAGCATATCCGTAATATCCTGCGGCAGATGGCGGTACTTGAGCCCCGCGCCGAGGACGCGGGCGCTGAAATCGGGGTATTCGCGGCGAACTTCGTAATACGCCTCACGGATTGCCTCGGCAGCCGCCCTTGCGTCCTCCTTCGAGCCGAAGAACAGATGCCGCAGCTCCGCGTGGCAAACCCCGTTTTCGCGCAGATAGCGGAAGGCCGCGCGGTAATAGTCCCCGAGCACGGCGGGCGACGTGCCGAGCGACATGTGGCGGTCGAAAAGCTTCTCGAACCAGTCCCAGATGCCCTCGTCGGGCGCTCTTCCCGTCACGCTCCATAGCTCGCGCAGCTCGGCGCGGGTCAGCTCGTCGATTTCCATCGCGTGGCCGAGCTCCATGCGCCCATCCTCCGCGCCGAGCCTGTCCGACGCGAGGTAGAGCTTGCCGCGCTCCTCCGCGAGAGTGCCCACGACAACGTCGCGCCTCGGCCTGAGAAAGTCGATAAGCTCGTCCGGCGGCAGGACGGCGATGCTGTGCAGATGCAGGTCGGCGCCCTTCGGAAGCGCGCGGCAAAGCGCGTAAAGCCCGCTCTCGCGCAGCTTTTCATCCCACAAAACGGGCAGCGAGCCCGGTATCTGCCCGCCCAGCTCCGCGCGCAGCTCCTCCCTCAGCGCGGCGATGCGCGCGTCCAGCTTTTTCTCCGCTTCGCCCGGCTCGGGCAGCGCGCGGCGGCATTTTGCGGCGAGCGAGGCGCGTTTTTCGGCGTAATCTTTCGTCATTTTTTGCATTCCTCCCGTTCCTGCGGATTATTTTTTCGTCAATTTGTCATAAAACCGGTTTACTCTTTCTTAATACCATGATACAATAAAAATAAAGAGAAAACAACATTAAAAACAGGCAGCGCCGCATGCTCCCGGCGCGGCCGAAAATAAAAGAAAGGACTGATTTAACAGCATGGCATGGCTTCAGGTAAACTTTTTCTCCACCTCGCTCATGCACGGCGTACCGCTGAACGTCCTGCTCCCGGCGGAATACCTGCCCCCCGCGCAGCCGGGGAAGGACGCCCCGCCGCTGCCGCGCTTCAAGACGCTCTACCTCCTCCACGGCTTCATGGGCGGCTATAACGACTGGCTGCACGGCACGCAGATAAACGAAATGGCGCAGCAGTTCGGCATCGCCGTCGTTATGCCCTCGGGCGACAATTCCTATTACGTCGACCAGCCGAAGAGCGGCCTGCGCTACGGCGAATTCGTCGGCAGGGAGCTTGTAGAATTCACGCGCAGGATGTTCCCGCTGCTTTCCGACAGGCGCGAGGATACGCTCATCGGCGGCCTTTCGATGGGCGGCTACGGCGCAATGCGCGCCGCGCTGCGCTACGGCGAGACCTTCGGCCACTGCATCGCCCTGTCCTCCGCCGTCCCCTCGGAAACGGCCAGGGGCGTTACGGACGAGCCGAACTATATCGGCGTAACGCGCAGCTTTTACGAGACGCTTTTCGGCGACCCCGACCACATCGAGGGCACGGATAACGACTGCGCGGAGCTTGCCCGCCGCATCCTCGCGGAAAATAAGCCCGCGCCGGACCTATACTTTGCCTGCGGCTACAACGACGCTCTCGGCGTTTATAACCGCCTCCTGCACGAAAAGTTCGAGAATATGGGCTTTAAGCACGTTTATGAGGAGGGCCCCGGCACGCACGAATGGGCGTTCTGGAACCTGTTCCTCCGCCGCGGCCTGAGTCACGCGCTCGGCGCGCGCGATTTCAATTTCCAGAACCCGTTCTGGGTGGATAATTACGACCCGAAGTACGACGTTATCGGCTCCGCCGGGAAGGAGGCAAATTAAATGGCGCTCATTCAATGCTCTTTCGCCTCGATGACCCTGCACAGGAACGTGAACTTTTTCGCAGTCGTCCCCGGCGACTTCATGTTCCCCATTCCGGGCGGCGCGCCCGCCCAGCCGCTCAAGACGCTGTACCTCCTCCACGGCTACACCGGCTGCTCCGCCGACTGGCTGAAAAGCTCCGACATCGGCGACATTTCGCAGCAGTTCAACCTCGCGATAATCATGCCGGACGGCGAGAACCACTTCTACGTCAACGATAAGCAGCGCGGCGACCTCTATTCCGATTACATCGGGCGCGAGCTTGTGGAGTTCACGCGCCGCGTGTTCCCGCTCTCCCGCAAGCGTGAGGATACGATAATCGGCGGCATCTCGATGGGCGGCTGCGGCGCGATAATCAACGGCCTGCGCTTCTGCGACACCTTCGGCCACGTCGTCGCGATAAGCCCCGCGCTCGTTTACGACGATTATAAGGAGGCGACGGACGCGCCGAACCCGCTCGGCCTCACGCGCGGCTACTATGAGTCCGTTTTCGGCCCCATCGAGAACATGACCGGCACCTACATCGACCCCGCGTGGTCGGCGAAGCACCAGAAGGAGGCCGGGAAGACCCTGCCCACGATTTATATGGCGACGGGGCGCAACGACCGCCTGTGCATCCCCGCGCGCCGCCTCCATGAGGCATGGCAGGAGGCCGGAATCGACCACGTTTACGAGGAAGGCCCCGGCACGCACGAGGCGATTTTCTTCTACCCCCACCTGCGCGGCGGCATCGCCCACATCCCCGGCGTAGAAAGAATGCCCGAAATGCCGAACCCGTTCTGGATTGACGGCTGAGACAACAGAAGCTGAAACTGCGCCGCGCAAAAAAGCTGCGGCGCAGTAATTTTTTGAAGAAGCCCCAGGCCGCACCCTTTTTCGCTCCCCTTGGATAAGGGGAGCTGGCTCGGAGGCGCAGCCGACGAGACTGAGAGGTGGAAGGTAACGCGAGAGCAGAACCAATATGGTTGATGCAAAACCGCTTACCCCTCAGTCACGGCTGACACCGTGACAGCTCCCCTATGAGGAGAGCAAAACGCGCTGCGCGCGGGGTGCGGGAGGAACCATAGTTATGCACACCGCTCTCCACCCTCGACCTCTCAGTCAGCTTCGCTGACAGCTCCCCTTATCCAAGGGGAGCGAAAGCGCCTGCGGCGCAAGGGGAGCGAAAGCGCCCCACATATAAGAGACAACAAACGCCCAAAGCCAAAAGGCTTTGGGCGAATTTGTGTTCCGACGATGTATCAGCGCGGCACGGCATAATCCCGGCGCACAGGCTGCGGCGGGAACTTAGCGGCGGCGCTTAAGATTACATAGCGTTCAAGGACAGGGTGAGCCTGCTCTTCTTATGGGCAGCGTTATTCTTGTGGATAAGACCCTTGACGGCTGCCTTATCAATAGCCTTGACGGCTACCTTATAAGCTTCTGCGGCGGCTGCCTTATCGCCATTGGCGACGGCGGCGTCAAACTTCTTGAGGTCGGTCTTAAGAGCGGTCTTCTTTGCCTTATTGACGGCTGCGGCTGCTCTGGAAAGCTCTACTCTCTTGGATGCGGACTTTATATTGGGCAAAATACTCACCTCCCTTTCGTTCAGACTGTCAGAAAAATGCGGCTGCAGGCGGCGAAAATCGCTCTCCGTGCCGCCTCTTCCGAGGCGCTTCCGCCCTTTTCTGACAGCCTGCTTGCTGCCGAAGAATAGTCTATCCCCGTGCAGATGATAATTTTAGCATTAGTTGCGCGAAAAATCAAGCTGTTTTTCCACTTTTTTGAGGAAAAATATTTGCGCCCGGGAAAAGCATACAATATCATGCGTTCCTCCGCGCCGATACGCTATATATAGATGCGTGGAACTTGTATCGTTCGGTAGGGAACGCCGTCCCCGGCGTTCCGCTGAATTACGACCTCTCAGTCAGCTTCGCTGACAGCTCCCCTTATCGAAGGGGAGCGAAAAGCTGCGGCGGGTTTACCTCTCAGTCTCGGGCTTCGCCCGAGCCAGCTCCCCTACAAGGGGAGCGAAAACGCGCTTCGCGCGGATGCCGGGGCTTGCCCCCGGCATGGCACCCATCATTTGTACAATGTAATATGGTTAAACCGCATCCCGCGCGGTCTACATAAACAGGCACAGCGCTATGGGGATAAACACACCGGGCAGGTAATTGGCCGTTTTGAGCTTCGTGATGCCGAGCATGTTCAGCGCGAGGGCGACTATGAGCAGCGACCCGACGCAGCTCATTTCCGCGACGGCGTAATCGCTCAGAAACGGGGCGACCCACTGCGCCAGCAGCGTAATTGCGCCCTGATAGACGAGGACTGCGCCAGCCGAAAGAATTACGCCGAGGCCGAGCGTCGAGGCGAGGACAATGGAGCTTATCCCGTCGAGCAGCGCCTTGGTGAAAAGCGTGGAATGCTCGCCGTTTATGCCGCTCTGTATCGAGCCGACGACGGCCATCGCGCCGACGCAGAAGATGAGGCTCGCCGTAACGAAGCCCTCCGCGACGGAGCTTCCCGAGCCCGCGCGGCCCTTCATTTTCTCCTGAATGCGCTCGCCGAAGCGGTTGAGCTTGCCGTCAAGGTCAAGGAGCGTTCCGATAACGGCGCCTATAACCATCGAAAGAATGGTGATAAGAGTATTTTTGCCCACGAGGGAGCCGCTGATGCCGATATAAAGCACGCAGAGCGCGACGCCCCTCATGACCGTGTCGCTTATTTTTTCCGGGATACCTTTTTTGAGCAGCAGCCCCGCGAGAGAGCCGACGATGACCGCCGCGACGTTGACTAATGTTCCGAGCATCGGGCCTTACTCCTTCGCGTTCTGGCTGAGGTATGCGTTTATGAAGCCGTCGAGGTCTCCGTCCATAACGGCGTTTATGTTGCTGTTTTCAAAGCCCGTGCGGTGGTCCTTTGCGAGCGTGTAGGGCATGAAAACGTAGCTGCGTATCTGGCTGCCCCACTCTATCTTGAGCTGCACGCCCTTGATGTCCGAGATTTTTTCAAGGTGCTCGCGCTCCTTTATTTCAACGAGCTTCGAGCGCAGCATACGCATGGCGTAATCGCGGTTCTGGAACTGGCTGCGCTCCGTCTGGCAGGATACGACCACGCCCGTCGGGATGTGGATGAGGCGGACGGCGGAGGAGGTCTTGTTTATGTGCTGGCCGCCCGCGCCGGAGGAGCGGTAGACCTGCATCTCGATGTCCTCGGGGCGGATCTCGACCTCGACGTCGTCGCCGATTTCGGGCATTACTTCAAGCGCCGCGAAGGATGTGTGGCGGCGGCCCGAGGCGTCGAAGGGCGAAATGCGGACGAGGCGGTGGATGCCGTTCTCGCTTTTGAGGAAGCCGTAGGCGTTCTCGCCCTCTATCTGCAAAACGGCGCTCTTGAGCCCCGCCTCCTCGCCGTCGAGGAAGTCCAGCGTCTGGTACTTGAAGCCGTGGCGCTCGGCCCAGCGGGTATACATGCGGAAAAGCATCTGCGTCCAGTCCTGCGCCTCGGTTCCGCCGGCGCCGGCGTGGAAGGTGAGGATGGCGTTGCTGCCGTCGTATTCTCCGGTGAGGAGCGTGGAGAGGCGGGCGGTTTTAAGCCCCTCCTCCAGCTCGGCGTAATTGGCCGTTATCTCGTCAAGAAGGCTGTCGTCGTCCTCCTCAAGCCCCATCTCACAGAGGGTGAAAACGTCGTCCCAGCGGCGGGTCAGCGCGTCGTAATTCTCGCATTTGGCCTTTAGGTGCTTCGTGCGCTGCAAAATCTTCTGCGAGTTCTCCACGTCGTCCCAGAAGCCGGGCTCGGCAGCCTTGCGCTCCAGCTCTTCTATCTCGCGCGAGGCATCGTCCAGTTTGAGCGCGTCGCGCAGGTTTTCAAGGTCGGGCTTGAGCGCGTTGAGCTTTACCTTATATTCTTCGTATTCTATCATCGTATCATCCTTTTTGTTTTGGTACAATTATATTATGCTGGTGTGTTTATATTATGGGTGCGGCTATGTTGGTGCATGCAATCATCAACCCTCGACCTCTCAGTCAGCTTCGCTGACAGCTCCCCTTATCCAAGGGGAGCGAAACGCGCTTCGCGCGGCGGTACTCACAGCTTCGCGCCCTTGGCGCCCTTGGCCCCGCCGCCGGAGAAATTCTTCAAAATGCCGGTCTCGACGCTGTAATTCACTTCGCCCGCCCTTCTCGCGCGCTTGAAGGCGAGGGAAACGAGCTCGTCAAGGAGCTCAGAATAGCTGATGCCGAGCGGCTCCCAGAGGTAGAAGGACAGCGAGCCGGGGATGGTGTTTATTTCGTTCACCCAGACCTCGCCCGTTTTGCCGTCCATCAGAAAATCTATGCGCGCGACGCCCGCGCAGTCCAGCGCGAGGAAGGCTTCCTCCGCCATTTTGCGGATCTTGTCGCGCAGCTCGGCGGAAATCGGTGCGGGAAGCTTGCGCTTGAGGCTCTGCATGCCGCCCTTCGCGCCGTCCTTGCCGCCGTTTACGTATTTATCCTCGTAGCTTAAAATTTCGTCCGCCGCCACCGGCTCCTCACACTCCGAAGAGCGCACGCCGTCGGCGTCGCCCAACACGGCGCAATTAATCTCGCGCAGGTTCTGCACCGCGCGCTCCGCGACGCAGGCGGGCGCGAACCGGAAGGCGTAATTCAGCGCATCCAGAAGCTCCTCCTTCGTGTGCGCGACCTTGATGCCGACGCTCGAGCCGAGGTTCACGGGCTTCACCACGGCAGGCAGCCCTACGGCGCGGATAACGCACTCGGCCGCAGCGTCCGAAGCGTCGAAGAAATCGCGCATCGAGAGGCGCACTGCGTCCAGCACCGGGAGGGAGCGCTCGCGGAAAAGCGCCTTCATCGCGAACTTATCCATGCCGACGGCGCTGGCGAAAACGTCGCAGCCGGCGAAGGGGACGCCGAGCGTCCGCAAAAAGCCCTGCAGCGCCCCGTCCTCGACGTTCGTGCCGTGGACTACGGGCAGGACGATGTCCAAAAGCGTCTCCTTCGGCTTGCGGAGGGGGCGCAGCTCCAGCAGGCGCAGCCTGTCGTCCGCGCCGGAAACGAGAACCTCCGTGCTCCGCGAAAGCAGCGCGGGAATATCGCGGTAAGCCTCGATGCGGCCTATGTCGCGGCCTGTGAAAAAGCGCCCGTCGCGGCTTATGTAAACCGGGACGACCTCGTATTTATCCTTATCCAGCGCGTTTATCGCCTGTATCGCGGAAATAACGGAGACCTCGTGCTCAACGCTCTTTCCGCCGAACATAACACCGATTTTGAGCTTCATTTCCTATCTCCTAACTCACTCAATAATTGTCCGGCAGGTCGTTTTCCAGCAGAATCACTCTCGGCCTGCCCTTCGTATCCACGGCTTTCGCGGCGGCGATGGCCTCCGTGACCGTGTCGAAAACCTTGATTTTTCCCTCGGCGAAGCCTGCCGCCTTCGCGCCCGCGCGGATGGGCTCAGCCTGCTTTTTGCCAACGAGGAAGATATAATCGCAGACCCCGGCGGCCTCGGCGCCCAGCTCGCGGTTCAGCTCCTCCTGCCTCGCGCCGAGCTCCACCATGCCGGGCGTGACGATTATCTTCGCGGCGTCGAAGGCGCTGAGCGCGCCGAGCGCAGCTTTCGCCCCGGCGGGGTTGGAGTTGTAGGCGTCGTCGATTATCGTGCACGCGCCGCCGCCGACGAGCTCGAGCCTGTGCGGGACGCTTTCGAGCAGCGCGACGCGGGGGATAAGGTCGCGCATCGGGACGCCGAGCGTCCGCGCGACGGCGACGGCCCCCGTGATGTTCAGAACATTGTGCTCGCCGATAAGCTTCGTCTCCAGATGGCTCACGGTGCCGTCCGGCTCGCGCAGCTTGAAGCCCGAGCCGCGCGCGGAAACTCTCAGGTCGTAGGCGCAGTAAACTCCCTTGGGCGCTCGCTCGCCCTTCTGAACGAGGCGGTAGTACACGGGCTTGACGGCGGTTTCGCGCGAGCGGATGAATTCGTTATCGCCGTTGAGGAAAAGCTGACCGTCCGCGGGCAGCGCGTCGGCAAGCTCGAATTTCGTAGAAATAATGTTGTCGATCGTTTTGAAGCTTTCAAGGTGCTGCTCGCCGATGGCGGTGATTATACCCGCCGTGGGCTTAACGATGTCGCATATTTCCCTGATGTCGCCGGGGTTTCGCGCGCCCATTTCGCAGACGAAGACCTCGTGCGAGGCGCGCAGCTTCTCGCGCACCGTCCTCACGACGCCGAGGGTCGTGTTGTAGCTGCCGGGCGTGACGAGGACGTTATATTTCGCCGCGAGGAGCTTTCCGAGGAACATCTTCACGCTCGTCTTGCCGTAGCTGCCCGTAACACCGATGACCTTGAGCTTGGGCATCCCGGCGAGAATGCGCTTTGCGTCGCTGATATAATGGCGGTTGATGCCCTTCTCCACGGGGCTCATTATAAAATTCGCCGTGAGGACGATATACTGCTCGCAGACAGCCGCGAGCACAAAGAGCATGATGCAGAAATCGCGGTATTCCGACAAAAAGAAGGACAGCGCGACGAGCGCGGCGTGGAGCACGGCGAGGCAGATGAGCAGGCGCTTCACACGAGCCGTGTAGACGAGCGGCTTCTTCGCCTTCTTCGGATAATTGAGGAAGGCCACGACAGCGCAGATGAGGCATGACAGGAGCATGCCCACCGCGCCGAGCTTCAGCGTGAGCGGAACGATGATCACGAGCCAGCAGACGCGCGGAACGATGGAGGTCATGTGGTCGTAGATCCACTTCTTCTGAACCTGCGGCTTATATGAATTGAGCTGGAAAATGTGGACGCTCCCGATAGCCCGAAGCGTCCAGACCAGCGCGAAAAGTATGCACAAAACGATATATGCGGTATTTTCCATGCAGCACCTCTGATTGATGTTGAAAAACAGGTTCGGCTTGCTTATGTTTCCAAACCGCCTGACAAAGTATTGGCGAAAATCAGCCCGTCAGATGTTGAAAAAAGAATCCAGGACGCGATAAACATATCCCGGCGCGTCCAAATGGGCGTAATGCCCCGCGCCGCGGACGGTGACGAGCCCGGAGTCCGGGATGAGGCGCTCGAACTCCTTCGCGTCGGAAAGCGGGGTCGCCGTGTCGTTTTCGCCCCAAATGAGCAGGGCGGGGCGGCTGAACGAGGGCATGAGCGGGCGGAAATCCTCGTTGACGAGCTTCACGAGCGTCTGGCGCATGATGGGCGAGGCGGCGCGGTAATCCGCCGAACCGCGCCTTGAGCGCAGCTTTTCAAGCGCGTCGGGAAACGCCGCCTTCACCGGCGCGGCGGAAAGAACGCCCTTGCCGAGCTTATAGGCGGCCAGCGAAAGCTTCTGCTTCGCCGTTTTTTCGTGGACTACACCCGCCGCGTCAAGAAACACGGCCTTATCTATGTCTATGCGCCCGCGCGCGGCGAGTTTCAGGATTATGCGCCCGCCGTTGGAGTGCCCCAGCAGCGAGCAGCGCGAGACGCCGAGCGCGGCGAGGAATTTTTCGGTGAATTCGGCGTAAGCGTCCGCATCCCAGGCCTCGGGCGGCTCGGGAGTTTCGCCGAAGCCGGGCAGCTCCGGCAGAATAACGCGCAGGCCGGACGAAAGATGCTCCGCCAGCGCGGAATAGAGGGAAATGTTCGTGCCCCAGCCCTGAAGGATGAGCAGAACCTCGCCCGCCCCGGCGTCGTAATAATTCACATTTATTCCGTCGATGGAAATATTCATGCCGCAACGCTCCGAAAAATTTTCCCAAAATGCGATAATTGCACCCATGAGGGGAGATTGCCCCAAAGTACAATATCTAATTTATTATAAACTAATCCTCCGCAGTTTACAACATACAAATTTGCCGGATTTTGAGGTAATGGATCCATGGGCAGGGGCGGGCGGCGCTGTGCGCCGGAGTGAATTGTCCTTCGGACGTGAATTGCGGCATTCGCCGCGTGATTTTTGGCTTGCGCCAAATGAATTGCGCTTCGCGCATGGTTATATGGTTGATGAATGTAAAAATCCTGTACTGTAGGGGCGGGCGACCTCGACCGCCCGCCGCGCCGCAGGCGCGGTCTGCTTATAAACCATATAACACAATCACAAAACCCCAACACGCCTGGGGCAAGCCCCAGGCCCACACTGCTG
>JAEEGK010004820.1_pt1 | contig 32887 bp, 24 predicted proteins | sample 8958771 | NCBI WGS metagenome assembly JAEEGK01 (sample SAMN16246547, study PRJNA631951) | gut metagenome | biome: gut microbiome; feature: rumen; material: SC-attached | host: Bos | place: Iran: Karaj | collected 2018-10 | reverse complement strand
CTTTTTCATCAGATTCATATTTTTTTTCACTAAATAAATTCATTCTAGTTTTTAAATTTTCATACTCTTCTTTATAATCATTTGTTATTTTCTCAATTTTTGAAAAGTGTTCTTGTGTAAATAAAAATTCATTATTATGTTTTTTCTTATCTAATGCTTTTTGAATGATATTTAATTCTTCTAACATAAATTTAATTTTGGAATTTTGTTCTTTTATTTCTTTTGTCTCTGTTAATTCAGTACTTACTATTTTATCAATATCTGGTTTTAGTTTTAGATAATAACTTTCTGACATATTATGATCAATAATTTTACTAATTTTCCTAATTTTGGGTGTTTCTTCTTTTGAAATTGTATCTTTATTCATTGGTAAATAATGTTGATTATCATTTTTAACATTATCTTTTATTATTTTTTCATTTTTATTTAAATGATTTTGTGAATGAGGTTCTTCAAATTTTTTTGGATGATTTATATTGATATTTTCTTTATTTATTTTAGAATTATTGTTATTAATAGAATTATTAATTTTATTATTATAAGTATTAATTTTATTATTATTATTATTATTATTATTTTCTTTTGTTATAATATTATTATTTGTTATTTTTTCATCTGAATTATCTATTAAATTATTTAATTCATTAAAATCATCATTTTCATTTTGAATATTATTTATATTTTTTACTTCATCCATTTCATTGTTATCATTATATTTCATTATTCTCATTTCTTTTGGAATATGTTTTTTCTTACTTTGAATACCTGATGTAAAAACATTATTTATTGGTTTATTTTTCTTATGATTTAAATTGTAAAGAATTTTATTTTTTTTTTTATATTTAAAAGATATAGAATTAGATTTTCTTTCCTCTTTTTTTTTTGATTTTTTATGAGAAATATGATTTGATTCTTCTGATTCATCACTTAATAAACCTTTAAAAATATCTTTAGAAGGTTTTTTAACAATATTTTGTTGATTTTGAACATTATCAAAATTTGTAAAAATAATACTATTTCTTATTACTTCCTTATTATGTTCCTCATCAGATTCACTTGCTAATAATTCTTCAAAATCATCCATTTTTCGAAGTTATTTAATAAAAATAACATATTATAATATATAAACATTAAAAAATATAAAAAAAATTTAAAAAAAATTAAATATTAAATAAAAAAATGTCAAAAGGAAATGATTTATATTCTACAAAAACAATGCATTCTTCAGAATTATTAAGTTTTATGTATGGATCATTAATGGTTCGTTTAACAAAAGATTTTGAAGATATAAATGAAATAAATAAAAAATCAGAAGAAATTGGATATGAAATTGGTTTTAGATTATTAGATGATGTTCTTGATGAATTAGGAAAGAATTTACATACTTCAAATCTAATAAATACTCTTTTATTATCTTTATTAAATACTTTTCTTGGAATTAACGGAGATTTAAATCAAACTTCTGAAAAGGAATTTCATTATATATTTCAAAAAAATCCTTTAGCTATGTTTGTTGAATTACCTGAACATTTAAAAAATCTTTGTTATTCTAATATTATTTGTGGCATGATTAGAGGTCTTTTAGAAAATGCTAATTTTAAAGTTCAATGTAGTTTTGAGAAAGATAAAACTAAAGGTGATGAAACTAATGATATTAAAATTGTTTTAGTTGAAATAATAGAAGAAAGATTTATTGATGATGAAGATTAATATTTAATTTATTTTTAAAAAATATTAATAAATTTATATATGTAAAAATTTTAATTAATTTTTATTTAAAATTTCAAATAATCTATTTTTTATTTTTAAAATATATTAATGAATATCAAGATTTTTATTTTTTCTTTTCTCAAATATAATTTGATTTATTTTGAATAATTTTAATAAAAAGAACTTTAAAAATAATCTTAAGAAAAAAATATTAAATAAATAAATTTAATTTCAATGTAAAATTTTAAAATCTCATATAAAAATTAATTTTTTATTTAAATCTTCATAAAAAATTTAATAAATAGATAATTTTGATTAATTTTATTTGAACAAACGAAAAAAAAAATCGAAAAAAAGTATAAAAATGTCAATTGAAGAACCCTATCCTCATCCATTATATAAATACTGTAAAGAATCAGAAGCTGATGCACTAGCATATGCATTTATAAATAAATCAGAAATGATAAAATTTCCATTTAAATTTCCTCCTCTTCTCCCTTTAGAAATTCGAGCCAACGTACTATATACAGGTTTATGTCAAAGTGATATAATGACAGTTCGTGGTAAATGGGGAGAACAAATATATCCAAAAGCACCAGGTCATGAAATAATATGTGAAGTATGTGAATTAGGTTCTGAAGTGAAAGATTTTAAAAAAGGAGAAATTGTAGCTTTTGGAACTATGAGAGATTCATGTGGAAAATGTAAAGTATGTCAATTAGGACATGAAGAAATATGTTGTAATGTTGAAGAAAAAGGTACTTATTCTACAATTCATTTTGGTGGTTATGCTACTCAAATTCAACAACCTGCAAATTTTTTCTTTCATTTACCTAGTAATTTCAATATTGAAAAAGGAGCTCCACTTTTATGTGCTGGAATAACTACATATTATCCTATGAGTAAATATTTAAAAGAAGGAATGAAATGTGCTGTTATTGGAATTGGAGGTTTAGGACATGTTGCACTTTTATTTCTTAAGAAATTAGGCTATGATGTTACTGCTTTCACTTCAAGTGAAAATAAAGTTAGTTTAATTAAAGAAAAACTTGGAGTTAATAATATTATAATATCTAGTAATAAAGATATGATGAAAAATGCTGAAAAGAAATTTGATTTTATTATTAATACTTTACCCATTGTTGATAATATTAATGATTATATTAAATGCTTAAATTGTTTAGGTGTTTTTATTCAAGTTGGAGAACCTTCTGTTTATAATGATATTATGGGAATTAGTGCTGGAGAGATTGTAGAAAAAGAATTAACTATTAGAGGTTCTAATATTGGACCTAGAAATGTTATTAATGATATGCTTAAAATTTGTGCAGAGAAAGATATTTATCCTATTGTTGAAATGTTTGATTTTGAAGATTTTCCTAAAGCTTTTGATAAACTTGAAAATGGAAAACCTTGTTTTAGATGTGTTGTTAATGTTAAGGATTTTGCTGAGAAGAATGGATGGAAAAGATAATTTTGTTATATTTTTATATTTTTTTATCATTATTTAAGTGGAAGATGAAATTAAAAGAATATTTGATTAATATTTATTTAAAGAAAATTCATATATAATTATTTTATTATAATTCTTTCTCTTTCATATTAAAACCAACATAATTTGAAAAAAGAAAAGAATTAAAGTTTTTCTTTTTTTATTGGATTATTCTCATAATTTCACTTTATAACTAATATTGATTCTTTTTGTATTTGGGTTTATTCAAATTGTAAAATCTTTAAAACCATAATTTTGTAAAATAAATTAATTTTGATTTGAAAACTTTAATTCTTTTTATCGAATTTAATTCTTGGAAGTATTTTAATCAATTATTAATATATTATCAGTATCAAATGAACTAACAATTATTTTATTTTTTTTTCCAATAGAAATATTAAATGGGAATATAACTAATTTAATTTTTAAAGTACATGAAAAAGTTATTAAATCCCAAATATTAATATTCAAATCTTCTGAACAACTTATTAATCTTTTTTCTTTTTTAACTTCTTTCATATCTAGAATTTTATTTGAATGTTTAAATTTTTTTTTAAATAATTTTAATTCAAAATCATAAATTTCAATATAATTAGATAAAAAAGCAATTGCAAGAGAATTAATTGATATTATTTCTAAAATAATTAAAATTTCTTTTTCTGAATAAAAGGAATATTTTTTATTTGATATTCCATCTTGTAATGTTAAATCTCCTTTTGGAGATAAAAATAATTTGGAATTATTATATTTTAATTCATATATAATTGAATGGGATTCATTTATAATTTCCTTTATTTGATTAAAATTATTTTTTATTGAAAAAGTAAAAATTGTATCATAATAACCACAAATTAAATTTTCTTTCTCTTTAATATAAATGAATGAAATTGAAGTTAAAATTTTTTTTTGAGGAATAAATTTAAAACATTTATTTATTTTATCATTTTCAATTTTATAAATTATGAATATTCCTTTTTGAAATAATGAACAAAAATAATTATCATTTAAATATTTTAATTTTAAAAATATATAATCTGTATTTTCATTAGAAAGTTTATCGATGATTTCTAAATGCTTATTATTTTCTTTTATATAATAAATAAAATCTTTACAATATATAATAAAATGATTTTGAAAATCAAATAAAAGAATAAACAGAATTTCACTATTATTTTCAATAATTATTTCTTTTTTAATATTAATTTGAGTAACATTTAAATATTTAGTATGTTTAATTTTTTCAAAATTATTCTCTTCTTTTATCTCATTATCTTTCTCAAATAAAGAAAAACCATATAAATCATTCATTACTAATTCTAAATACCATATATTTTTAATTGATGAAAAATTATCAGGATATTGATGTAAAGTAGAAAAAACTAAATCAGAAAATTGAACAAAATAGTTTTTTAAAATTTTATTTAATTTTATCTTTTCAATATTTTGATAATAAGAGTTATTTTTTGTTTTTGATTGAGTTATTTTTGAAAAATAATTTAAAGTTTTAACTTTATGATTTAATGAAATATGTTCAGATTTATCACATTTATAACATAATTCTTTAATACAATCAAAACAAAATAATTCAATATCTTCATCTTTATGTAAAATACATTTATACTTTATTATTTTTTTATTCTCTTTTTTTATTTCTTTCATATAGTCATTTAAATTATAAGTCATATTTTCTTCTTTACATTGACAAAAAAATATTAACATTATGTTGTCATTATTAATAGTAATATTTGAAATTATTGGGATTCTCTCTTTACAAGAAGGACAAAACATTAATAAAAAATATAAATTATAAATTAAAAAAATATGTAATCCAATAAATTTATTTTTATTTATATTTAAAAACAATAAATAAAAATAAAAAATTAAAAACATAAAAATATCCTAAAAAAAATAAAAGAAATTTTGGATATATGAATTCAATAATATTATTTGACTTTTATTATTTTAATTTTTGATATTTTCATTATTATTTATAATAATTTTTCTTCAAACTTTAAAACATTTTTTTTTTCAGAATTTAGGTTTTTTCGTATTCACTTTATTTTCATGTAAATGTAAGAAGCAGCCAATTTATTATTTTTAGTTTCTTTTTAATTTATACAATTTTGTTTTAAAAATTAACTTCTTCATTTCATTGTTTTATTCTTAGTTAATTTTAAATATTGATATTTCCTCCTTAATTTCAAAATAATTAAAAATTTTTTTTCAAAAAAAAACAATTTAATAAATTAATAAATACAATTAAATTTAAAAAACCTATATTTTTATCTTTATAATATAATGAAATACCGTTAATTAATAAAATAAATTAAAAAACTTAATATTTAATATAAAAATTCAAAAGATAAACGAAAGTAATAACTTCATAATAAAAATTATAAATCAAAAAATATAAGTACATAATTAAAAAAACAATAAATTAACAAATTAACTTTATATTATTTCAAAATTCTTCATCTCTGTTAAATTTATTTCTCAATTCTTTTAAATCCAATTGAAATTCTTGAATAAATTTAGATGGTCTTTTTCTTACTCTTTTCCCAATTTTTTGTTTTTTTAAGAAAAATATATTTTGAGTTGAAATTCCTTTTTCTTTTGCTTTGTTTCTTCTTGAAACATTGTTATTATTTTTAATATTATTGTTTGTATTATTATTAGAATTATTATTTTCTTTTTTTTTTACATTATCTATAATATCATCTTCTTCTTCTTCTTCATTTTCCCTTTTAATTTCTTCTATTGCTTCTTTTAAATAGTAATCTAATTTCATATATTGTTTATTAATTAAAGTTAAATCATCATATGGATATAAACATTCAAAATAATAAGCAACAAATAATAATTCAAAATCTTTTTCAGCATCATAATAAGGTAAAATTGGTATTCCATTATCTAAATTATATGCAAAAGCCATAACAGAATTATCAACAATTAAAATATCTTTTAAATTAAATCCTTCAAAAATACTTAAATCTTTAACATATAAATCTTTTCCATCTATTTTACAATCAATACAATTATTTCTATATAATCTATTATAAAAATATTTATTTTCAGGATCTAAAAAATTTAAAACAGCATCAGCATAACTCTTATGTGAAGCTGTATATATTACAATAGTATATAATTTACTTATTCTCTCAATTGCTTCTTTCCAATAAGGACGTACATTAACTCCAATCTTTGCTATTTTTTTTGAGGGTAAAGTTATAGAAATAATATTTTCTGATTTTTTATAATTTGATATATTAACAACTCCATGAATTAAAGTTTCATCTAAATCAAAAATAGCTAATTTTTTATTATTATTCGGATTTAATATTTTAACTTTCTTTGGTTTTGAAGCTTTAGATTTATTTTCTCTTAATTGAACAATTATTCTCATACAATTTTTAGTATATTCATAAAAATTTGCTATTTCAATTGAATTTGTCAATGCTTTTGCTTCGTCTTCTAAAGAAGAAAATAATGGATTAAATAATAAAATTGGATTATTACAGGTTGCATTTATTTTTTCTGTTTTTGATTTTCTCAAAAATTTTCCATTTTCATTTGGTAATTGAAGTGATTTTGAATTTAAAAGTTTATGATATCTTTTTTCATTATTATCTTTTTTTTTTTTATTTGTTTTTATTGAATTTACTAAAATATCAAAATTTTCCTCAAATAAAATTAAACTTTTATTTAAATCATTAATATTTTTAGATTTACTTCTTTGAAAATTAAAAATTTTTACTTCTTTTGTTTTATCTAAAGAAGGAGAAGAAGTTCTTGAATTTCCAGTAGATGAAGGTTTTTTTTTTGGAGGTAAAATGAATTTTACTTTTGGAGCTTGAGTATAATTTTTTTTTGTATTTCTTTCAGTAAAAGTTAAATTCATATCTTTTTCTATTGACGAATTTTTATCTTTCTTACGAGGAGAATTTGGAGTTGATTTTTCTCTATGATTATCTATATCTGATGCATTTGGAACTGATATTTGAATTGGAGTAAATAATTTTTTTGGAATTTTTGATATCTTTGAACTTGAATATCCAATATTTCCACCCTTGTTACCGTGAATCATTTTTTTTATATTTATGTTTATTAATTTTTTATGTTTTTATTTATTATGTAATCTTAATTTTTATATTTATTTTTTGAATTTTTTTTTATTTTTTTTTTTGGTTTGTTTTTTAAATATTAAATGTTAAATTATAATATGTTTTTAAAATATTTTTTAAAAATAAAATATTTATATTCAAGATTTTCATTATTAAAAATATATTTTTTATAATGAATTATTGAGTATAATTTTATTATCTCATAAATACAAAATTAGAATATTACATTAATATGAAATTTAGTGTTTCTATTAATAAGAATATATAAAAACTAATTGTATAAGTTGATTAATAATTTATAAAAGATTTTTCAATATTTTCATTTAATTCAGGAAGATAATTTAAATATGTTAAATCATCATTATCGGGTAAATCATTATTAATGCTTTTATTATCAATATTATTATTATTATTATTATTAATAGTAAAATCCAATAAATTATTTTTTTGTTCGTTTATTAAAAAATTACTTTCTTCATAATTAAAATCATGAGACAAAAAATTTGGTTTAATAAAAAAATCCAAATTATCATTATTATTTATATTATAATTCAAATTGTTAATTAAAGTAATATTAGAATTAGGTCTAGTAATATTATTATTATCATCTTGATTGTTATTAGAAATTAATTTATAATTTAAATTATTTTTTTGAATTTTCATTAAATGTCTTTTAAAATGAACTTCCATATTTCCTTTTTCAGCAAAGACTTTTTCACAACCTTCAATTTTACATTTATAATTTTTTTCTCCAGTATGAGTTCTATTATGTGCTTTTAAAGTAGAAATTCTGCCAAATTTTTTATTACAAAAATTACAAGTAAATCTCTTAATTTTTAAATGTTGAATTTCAAAATGATCTTTTAAATGACCATTTGTTTTATAATTTTTATTACAAAAATTACATTTAAACGGTCTTTTATCACTATGAAATTTTTCATGAGTTTTTAAATTACCTTTTTCATTAAAAGCTTTTCCACATATTCTACAAATAAATTGTTTTGAATTTGTATGAATTTTATAATGAGCTTTAAGTCTACTTTCAATTGAATATTTTTTATCACAATTTGGAAAAGGACAAATAAAAGGACGTTTATGTTCATGAATTGTAATTATGTGGTTTTTTAAATTTCCAAACGTTGAAAATGTTTTTTTACATATATTACAATAATTTTCTTTTTCATTAATTTCATTGAAATGAGAATCTTTTTGATTTTCTAATTGCATATTGTTTTTATTTTTGTTATTTAAAGTTTTTAAATGGATTTATGAAATTAATTTTTTTAATATATTTATTTTTTTTGCGTTAAATAATTAAATAATTTAATAATTTGAAATATAATTAAAATGAATAATTTTTCTATTATAATGATATTATTATTTTTTTATATTATAGAATTTTATACAAAATAATAATAAAATTGAAATTAAATGAATATTAATCTCACAGATAAAAACAAAATAATATCTTTTATAAAAAAGCAAAATAAAGATAATAATCTTGATAATTCATTATTAATTCATAAAAAAATAAAATTCCAATCTCCTTCATTTTTAATGCATTCATTTAATATCCAACAAAAAAATCAAAAATTAAGAAAAAAAATTGAAAAATTACCTTTAATAAAATCATATGATGATAAATTAGAAGATAAATTTAATTTAAATAAGGTTCAAAAATATAATTTAGATTTAATAAAGCAAGCATTAATATATAAAAAGAAAGAAAATAAAGGAAATTTATCACAAGATCTTCTTCCAATTATTTTTGAAAGGAAAACAATTAATCAATTTAACAATGATGATACAAGAAGTAATATAAATTTATCAAATAATTCAAATAAAATTTCAGTGGCAATTAACACTGAAAAAGAAAATATTTTTCAAACTCAACCAAATTATAATTTATTTGAATTTAAAAAAGAACTTCTAAGAAAAATAAAACTATATAGAATGTCAAGCTATAAAAATAATTTAACTAGACATCATTATAAATTTTTAAGTTTAATTAATTCAAATAGTCATTATTATGAATCAAAAAAATTAGAAGAAATTTCTAAAAATTATAAAATTGATATTTCGCTTTTGATGAATAGAAGTTTAAATTATAATGATTTTTATGAAAATCATAATGGAATAATTATTCCTAAAAACACCAAAAATATTATTTAAACAATTGATGAAAAATAAAAAAGAAAATAGTATATTTTATATTATTAAAGGATATAGAATAATAAAAAAATAATATTAATATAAACATGAAAATTAATTTATTATTAAATAACTTAATGAAATTTTTTAAAAACCAAAAAAAAAAAAAATAAAATAAAAAAAATGAAAATCGAAACTGAAGAAAGAATACCATGTGCAAAAAAAAATGCAAGAGAACTAACAAAAACTCATTATTCACTTGGAACAAACCGTCAAAATTACTTAACTCAATATAAACATGATTATCCTCCATATCCATTTGATTCAGTATCTCCATTAGGAGATTCAGTTGCATTAAGAAAATCAAGTTTTAAATTAGGTGATTATATATGTCCATATACAACAACAACAGGAGAACAATCTAAATCAATTTTATATGGTTCACCAGCTAAATTAGATTTAAATGTTAAAAATGATTTAAGAAGAAGTCACTTTAATTTAGGAAGTAATAATCCAGATTTAATTAGTGAATATAGGGAAGAATATTATGAAAAACCAGTTGAAAAAAAAGATGATACTAAAAATGATTTAAGAAGTACTAATTATGTTTTTGGAAGTGATTTTAATGATTATTTAACTGAACATAAAGATAGATATACTGCACCTAAATTACCTATTGTAACAGAAAATAAAATTAATAATGCAATGTTACAGAAAAAAAATTATCATTTTGGTAATGATAAATCTCCTTGGATTTCAACTCAAAATCATGATTATGTTCCAAAACCATTATCAGAACCTTTTAGAGATAGTACTTTAAAATCATCAACATTTAAATTTGGTGATTCAGGACTAACAGGAAATACAATATATAGAGAAACATATGTTCCAAAACCAATAAATGTAAATGTATTATCAAAAGATACATTAAAAGATTTAAGAAGACATCATTTTGGAATAGGTTCAGGACCATCAGATATGAATACAATATATTCATTAGATTATACAAAACCAGAAATGGATAAAAATGAAATAAACTCAAACGAATTAAGAAGATCACATTGGAATATAGGTGAAAAATATCCAACATATGATAATTATGATACAACATATAAATTAGTTCATACTCCAAAATATAGAATAGTAAATAAGATAGATCCTTTAAAAAATAGTCAAGCAAGTTTAAACTTTAAAGGTCCAGGAATGTATGAAACTGAATTTCAAGCAAATTATATTCCTTTAGAAGGAGAACCTTTTGATAAAAATTTATTAAATGATATGGTTAAAAATATTAGAGATGTTCATTGGGGATTAGGTAATCAAAATGGAGATTATTCAACAACTGCTGGTGATGCTTGGAAATATGATCCTAAATTAGCTCCTTTAGCTAGAGGGAAACTTAATAAAAGTATGAAAAATGACTTAAAGAAATGCCATTATCAATTAGGTTATGATGATCAACCTAATAAATCTACTTATGAAAGTAATTATATTCCTAGGGAATTGGAAGGAAATGTTGGAAAAGATCCTGGTTTAAGAAAAAGTCAAGTTAATTTAGGACAAGGACCCTTTAAAGGTGATACTACTTATCATGAAGATTATGTTCCAAAGGAATTACCTGATATATATGATTGCTAGAATAATAATTATTTTATTCAATATTTATTATTTTTGGAATTTTTTTTGATGAGTCTTTTTTTTTGAAAATTGATATAATTTAAATATTATATTTATTTTTCTATTTTTTGTGGAGTTTTTATTATATTTTCTTTAATTCATAAAATCCTTTTTTTTTATAGAATTGATATTGTTGGTATAATTCTTTTAATTCTTTATCCATTTGAAGTATTTGTTTTCCAATACTCATTGCGTTATTTCTTTCTCCTCTATCTAAAGCCCAAAAATAATGAAATTTTAATTCATTTCTACTTTCTCTTTTTCTTTCATAATCTGCAGCCATTGACTTTAATTTATTTCTATGATTTAAATATCCCCTTATTTTTTTTTGCATATAATATATTAATATTATCAGTAAAATTAATATAAAATATAAAAAAGTATATGAATTCATTCTTTCAAATGGATTAAATATTTCTTTTAATCCATTATTATTATTTGATGGGTTTCTTTCCATTTTTTTATTTGATATTTTTTTTTATTTAAATTTATTTAAAAAAAAAATATTCATATCAGAAAATAAGACTCACAGAATTGAATTTTATAAGTTACTTATATTATTTATTTTTTTAAATCTTTTTTAGGATTTGTTTTTGTCAAGGCTTTTAGTAAATTTATGATTGATTGATTATTTTTAGAACTATTATTATTTGAATTATTAATATTATCATTTATATTTGAATCATTTGAATTAATATTAATTGTATTATTATCATTTATATTATTTTCTTGAACTTGTTTAATGGGAATAATATTCATATTATTAATATTATTAATATCATTATTAATATTATTAACAGTATTAATATTATTAAAAGTATTCAAATTATTTTGATTCATTTGATTTATAGGATGGAAATTCATACCATTATTTAAATTTATTGGTAAATAACAATTATATCCAACTTGATTATTAGTAAACATTTTATTATTGATAAGATAATTTAAAATATTTTGATTCTGTAAATTTGTGAAATTTTGAGTAAAATTTTGGTTTAACAGTATTTTATTTTTAACTAAATATTCATCTATATAATCATCTATTTTAGTAGTTTTATGTTTGTTTCTTGTTTTAAGTAAAAATTGTATATTATCTTGAATAAATTTTTCCATTTCTTCTTTAGTTAATTTATTATGAGAGAATCTAAATATTAAAAAAAAATTTTACTTGCAATTTTTATTTGTGCACATTCCCAAAGTATTATAATATCTACAAGGATTTAGAACATGAAGAAAATTACAATTTTCTCCATTTTTACACCACCCTTTTGCATAAAATCTACATATTTCTTTTTTATTATTTAAGATTTTTTTCCCATTAAATTTAATATTATTATTTGATAAATTATTTTTTGTATCATTAAATTCTCTTGATCTACTCCTTTCTTTTTCTTTTTCTTTATTTTTTTCTTTTCCAATTTCAATTTCTGCTTTTTTTTGATTATTTTGAAAAAAATGAGAAGAATCTTGTTCTTCTTCACTATCACTTTCATCAAAATTTTTTTTTGATTCATTTTCCTAATCAAAATTTAAAAAAATTAAAAGTTTAAATAGATAAATTACATTTAATTTATTAGGCGATATATTGCTTTCAACAATTATTTCGCCATCTTCAATTTCATTATTTGTTGTTTTTTCATTAGATTGGGACATAATTAACTGTTATTTTATAAATCCTTTATTAAAATCAATTAATTTTTTATTATAATTATCTTTTAAATTACAAAAGCTTTTTAATATTTTTTTTTTAAATTTTGGAAATTTTAAATTATTAAACTTTTCAATTTTTAATAGATTTTAAAGTAAAAAGAAATATTTAATTAAAAAATTGTATATATAAACTAAAAAAATTTATTTATAACTATTTTTATATGTAAAACCTGTTGAATTATGAGAAATTCCAATAGTAGATTTATTAATATTATTATTTAAATTAGTCATAGAATAATTTCCATTTCCTATTTTAATTAATCTTGAAGTTTGAGAACCTTTAATATTTTCAATTCTTTCTTTTGCTAATTTATTATTTGTAAAATTTTGAAAACTTGAACCTCCTTTATTTAAAGTTTTTTCATTTATAATACTTGTTTGTCTTTTTAATTTTCTACTTTCAATATAACTATTTGCTTCAAAAAAAGCTTGATTTGAATTAAGACTTGAAACACTTGTTGAACGAATATGAATACTCTTTTTCTTTTTTTTTTCAAAAATATTTTTAACATTATTATTCACATTTTCTTTATTTGAAATTTTTGAATAGTGTGAATAATTATTAGCAACACTTTTTACCCTATTATGTCTTTTAATGTTAAATACATCGATTACAATATTAATCTTATTTTTATTTTCTTTATTTTTCTCTGAATTTTGATTATTATCACTGTATAATTTATCATGGATATTTTCATAAAGTTCATTTTTATTTTCATATCTATTAAAATAAAAATAATCATCAAAAATAAATTTATAATTATCTTTCAGAATAATTTCTGCATATCTTTCCTTAGTTTTAATTCCACATTTTTCAACACCGTTACAATATTTATAATCAAAATTATCTTGATTTTTAGGAATAAAATCAGATTTAATTTCCTTTAAATATAATTGTTTCCAATTAAAATCCTTAAACCAAAAATGTTCTTTAACTTCCTTTGGTCCATTAAATCCCAATCTTAAATTAGGTTTTCTAATTAATAATTTATTAATAAAATCAACAGCAGCAAAAGACCAATTTTCACAATATTCATTATTAAAATTAATTTTAACTTGTTTCATTAAAATTTTTTCTTTAATTTCTTTTCTGTTTCTCCCAAGATAAGGTCTAAATCCTTTCATAAATTCATAAGTCATAACTCCAACAGCAAAATAATCAACTGCAATATTATGATTTTGACCACACATAACTTCAGGACTCATATAACCTGGAGTTCCACTTGTTTCTTTACAATTATTATAATTGTCTATTTTGGCTATTCCAAAATCAGTTAAATGAACATAACCATTTGAATCTAAAACTAAATTTTCAGGCTTTATATCTCTATGAATTATTTTATTTGAATGAATAAATTCTAATGATAATATTATACAAGCAATAAAAAATTTACTTTGATATTCTGTAAATTTACGGTTTTTACATATATGATAACGTAAATCTCCTCCTGTTAATAAATCCATTACTAAATATAAATTGTCTTTATCTTGAAAGGAATAATGCATATTTATTATAAATGGATGATTTATTTTTTGCAATAATGATCTTTCGCTTTTTACACTTTTTTCACTTCTTTTATCTATTATTTTTGCTTTTGACATTTCTTTCATTGCAAAGTTTTTTCTTGTTTTTTTTTCTATTATTTTCCATACTTTACCAAATCCTCCTCTTCCTATTATTGATATATATTCAAAGGAATTTTTTGATATTGCTATTATTATTTTTAAAAAAATTATAAATATATGTTATTTTGGTTTTTTACTTTCTTCATTTCTTAAAGTTTGCGCTGATGTTGAATTTAATTTAGATTCTGATGTTGTATTTCCCATTTATTTTGTAAATTATACTTATTATTTATTAATATATTTTGATTTTTAATTCTAAATTTTGTTTAAAAAATTTATGAAAAATATATTAAAACTATCAAAGAAAAAAAACAATAATAAAAAATTAAATAAAAAAAATCCTATATAAAATATCCATAAAAAATAACTATTTAAAATGAAATACCTATACCTTATACTTTTAGCATTAGCAACCTGTTCTTTAAAAATGGGAGGATGGAAAGAGATAAAAGATTTTGAGCAATCAAACGACGTTCGTATAAACGAAGCAATCCAAAAAGCAACAGATGACTTTTTAATAAGAATAAATTCAATGAACAGAGATGCCTTTGATATAAGACCAATAGGAGTATATACTCAATTAGTAGCAGGAACAAATTATAAAGTAATACTTGCAACTAATACTTTTATTCCAGGAAGACATGATTTAGCAATTCATGAATATACATATACTTTAGATCCAGTTTGGGCAAATAGTAACGGAGAAAGAAATTGGAATGATGAATATAATAGATATAATGATCCTATTTTTGATGAAACTATTAGTTTAAATTCTGCAATTTATTCTAGAATTCATTCTGCTGTTAGTAAAAGCTTAATGAATACTAAATATAAATTATCTTTTGTTTCTTCAATTAAATCTTGTAATGTTAATGGAGTTACTTTTTATGGAGTCTATGCTCAAACTAATGGAAAAAATAATGAAAGTAGCTTTGTTGTTGTTCAAAATGATGATGGAACTTATACTGTTTTAAGTCAATTTAACTAAATAAAAAGTTTTATTATTTATATATGTTATAAAGAACTTTAAGAATAGAAAATTTGTTATTGTTTTCTTTTATTTAATCTTTTTCTAATTTATAATTTTTTAGTTTTACAAAGAAAAAGCTAATTAAAAAATATTCTCATAAAAATTAATCATCTATATTTATAAAAGAAAAATATTTAATTGATTATTTTAGTTTCAAATCATTTAATCTGAAGGAACAAATATGAATTGCATTTTACCTGAGAAAGACGATTTCTCAGGTTTTGATAAAAATAATATATCCTCCTTAGTGAAAAATATAATAAATGATCGTTATATTCCTTTAAATAAAATATGTTCAACAAGCCGTTTCTGTGAAATTTATCTTTGTAAAGATAATTTTACTAATGATGTAATTATTTTAAAAATTCTCAAAAAGCAATTTAATTCTTTTATAAATGATAAAAGTTACAAGATCATAAAAGAAGGAACTATTCTTTCTCAACTTTCTTTTAAAAATATTGTCTCTTTAATTGATAATCAATTTAAGGGAATTCAGAAAATTTATTCAAAAAAAAATGGTAAAATAATAAAAAAAGAAATAACTTTTCTTCCAATAGAATTTGTTTCGAACGGTGATTTAATTTCTTTTTTAAAGTTAACTAAAAAAGGGTTCAGAGAAGATATTTCAATATATTTATTCAAGCAAATAATTGAAGGAATAAATTATTTACATAATTTAAATTTATGTCATAGGGACATTAAATTAGATAATATTTTATTAGATAAAAATTACAATATAAAAATTATTGATTTTGAATTTTGTGAAAAATTTAAAAATGAATTTGGTGAAGAAATTAAAATGAAAAATAAAGTTGGAACTAATTGTTATATGGCTCCTGAAATGCATTTTTTAAATAATGAAAATAACTTTTACTATGGTGATAAAATAGATATTTTTTCTTGTGGAATTGTCTTAATTGCTTTATTAACTAAGCAATTATTTTTCGAAAATACTTCCCTTTCAGATTATTATTTTAGAATGTTTACAAATGAAACTGATAAATTTTTTAACGAAATTCATTGTAGTCAAGATTTAATTTATTTAATTAAAAAATTAATAAATGTTAATCCAAAAGAAAGATTAAATACAAAAGAAATATTAGAATTAAATTTTATAAAGAATTCAAATATTTCTTGTATTGATGTAAAAGAATATTTTGAGAATTTAAAACATGAACAAATAAATCAAGATAAACTTGATTAGAAAATTAACCGAATTTATAATATATAAATAATATTAACTAAGAATAAAAACTGTTAATGAATTAATAAAAGGTATAAATAGTGATATATATAAAGAAAATTGTTAAATTATAAAAAAATATTAAGTTTTTTAAAAAAACAAAATTAATAAAACTTATAAATCCTTTTTTATATATTAATATTTAAATAATTATGTTTTATGATATGTTTTTTAAATTTATCTTTTTTTGAATTGGATAAACTAATTTATAAATGGATTTAAATTATAGTCAACTAAAAGAAAGTACCATTTATAGATTAAAAAAGGAAAAAATAGGCAAATCAAATTATAATATAAGATGCAAAAATAATATCAATGATAATAATTGCTTTATTAATGTATGTTTCCATTCAATTCTTCAATTTAATAAATTAATTACATTTATTCTTAATGATGAAAACTTCCCAATATATTCAAATACACATCCAATAATAATAGAATCGGTAAAGCTTATTTCATCATACAGTAGAATCAGTGAAATTGTTCGAAAAGAAAAAAAAAATTCAATCATAAATCCATTAAATTTTAGGAAAGTTTTAGCAGATTATTTTGAGAAAAAAGGTGATTTTCAATTACATTCTAAAGGTGATCCAATAGAATTATTAGATATTCTATTTAATTTTTTTCATTCTTATATTGCCACTAATTATAATGAAATTGGGATTTCAGAAAAAGTTTGTGATCCAAGATGTATTATTCATAATTTATTTTATATTAATATAATAGAAAAACAAATTTGTAGTCGATGCAAATATCAATCTAATATAAAATATGATTTCAATAATTTTATACATATTATTAATGTTGAATTGGTTTTTGAACATATAAAAAAATTCAATCTCTCATATAAAAATATTTCAAATCAATTAATTGAAATTTCTAAATCTTCACTTGAAACAAAATGTATGAAATGTTTAAACAATTCTTTAAATAAGCAATTTGATTGTGAATATTTAGGAAATTATTTTATTATAAATTTGGTATGGGCAAATAGTCCTATTTCATTAGAAAAAATATTGAAAATTTATTGTATAATAAACAAAGAATTTAATCCTCAATCTTTGTTTAATTATAATATTCCAACAAAGTATACTTATTTAGGAATGATATTAAACTATAAAAATCATTATACTTGTATTTTTTATGATAAAAATCAAAATTGTTTTATGTTTTTCGATGATAAAAAAATTCAAATTTTTTTAACATGGAAAGAATTAACATTAAATCTGCTTCATAATAAATACTTTCCTATAGTATTATTTTATGAAAAAGAAGAAAAAAAAAACTTAAAACTAGAATTAAAAGAAATTGATTATGAAATATTATTAAAGTATTGTTTGGAAAAAGAGACAAATAATAAAAATTTTTCTGAAAATGATGATAGAGAATTAAAAGAAGGAGAATGGATATGTGATTGTAAATATATTAATCAACCAGAAGAATTTATTTGTAGAAAATGTAAGAAAAATAATAGTGTTATGGAGATGTTAATTAATGAAAAAAATAAAACGAAAAATAACTCTAAATTACATAATCTTTCTTTAGAAGAAACAAAAAAAATAAAAAAAGAAGTTCATTCGAATAATAATATTGATAATGATAATGATAATGATAATAATAACATGAATCAAGATTTAAATAGTCAATCTCAAAATGAAAGTTCTGATGATATTATAATAAAAAAAAAAGATTCAAACAAAAGCAGTGGATTTAATATAATTGATTAATAAAAAATTATTATTAATATTAATATTATTAAATCTTTAAATTATATTAAGTTAATTAATTCTTGTCCTTTTTATTATATCATCATATTATTATTTATATGTTGCAAAAGAATTTTTGTAATTTTTATTAACTCTTTTTTTTCATTTAATGTTTAATAAAAATGAGCTTTTCATTTACATCTAAACATTTATAATATAATAAATTATAAAATTTTTTTCATAATTAAAAATTAGGTTTCAAAAAAAATATTTCAAAACTATAGAGTATAATTTCTTTATTCTAAAAATCTAGAAAAATATTATAAAATGAATTAATAAATTTATAAAAAATTCATAATCAGATAAAAAATAAATTTTTAAAAAAAATTTCAAATTAACAATTTAATAAACTATAAAAATTAATAAAATAATTAAAACCCTTTTATTTTTCTCCTCTAATTCTCCTAGCAAGTGTCATATCTTTAGGCATAATAGTGACTCTCTTAGCATGAATAGCACATAAATTAGTATCTTCAAACAATCCAACAAGATAAGCTTCACTAGCTTCTTGTAAGGCTAAAATGGCTTGACTTTGGAATCTTAAATCACTTTTAAAATTTTGAGAAATTTCTCTAACTAATCTTTGAAAGGGTAATTTCCTTATCAGTAAATCAGTAGATTTTTGAAATTTTCTTATTTCTCTTAATGCTACTGTCCCTGGTCGATATCTATGTGGCTTCTTTAAATTAGCTATTAGTGGAGCTGTCTTACGTGCTGCTTTACTTGCTCCAATTGTCTTTCTTGGAACCTTTGATGATGAACTTGTTTGCTTTCTTGCTGTTTGCTTTGTTCTTGCCATTTTCTTTTTATTTTTTTTTTTTGCTTTTCAGGCTTTTAAACTCTTTTTTTATCTTGTTTTAATTTTTGTCCTTTTCTTCCTCCTTTTTTATATAATTTCCTTTTTCTTGTTTTTTCTAATTTTTTTTTATTTTTGGGTTTGTGTTTTATTTACACATATAACTTTTTTAGAGGGTTTTTTTATTTTTTTTAATTTAAATTTAAATGATTAACATATAATTTTTAAATAAATATATTTTATTTATTTAAATCTCAAAAAATATTAATTATCAATTTAAACATGATTAACATTCAACAATTGATTTTTCGAATATTTTCTTGATGAGAATTATTTTAATTATCATCATTATATTTTCTCTTGAAGTTCAATTCTAAAGCTTTTTGCATTTTATCTCTGGTAACTTCTTTGTTTCTCTCTAATTTGTTCATTTCTTTTTATTAAAAAGATATTGATTTTTTTTCTTTTCTTCAGAATTAAGAATATTATAATCTTTCATATATGCATTTTTTTAATATTTCATAATTTTTATTTAAAGGAAAATCCCATTTAATTTCTTCATTAATAGTATCTTTTCTTATAATAGATTGTTTTATATTTATCAAACCAATTTTCCAAAAAAATTATTATTTTAATAAAAATAATATAGTAAACAAAATTTAATTTAAAACAAATTTAATAAAAATGGATGGTGAACAACAACCAGTTTATGAGCAATATCCAAATTATAAGGATGTTAGAGGTGTAAATTTTTTTTTAAATTTAGTTAATGGTAAAAACACCAATTGAAATAGCAGATAATATAATGAATGAAATAGCAGAATATGTAACTTCAAATTTAAAAGTAAATACAGTTGGAACTTCTTTTGCAAGGTTATTAAGAGAAACTCTAGATAGAAAATTTGGTCCAGCTTGGCATGTTTTTGTTGGAAAAAATTTCGGATGTTTTGCAATTCATGATAATAATAGTTTTGTTAATTTTAAATATAAGGGATATACTTATTTAGTTTATAAAACCACAATTTAAAAAAAAATGTTTTTATTTTTATAACTTTTAAGAGTATTTATAATTATTTTTATTATATTTATAATATTTTTTATTGGATTTTTCTATAATAAAAAATTATTATTAATCATTAAAATGTAATAATGAAAAAAATTTGTTTTTTATTCTTCTTGAAAATTTGTTTTCCCTATTTTAATGAATTTTATTTTTTTTTTCCGAGGAAATATATTATTAAAATTGAAATTCTTTTTTTTTGGTTTTATTCCATAATAATCATCAATATATTCTCTTTGAGAATTATTATTTAAAGCACTTCTGGAAAAATTATTATTAAAATTAATTGAACTATTAGAATTAAATCTTTTGTTACAATTTCTGACAATATTATTAAATTCATTTTTTAAATCAAAATCATATTTAATATTATTATAAAATAAACCATTAGAATTATTTTTATTATTGAACCCTAATTTAATTAAATTAAAATTAAAATCAGGATCATAATCTTTAGGTCTACTAGAATAAATATCTTCTTTATTTAAATTAATTGGAAAATAATTAATATTTTCTGGGATTAAGTAATTATTATTTATTCTTGGAGTGATTGAAGAAATTGAATTATTTTGAAAATGATTAATATTATATTTTATATTATTTAAATTAATTTTTTTATTCAATGGACTTTTTAAATATTGTTCCATTGTTATTCTTTCTGAAATTTGAAAAGGAGAATAATTATAATCATTTGAAAAGAATTTACGATGATTTAAATTTGTTTTATCTATTTTCTTTAATTTTTTATTATTATCAATTGAATTACTATTTTTTCTTTCTATTTTATCCAAAATAAAATTTGAATTATTTTGATTTGATAAACTAAAACTTTGTTTATCAATAATTTTTTTTAAATTTAAACTAGAAGAATTTAAATCTTTTATTTTGTCAGTAGATTTTCTTGAATTTTGACTAGATGAATAATAATTATTATTATCTTTTTGTTTAATTGGTTTAATATATTCAAATTGTTTACTTTCATCCTTATTATTTACTCTTTCTAAAGAACTCATTTTATTATCAGAATTAGATAATTCAATTTCAAATTCTTCTCTATCAGAATTATATTGACTAAAATTTTTATTAATTATTTTATTACTATTATTCTCATTATTATCTATATTATTATTATAAAATTTATTATTATCATTTATTTCAAAATCTATATTTTTTCTTTTAGGATTATAAAAAGTTTTATTCATTATTTTTGAATAATGATATTTCTTGTTTTTTTTATTATAATATGTTGGTGTTGGTCTTCTTGTTTTACTTTTATGAGAATTATTATTCTTTAAATTTTTTGGTATTGAAGATTTACATCTATTGACTGTAGTTGTGTTTAATCTTTCAATATGAAAAGAATCTTCATTTTTATGAGAATTTGTTTTATAATTTATTTTTCTTTTTTGAGAAATCTGATTTTTTACATTAAAATTTACTTTTGCTCTATTTGGACTTTGAATTTGTCGTTTTTTATTGTTTTCTTCAATTGAATTTGAAAATGAATCATCAGAATAATCAATTCTCTTTTTAGATGGACTAGTTAAAATAGATTTTTTGGAAATTTTTTTATATTTTGGGCTTTTAGCCTTTTTTTCTTCTTCATTTACAGAATATTGAGAAAGAGTAATTAAATTTTTATTTTCTTCTTTTATAAAATTATTATTATTATTATTGTTCTTATTATTATTATTATTATTATTATTATTATTATTATTATTATTATTATTATTATTATTATTATTATTATTATTATTATTATTATTATTATTATTATTATTATTATTATTTTGAAATTGTATATTGTGAGATGTTAATCTTCTAAATAATTGCCTAACTTTTTTTTTCTTTTCAAATTCTTCTTCATCACTAGTAATTTCATCTTTAGTTTTTTTTACTTTTTTTGATTCATTAGAATCAGAACTCTCACTTTTATTAAAATCTAATTTTTTTACAAGATTTTTCATTTCATTTCTATGAACTTTAAAATTTTCTAAGTTTTTTCTAAATCTAATATCTTTAATAAATTCAAACATAGTTTCAAACCTTCTTTTAATTTTATTAAAATCTTTTCTTCCATCATTATATTTATTAATTGCAGTTTGAGCATCAGTTTTATAAACTAATAAATGATCACCTAATTTTTTTTCTATTTCTTTTTTTATTCCTATAATTTTTTCCCATTCACTTTCCATTTCTTTTGTTTTTTTTTCTAAAGCAATTGCTTCTTTAACATTTTCCATTCTAACATCCATTATTTTTTCAACAATAATTTTATCTTCTAATTTGAAATCATTTTCAACTAAATTAAATTTATTATCACAATACATATTACATCTTTGCTCAGCTGAATTTATAATAGTAATTATTTCTTTATTAATATTTTCAATTTTTCCTTTTATTTCTTTTAAATCTCTTTTCATTTGATCTCTTGATGATATTAAAGAAGAAATATTTTGTATGTTAATATTAAGATAATCTCTTAATGTTTTATATTGTGCTTGTGGACCTATTATTCCTGGAACTGTTAAATTATCAATAAATATTTTATCATATTTAAATTTAGATTCATTTAAATCTAATATAGTGTTATTTATTCTTATTTCATGTGTTATTAATTGTGATTCTGCTTTTTTTTTAAATGAATCTAATTCATTGAATTTATCTAATTTTACATTTATTGATATAATTGATTCTGATAATGCTTTATTTATTGCTTCAATATTATTAAATTTTGTCGATATTTGATTCTCAAATTCTTCTTTATATTTTTTTTCTTCTTGATAATGATTCTCTATTTCAGTTTTTAATTTTTTAAATGTTACTAATAATTCATCCTGAATTTTTGCTAACTCTATTTTTATTTTGTTATTGTTTAATATATTATTATCTGTTGAATTAATGTTTTCATTTTCTTCTAATGATGACATATTTTTTGTTTAATTCTATTAAAATAATTATTTAATTTCATTTGTTTTTTCACATTTTTTTATATTAATTATTTACAATGAGTGATAATGACAAGAACTCAGAAAATAATGAATATGAAGATATGAATTATAATAATAATATAAATTCAAATTATAATTCTGATAATAATGAAAAAAATGAAAGATATATTCAAACTAATGAAGATAAAGATGAATATATTTTAGAATTACAAAATAAATTAAAATTAAAAGATGCATATATTACTCAATTAGAAAATGATTATTATGATAAAAAAATAAAGTGTGATTGTAAAGAAGAACTTGATTTTATTTTTTCAAATGCAAAAGATGATAGAATTGAATTTTTAGAAGAAAAAATTTCTTCAATGAAAAAATTAGTTCAAGAATTAAAAGAACAAATTAAAGATGAAATAAGCAAAAAAGAAAATAAATTTAAAGAAAAAATCGAAACAATGAATAAACAAAATAGTGAATATCAAGAAAAAGAAAAAAATTATATTTCAAAGATCGAAAGTTTGTCAAATAAAAATAAAAATTTACAAATTCAAATAAATAATTATGTTAAAGAAAGAATTACAATGGGAGATATTATAATTAGACAAGAAGAAAAATTAAACATTTTAATTGAAAGAATAAATAAAGTCGAACAATTAATTAAAAAAAAAAATAAAATATTAAAAGAAAATGAAAATTATTCAATTGAATTATTTCAAATAATTCAAGATCAAAAAAAAAAAATCAAACAATTAAAAAATAGAACTATTGATGGAAGTTATAAAAGTCTCAATCTGAGAAATAGTGTGTTAAATAATAATTCTTCTTTAAGAAATAAACAATTTTATTATAATGATGATAATGAAGAAAAAGAATATTATCCTTTAACTGAAAATTATGATAATGAAAATTATTTACCAAATATTAATAGTCTTTCACATAGAAGTTTAAGTTATAATAAAGATTATTTAGATACTTTTAAAAATAAAAAAAATGAAATTGAAAATAATGATAAAATTGAAGAATTTAAAAATATGATTAATCAATTAGTAAATGAAGTTTCTGATTAATTAAATTCTAAATTATGTTTTAAGAAAATATTATTTTTTATTGTGATAAAAAATATTGTGTATTATGAATTTTACTCTTAAAATAGTTTTTTTTTTATATTTTTATACTATATTTTTATAAAAAATATTAAACAATTTTAAGGTATAAAATAAAAAATATATTAATTACAATTTATTAAGTGAAAAAATAAATGAAAACCCAAAATGCAAATATAAATTTCTTAAATTTAAAATGTGATATTAACGATAATTTTTCTAATCAAGTTTCTTCTTCTCATTTAACAGCAACAGGAGTTAACACGAGACGTAATTATAAATTAAACATTTCTGAATCATCTCATAATATAAGTTCAAATATTTCAAAATCATTGATTTTAAGTCCAAATCAAAAAAAATTCATTTTAGAAAAACTGGATAATCAAAATCATAATGAAATAACTTCTATGTCTTTCGGTAAAATATCAGATATAAATAATATAAATTCAATTTTTACAGAAGAAAATGATATAACTTCAAATCAATTTACAAATAAAAATCCATCTGAAAATAAAAATTATTTGTCTTATGAAACTCAAAATGAAAAATTTAGTAATTCCAGTCAAATAAAATTTGATATTAATTCTTTCGATACTTTCAAAAATAATAAAAATGCTTTAAATTCAAAAACAATTTCAATATATAGTCAAATGTTATTATTAAAATTATTTAATGAATTTTTAAAATTAAATCAACCAGTGGTTTTTGATTCAAAAACAGAAGATAAAAAAATTATGGGTTTTTCAGCTTTTGATTATGATAATAAAGTAGAAAATAAAACTCTAATTTTAATTGATATAAATTTACTTAGAAAGGGAAAGGGAAATAATGGGTATAATCATTATTTTACTATGTATAAAAAAGGTATTAAAATTGATTTACTCAAAAAATTAATTATTTTAGGAAAAACGGAACAAATTGAACAATTAAAGAAAATTTCTGAAGAATTTTTAATGATTAAAGTAGAAGATAATAATATTAATATTTTAAGGAATTTAAATTTAAATTTAAAACAATCTTCAAATTACCTATCTATTCTTTCTTCTTATAATTCTTCAACAATTAAAATTTTACAATATCAAGAAACTTATGAATATGATAACAATTTTGATTATATTTTATTATTGAATAAAGGAATATATAAAAATATATATTGTATTGAAATTAACCAAATTATTTATGAAACTTTAAAAGATACTATTAAAGAAAATAAATCTTTTAAAGAGTTTTTAAATAATATAGATATAAATATTTTAAAAAGAGTTATTGAAAATGGAGGTAAAAATAGTATGTCAATGGTATTCATTTGTTTACAAAATATTTATGAAATTTTTAAAAAAAAAAATTTAGAAAAAATCGAACAAATTTTATATAATCTTTCAATTACTTCTTATGAAATTGATTCACAATGTAGAAATTTTGTTAAATCAAACACATCAAAAGAAATTAATTTATCTAATCAGATAAAAAAAGAAAATTGTGTTAATATTACTTTTAAAATGAAAACTTTAACTGCAGAATTAGATAAAATTTCAGAAAAAAATAAAAAAAAAAAAAGGTTAATTTTTACTTGTTGTTGAATTTAATAAATATTTATTTTTGATTTTGAATTACAAATTCAAAATCAAATTAATTATATAATTTCTTGTTTTAAAAATGTAGATTAAAATTGATTATATAATAAATCAACTAAATAATTATTTATAAATCTTAATTTAAATGAGGATATATGTTATATTAATTATTAATAAAAATGTATAAATTTCATTTTTTCAATATTTCCTTGAATAAAATACTTAAAATTAATCCTCAATTTGATGGATTATTAATCTTAAATTTATTTTAATAAAAATTATTAAAAAATATTATTTGGAAAATATAGACTTAAAAAGAATATTAATTAAAAATGAAAATAACAAAAAATATAAAAAAGATTTCTGAACAAAATTCTCATAGTTTAAGGAATCATTCAAATTTAATAATTAGTAGTGATTATTCTTTAGAAACTTTATATAAAATATTATCTAAAAATCCACTTTTAGTGAATCAAAAAGATAATAAAGGAGAAACTTTATTATCATATTCAATTGAAAGAGACAAACAAAATATTTTTGACTTAATTTTAACATCTCCAATTCTAGATTTAAGTTATCAAGACAAAGAAGGAAATTCGTATTTACATAAAGCTGTTCAATTTGAAAGAGTAAATATGATTATTCTTCTTATTAAAAAAGGTATTAATCTTAATATTCAAAATAATGATGGGAATACTCCTTTACATTTAGCTTATTTTACAAGAAATAAAAATATTATAAATTATTTAATTGAAAATAATATTGATTATACTATTAAAAATAATAATGGAGAAATGGTTGATTTATCTATTAGAAACACAGAAAGTAATAACTTTGATGAAAATCCTTTAATGGACAATAATAGCATGAATGATAATGATTCTGAAGTTATTGATAATTGTTTAATTAATAAATATCAAAAAGAAAATGGAGATTCTGAAATTTTTGAATCTATTAAAATAGAATGGAGTGGTTCTAATTTAATGAAAAAAAATAGACAATTAAATTTAAGTATTCCTAAAAATTTAACTTCGTTTGATAACTTAAAATCTGAAATCATATATAATAAAAAAAAAGATGAAAATTATACTGAAGACACTAAAACAAATAGCCCAAAATATATTAATAATTCAAATAAAAAAAATAAAATAAATTATATTGAAGAAGAGCCGAATTCTTTTAATATGAGTTCGAGCTTAGAAAATCAAAAAGAAAATTATGATAGAATATATGAAAGTCAATATAAAATAAATGATGATGAAGATATTGTTAATTTTAATAGAAGTTCAATGAAAAGATATAATACTACAAATTTTTTTCGTTCAAATAATATAACAGTAAGGAAAAATTCAACAATAAATAATTCAAATTTAATTTTAATGAATCCTAAAATAGATATTAATGAAAATTTTAGATTTTCTTCTCCTTGCCAAAATAATAATAATTTAAAGTATAATGAACTCAATGAAATAAATACTTCACAATTATCAAAATTTACAATTCCATATATTAATTCTAATCCAAATCCTGTTTCATCAACAATTTTTGATAATAATAATTCTACATTAAATGAAAATTCAAATTTGAATGATTTATTAACATTTTTAAAAAGTATAAATATGGAAAAATATTATAACAATTTTATTATAAATGGCTTTGATGATATTAAATTAATAATTAATCAAACAAAAACAGATTTAGGAATTACAGAAAATAATTTAATTGAAACTGGAGTTTATATTCCCGGAGACAGAGCAAAAATTATTATTAAAATTCAAGAACTTGCAGGAAATTTTCCTTATCAAATTCCGAAAGAAGTTTATTATAAATGTGATGAATTGAATAATATTGAAAATAATAAATCTATTAATAAATTAAATAATTGGTTAAAAGATATTAATGTCGAAAATTTATTAAATAACTTTATTTCAAATGGTTATTATAGTCTTGAATTATTATTAATCCAATTAGAATGCAAAGAACCTTTAAATATTGAGAAATTAAAAAGTGATTTAGGAATTGAAAAAATAGGTTTTAGACAAAGAATTATGAATAAATTAAAAGATGATAAAAGAAAATTGATAAATAGATTAAAAAAAAATATAGTTATTACTGAACAAAGCAATAATGATATTTGCCAAGATTGTAATATATTTTAAAATAATGCTCTAATATCTTATTATTTAATGTTTTGTAAAAAAAGGTTCTATGTATAAATAATTATATAAAATAATTTCATTTTAGATAAAAGATTTTTTTTATTATAATTTGTTTATAATATAATGTAAACTATTAAAACATAACATATTTATTTTAATATATTATAAAAAATGTTTCAAAATTATTTCTATTTTTAAAAATAAAATATTTATCATACTATTTAAAACAATATTAGAAATATAAATCCTTATGATTTATTTACAAGAACTTTTTTTAACCTTTTATAAAACAAGTGAAAAAAATGAAAAAATAAAACACTTATCAGAAGAACCACTTAAATTTTTAGAAGATTTACTATTCTATTTTTTAGAATATTTTCTAATTTTTTTTTAATGGTTTTTAACCTAATAAAAAATGAGGATTAATTTCAGATCTTTTCAAAACTTTTTTATCAATTTCAATATTATCTTCTAATTCAGATTCTGTTCTATTAGAAATATTATTTAAATTTGAATTTGTATTAATATTTTTATGGATAATTGAACTTATCAAAACAATGATAATTATTATTTAATGATTGATTAGCAAATGATTGATAAAAAACATCTTGAACACAAGAATCTATAAAAGAATAAAAAAAAATTATCATTATCATTTGATATTTCAATTTGTGAAATTAAAAATTTTATATTATTTTCTCCTATTTTTTTGTCTGAAAATTGTATTATTTTTCATTTGGAGTTTTTTAATAATATTATCTGATGATTCTTTTTGTCTTATTGGTGGTTTTTTTTTCTTTTATTTCTTCTATGTTTCAAATAGTAAAACATTGTTTAAATGGGTTAATCCTAAAAATTTAATTATAATAATTTTATTGATATCAATACCTCATGGTTTAGGTTTAGTTGATTATGTTGATATAATTTATATTGTTCTTTGTAGAAAAGTTTTATTGTTAAAGTTCCTGTATCCCAAAATCAAAAATATAATAATTATGATCCTGGAAATGTTAATATTAATTATACCCCAGAAAAAGAAGATATTCATTTTGATTTGTTAAAGTGGTTGAAATTGATTATTTGAAAAATGCTAATTATACTAAAAGTGTCACTTATTCAGATATATGTAATTAAGTAAATTAAATAATTTTTTAATTTATATTATTATTTTTCAGACTTAATATTATAAAAAATTAAATTTCAATAAAAAAACTTTTTAATTTTTTAGATTTATTATTTTAAATTTATATTTATATATATGATATATTTATTTAGTGTTATCTTAATTTATAATACTCTTAAAAACATTTTAAAAGGTTCCATATTAAAATAAGTTTAATAACTATTCTTCTAATAAATATGCTAAAAAACTTAATGATTTTTATATTTAATAAAGCAATATATAAATTGAATTATATGAATAATTCAACTTACACTTAATTTTTTTTTATATTTCTGTACATTATAAATTTTGAATATTGTTTAAATTATTTTGTATTTACAAAAATAATGAATAAAAGTAATCATTGATTAAATGAATTTATATTATTTGTTAATTCTAATAATATTTTCTTATTTTTTTCAACATATTCATTATAATTATTCACACTTTGATAATTCAAAAACTTTGAATAATCAAAATGACTTGAAATAAATTCGATATATGGATTATTTATCTTTTTATAAAAGTCAATTGTTCCAAACATTTTTTCAATGTAATTGTTAATCTCAGTTAAAAAACTAGCTTCTAAATTATTTGAATTATTATTAGAATTAATTGATTCTCTTAAAATGTTAATTAAAGAATAAATTTGATCAATTATCATAAATGAAGTTTTATTTCCGAATTGAGTATAAAAAACTTGAGAATTAGAATAAATAAAATCAAATAATTTTTTAATATCTTTGAAGATTTGATAATTACATTCTAAAATATTTCTACTTAAAGTTTTATAACTTTCCATTAATTGTAAAAAAGATAAATTTGCAGTTCGAGAATTATCAATAAAATCATACATAATATTTTTTTGAAAATCGTCTATTCCAAAAAAATGAAAATTCATTATTTTTGTTAAGCAATTTTCACAAATATAAAGTATTTTTTCTTCTTCTTTAGGAATATTCATTAAAATTTGTTTTAAATTCAAATAAATGTTACTTTGAAGATTGGAAAAATTAGTTTTGAATAATATATCATTTATTTCATTTGTAATTTGAAAAAGAGAATTTTTTGAATTACAGAAATAACATACAAATACCTTTTTGTTTCCATTGTTTTTCATTCTTTTAATATTAATTGTTTTTTATATTACGTAATAAAATAAAAAAAAAAATCTCTTTTTTATTAAAAAAAGCCTTTAGGAACCAAAAAAAAATAAAAACATTAAAAAATAATTATTATCATTCCACTTCAAAAAAAATTATTTTTTTTCATTGTTTTTTATAAAATTATATAAAGTTAGCTCATTATTTGTTTTGAATAAGTTATATTTTTCAATTATTTAATCTTTCTGATTTTTCCAATTTCCAAAAAAAAAATTTAACATAAAAAACATTATAAAAATAATTATATTATTGTTTATGTTTATTTATTTTCTTTAAATTAATTTATCAGAATATAGTAGAATTTATATCTTATTAACATTTAATATTTTTTCTTATTAATTATATTGAAAATTCGATGATTCAATCATATTTATTTATCATAAAAGAAATAATTAAATTAATTCAAATAATTATTTTTAAAATAAAATAAATAATAAATAATTAATTTAAATATTCATCCCAAATAAATCAATAACCAAAAAATTAAAAATAAAAAACAACGTGCGTAAATATAAAAATAAACTTTTCAAATTTGTTTAAAAAAATATAACCTTCTCAAAAAAAAATAATAGTAAAAAATAAATATATAAAAAGTAATTTAATCAAATAAAAAAATTCCAAAAAAATAAAAACACATATTCTAGAACTATAAGTAAATATATAACAATATTTAAAACCCATTTAAAAAAAAATAGCATTTACAAAAAAAAAATAGAAAATGTCTCATCAAGTAATAGGATTACACATAGGAAGTTTAGGTTCAGTAGTAGGAAGATTTAAAGATAGAGTAGTTGATGTAGTATTAAGTGATTCATCAAATCGTCAAGTTCCAACTGTTGTTTCATATAATGATAGAGAAAGAAATTTTGGTGATTTAGCTCTTCAAACCAATAAATCTAACTTTAAAAGAACTGTTGTTTATCCTAATAGATGGTTAGGTATACAAAAAAATTGGCCTTTCTTTGATGAAGAATCTAAATATTCTAATGTGAAACCTGTTTTTGATCAAACAGGAAAAATAGGTTTTAATATAAATTACAAAGGAAAAGAAGACTTTTATTCTGTTGAAAGTTTAATGGGATTATATTTTTCTAAAATAAAAAATAATTGGACGAGAGAAGGAATAGATACAGATGATATAGTAGTTAGTATTCCAGATTATTTTACAGCTTATGAAAGAAAAGCAATGTTAGAAGCAATAGATATTTCTGGAATAAAATGTTCTGCTTTAATTAATGAATCTAGTGCAATTTCTTTATCTTATGGACTTTTAAGATTAGGTCAATTTACTGATGATAAAGATAGAATTGTTGGTTTTGTTGATATGGGACAAGCTAAAACTACTATATTCTTCGGAACTTTTAATAAAAAAGAAATGAAAGTTATTTCTGTTAATAATGAAAGATTTTGTGGAGCTAGAGAATTCGATTATTTAATTGCTAAACATGTTTCTAATGTATTTGAACAAAAATATGGTTGTGATCCAATGAGCGCTCCAAAAATAAAAATAAGATTAATGGATTATATTGGTAAAATAAGAAAAACATTAACTGTAAATAAAGAAACTACCCTTAATATTGATAGTTTAATGGATGGAGAAGATTTAACATATAATTTAACAAGAGAAGAATTTGAAAAAATAATTAAACCAGTAACAGATAAATTTAGAGCATTATGTGAAAAATCAGTTAAAAATTTATTAGAAAAATGTAAAATTAAATTAGAAGATGTTCATTCAATAGAAATGGTAGGTTGTGCTGTAAGAACTCCAATAATACAAGAAATAATAAAAGATATATTTAAAAAAGAAGTATGTAAAACTTTATTACCTGATGAATGTATTAGTAGAGGATGTACTCTATTTGCAGCTATGAATTCTCCTTATTTTTCTGTAAGAAATTTCGCATTTCATCATTATAATCCTTATACTATTGAAGTTGAATATCCTTATGTTAAAAAAGATGGAACTACTATTATTAAAAGAGATGTATTAATAAAACAAGGAGATAATTTCCCTAAAGGAAAAGACTATACTTTTGAAAAAAGTATGCTTGTTAAAAATAATTTTAATGTAAAGTTTTATTATAATAAAAATGAAATTGAATGGCTTGAAAATGATTTATTAAATGCTTTTAATGTTACTATTCCTGGAAAAACAGAAGAAAAAAGCTCTGTTAAATTCACTTTTTATGTTGATTTAAATTGTTTACCTTCTGCGAAAACTGCTGAACTAACTGAAAAATATACTGAAGAAGTTCCAGTTAAAGTTGTTGATACTGAGAAAAAAGAAGAAAAGAAGGAAGAAAAAAAAGAAGATAAAAAAGAAGAAAAAAAAAAAGAAGAAAAGAAAGAAGAAAAAAAAGAAGAGAAGAAAGAAGAGAAGAAAGAAGAGAAGA
>JAEEGK010004819.1_pt1 | contig 32889 bp, 20 predicted proteins | sample 8958771 | NCBI WGS metagenome assembly JAEEGK01 (sample SAMN16246547, study PRJNA631951) | gut metagenome | biome: gut microbiome; feature: rumen; material: SC-attached | host: Bos | place: Iran: Karaj | collected 2018-10 | reverse complement strand
GCTTCCAGTTGTGCCCTTTACTTTGAAAGTCTGGGTTGCGTTCCAGCTTGTTGTTCCTGTAGGTTTTGTCCATCCTGCACTTGTCCATGTAGTATCTGCAAGTGTATTTTCTGTTGGTGCTGTTGGTGCTGCTTCTGTAGATGCAAGTACCTTATACCATACTGCGTTGATTCCGTTTGTATCTGAAGATGTACCGTTCATGAGGAAGTTTGTCTCGCTTACTGCACTTGTTCCAGTTTCATTTCCCGTAGGTTTTGCTATCGTGATTGTCGGTACTGTAGTATCATAAATGACTGTGATTGTCTGGCTGCTTTGGTTTCCGGCCTTGTCAGTAAGTGTGATTACGTATGTATGAGTTCCTTCTGTTACTGTTGTAACTGGATAGTTCCATGCTCCTGATGCACTTGCAAGAGTTGCCGGTTCTGCATCATCAACCTTGATTGTTGCAGCCTTGAAGTTTGTTTCTGTGATTGTTCCGCTGAGGCTGTATTTTACGCTGTTACTGTACTGCTTAGCATAATATGTTGAACCACTTGTTAATAAGGTTGCTGTTGCACCTTCGCTTGTGTACAGTCCTGTTCCGTTTACTGTTGTAACAGGAGCAGTTGTATCGACTGTAATTTCACTTGTGTATACATCTGCTGCTGATGTGTTTCCTGCTTCATCAGTCGTGCTTACTAATACCTTGTATGATTTTCCGTCTGCAAGGTTGTAGAATCTCTGTGACCATGCTCCGTTGCTGATTGATGTAGTTCCGCTTGCTCCTGTTATTGTTGATGCTGCCCATGCAGGAGTTGCCGCTGAATTATTCTTTTCATAAAGTGTATAGCTTACGCTGCTTATTCCTGAGCTTGGGGAAGTATCTGATGCATTTCCGCTGAATAACTTTGAAGTTTCTTTGATGTATGAGTCTGCTTCTGCGATTGTTGCTGCAGTTACGCTTGGATTTACTGTATCTACAATAACCTTTACGTATCTCTGTTTTGTCTTTCCTACGTCATCGTATGCGGTTATCGTAAAGTTGTAGGTTCCGTCTGCAAGATAATTTGCTTCTGAACTGTTTGCACTTCCTACAACAAATATCTTTGACCAGTTAGTAGAAGTAGGCTGTGTAGCTGATGTTACTGCTGTGAATGAATCTAATTCGCCTGTTCTTGCACTTGAATATGTTGTACTTCCTACAGCAATTTCAACCCTGTCCATCTTGTTCGTATCCCATGCGTATCCTGACAGTGTGATTTCATCGTTGGTTACGATTGTCTCGCTCACTGCAAGTTCAAGTTCTGGGTTGTTCTGGTCGCAGCTGAATGTTCTGTAGTCTGCTGCATTCATTGTATATTCGTTACCGAACATGTCTTCTGCTCTCAGTTTGAGTTTTATTGAGCCTTCTTTACTTACATTATATGATGTGCTCCATGTTGAGCCTTGTACTGTTGTATCTGTCCAGTTGCTCCATGTTGCTCCGTTGTTTGTAGAAGCTGCATACTGTATCTTCTTTACGCCTACTCCGTTTTCGATTACGTTTCCGGCTATTCTTACGGCTCCGTATGATGCTACGAATGCTCCTTCCTCTGGACTTGTGAATGAAGGTACTGGTTCTTCTGTATCACGGTGTACTGTATATATTTCACTTCCTGATACTTTTCCGGCCAGGTCAGTTGTTTCAATTCTGAATGTCTGGTCTGTATTCTGTGTGAAGTTGTCACTGCTTACTGTCCATGTATTTCCACTGATTGTAGGTGTTACCTGGGTTCCGTCTACCTTGAATACTGTCTGTGCAATTCCGTATGTATCGTCTACAGAATATGTACCTGTCAGGTCACCATTAAAGTAATACTTGCTGTTTGTATTAATGCACTTGTTTTCACCTGTTGTTGATGTTGTTATTGCAGATGTAATTGTCGGTGCACTCTGATCTACCCAGAAACTTCGTACTACAGGTGTGGTAGTATTTGCAAGGGTCTCTGAGTTGTATCCAGAACCTTCGTTTCCTGACTTATCTGTTGCCTTTACGAATAAGAACCACTGTCCTTCATAAAGCTTGTCGTCGTCTGGTGTAGTTCCACTAATAAGTTCTCTTGTTATTGTCCAGTTTCCGTTAGAAGCTGGCACATCTATCCAGTTAGCTCCAGCTAACGACGGTACTGTATCTTCCGCTACATCATCACTTCTTCTGATGAATGTGTAGCTGTAGTGGTCGAGTCCTGCTACGCCATTATCATTTGCCTTTCCACTGAAGATGTATGATGTTCCTGAGAATGCATTATCTTTGATTACGTTTGCTGATGGTCCGGTTATTTCTACTGTAGGGGCAGCAACATCGACTGTCGCTGTAATAACTACTGAACTAGCTTTTCCAGCCTTATCTGTTGCTGTAACTGTATATTTATAGATTCCTGTTGCAACTACGTTTTCTGTAGTATTTTCAGGATTTCTTGGAAGATTTCCAAGACTCCAGTTTCCGTTTGTAAATGTTGCTCCTATTATTTCTACTGCTGCTTCACCGTCTTTTGACTGTGTTACGCTGATTGACTGTGCATTTTCAAAGCCCCAGTCATCACTTGCACTTCCGTTTATTACGAATGTTTCGTTTGTGCTTATATTTGTGCGTGAAGCACTAATTGTAGGGTATCTTGTATCGTAAATGAATGTCTTTTTGAGCCAGTTAGACCAGTTTCCTGCTGTATCTTTTGCTCTTACCCATACGCTCTTTGTTCCGGATGTTGTAAACTCGTCTGCAAAGGTTACGAGATAATTCCATCTTGCACTTCCGGTTGCTTCATGTATTCTGGAAGCATTAGCTGCTACACTTGGATCTGCAAATGCTACTTCTACGCTCTGAACGTCTGTTGTAACATCACTTGCAGTTCCTGTCATGTTGTATGTTGCATCCTGAGTTGCATATACAGATGGTGTACTATAATCATCTGCTACTACAGGTGCTGTTGTATCATAAGTTACGCTTCTTGTTACGCTGCTTGTCTTTCCTACAACGTCTTTTGCAGTTGCTGTGAATGTTCTGCTTCCGTCTACAATTGCATTTGTTGCATTTCCGAATGTTACTGTCCATGTTGTTCCAGTTACTGTTGCATCATATACAGTTCCGCTCAGCGAATCTGTTACTTTTACTTCTGCAAGGCCTCTTGTATCGCTTGCTGTTCCCTTGATTTCAAATGCTGCATTTGTAATTGAAGCTACGGTTGATGTATCTGCAATGCTTGGATTAGACATATCTACGTCGAATGTCTTTTCTGCTGCAACTGATACGTTTCCGCCTCTGTCTACTGCGTATGCATATATCTTGTATTCGCCTTCTTCAAGTCCGCTTCCAGTTGTGCCCTTTTCTTTGAAAGTCTGGGTTGCGTTCCAGCTTGTTGTTCCTGTAGGTTTTGTCCATCCTGCACTTGTCCATGTAGTATCTGCAAGTGTATTTTCTGTTGGTGCTACAGGTGCTGTAGCTGAAGATGCAAGTACCTTGTACCATACTGCGTTGATTCCGTTTGTATCAGAAGATGTACCGTTCATCAGGAAGTTTGTTTCGCTTACTGCACTTGTTCCTCTTTCTGCTCCTGTTGGCTTTGTAATTACGGCTTCAGGTGCTGTTTCATCATAAATTACTGTAATTGTCTGGCTGCTCTGGTTTCCGGCCTTATCAGTAAGTGCGATTACGTATGTATGAGTTCCTTCTGCTGCACTTGTAACTTCATAGTTCCATGCGCCTGATGCGCTTGCAAGAGTTGCCGGTTCTGCATCATCAACCTTGATTGTTGCAGTCTTGAAGTTTGTTTCGGTGATTGTTCCGCTGAGGCTGTATTTTACGCTGTCACTGTATTTTCTTGCATAGTATGTTGTACCGCTTGTTAATGAGGTTGCTGTTGCGCCTTCGCTTGTGTACAGTCCTGTTCCGTTTACTGTTGTTACAGGAGCGGTTGTATCGATTGTAATTTCACTTGTGTATTTGTTTGCTGCTGATGTATTTCCAGCTGTATCTGTTGTACTTACAAGAACTTTGTATGAGTATCCATTCTGTAAGTCATAGAATCTCTGTGACCATGCTCCTTCATTATCGAGTGAAGCTGCTCCACTTGCGCCTGTTGCTGTAGATGCTGCCCATGTAGAGTTTGTAGCTGAATTATTCTTCTGATAAAGCGTATAATTTACTTCGCTTATTCCTGAGCTTGGATCGTCATCTTCTGCTGTTCCGCTGAACTGATATGAGTTTCCGCTGATGAATGAATCATCATTTGCTATTGTTGTAGGTGTTACTACCGGTGCATGTGTATCATAGGTTACGTTTCGTGTGAATGAAGTTGTTTTTCCAACAACGTCTGTTGCAACTACTGTGAATGTCCTGCTTCCGTCAGCAATTGGATTTTCTGTATTTCCAAGTGTTAATGACCATGTCTTGTCAGCAGCTGGTGTTACAGAATATGGTTGTGTGGCGTTCAAAGAATCCGTTATTGTAACTGATTCAAGTCCGCGTGTATCACTTGCTGTTCCCTTGATTTCAAATGCTGCATTTGTTACCGAAGCAACTGTAGAACGGTCTGCGAGTGTAGGATTTGACATATCTACGTCAAACTCTCTTATTTCTGCATTAGAAACGTTTCCGGCATTATCTACTGCTCTTACATAAAGTTTGTAAGTTCCTTCTTCAAGTCCACTACCAGTTGCTCCCTTTGCTTTGAATGTTGGGTTAGCATTCCAGCTTGCTGAAGTTGTAAACTTTGTCCATCCGTTCCATGAGTTGTCTTTAAGTACATCTGATGTTGGTGCTGCCGGTGCTGCAGCAGATGATGAAAGAATCTGATACCATACTGCATTTAAGCCGTTTGGATCAGAAGCAGTACCGTTTATTCTGTAGTTAGTAACATTAATTGCATTGATTCCGATTTCTTCAGCTGTAGGTTTTTCTATTACAACTACAGGAGCACTAAGGTCTACGAGAGTTGAATATTCAGATGAACTTACAACATTTCCTGCAATATCAGTTACTGTAAGCTGATATGTATATGTTCCGTCTTCTGGTGTAACAAAAGCACCTCCCAGGTCGAACGGAACTTTTACTGTCCAATTTTGTGTTCCCGTCTTATTAGAAGGAGTTATAACTTTTGTAAAGATATCATCTGAATCATCTTTCTTCTGAGTAATCTTAAGTTCACTGATTTTGTTTGAATCATATACAGTTCCAGACAAATTGAGACCATCAACCTTCATATATTCATTGTATGATGAAGCTGTCAAAGTAACTGTTGGATTTGCTTTATCGTAATTGAATGAACCTGTAACATCGTATGAGTTTCCTGCAAAATCAGTTGAAGTAACAATTACATCCTTTTCACCTTCATCTTCAAATGCATTACCAAACTCTTCATAAATTACAGTGGCATTCCAGTTTTCTGTTCCATTTACAGTCTGTGTATATGTTTTACTAGGAGAAGCTTTATTTTTTATAGTTACAGTAACACTCTTAACACCTGATGTTGCATCACCAGAAGTTCCTCTGAATGTAAATGAATTAACCTTTGTATCATCCTTATTAGGCATTGCCTGTACATTAAGAGTTGGGTTAATTGTATCAGTTACTACAGAGAACTTTTCTACATCTGTCTTACCTGATTCATCAGTTGCAGTTATTACATATGTATGTGTACCTTCCGAAAGGTCTGCTTCCTCAACAGTCCAGTTTCCTTCTTTTGAAACGCTATAAACTGGAGTAAGAGGAATATTACTATCGCGTACTACTGTTATAGTTACGTTAGTACCCGTATCTTTAAAATGTCCACCAAGTTCAAATGAATTATAATTTACTGGATCTACAGTTCCAGTTACATTTACTTTTGCATGTTCACTGTTCTTAAAATAAAGTCCGCTTAATTCAGGTGCATGATCATCATATACAATAGTTCCTGTAAGCGTATTTGTCTTATTTCCCTGTTCATCTACAGCATAAACTTTGATTGTTACATGTCCCTGTTCATCTACAGGTAATTCAAATTCCCATGTTCCTTTTGCTGAGTCTACATTTGCTGTACTAGATTCTGATGTTGGCTCTGAGCCGTTTGTAGTATAATAAACTGCCTTTACACCACTTCCACTTCCATCTTCAACATTTCCTTTTACTGTAAATGGAGATGTTTCTACAGGCTGATTTTCACTTGCCGGATTTGTAATAGAAAGAGAAGGTTTTGCAGTATCACGGTATATCTTTCTTGAAATACTTACTGTTTTTCCAGCCTTATCTTTAGCAGTGATTGTAATGTTATAGAGAGTATTTGCTGTTACTTTTGAGTTATCTATATCAATTGACCATTTGCCATTTCCATCTACAATGTTAGTCTTACCTAACTCTGTATTTGCATTAGTTACTACAATTTCTTCTATACCGAAGGAATCCCCCGCAGTTCCTTTTAGAATATATTTTTCTTCTTTATTATAGAAAGTAGTTCCGTCTGAAGGAATGTCTGCATTAACAGTCGGGTCTGCCTGATCTATCCAGAAGCTTCTCTTAACTGGTGCAGATTCGTTTCCAGCACTATCCTTTGCCTTTACAAAGAGGTTCCATTTACCTTCATGAAGTTTTCCAGTACTTGGTGTAGTTCCATTTATGAGTTCTTTTGTAATAGACCAGTTTCCGCTTGTATCACCATCAGTCCATCCTGTTGCCAGTGCAGTTTCGCTCTGAGTGAATACATAGCTGTAAGATTTTGTTCCTACTCCGCCTTCATTGTCATCTGCTGTTCCGCTGAACATATAAGAACTTCCAAAGAGCGCTTCTGTTCCACCAACGTCTGTTCCAGGGCGTGTTATATTTACTGTAGGAGCTGTTGTATCAATTGTTACGGTTACGCTTGTAGAAGTCTGCTTTTCGGCAAAGTCTGTTACTGTGAAATCAAAAATATATTTTCCTGATTCAACTGTAGTCTGAGCAGAACCATCTTCTTTCTTTGGAAGATTTTCTACTGTCCAGTTTACATTGAGTTTCTTTTCGGTAGTATCTGAATAGTCAATTGTATCTATAAGATTTTTTGCACCATTGTCTACAGACTGATATACTTCGATTTTCTTTACGCCGTACAAATCGGATGCACTACCTTTAAGAGAGAACAACTGCTGTATATCAAAGCTTCCGTTCGAAGGCATTGCATTTGTTTTTCCGGTTTCTTTTTCTACGTAATTTACAACTTTTATTTCAGGATCTGCTGTATCATATATGAAATCCTGTTCATCATATAAACTACAGTTTCCAACAACATCATAAGCTCTTGCTTTAATTGTCTTTATTCCGTTAGTTCCAAATACTGTAGAGAAGTCTCCGTATACCAGAGTATAGAACCATGAACCGTCTCCACCTACAGCCGCCTGCTGCCAGCCAGTTTTGTGTCCGTTCTCATCAGCAGCCATAACTTCTACAGTAGAAAGACCAGAACCTTCATCACTTGCATTTCCGGTAATCTTGAATGAAGAAAGTGTTGATGTATCTTTATCAGGCATTGTACTTATGGTTACTACAGGTTTTACGTTATCAATCTTATAACTGAAGGATGCAGGGGCAGTAAGCTGTCCACTTGTATGACCAGTAGCAATATATGTTACAGTTTCTTTATCACTCTGATACAATTTCTCTTCGTTGTATACATAAGAATCCGGAGTAAATCTATCTGTCCATTCAAGCCCGGCTGTATTTGGCTTTAATCTTATGTTGTGAGCTTCTTCGCCGTTGATTTCGTCCGTTACTTCTACTTTGTCGAATTCAGATTCACCAGAGTTCTTTCCGTTTATAGTGAAGAATGTTTTTGCATCTCCCCGCTGATTTTCGTCCTGTTCAGTTGTAAGTGTTGTTATCCAGTCAGGACTTGCACTAAGGTCAATTTTGTATTCCTTTCCTGTTACAAGAACACAGAACTTATCGGACTTAGATCTGTTAGCTACATCGTGAATATCTGTTACAGTAATTGTTACAATATAGTATCCCGCAGTTGACGGTAGACTGTACATATAAATATACTCTGTAGAACTGTTTCCATTCAAATCAAGAGGTTTGTCATATATATCGCCTGTAGTCGCTGATTTTGTCGTAATGTTTATATTCTTGATTCCATCATCATCAGTGAATCTGAGTGCTACCTGCTGACCTTCACCCTTTGTATTTATTTTACTACCGCTATCAAGTGATGTTCTAAGCTGAGATATTGAGGTAATATCTAAAGTAAGTTCATCTTTATTTCTTGATTCAATTAAAGGATAGTCTGTTTCCTGATATACGTAATATGTTCTTTCGATACTGCTTTCGTTTCCAGCTCGGTCAATAGAAGTTATTACGAGTTTTCCTTCAGCATTGTCTTTATAAACTGTTTTATTGTTAACCTTCTTTTTGGTATCCAATTCCAGTTTGAAGTTGTTGCCTTCGATGATTCCGCTGTCTACAACTTTTCCTTCCTGGAAGAATTCCCACTTTGTACTTTCTACTCGGTCATAATCATCAATAACAGTTCCGCGTACAGTGAATACATCATTGATGAAGTCTGTTCTTTCAAGAGGCTCATATATAGTTTCTCCATCATCATCTTCACCCATATTTACGCTGAAAGTACCGCTTGCCAGAGGTTTTTCATCATTTATCTCGATTACAGGCGCATCAAGGTCGTACATAACAGTCTTAATAACTTCAGTCTTCTTTCCGTTATCAGCAACTATTCTGATTGAATACTGTGCGCTCTTTGGTTTATCAAAGTAATCTGCTACCAGAGGAGGCAGTTCAATTTCACGACAGAAAACTTCATTACCTTTATCATTTGTTGTGATGGTTCCACCCTTGTGTTCAACCTTATCAAAAATTAACTGATCGTCTAACCATACATACAGTTTTGCTTCGCCTTCTTCGGTTGTTATGGTTCCTGCAAGTTCAAGTCCTTTTCCTTTTGAAAGATATACAAGGTTATCCGCAGGGGCTGTAATTTCAACAGTAGGAGCGGCTCCGTTTGAAACGAATCTAAATCCGTATAAAATCTTGGAGTTGCTTGAATCAAGAGCCTCCATGACCTTATTACCTTTTTTATCTTCACCTTCTACACCGAATCTATAATCTGTACCAAAATCAAGTTTTACAGGAGTCCAGGTTTCATCTTCTGTTCCTGCGTTTTCACATACAAGGTTGGTATCCTTCTTCATACTTATGGACAATCTGTAAGTAGAACCTACCTTTTTCTTTTCTACAGTTGTAGGATAGATTTTTGGAGCATCCTGTACTATCTGTCCATATGCATCACATTCCTGTACATATACACGAATCTTGTCCTTTGATGGATCATAAGTTTCTGATACTTCACTTGTTATAAGAGGAATTGAGTCAAGTCCAGGAGATACTTCTACTGTTACTGACGTTCCGGCTGAAAGCTCATTATCAGAATTGTTTACAGTTTCATTTTTATCATCTTTATACTCAAAATCTTCTCCGTTTTCTTGAAGCGGGTTTCTTCCAGTAACTGAGAATGTAGGGCTGTTCTCCGGGTTCAATGAGAATCCACCACTTGTTATTTCCCATTCCTTGAGCTTATCCTTTACTTCTTTTATTTTGTCATTGTCTATATCTTCTGTATTTGTTGCACTTCTGTTTGGTCCGGCATATACATTACTGAAGATATTGTACAAACCAGTTATTTTATATTCACTTACTATTTCTGAAATATCTTCATACAGATAATAAACACCGTCTGTGCAGTTACCTAATTTGTCTTCTTCGCTCTGTACACCTTGAGTTCCATCATCATTTACAGGATATCTTACAGCCGAGTCATAAGCGTTCATAGTAAAGTAGCGGTATTTTGTTCCTTTACGCTCTGTATAACCGTATATGTCAGTATATTCGTTTTCTACGACTTCTTTTGTAACTTCTCCAGTTTCCTCATTTGTTACAGACTTAGTTTCCCATGCAGCTGCATCCATGTTGATTCTTGCCGGTACATCCTTAAGGGTAATCGTACGTATCGGGTTTTCTTTTACAGTTTCTTCATCATCATCTTCTTCAGCGTTCTCTTTAGGGGCATTTTCGAACACTTTAATTTCGATGAGAGCTACGTCATTGTCATCTGCGGACTGTCCTTCGAGGGTAAATGACTGTCCATAAGAGTCTAATGATGCTTGAGCAACTAACTGTTCACTTGGTTTATCGTCTTCTGATTTAACCCATGCTCGTGTAGCAGGTCTGTCGAGAACAATTACTGGAGGTGTATTATCGATTCTGAAAAGTCTCTTTTCTCTGATTTCGTGCTTGCCTTTATCGGTTACGTAGACTTCTACCTCATACTCACCGTCAAGAATTTTATTGCCGTTACCATCAAAATCAAACGGGTTAACGAGCAGGCTCCAGCTTCCGTCCTTATTTATCGGAAGGCCTTCGTCATTCTCTCCTGCAAAGACATACCCGATTTTAGAGTCCTTTGTCGTACTCGTAAACGTAACTGTCAGTCCGAGCGGCTCGGTATCATCCGTACATGTTCCTGAAAGCAGGAATTTATCTCTTACTACGTCTCCGGCTTTCGGTGTTTCGTTTACTGTAAGTGTTGGTGCTGACGCATCTACTGACGGTCCAAGTCCTATTTCTACCTTACATCCGCCTACTGCGGCCAGTGCCATTACTAACGCTGCTGCCAGCGCTTTTATTTTTGTTCCTTTCTTCATAGTCTTTTACCCCTTAAACTAGAATAAAGTCTCTTAAACTGCTGCTCTGAGCTCTCTCTGATTAAACTTTTTTTGATTATATAACACTTCTTATTATCGTCGAGAATAATAACTCTCTTTACACCTTTATAGTAGATTGGAATTTTTAAATATGGACATGAATCCATTAAAAATTATAGATGATTTTTTGTTTAAGTCAAGGAAAAGACTATTGCTTATATTCTTAGAGTTTTCTAATTTTTTGTTATATTTAAAAAAGACAAGTATTTCGAATGGTAGAATAACGTTTTATAAAAAAATCCTGAAAAGAAGCATTTTGTCTTTTCAGGATTTGTAAGAATCTAAAAAAAAAGCAGGTTAGAACTCTATCAGCTTATTTGGCATCAATAACTTTTGCTTTTGGTTCAGCTACTTCATAAGTTGTAACTGAATCAGAATAAGCATAGTCAGACATTGCAATAAGCTCATTCTGTGTAGAACCAAATTTAACAGAAATCTTGTATTCAGATAATCTTGAAAGGTTACCTGTATTATCATATTTAATCATAAGACGATTGATTATCTGTTTTGCAGCGTCATAAGTTGTAATTTCAGACAAATTACCATTTGCAGCATAGCGGAAAATCTTTTGTACTGTAATGCCTGTAAAGCAATCTGTAGATGTAATGCTTTCTGTTTTTCCATCAGCAGCATATGCGATTACATCTTCTGAATCCAATGAACCGTCAAGTGCATACTGTGAAACAGTTGTAAGTTTATTATCTGTATATTTGTAGATTGTTTTCCAAACCAAAGCACCTTCGCTGTCATAACCAGTTTCTTCTGCAAGGTTATTTCCTGAATAGCCATAGATAACCTTTCCACGGAGAACACCATCTTTTCCATATTCAGATGAATCAATTTTCTTTCCATCTTTATAAGTGATTATTGTTTTCCATAAAAGTTCATCAGAAGCATCATAGCAGCTCTGCTCAAGAAGATTATTAGCTGAATCATATTTTGACAAGGTTTTATTCAACAGAACCTCTTTAGCAGACAATTCTGCTACTTCGATTTCATTTCCATTGGCATCAAAATTATGAATTATTTTCATATTTGGAGTTCTGAATAAATCACCAAATTTTGAAGTTATAGTAAAATCTGTTTGTGTATAAGATTTTACATCACCAGAAAAAGGTACATACTTAAAGATATCAAGTGCGAACAATGACATACTTAATGTAAAAACGAGTAAAAGTGTTAGAATCCTTTTCATATTTCCTCCAAGAATATCCTAATAATCTTTTTTTCGGTATTATATTATATAATCATAACACCTAAATCGAAAAATTTATAGGAAAAAATATATAAGCAGGGTTTTTACATATATAATATGTATATTATGGGTTTAATAAGCTAATAAACGGGAGACAAAAATGACAGATGCACAATGGAATGTATTTCTCAATTTCAAGGAATCATATAAAAGTAAAATAGAAGAATGGGAAAAGCGCATTCCGGATTTAATTGAATTACAAAAAAAAGTTTCTATCCAAACAAAGACTCCCGATTATCCATTGGAAACCAGCGTAGTTTATAATAGAGATTTGGATAAAATCACAAAAGAGAGTTGTATAAAACTGATTGTGATTGGCGATAATCCAGGAAAAGACGAGCAATTGTCCAAAAACAGGAGATATCTTGTAGGACAGGCAGGAAAAATTGCTGACGGATTTTTTAAGAAAAACAAGGAACTGGGCATTGATTTTAGAAGCAACGTAATTATTCTGAATAAAACTCCCCTTCACAGTGCAAAAACCGCACACCTAAAAAAGTTAATGCAATCAGGTGGCCAAGCAGTTTGTAATTTAATAGAAGAAAGTGAACTTTGGATGGCAGAGAAAACAGCTGAACTCCACAGGGAATTATGCAGAAGCGGTGACAGTGATGATTCAAAACCTGAATTATGGCTTGTAGGTTATTCTGAATTAAAAAACAAAGGTATTTTTACTGGCTACAAGAATTGCCTAAAAGAATGCTATTCTGACGGTGACTTCTGGGATAAAGTTTTTGTATTCCAGCATTTTTCAATGAATAGATTTACAATTGATTTGAATGATTTTATAAAATCAACCTGTGAAAATGGTAATCTAAAAGAGATGATTCATAAAGTTGGAATTATGCACAAAAACGAAATATTCGGATAATATCAGAATATTAGATTTTAATCTCAGGTTTTTCAGAAAGATCTGTCTTACCTGTTGAGTTTTCAGAAGAAGCCGATTCTTTCTGCTTAAGCAATTCATCTTCCTTCTTTTTAAGATTAACAGCTCTGTTTGTATAATGAATAACAGAGAAGAAGATAACCATAAAAATCAGAGTTTCAAAAAGAATTGCAGTTCCTTTTAATGTTCCGATAAAGAATGACAGTATAACAGCAAGACACAACAAAACCTGAATAAAATCAATAAGGAATAAAGTCTGTTTGCCTGTATATCCCATATTTAACAATTTATGATGAAGATGTGATTTATCAGGACTCATAATAGGACGTTTATCTCTAAGACGACGCCAGATTGCAGCAATTGTATCAAATACAGGGAAAGAAGTAAGAATAATCATGATTAAAAACTTATTGTATTCAAAGCTTTCACCACAAGATGTATACAAAGGAACTGTTGCAATCATAAATCCAAGGAATTGACTTCCACCATCGCCCATAAAAAGCTTTGCAGGCGGCCAGTTAAAACAAAGGAAACCTAAAATTGAACCGGCAAGAATAAAGCAGATTCCAGACTCCATGTTATTTGAAAGGACATATAAAACACCCAATGCAGAAATTGCAGTGATTGAAAGAGAGCCACAAAGTCCATCCAAACCGTCTATCAAGTTATAAGCATTGATTACACCAAGAATCCAGCAGAAAGTAATAAGGAAACTTAAAACTGTAGGTAAATGCCAGCCAAAAATCTGTGTAAATCTGAATCCAGAAACAGTAACAATTGCCGATGCAAACAACTGAACTATAAGCTTAATCAGCGCACGAAGATTAAAGATATCATCAATAATTGCAAATACAAAAATGATTACACCTGCAATTAAAATTGGAACTGAGTTTTTAAGAAAGAGTTGATCTTCAAATACCAGATAAAAGATTACAACCACCAAAAAAGAAATAATTATACCTACTCCACCTAAACGAGGAATGTTACCGCTATGGATTTTCCTTTCATCCTGATAATCATACAAACCTTTCTTACTGCAGAAATGAATAATAATCGGCATTGAAATAAGCGATATTAAAAAAGAAATTAATGCATAAGGTATAATTTTTAACATAGTATTTCATTATATATGCTTAAAGTTTATAGGGTCAAGAAGAAAAAACTAAAGATAAAAAAAGCAAAATAAAGTAAATCAAAGGAGAAATGCGATTTTTTTTGTCTTTTTTAAATATCATGTTATAATTCAAGAATAATCTTTTGTGAAATCCCATTTTCGCAATTAAAAGGAGGCTTATTATGGGAAAAAAGAGTAGCAGTATTAGCTTAATCTATCTTATTGGAGTTGCACTTGTGGCAATTGGATTTTGTCTTCCTATGTTCAAAGGATTAGGACAGACTCCAAGTGGATTTAAGTTCATCAACTTTGATAATTTTGGTTGGATGACTATTGCAGCACTTTTGATTTTCTGTGGAGCAGTTGCAGGCGTTGTTTTCAGTCTTGTAAGTGTTGGAAGCAGTAGTGATTTGATTAAATTAATCTGCATTCTTGTTAGTATTGCCGGCGGTGTAATCCTTATTATCAACTTTAATGATAACTGGCTTACAAAACAGATTGGAAAAGGATTCTTTAAACATGCTTACATTGGATTCTATATGATTCTTGCAGGCTGGATTGTTGGTCTTATCGGAGCAATCACAAAGAAATAAGCCATTAATTTTATAATCTGATAATAACTGCACCGGATTTTTCGTCGGTTTTTAAGGCGGAATCCGGTGTTTTTATTTTAACCTCAAGCAAATCACCTGAATTATAATTTTGAGCTTCTTCTTCAGCAACAGATAAAAGAGTAAGACCAAAGCTGCTGCAAGCGTAAAAACCTGTACGGTGATAAGGAAGATTGAAGCCGTCAGAAACTATGCGAAGTGTTTTTAAGCTACTGTCAATTTTTATAGACACAACAGGATTTTCAGGAACAGCAGAAATAAAGGACAGAACAGCCCTTTCTTTTGGAAGTTTTGCATTTATTGAAAGCTGCTGTAATTTTTTTGGCGCATCTGTTGTTGTAAAAGCAAAATTACACCATTTATGAGAACTACCAGTATAAGCCTTAAATCCATTCATTGGGCATTCATCTAAATGGGGACATGGTGAATAAATATGATACCCTTGCTTTATAAAACGCTCGCGGAACTGTGTCAGTGTTCGGGCTGCTTTTGGGACTCCCGGTTCAATCAAGAGGAACTTAGTATCTGGCTTGGCATAATTGATAAGCTGATCAAAATCCTTTTTATTCTGATATTCGGGCGGCATTTCTCCCTGCTGCTCAATCTCATTGAACATATTTGCGCAAGTAATAAAATCTGCCTTTTGTTTGATAAAGGTTCCAAAGTTGCCTTTTACACGAATAATTTTCCAGGTTTTTCCAGGCAATCTTGCAGCTACAGAAAGAAAAATATCTTCTCCTGCGGCCAGGCTGTTTTGCGAAACATCAAGACAATACCAGGTAAGTTCTTTTTGCCGCAAGTCAGGACGAGCCAGCCATAAAGCAGTAACTACAGTAAGAGGGCCCGAACCTAAATCTAGGCAAATGGCATTGTCGGATGGAAAGCATTTTTCATCAAGTGAAGAAAAGAGTCTGCTAAGACGCACAAGATTCCACCAGGTAAAATAGCGGATATAAGCGGAAAGCTGTAGTTTATCGTTCATGTAGCCAAGGCGGCGCGTTGAACGCTCGTCTGTCATTTGATGGGAAAGATTGCGGATATTGTCCGGGAGCTGAAGCAATTGACGGCTGTTTAGAGGCATTACTCCCTGAACAATTTCATCAAAATTATCTATAATTTTGATGTCAACTTTTTTGAACAGTGGATAAGAAGACATCAACTGTGCATTAGCATCGGCATTATCTTTATAATTGTCATTATAAAAGGTCTTTTTGGGAGTGGCTGATTTCTGAAAACTGTCTGATTTTTTAGACGTTTCTTTTCTGTCTTCTTTTTTATAATCTTTTCTGCTTTCTTTTACGCTTTTTTTTGAAGTTTTAGCAGAGGGAATAAACTTGGAATAAAACTTATCACTCATAATTCTACATGCTTTGCCCGTAATTCTAACAGGACATTTACCAACTCTTCACGGCATTCATAAATCTGCTGAATAATATCTGCATTTTCTGATACAAACTGAGCTTCGTGCAAAACCTGCTGTCCCGCCCGCTGGGCAGAAAACTTTCGTTTTGTAATCAGATATTTTAGCCGGAAAATTAATTCTAAATCACGCTGGGAATAAATGCGTCTTCCACTCAATTCTTTTTTAGGAGAAAAACCAGGTATAACTTCTTCCCAATATCGCAAAATATGAGGTTTTAAGCCTGTCAATTCTTCCACCTGACTGATTGTATAGGTCATATTCCCGCTTTCCTTATTTTACTCTATCCTGCCATTTTTGACGGCTTCCCTGTAATTCAAGTTGTACAGGAATCTGGTCAAATCCTAAATCTTCACGAATACGATTTTTTAAGTAGGTAATATATGGTTCTGGCACAACTTCCGGACGTGTTGCAAAAAGAAGAAACTTTACCGGATTTGTACTTATTTGTGTCATATAGCGGATTTTAAAATGTGCAGTTTTACTTGCTGGAGGAGGATATCGCTCCAACCAATCCTGCAAAGCATTATTCAAGGCGGCAGTTTCAATTTTACGGGTAAGCTGCTCATAAAGAGAAATTGTCGTATTGAGCAAATCTTTAATTCCTTTGCCTTCAAGCGCAGAAAGCGGAAGAATAGGTGCAAAATCCATGTGGGCAAACATAATGTTCATCCAGTTACGAACTTCTTTTATAGCCTTATTCCCCTGATCTTCGCGCAAATCCCATTTATTCAAAACAAAGATGATAGCCCTACCTTTTTCAAAAGCAAGTGAACAGATTTTTTTATCCTGCTCAGAAAGACCTTCCATTGCATCTATCAAAAGGAAAACGACATCACATTCATCAAGAGTTTTGATTGCGCGGTTTACAGAATAATATTCAACATCTTCATGAACTCTTGCCTTTCGGCGGATTCCAGCAGTGTCTAAAACTTTAAACAGTTTGCCTGCATAAGTAAAATCGCCTTCAACAACATCGCGGGTAGTTCCAGAATAATCACAAACGATTGAATTATTTGTATGTGTAAGTCTGTTCGAAAGTGTTGATTTTCCTGTGTTAGGTTTTCCAAGAATTGATATTTTTATTGGTCGTTCAGAGGAAATAACTTTAACTTTAGAAAAATCACATTTATCGGTTATAAGGTCTGTCAGTTCAGAGATTCGGTCGCCGTGTTCCGCAGAAATAAAGATAAGACTGTCAAAACCATATTTTGCATAATTCCAGGCTTCGGCTTCGTTATTGCCGCCTTCGGTTTTGTTTACAGCTGCAATCACTTTTTTCCAGTAAGGGCGCATTTTAAGAATAAACTCTTCGTCTTCACCTGTGATTACGCCTGCTTCCAAAAGAAGAATTACAACATCAGCCTTATCAATCATATCAAGAGAGCGTTCTACAACGTAATCATCCAATTCCGCTTCTTTTGTACCAATATCACGGGTAAGCTTGTATCCACCAGTGTCTACGAGATGAACAGGTTTATCATTAAGGATTGCAGTTGCTTCTACCGGGTCACGGGTAACGCCAGGCTGATCGTTTGTGATAGCAATTCTTTTATGTAAAAATCTATTAAAAAGTGTTGATTTACCGACATTTGGACGGCCAGCAATTACAACTAAGGGAAGACCTTCATACTCTAAATCCTGGGGATCTACATCTTCCTGCGAAGTTTCTTGAATTATGTAATCTGGAAGTTCTTCTTCAAAAGAATTGTTTGAACTTTGATTTTCCTGAGACTCACGTGGTTTTGAAAAGTCGGGTTTTGATTTTTTCTTTGCCATAAATGCATTATACACAAAAACAATTAAAAAATGAAGTTTAAATAGACATGCAGAAGCTCATGTTTGCCCTGCGATGTGCTGGAGAATCAATTCGGAATCTTTCCACACAATTATTTATTATGCTATAATGACTTATTATGGAAGTATTTCTTGGTATATCGGCAGTAAAAGGGTCAGGGATTGGAACGGCATTTGTTATTCCAGATCCAGTAAAGCGTGCAATTCCACAACATCATATTAAAATTGACCAGATTAATAAGGGTTGGGCTCGTTTTGAAACAGCGGTTCAAACAGTAACATTAAATCTTTCGGAACAGCTGGATTCGCTTTCTAAAACAGATCCTAAAGATAAAGTTCAGCGTGAAGTTCTAGAAACTTATATTCTCATGCTGGAGGACCCAGTTTTTACTCAGGAAGTACGCGACTTTTTTGAGCATGAATTATTCAACATTGAGTATACTGTTCAATTCAAGGCTGAAGAATATGCTTCCAAACTCCGCCAGGCTGGTAACTATTATCTTTCTGAACGCGCACAGGATATCACGGATGTTTTTGGTAAAGTTCTTGATGAAATGCTAGATATTCATCCTTTTGATATAAACAGAGTTCCAGATGGTTCAGTAATTTTTGCAACTTCTTTAAGTTCAGCTGATACAATCATCCTTTCAAAACGTAAGATTATGGGTCTTGCTCTTTCGGAAGGTGGTGTTTCCAGCCATGTAGTTATTCTTGCCCGCAACTATGGTATTCCGACTATCGTAGGTCTTGAAGATATTATCAAAAAAGTAAAGAACGGCGAAACTGTTATCCTGGATGGAACGGAAGCAGAAGTTCTTGTAAGCCCTGACCGCGGCACAATCGAAGATTATAAAGCTAAAATCCGTGCTGAATATCAGCATAAGGTTGAATTACGAAAATATCTTGGAAAACCGGCCCTCACAAAAGATGGTGTTCTCTTTAATTTAATGGCAAACATTGGAACCCCGGAAGAAGCAGAACTTGCAAAGGCTGAAGGTGCTGATGGTATCGGCTTGTTCAGAACAGAGTTCCTTTACATGGCTCAAAGTGGTGCCTCTTTAAATGCGGCTGCCCGTTCTTTTAGCGAAGAAACTCAGTTTGAAGCATATAAGCATGTTCTTCAGATTATGGGCGACAAACCGGTTACAATCCGTACTCTGGATGCCGGTGGTGATAAGCTTATAAACTCAGTTGATATTCCAATTGTCGATGAAAAAAATCCTTTGATGGGTATGCGTGCCGTCCGCTTGAGCCTGCAATGTCCGAATGTTTTAAAAACCCAGCTGCGAGCCCTTTATAAAGCCAGTGTTTACGGCAATTTAAGGATTATGTTCCCTCTTATCACCAGCGTTGAACAGGTAAAACAGCTGATGGAAATTGTAAAGCAGGCAAAGGCTGAACTGGATTACGAAAAAGTTCCTTATAAAAATGATATTCCTATTGGCATAATGATTGAAACAGCGGCAGCGGCAATTGTTTCTGATACTTTGACCCGCGTAAGTGACTTCTTCAGTTTGGGAACTAACGATTTAACTCAATATACGCTTGCTGTAGACCGCGAAAACTCAAGGGTTGCAGACCTTTATGACGAGTTTAATCTTGCGGTTTTAAGATTGATTCAGCTTACGGTGGATTCAGCAAAATCAGCAAATCTTCCAGTTTCTGTATGTGGTGAAATGGCAGGTCGCCAGGATAGTGTAATGGTTCTTGGCGGAATGGGAATAAGAACTTTAAGTATGAGTCCTAAATTAATTTCCAGTACAAAGGAACTGCTTTCTAGATTTACGATTGAAGAATTAGAAGCTGTGTCGACAAAATATCTGACGGGTGTAAAGATTTGATTATAAGATTTAATTCTATGATATAGATATACCATTTGGGATATAATTCATTTATATTTCCGCAGTATATAATTTCACGGGTTACTTATTAAAAGAACTGTGTTATAATAAAAAGAACGTTTGGGTGGAATACAAGAGAGGTTTGAGGTATGAAGACAGTTGGTATTAAGCTTGCAGATGGGTCCTTTTATCCTGTAATGGAAGAGGGAACTGCTCAACAGAAAAAACTCGATTTAACTACAGCTCACAATAATCAGACTTGTGTAATGGTTGATTTATACAGATCTGAAAATTGCACTATGGAAGATGCTGAATACATTGACACCTTGAAAATCGATAACCTTGTTGCACATCCTAACGGAGAACCGGATATTTCTTTTTCTGTTGGATTAGATGAAAACGGTCAATTAACTGCCCAAATTGAAGACCCGGAAACTGGGGCAAAGAGCGATTCTAATATCACTTTGGTAAACAGAACTGCGGAAGAAAGACTTGTAACTGATGATTATACCATCGAACCTTCTAAGCTTGTTGAGGATGAAGAAGCAGAAGATAGCGGAACAGAAAAGACTGTTAATAAGGGGGCTGTGGCGGCTGGTGTAGCGGGAGTTGCAGCAGGTGCAGGTCTATTGGCAATGGCATCGGCGCTCAATAAGAAAAAGGAAGAAGAACTGGTTATTGAAGAACCTGTTGAAACTGACTCCGTTGATGAAACTATCGGTGAAGATAACTTTGACGATATGATTTTTGATGAGCCGGCAAGTCCTGAGGAAACTGATACGGAAGAAGTGCTGGTTGAAGATGATGCTGTTGTAGAGGATGATTTTTCTGATATAACTATTCCAGACGAAACTAGTGCAGAAGAAACTGTTGTAGAAGAAGTTCCAACTGAAAACGAAACGGTTGCGCAAGATGATTTCTCTGATTTAACACTTCCAGACGAATCATTTGCAGAAGAAACTGTTGAAGAAAGTTTTGATGATATCAATATTGAAGACGAAACTACTGACGAGCCACTTGCAGAAGAAAGTTTTGACGATATCAGCATTGAAGATAATTCTGCAGACGAAACCGTTGAAAATAACTTTGCGGATATAAACATTGAAGATGAAACTTCCGAAGAGACTGTCGATGACAACTTTGCTGACATCAATATCGAAGACGAAGCTTCTGACGAAACAATTGCCGATGACAACTTTGACAATATAAACATTGAAGACGAAAAACCTTCTCTGGATGATTTAGACGATATGGACTTTGAGGATAATCTGGACACCAATACTTCTGATAATTTTGCAGCAGACAGTGGACTCAGTTTTACGGGGCTTTACGACAAAGAAACGGAAATGGGTGAATCTGCGCCTCAGGAAGAAGACGATGTAAAGAAAAAAACAAAGGTTCCTGTAATTATCTGCATAATCTGCGCAATCATCTGTCTTATAGCTACTGCCCTTTTGCTTTTTGTAATTCCTTCAAAATATAATCTGATTTCAAAGAAGAATAATAAAAGTGACAAAAGGCCTACAGTAATTGAAATTGAGGATGATTCCAACAAAAATGAAGTTGCAGCAATTAATCAGCCTGTAGAAGAACCTGAAGAAACTGTTCCAGAAGCAAAAGAAGATGAGGTTATAATCATCGAAAAGGCTGAAGAAGTTGTTCCTTTACCGCCACCTGTAATCGAAGAAAAACCAAAAGATATTACTTATAAGATTAAATGGGGTGACACTCTCTGGGATATTGCTGACACTTACTATAAAAATCCTTGGCGATATAAAAAGATTGCTGCTTACAATAAGATTAAAAATCCTGACTACATCATTTCAGGAACAACAATCTTAATTCCAGCAGAATAATGAAAATTAATGTACCCCTTTAAGAAAATTTCAGCTAATGCTGCATTTTTAATCAGCTTTTCTATTTATTCTCTCTTTATTTTTTCTTGTTTTGGCTGCAAGAAAAAGGCAGATTCTGATTATTATGATTCATTTTACTACATTGGTTTACAGAAGCTTGCGGAAAATAAAGAAAATGAAGCAAGAACCAAGTTCCTTCAGTGTACAAAAAAGGGTTCATATTATTGTGCCAGAGAAAGTGCAATAATGCTTACGACCTTTGGAAGTGTTCAGGAGAAAAATAAGGCATGTCTGGATCTAGTCGCAGCTTTTGATGATGAAGATTCAAGGCTTATTGCGACAAGACAATTTTACAATTCAGAGGAAATTGGAAAGGTTCTGGAGCTTACTTCTTCAATTGATTATGCAACTTCGAATAATGAACTTATAAAAATCAGACTTGAGTGTCTAAAAAAACGTACAATTTCCACTTATCTTGATGATGTTTTTACCTGGTTTGTTTCACGTCCTCTGTCTGATTATCACTACAAGTTTTATAGGGATGTCTATAGTGAAGAGCTTCTATATGCTGAAGGAAATGAACAGGAATTATCTCCAAAAGATTTTGTAATTATGTACAGAATTGACTTGTATAAAAGGAATTATATTTCGGTTTATGATAAGTCGGATAAAGTACTGGAGTTTTTCAACCAAAAAATACTGGAACCTCTACCTCAAATTGTTTCGGATATGGGTAAAGGTTTTTTATATGGAAGTAATGAGTTTGCCCAAAACGCCAATCTTTTTTATAAAAATGCAGAAACTTTTGCCGGTACTCCTGTAGAATTTTATTTTTGGTTTTATGCAGGACGTCTTTTTGATAGGGTTGGTCTTTATTACAAACAGTCAATTACTTGTTTTGAAAATGCAATCCGTTGTTCGCTTCAATCTGAAGAGGATACGCTACAGAAAAATAATGCAATCTGGTATTTGCTTAATACATCTCTAAACGTTTCGATTGATTCAACTATAAGCAAACTTGATATTTACAGTACAAAATGGAGTGATCCTACTTATTTTGATGATTTCTTTGAAAAGATGATTCCTGCCATGATTGAAAAAGGAAGATGGAACTCCTTTGAACAACTGCTGAGAATTGTAAAAGATAGGGCTACAAATGCAGTTACAGCAAAAGTAGCTTATATTTATGGGCGGCTTTTACAGAACGGATATTCGCTGGGGACCTCGAGGGAAAAAAATATACGTGAGGCTTTTGAGATTGCATTAGATTCGGGCGATGAACCTTATTATAAAATCATGGCGGCCTATCAGTTAGGATTGAAAAGTCCTGAACTTGATGAGATTTTTGCAAGATTCAATAATTCAAATAAACCAGCAGCTTCAGAGATAAATTATGAAAGCATTGAATTCGATACTAACGCTGAATCGTTTTTAAAAGGCTTCGTAACCTATGGATTTCCTCAGAAAATCTTTCCTAATTGGCAAACATTAAATAAAAACGACATTTCAACAGAAACATCAATGTTTTTGTCTGATTTTTTATACAGATGTAGTAGCGCAAATGATAATTACAAGGTTCAAAGCATTAGAATTGCTGCTGGCTCTGGAAAAAGCAGTGGACGAAAATTGACTAAAGATGAACTCAAACTTATCTATCCAAAAAATTTTGAGAAATTCATTGAGACCTACGCTCAGAAATACGAAGTTGATCCTTCTGTGATTTATGCACTGATTAGGACTGAAAGTTTTTTTGCGCCTGAAGTAATAAGCAATGCAGGAGCAATAGGCTTAACACAGTTGATGGAATTTACTGCTGGTGATATTGCACGGAAATTAAAGGTACAGAATTATTCCTTAACGGATGCAGAAACTAACATTGAGTTTGGTACATTTTATCTCTCCGAACTGATAAAGCGATGTGACAATTCTTATCTTCAGGCACTTCTTTCGTATAACGCAGGAATTACACGGGTACGAAGATGGCGCGCAAGTTCAATGCTGGAATTTGGTCAAAAGCAGAACATGAGTAATGATTTATTCCTTGAAACTGTTCCATATGAAGAAACTCGGAATTATGGAAAAAAATTGATTTCTGCTACAGTGATGTACGAATATTTATATTCAGACTATAATGATTTTTCAAAAACAGTTGAAAAATTTTTACAATAATTTTTTAGAGGCGTTATATGCAAAACCCTTTGGCAAATCTATTACCTGATTTTTTTTATTTTACAAAAATTGAGACTACTCAATTTGTTTTGTTATTAGGAATCATTTTATTTGTGGGTGCATTCGGAGGATGGTTTTTTAAGAAAATAAAGATTCCCCAGGTTGTTGGTTATATTGTTATCGGAATTGTTATTGGTTCATCGGGATTTCAAATCCTTAAGCCTAATGTAATTTCTGCTCTTCAACCTGTAAATACAATTGCTCTTTCTTTGATTGGATTTTTAATTGGTGGAGAATTAAAGCTGGAAATTATAAAAAAATACGGCAAACAGTTTATAAGTATTCTTTTGTTTGAGGCCATTACACCGGCAATTGTAGTTTCAATTATAATCAGCCTTGTAGATTTCATTTTTACAAAAGATTTTATCCACGCAATTTCCTTGGGATTGGTTCTTGGGGCAATCTGTTCTGCAACAGCACCAGCGGCAACTACAGATGTACTAGCCGAATACAGAACCCGCGGACCTTTGACAACAATGGTTTACGGAATAGTTGCCATGGATGATGCCGTTGCCTTGATTTTATACACAATCGCTTCCACAATTGTAACGCCTTTAATTGGTGGCTCATCAATCGGTTTTTGGGCACAGATTTTGAACATTTTTAGAGATATTTTTGGTTCAATTCTGATTGGTGGTGCCTTTGGATTTATTCTAACACTTTTAGCCAAAAAACTTCAGAATGCAGAAGCAAGAATCCTAACTTTAGCACTTGGCTGTCTATTTTTGTGTACAGGAGTTTGCCAAATATTTAATTTTGACAATATCCTGGCTGCCATGGGATTAGGTTGTGTAATGGTAAATGCAGCCCCTTCAAAAACAAAATCGGTTTTTTCTTTAGTTGAAAAATACACTCCACCAATTTATGTCTTATTTTTTGTACTAGTAGGTGCAAAACTTAACGTCTGGATAATCACGCCATTTCTTGGAGTGTTGGCAATCATTTATATTTTAGGAAGAACAGTTGGAAAATCGATTGGCTCAATGATTGGTGCAAAACTGACACATGCGCCAAAATCAGTTCAAAAATATCTGCCTTATTGTCTGCTAAGTCAGGCTGGTGTTGCAATTGGTCTTTCAATCACAGCAGGCAGCGACTTTTCTGATTCCATTGGTCCCACAATTCTTTTGATTATTACGGCTACAACTTTTATTGTTCAATTGATTGGTCCAATATTCGTAAAAATTGGAGTTACAAAAGCTGGAGAATGCGGACTGAATGTAACGGTTGATGATATTAAAAAATCTTCGCGAGTTGCCGATGTCACCTGGGGTAAGATTAAGATTTGTGATTATGATTCTCCGTCTATTGTAAGAGATACAGATACCTTGTTTACAATACTCAATTCCTTCAGCAGAAATCAAAACTTGAATTATGTTGTTAAAGATTCATCAAATATGCTTGTTGGAATTATTTCTCTGGAACATCTTAAAGAAGTTATGCAGATTGGAGATTTTGCAGAAAGCATGCTTGCTATGGATGTTATGGATGCACCTACAATCACATGTAAGCCATCAACCACTTTGCCTGAAGCCTATAAGTTTTTTGAAGAATATGATACAGATGCTATTCCAATTGTAGATACAGACGGCGAACCTCTCGGTATTCTTGAAAAATCAACTGTAGATCACTTCTTACACACTAAAATAATTGCACTGACCAGAAAACTGGAAGATATGGAATAGTTATAAGCCTTCGTAAAGAATAAGATTTTAACTCCTATTCTTTACCCAAGGTTGTAAAATCTGAAGCCTTATTGCAAAAAATAATTCCACTACCTGCTTTTTCAAAACATTTGAGCTGCTTTATAGATGCAATAATTTCCTCTTTTTGATTGCATGGAACCAGAATCATAAGCATTTCTTTTTCCGGGACAATTTCCATTCCAAAAAACTTAGCATCTCCCTCTTTTGCAGTCCCCCTGGCAGCAATAATTGTTCCACCCCGTGCTCCAGCTTTTCTTGCAGCGGCCATTGCATCTTCCGCATAACCTTTATTTACAATCATATTTATCATTTCATAAGAATCAGTCTCTTCCATAATTTTTTCTCCTTCTAAATCCTGTTCTACTGCACCTGCTTTCATAAAATCACCTAACAAAATAGAAAACATCACGCCAAAATGATTTTTCTTCTTTTTTGTTTCTTCTATGATTGCTTCACGAACCTTTTGTTCAATATTTTGCTCAACAATATTATAAGTTATATCCTTTGAAGTATCCCCCAGACCAAGAAGCTGAAGAATATTGTTTTCTGCAGTACCGCGCCCCATTAAAACCGTTCCACCACCGGCACCTGCTTTCACTGCAATACTGGAAATCTCATCTCCATAATTGTGCGGAACAATTGTCACAATCAATTTATAGCTCATGCTTTTTTCCTCGTTTTAATTTTAAAGATACAGCCCATCACCTGAATTGCTATCAGAGGCATCATAGCAACCAAAGCAATCACACCAAAAGAACCAGTTCCTGCCGAACTATTGTTTCCTACACCAAGCGTAAAGGAAAGTACAAAAGTAGAAGTCAAAGGTCCGGAAGCAACGCCACCAGAGTCAAATGCAATTCCCGAAAATAAGGAAGGGCAGAAAATCATAAGAAGAAGAGAAATTATATATCCAGGAATTAAAATCCATTTTATATTAAAACCAATTACAGAACGCCACAAAGACAATCCGATTGCAATTGAAGTACCAGCAGATAAAAATATGAGAAGCATCTTTCTTTTAATTGTACCGCCCGAAACATGTTCAACCTGTTCGCTTAAAACCCATACTGCAGGTTCGGCACAAACTATTATGGCGCCAAGAACAAGTCCAGTTCCAATTAAAAGAACATACCAGATTCCGCCTTTTGAAATTGCAGCTTTTCCTAATTCTTGACCGAGAGCCGCACCTGCCTGCATAAATCCGCCGTTTACACCAATTAAAAAAACTGTAAGACCAATAAAGGCATAAACAAAACCAATTATCAACCTTACTACCTGTCTTGAAGTCATCTTTAAAAGCCACAACTGAAAAATGACAAAAAGTCCAAACAAGGGTGCAATAGAAAGTAGAACTTCATGTAAAACTGAAAGTGTAATACTTAAAAAAGGATAAAAAATCTTGTGAAAAAGACTTTCCTGGGTCAAAACTGCAAGCTGTTGCAATTCCTCTTCTGCATGGGCTGCATTTCCTGATAATTCCAGAAAACCGCCCTTTCTAAGAATAATTGAATAAATTAAAACTGCCATTATTGGCCCTACTGAAGCAACACCAGTCAAACCAAAACTTCCGTCATTATCAGAACGAACAGCAGAAACACCAAGTCCAAGCGCAAGAATAAAGGGAACGGTCATTGGACCTGTAGTAGCACCACCAGAATCAAAAGCAATTCCAATAAAAGAGTCAGGAACAAATAAAATCAGCAGAAACAAAAGCAGGTAAGAAATTAAAAAAGTAATTTTGACTGAAAAATTGACTACAATTCGCAGTAAACCAGCCATTATAAAAAAAGCTACACCAGTCGCAATTACAAAAGTAAAAACTGTCTTATTTACTGCACTATAAATGCCACGAACCTGCTCACTAAAAACCTGAATATCCGGTTCTGCAGCAGTAACTATAAAACCAATAAAAAAGGAACAGATTAATAAAAGTGGAAGACTTCGTTTTTTTGTTAATTCTGCACCACAGCGTTCACCCATGGGTTGAATACCCAAATCAACACCCAATAAGAAGACTGTAAGCCCGAGAATCAGTAATATTCCACCAATAACAAAGCGCAATAATAAGATTTTATCCAAAGGAACTATAGTAAATCCGAATAACAAAACAATTGCCATCACAGGAAAAACTGAAATTACGGTTTCTTTGAGTTTTGCTAAAATGTTCACAAATGAACTCCCAAATAAGTGCTGATATAATAACTATACCAAATAAACGTTGCTTTGAAAAATTAATTATTTTTCTTTTGCTTTTTTAGTGTAACCATGTATACTTTATGTAGTTTTCAGTCAGGCTTATTTACAACTAGCAATTTTACCTTTTTAAGGAGGCATAACTATGAAAAAAAGATTTTTAGCAATAATGGCCTGTTTTATTATAGGTACGGTTTGTGTAAGTGCACAAGAAAACACAGAAAAAGCTGATTCGTCAGGACTTGAATACGGTATCAATTTTGGTGCAGGTGTAGAAACAAGTTTTATCCTCAAGCCTTATCTCTACGAAAGCACTTCTTTTATGATTAAACCAACAGAAAACTTTAGTGCTGATTTGGGAGTTCGTGTTCTCTTTAACACACTGAAATCAAGCAAGGAACCTCTTATTTATTTGCTCCCAACCTTTACAATTACATTCCATCATTTTTATCTGGGTGGCGGTGCATTTATTGATTTTACTGGCTCTAATTCAGAAGATAACTCTAATTCTATTGTTTCATGGCAAGTTAGAGCAGGTGCTGTATTCGGTGATTGGGAATGGGGACCTGGAAGAGGTAATGTGGATATTGGACTATCCTTCTCACCAACAGTGATTATTGCAGAAACATCTGAATCTGATAATGATGCAGGTGCTGCACTTGGCGCTGCAATTGGTTCAATCTTCCTGACAATATTTAATATCCTTAAACTTAATGTCGGCGTTACATGGTTCCTGCCATTATAAGCATGTGAAACTTAAAATGCTGACCAACCTTTAGATTCTATGCCTTCAATCCATTTGGAGGCATATTTTTTTGCACCTTCCAAATCGTGATCACGATAATTTCCGCATTCTTTTTCGGTAGCAGCAGGAACCGGTTTGTCCCAAACAGCAACTTTTTTAAGAACATTCAGCAGGTGATTTGCAACGTATTCTTCATCATGATCGCCCCAGATTGTAAAATAAAAGCCTGTTCTGCAACCCATAGGTGAAAAATCAATGATTCCATCCATTTCATCACGAATATATTCAGCAATCAGGTGTTCCAGGGTATGAATTGTACCTGTAGACATAAACTCCTGGTTTGGCTGACAAAAGCGAATATCAAACTTGGTAACTACATCGCCTTTTTCACCAACTTTTTTTGATGCAAGTCTTACAAAGGGAGCTTTTACCTTTGTATGATCAAGATTAAAACTATCTACATTGTATTTTTTCATAATTCGTCCTTAGGAACTTATCCTTATAAACTTAATTGCCTGATAAATTGCTTTACCAGTTCTGCGCTCATATTTGCACAAACATCTTCATTAAAAGAATATGTACTTTTTACTGTGTCATCTGCCATGTCAGACATGCAGCGAATAATTACAAAAGGAACTTTATTAACACTGCAGGCATGGGCAATTGCACAACCTTCCATTTCAACACATAAAGGTGCAAAATTGGACTTTATAAAATCCTTTTTTTCACCAGCCGAAATGAATTGATCTCCAGAGGCAATCAAACCTTTTACAATTTTATGCTCTTTTGAAAACTCCGTCTGATTGAAGGCGGAAACAAGACAATCTGCCATTTTTTCATCTGCTGTAAATTGTTCTGGAAGCCCCGGAACCTGTCCGAGTTTATAACCAAAAGCAGTTGTATCAAAATCATGGTAAACTGCCTTTGTAGAAACGACAAAATCAAAAATACCAAGCGAAGCACCAGTTGCACCGGCAATTCCTGTATTAATTACTCTTGTTACACCGAATTTTAAAATCAAAATCTGAGAACATAAAGCTGCATTTACTTTTCCGATACCGCTTTTTACAACAACCAGATTTTTTCCAAACAACTCGCCTTTATAAAAAGTAAGATTGCAATATTCTGTTTTTTCCACGGAAGAGAGAGCTTTCTGCAAGGCATTTACCTCGCTTTCCATAGCCCCAATAATTCCAATTATTTCACTCATTTATCGTTTCAGCCTTGATTCTCTTTGTTCTTTTGATTCTTTTTTATAATGTATAATAACATCATCTATAAGTTTATCTTCCAGCTTGAACTTTTTAATAACAAAGGTTACCAGCTTTTTGTAAATAATAAATCCAAGTACAAGTCCACCAAAAAATACAACAATCATACAAATTGTCATAATTGTATCGTAAATCTTGCCTTCAACGTGGATTACTTTAGTAAATAGAAAAGCAACACCAACTAAAAGCAAGAGCATAACAATCAGTGTTTCTATGATTTCAAAAACACAAGCAAGTGTCATAAAGATTGCAGAAAACTTCTTCTTTTTGGTGTATTCAATTTTAGCCTGTTTCTGGCGCTCTTTTTCTTCTTTTTCGTAAGGGGTCATTTCTTCTTCTATCATTTTTTATTCCTCTTTCTGTGTTGATTTTTCAACTGATTTCTCGTTTGATTTTTCAGATTTTGTTTTTGCATCTTTTACAACTGTAATCAGGAAGGAAATGATTAAAAGTATTCCGCATACAACTACAGCAGAATCTGCGACATTAAATGTTGGCCAGCGGTCAAATCCAAAAAGTCCGTAAAACTTTACATCAATAAAATCTACTACACCGGCAGGTCTGAAAATGCGGTCAATGATATTTCCAAAGCCACCGCCTACAATTCCACAGATTGCCCAGCGCTGTAATTTTGTAAAGTCATTATTTCTAAAGTAAATTACAAGTACAAGAACTAAAACTATAACTGGAACAATAGAGAAAAGAACCCTTCTTATGTTATAAGAAAGTCCAGCTCCAACACTGAATGCTACACCCGGATTACGAACATGTATTATTCTTAAAAAATCACCAAAAAACTGTGTGCCAATGGTATTCATCGGAATAAAACGAACGACCAGCATTTTTGTAATCTGATCTAATACAACGACTATAATTGTTAACGCAATAGGTAATAATTTTGATTTTAATTTTTTATCGATATCCATATATTTAATATACCAAAAAATTATTAGTGTTTAAAGGGAATCAAAAATGTGTGAAGTCAAAAATGTGTAATCACAATTGTCCATTTTAACAGAGTTTTTAGAATCCGGTTGGTAAATCTATGAAGACACATTCTATGCCCAATTCTTTTTCCACCTTTTCTTTAACAAGGGAAACTCCCATAGTTTCTGTTTCGTAATGACCGCCTGCAATTACATTGATTTTCATTTCTTCGGCTGTGTGATACTGCTCATGATTGAACTCACCGGTAATAAAGCAGTCCAGACCTTCTGAAATTGCAGTTTCTACATCTTCACTGGCTCCACCCGAAACAATTCCAATGGTTTTTATTTCTTTTTTACCGAATCGGAGTACTGCACATGGCATTTTACCAATCCGCATTACTTTTTCGGAAATTACATCTATTGTTAAAGGTTCAGGTAATTCACCCTTTACACCGATTGTCATGCCTTTCCAGCTTCCAAATGGTTCAACATTTGTAAGACCTAATCTTGAAGCAAGTCCATAGTTGTTTCCATAAGGATTATTTGCATCAAGCGGAATATGATAAGCACATAAAGCCATATCTTTATTAATAAGAGTTGAAAGGCGCTTGTACAAAGATTCTGTTATTGGCTGACAGTGCCCCCAGAAGAGACCGTGATGAACAAATAAAAGGTCTGCACCAAGTTCTGCTGCAATCTTTTCGGTAGCTTCGCAGGCATCTACGGCAAATGCAATCTTTTTTATTTCTTTTTTATCTGGATCGCTGTTTTCTACCTGGATTCCGTTGATTGCGATATCATTGGCATAATTTTCCTTTTTAAGGAAGCTATTAAAATAATTGTCCAGTTCCTTCAATGTCATCTTCTTTTATCTCCTTTAACTCTTTGATTTTTTGTATTTCGTAATCTGTATAATTTACAATCTGATTAATATTTTTACCCTTTGTGTCACGGTCATTTCCCAAGATACGGGCAAGCAAAGGTTCTGTCTGACTGATAAATCCATATCCTTTAGTTTTGTACTCAGTTAAAGAATCAAGAAGCATATATCCGGTTACAATATCTGTATTCTTTTTTGCAAAAAATTCTGTTGCAGTGCTTCCCAATTCATCTGAAATTAAGAAAAACTTTAATGAATCGGAATATTGTTCTTTCTGGCTGTAATATTCCTGAAGCATAGGAATTAAAGCTTCCAGTTCATTTGTTGTGTTATAGGTATATTTTGTATGATCAAGCGCAAAATCTTTAGGATAAAAAAGGCTTTTTATTATCATGGACATTCTGCGGTAAAAACGAGCTTCTGCCTTTATTCCCAGCCACTTTATATCATCTGTATATATATCTGCAGAACAAACTGTATAACCTTTTGAAGCAAGTAATTGAAGATAATTTTTGCTGTATTCACTTTCACTGCGCTTATCGGCGATATAGACAACTACTAAATCTTCGGGAACAGCATCTGCATCTGCAGTATCAGCACTTTCGGCAGGTGAAAACTCATGCAAAGTCATATTCGTACGACCAAAAACAGTTTTTTCTGTAAAACCAGAACGGATACTGCCTTCATAATAGCTAGTTACTTCGTTTATGTTCAGTTTTTTGTTATTGTAATTAATTGGATAAAAAATAATCAGAACAACAATTGCGCCTATAGACAAAATGCTAGTTATAATAGTCCAGAAAATCATAAGAAAACTGTAATGGTCTATATACAGATTCTCTGAATATCTAAACAATGCATGAAAGTTTGAAAGAAGGACCAGAATAGAAAGTACAAGCGCATAAAGATTATAAATATCCAGTCCCCAGGCCAGAATATGCAAAAGAACAAGAAAAAGGGATAAAGGAGCTAAAATAACCATTGCATCCCTTTTTTCGTGACGTACATAAAGAACACGGCTGTTTGTCAGAAACAAGAGGAAAAATATCAGCAGTTCACCAATTACTCGCATTTTTTTACGGACCTTTTATTCTTTTTATTATTTTTTTTATTTTAATGATTCTAAGGATTCAGCATAAGATTCTGCTGCCTCCAGAACACCATAATATGCAGGTTTCAGATTATAATTTTCGTCCAGCAAAAGTGGATATTGTTTATAACCTTTATACTGATCCAAAGCATCCAGCCAGGTACCGTCATCAGAAAGTCCCCAGATAGTTATACCCATAATTCCGTGTTTATCTTCTGTTTTACGGTTTGCAAGGAACATTTTGAAGTATTCCTTATATTTTGATTTTAACATCACTGAACTATATGGCTTTGAACCGTTTGCAATATCAAGTTCAGTTACCT
>JAEEGK010004817.1_pt1 | contig 32894 bp, 17 predicted proteins | sample 8958771 | NCBI WGS metagenome assembly JAEEGK01 (sample SAMN16246547, study PRJNA631951) | gut metagenome | biome: gut microbiome; feature: rumen; material: SC-attached | host: Bos | place: Iran: Karaj | collected 2018-10 | reverse complement strand
GATTTTTAAAAGATTTTTTTATAAAATATGATACTTTGAAATAAACTTAATAATTCCTAATAAACTATTTCCATGTCTATCTCCATTTTTTTCATTCCTACTATTATGCATTCCAATTATTTCTCCATTTAAATTAAAAATAGGAGCACCAGAATGTCCTCAATAAGTCCAACAATTATGTATTAAAGGACCTAATTCATTTTTACAATATATTTTATCTTTCATATATCCTTTTATTTTACCAAAACTTATCCAAAATGGTTTATAATTATTTTTTTCTAATTTATTATTATCATTATACATTGTAAAACATGGATTACCAATACAAAATATATTTTCTCCTATTTTTTCATTTTCTTCTTTTAATTCTTTTATTTTAGAATAAATAAATTTTTTTTCTGGAAATTTCGAAATTTTAATAAAATTTCCATTTTCATATATTTCAATTATTTTTAAAAGAGCTAAATCAATTTTATTATCTTTTTCTAAAGTTAAAGTTTTTACTATTTCTCCATTTGGAAAAATGTATAAACTTTCTTTTGTTTTATCATCTTCAAAAGGAGGAACTGCATGAGAACATGTTAAAATATATCCTTTTTCATTTATACAAACTGCAGTTCCAAATTCATCTGAAATTCTACAGAGACAACTTTCTTTTACTTTTTCTATTATTTCTTTATTTAATTTAATCTTTTTTATATCTTCATAATAATAATTAAGAAGTGATTTATTTGATTTAATGTGATATATAATTTTTGTTTGAATATCTGTTAATTGAAGTTTTTTTTTATTGGATTTATTTTTTGGAATTGATAAAATTATCTTTTTCTTTTTTATTGTTGATTTTTTGTTATTTATTTTTTTGGAATTATTATTTTCTTTTATCTTTTTGTTTTTTTTCACCATTTTTCTATTATATTTAAAATTTTTAATTAAAAAATAAAAATAAATTAATAAAAAATAAATATATCAAAATAATATTTAAAAAAAAAAATGAATTTTTTCTCCTCATTCTTTTCAAAACCCATAGTAGACATATTAATAGACGAGCAAATAAACCGTCGAAAAGTATACTTACGTGATGAAGACTACAATAGAATAATCCTACCATCATATTTCGACAAAGAACATGTATCGGGAGCAGTTCAAATAAATTTAACAAGTAAATCATTTGATCACAATGGAATAAAAATAATGTTACTGGGTTTAATTCAAAGTACAACAGATTCAAAAAACGAATCTCAATTCATAACATTAACAAAAGAATTATCACCACCAGGAAAATTAATAAATCAAAACAATAAATTTCCCTTTTCTTTTAATAACGTAGAAAAACAATATGAAAGTTATCGTGGAATAGAATATAATGTAAGATACATTTTAAGAGTAATTATATCATGTACATTAAGAAATTTAACATGGGAAAGAGAATTTGGAGTAACTAAACCAGAACCAAAAGAAATTTTAACAACTTTAAATGATCCAATTAGAATGGATGTTGGAATTGAAGATTGGCTTCATTTAAGTTTTGAATTAGATAGAACTAAATATAGTACTAAAGATGTTATTACTGGAAGAGTTACTTTTAAGAAAGTTTCTATGAAATTAAAATTAATGCTTTTACAAATTATAAGAAGAGAAACTATTATTGGTGGTGAAATGGATAATGCAGTTTTATGTAAGTTTGAAATTATGGATGGTGGTCCTATTAAAAATGAAATTGTACCTATTAGATTTTTTCTTAGTCCTTATGAATTAACTCCTACTTATATTAATGTTAATAATAAGTTCTCTGTTCAATATTATGTTAATATGGTTTTGTTTGATGATAAAGATAAAAGATATTTTAAACAACATGAAATTGTTCTTTATAGAATTCCTAGGATTCCTCCTGTTTATAATTATCAGTAAAGTTATTTTTTTTTTTGGAATTGTTTTTTTGGTTTTGGTTTTTTTTTTTTAAATTAAATTTTTAGATAATGTGATATTTAATAGTGATATTTAAAATAAAAAAAAGGAATTTTTTAATTTAAAAAAAATTTTGGTTTTTTGATTAAAAAAATAATATTTTTTTCTTATTTATAATAATTTATTTCCTATTTCATAAATTTTTTTTTTCTTATTTTTTATAAAGTAACATTAAATAATTTTACTTTGGAATTAATTTTATTTCCATCTAAATGATCTCTCATAAAATTATTTCTTCTAGTAACAAAATAAAGAGGAGCAGGAATTTTAATACATTTCGTAGTATTAAAACTTAAAAAAGTTAAAAAGTAACTAAGTTTATAAATTTGATTACCAGTCAAATCAGTATCATCATATAAAACAGTATAATGAGTAGCAGAATTAGTTCCTTGTCCACTAAAAGCAGAATTCAAATAAAAATCATAATAATAATTATCAGTAATTTCTCTATCAACAACAATTCCAATTGGTATATTATCAACATTATTTTGATAATATTCATCTTCACCTAATTCAACAAACATTTTAATATCATTTACTTTACTTACAATAATCCAACATAATTTTGAATTGGAAAATACTTCAGGAAATTTATTTTTAGCTTCATTAATTGAATCAAATATTAATACTTTCTCATTACCATCTAAAAATTTCATCATTCTTTCATTAACACCATCTCTATAAATAACAATATTTTTGTAAACTTTATTCTTTTTTTTCATTATTTTACCTAAACTTTCCAAAGCAGTGGTTAATATTTTTTTTAAATTAACAGCATAATTTGCTATTTCTCCTTCACTTTCAACACTTTCAGAAAAAAAAACATATTCACATAATTTTTTATTAACACTAATACATAAACTTGTCATTATTTTATTTCCTTTTATTCTCATTGCACTATATGCAATAATTAATATATCATCAACAAATGAGAAATCACATTTATAAAGTTCATCTCCTCTTTTTCCATAAACTTGACATAAAATATTAGTAAATTTACTTAATAATTTATTTGAATCTTTTGCTTTATCTTTTTGTTCATTAAATAAAATAACTTGAGTTGGAATTTTTCTTTCAGAATCATTAAAAGCTCTTTTAAAAAATTTATATTTATTTTTATTTTTATTACTTAAAAATAAAAATGAAATAGAAATTTTTTTTTCATCACTTTTTTCTTTAAATTGATTCATTTTATCTAAAAGAAAATTATAAAGATCTTCATCATTTAAATCATTAGGAATATGAATAACTAAAGGTTCTTCTGTTATTTTAATACCAAGACTTTCTCCAGCTTCTTTTAATTGATTATATAAAAATCCTCCATTTTTATCATCAACTCCTAATAAAAAAACTTCAATTAATTCAAAACTAGTTTTTGAAAAAGGAACTGTTCCTAACATATCAAAAGAACCTTTATCATTAACTTCTCTTTCAATATTATTTCCAAATTCTATTTTTGGTGCTTTTAATTTATATGAAGTAACAGTTTTTTGTTGTAAATTTCCAGTAATTATTTTTTCTATTAAATTCTGATTTTCATTTTCATTTTTTACTTCTTTTAATTCTTTACTAACATCTAATATTTTTTTATATTTTTCATGAGGTTTCTCTACTAAATTTTTAATATTTATTCTTCTATTAAATAAATTTCCAACAACATATAAACATTGACAAGGAACATATAATTTTTGTGCATTTTCTCTTTGAATTTTACCTCCTTTATCAACGAATCTTACAGCAAGTGGCATATCAATATCTTTTAAATTAATGTTATATTGATTTAAATAATACTCACCTACATTTCTTTTTTTACCTTGACTATCATAAAATTCACATTTATATGGATTTAAAAATTCAATATCTTCAATTTTTGTTGTTGCTCCTGAATACATTTTAATTGCTTTTTTATTTAAACAATCTTCACGAAATTTTTGATTTATTTCTTCTTCAGATGCATTCATTGTCTTATGATAATGATTATATAAATCTTCAAAATTATTTTTACTATAAACAATATTTTTTGGAAGTAATTTTAAAAAAATTGAATTTTTTTCATAAACATCACAAATTGCTTTTAAAGCAGGAAATGAAAAAATTGGAAAATCATCATAATCATATTGATCACTTAATAATTTAACATTATTTTCATTTTCAGACCATTTATAATAAATTGTTTTTCTTGTTGTACTATCTTTAAAATAATGAGCTTTAGATAATAATCTTCCAATACAAATATTTAAAAAATTTTTTACGACTTGACTATCATCATCTTTTTTTTCTTGTAATTGATTATATTCTAAAAGAGAATATTTTTTAGTAAATGTAAAAACTTGAATTTTTTTATTTTCATCTTTTTCATCAAATTTAATATCTTTTACATCATTAACTAAATAACTTTTAGTTGTATTCTCTTTGTCATATTCAACTACTAAAATAAAATTTTTTACTTCTTCATTTTTTAATTTACCAAAAAGAACTAATCCACTTATTGTTTTTGATTCAAAAATTTTATTTAATTCATCATGAAATTCTTTATGTCTTCTTGCTTCTTTCATTAATTTAAGTGGATATTTTTCATCTTCTTTTGGATGAAGTTGATTTGCATCTATTCCATATAAAAATATTGTTTCTATTAATTCTTGGGCAAATTCTATTGTGAAGAGATTTGTTTTTAATTTATATCTCAATTCTATGTCATCTCTATTTTTACTATCCTTTAATAATACTTTTTTTGGCATATGTGGTTTTGAAAAAGAACTTGTATTTGTATTATCTGTTGATGTTGATTCCATTAATTAAATTTGCTAATTCTCTTTCTTTTATATTGCGAAATTTCAAATTTAAATTTTAAATCTCTGATTATTTTGAAAAAGTATTAATTTAAATTTTAAATTTTGAAATAATATATTTATTTAATTAAAAATAATATAATTATTTATATATGCTATAAAATATACTAAATAATTTAAATTTTAATTACCATTATTCATATTTATATAAGTTAAATATGAATTAAGAACTTTTTTAGTTTTTTTTTTTAATTCTTCTAAATTATTCCTTATATCAAAATTAGAATTATTACTTATTTTAGAATTAATAATAACTTTTGTAGGAATATTTTCATTATTAATTTTATTTGTAAAAATATATTTATTTTTTTTAAGTTCAGGTGTAAAGTTACTATTACTTAAATTAACTTCATCATTTAAATAATTAAAATTAATATTATTTTGAACTGTAGTTGAAAAATATCTATTTGAAAGAACTTTTTTTCTTGGTGAAGTTGCATTTGAAACAAAACTAGAATAATTTTGATCATTTGATATATAATTAGAATTAGTTGTTGTCATTGAATTAAAAGTTGGAGTTAAATTATGTTTTTTTGATATTTTTAAATTTAATATTTTTTTACTATTATTTTTAATTAAAGTATTCTTCAATTGTTTTTGACTTGTTGATTTATTATTATTTTTTTGTAATTTATTTAATAAATTTTCAGATTCTATTAAAGCTTTTTGAAGTTGAATTATTTGATTATTTTTCTTTTTTAAAACACTTTGAATATCTTCTAAATATATTTGATCTAAACTATGATGTTTCGGTTTTTTTGTATTTATAAAATTATTATTTATTATTTCATGATTTAAATTTAAACGAATATCGATTTGATGTTTTGAGCCATTTTTTGTTTTAATTGAATTTATTTCAGAATTTCTAATATTTGAATTTCTTTTTGGATTGTTTTTATATGAAAAATTTGGGGTTAGTTTTTTATTATATAATTGACTTTTTTTATTTTTAAATTCTTTATCTAATAATTGAAGTATGAATGGATTATTTAAAAAAGATTTTTTATCTTTTGAAGTTTTATTTCTTTGAGAAAACTTATTAGAAAATATTTGAATTGTTTTTATATTCATATTTTGTTTATTTTTTTTCATTTATATAATTTTGATTTAAAAAATTTATTATTTAAAAATATGTTTGGTTATTTGTAAATGAAGAATAAAAATAAATATACATAATTTTTTATGAAAATTATAATATAATATTCATAATTAATAAATATTTAATTTTATACAATTATTTAAAAATCTTTTATTTATTTTTTTTAAATTTATTTATTTTTTATGGATGAAAATAATGGAATAAAAAATCATGATAATAAAGAAATTCTTATTGAACTTTTAAATAATTCATTAAATATTAATTTAACAGAGCTTGAAAATGAGAATGAAGAAGAAATTAATAATTTGAAAAATTTTAAACAATTTTTTGATGAATATTCCTCAATAATAGAAATTATGTTTAAAGAAATTAATGAAATTGAAAAAAAAAATAATGAAAAAGAAGAAAAAGATGAAAAAGAAAATAAAAAAGAAAAAGAAGAAAAAAAAGAAAAGGATAAAGAAAATAAAAAAGAAAAAGAAGAAAAAAAAGACAATAAAAAAGAAAATAAAAAAGAAAAAGATAAAGAAAAAGAAAATAAAAAAGATAAAGATAAAGAAAAAGAAAAAGAAAATAAAAAAGAAAAAGATAAAGAAAAAGAAATTAAAAAAGAAAAAGAAAAAGAAAAAGAAAATAAAAAAGATAAAGATAAAGAAAAAAAACAAAATCATCATAAAAAAGAATCAGAAAAAAAGTTAAATAATAAAAAAGAAAATGTAAAAAAAAATGAAGAAAAAAAAGAAGAAAAACAAAATAAATCAATGACAAGAAGTAAAACATTAGGGAATTTAAAAGAAGGAAAAAAAGAAGAATCACCATATTTAAAAACAGAACCATCAAATCATAAAATAATAGAAAAAAAACAAAAAACAATGTTACATTCTGAAACAGAAAGAGCATTAAAGCCAATTCAAAAAAATAAAGGAAATTCATCATCAAAAAATAAAAAGACTAATACAAATAAAACAAATAAAAAAAATATAAAAAAAAATGCAGCTTATTATTTAAAAACTTATTGTAAAGAAAGTTGGTTTGAAAATATTTTATCATATTTACCTATTTCAGATAGAAATATATTAATTGAATCATCTAAAATATTTAAACAATATCAATTACAAAAAATGAATAATTTAAAAACATTATTATTAAATAAATCAAATGTTAAAGAAGGAAATACAATTGAAGATAAAATAATGTATTTTAAAAATAAATATTCAGAAGAAGAATTAAATAAACCTTATTTAAATTTTGAAATGAGTAAAGGAACTGTTAAGGCAATTGAACTTTTAAATAATGAAGAATATGCAAAAATATTTAATTTAAGTAATTTAGATGATGAATTGAATGAAATTTATATTATTTATAGATGTTTATGTTATTTAATTAATCAAAAAGAAATTGCAGAAATTAAAAGTGATAAATTATTTTGGATTAAATTTTGTGAATTTATAAATGAAAAATCAAATGGAAAAATTGGTGATTATATTAATGAATTATCTAAAAATTTTAATTTTGATGATAAAACTGGATTATTATTAGAAAAATTAGTGTATGATATAAAAAGTAAAATTGTTCCTTCATATTATTGTAAAATATGTACTACTACTGGTTTATTTTCATTTTTAATTAAAGATGCTCTTGAATATAATGGTGTTTTATCTTTAAATAAAAAAACACAGGTTAGTAGATTATATCATAATTTAGAATTTGCCAAAACAATAATTGATCAATTAGATAAATATATTAAATATTTAACAAAATTATAATATATTTATTACATTAATTCATATATTTTAATAATAATTTTATAATAAATAATTGTTAATAAATAATTTTTATAAACATCTTTACTTTTTTTATTATTAAAATATAAATAAATAAAAAAAATTATAATATTTTTAAAAGATTTATACTTTTATATATAATTTAAAAAAAATAATTATTAATTATATCCCTATTTATAAGAATACATATTGTTTTTATTATATTTTTTATTCTTAATATGCATTTATCATATAATTAAAAATTTAACATTTTTTAGATATAGGTGAAAAACATTTATATTTATTATTCAAAGAAAAACTATTTTTACTTAATTTATTATTTCCACCTTCTGAATTTTTAGTAGAATTTTTACTTATTCTTGAATTAGAATAATTAATATTAAAAGATTTATTTTTATTTTTCAAATTTACTTTTGAAGAAGGAATATTATTAATCAAATCTTGTTTATCAATATTTTTGTCAATTTCATTTTTATCAGACACTAAATTATTTAAAACTTTATCTTTACTATTACTCTTTGCTATAATATTAGTTTGATTTATCCATGACATAATTTTACTTTGAAAAACAAATTCTTTTTCATTTCCAATTCTTTGACTATTTGCTTTATCAATTTCAATTTCTGAATTTAATTTTTGATTATTTTTTTTATTATTTAATCTATCAGTCATAGTATATTTTTCAACTTTATTATTCAAATTATTTAATAATTGAAATGATTCACTGTCAAATAATTCATGAATATCTGTTTTACTAATTGGTCTTTTTAAAATATTATTTTTATTTTTAATTGAAAAAGGACTATTTTGTATTTTTTTTGAAAGACTTTCACTTTCAAAATTACTTGAATTCCTTTTAACACTATTATTTAAAATATAATTTTTTTTATTATCTATATTAAGACTTTTATTTACTCTCATTTTATTTTTATTATTTTCATATATAATTTTTAAATTATGTAAATTACTACTACTAATACTTTTATATTGTTTTTTTGGTTTTTTTAATTCTTTTTTTTTACTTTTAAATTTTGAATTAAAAGATATTATTTGTACACTATTTGATTTATTTAAAGAAATTGGTGAAAAACTTTTCACTTTTTCATTTAATTGACAATTATCAAAAATTTTATTTCTAGTAGTTTTAAAATTATTATTTTCTTTATCTTTATTAATATTCAAATCTACAATAGAATGAGTATTTCTCAAAGTTTTCTCATCAAAATTATCTTTACTAAAAATTTGTTTTTTCTTAATATTATTTTTATTTTCTTTTTCATTTTTATTTCCATATTTTAAATTTTTCATACTAAAAGAACCAAAATTTTTTTTATCCAATTTCAAATAATTAAATTTCTCAAAATCAAATCTACAATAAAAATAATCTTTAAAAATTTTAGTAAACATTTCATCATTAATATAATCTCTATATCTTTCCATAGTCTCATCTCCAATTTTATCATTACCTTCACAATAACTTTTATCAAAATTATCATTATTTTTTGGAATAAAAGGCGCTTTAATTTTCTTATTTAAAATATCATCCCAATTAACATTTTTCATCCATTTATGTTCTTTCAATTCATTAATTCCATAATAACCAATTCTCTCTTTTGGTTTTCTCATAATTAATTTATTAATAAAATCAATACCATCTTTACTCCAATTCCAATTAATAAATAATTTATTATTTTTATCAATATCACTAAATTTAATTTTAACTTGTTTATGTAAAATAACATTTTTAATTTCTTGTCTACTTCTTCCTAAATAAGGTCTATGTCCAATACAAAATTCATAACCAATAACACCTAAAGCAAAAAAATCACAAGTAAAAGTATGATTTTGCATAAATAAAACTTCAGGTGCCATATAACCAGGTGTGCCACTTGTTTCATTTGAATTATCCTTTTCGTTTATTTTTGCTACTCCAAAATCAGTTATGTGAACATAACCTTTATTATCAAGTACTAAATTTTCTGGTTTAATATCTCTGTGAATTATATTATTTTTATGAATGTATTCTAAACCTAATATTATATTTGATATGAAAAATTTTGTTTGTTTTTCTGTGAAAATATCATTTTTTGATATGTGATATCTTAAGTCTCCTCCTTTTAAATAATCCATTACTAAATATAAATTAGAATAATCTTGAAATGCAAAATGCATATTTATTATAAAAGGATTTTTGAGATTTGATAATATTTTTAATTCGTTTGTTATACTTTCTATACTGTGACGGTCAATTATTTTTACTTTTGACATTTCTTTTAAGGCAAATGTTGTTTTTGTTGATTTTAATATTACTTTCCATACTTTACCAAAACCACCTCTACCTATTATGTATTGGAAATCAAATATATTTCGTGATATGTTTATATGAGATTTTGGTGTTGATAATTGAGATTGAGATAGTAATTTTAATTCTTTTTGACCCATTATTTTTTTTTTTATTTTTTTTTATATTGTTAATTTATTAGAAATGAAATTAAATATTTAATAAATATTTTTATTCAAATTTTAAAAAAATAAAAAATTAATTAATTTTGTTATTAATTAAAAATATTAATTCCTAATAAAACAAATATAATAATATTCCAATTATTTATTAAAAAAATAAACAAAAAAAAATTACCTAATCCAAAAAAAAATGATTATTTATAACCAATCACACATAAAAAAAGTCAAAAAAAAACATTAAAAAAAAAATATTTTTCAAACTAAATATTTAAAACCATTTTTTTCTAACCAATGAATTAATTCAATATTCCTTTGAGCAGGTTCTTCTTCAGACCAATAACCACCAACAACTTTTAAAGTTCCTTTAGGATAAATAATTAACCAATTACAAGGAAGTGCATTTTTATTATTTAAATTTGGATCAACTGGAGTCCAATACCAATTATGATTTGTTCTATAAAACCATAATGGAGTTACATTTTTTGAACTAGGACTTTCAAAAATTAATTTTGATTTTGTTTGTTTTAAACCAATTTTATTTAATTCTTCAATTTCTGTTTTTGATAAATTTTTAACTTTATATTTTATTTTATCAATTTTAGTAGTATAAATATTTTTAATTACTTGAGATATTATTTTTATATTTGTTGATGGATTATATTTACAATTTTTATCTTTGTTTGTTAAAATTGATATTATTTTATTTGTTGAAGGAGATATTAAAGGAGAACCAATAAAATCAAAAGAATTTGATATTGTATGATATATTTGATAACCCCATTCACTAATTAAAATTCCTTCTTCAAATGTTATTGTTCCATTTATATTATTTTTAATTAATATTATATTATTTGGAATCTCTTTCTCTTCGTTAATTTGTAAGAAATTTATATCAAAATTTGTTAATTTATTTATTTCATTTTCATTTAATTGGATAAAAGTAAAATTTAAAAAATAATCTGTAAATTTGAAATTATTTTTATTTGTTATTATTACTGATTTTTTAATAATATTAAAAATTATTTTTATTTCAATTATATTATTTATATTATTTTCATTTATGAAATTATTACTTGTCATTAATCCTCTTATTGGATTTTTTGTATTTAAAATTGGTAATTCTATGAAAAATCCATTTCCATAAATTTTATTATTATTATTTGTATATTCTAATATACAACAAGCTTTGAAATAATATTTAATTTTATTAAATCTAATGGAGATTTAGATTCTTTTATAATATTATTATTATAAGAATATAATTCTTTTTCATTATCAGATAAATTTTTTAAATCAATTTCATTTTCATCAAATTTTTTTGCTGATTTTTCTAATTTAGAAATATTATTTTTTAAATCCAAAATTATTTTTTGATAATTAATAATATCCCCATTAATTGATTCATTTTCTTTTTTCAATTTATCAATTATTTCTTTTGATAAATTATTTTGTTTTTCATACATTTCTTTCATTTCTTCATTTTTCCTTCTGTTTTTTATTAATTGTTCTTGTAAAATTATTACTCTTTTTTCTAATTCTTTACTCATTTTTTAATAATTTTCACTTTTTTTATATAATGAATAATTATTAATATTTATATATGATATTTTAGATTTGTTATACTTTTAAATTTTTTTATTTATTAATATTTTCTAATATAAATAAAATAATGTTAATAATTATTGCTAAATATTTATATTTATATATTTTTAAAACAAATTTGATAAACCATATTTTTTAATTTTTTACTCAATTTTAAAATCATTAAATAAATTATTTTAATATTCAACTAATTTTAATATTTCAAATTTATTAAATATTTATAAATAATATATTATAATATCATTCATTATTTTAAATATTATCTATTTCTAGACTTAATAACTCTTGATTTATATAAAAAAATGATTTAACTAAATAATAAATATATTACTTAAAATAAAAATTATTTTAATTGAAATCTATATAATTTTAATCCAATATTAAGTGAAATCAATTTATAATTTTTTAACAATCTTCTTCTTTAATCCAAGGAATTTTTTTTCCTTTTTCTTCTTCTTCTTTTTCTTCCTCTTTTTTTTCTTCTTCTTTATTTTCTTCTTTAGGTTGATTAATAAATCCTAATTTAAGAGTTTTAATACTTCTTAAATCAGTAGAATCATTACTAGAGGGAAATTCATTATTAATTTTTAATAAAATTGATCCTATTTTATTTACCATAAATGGTTTATCATTTTTATTATTAATATTTTTTGATTTTGAATTTATTGATTCATTATCTTTATTACCATTTATTATTTTATTAATACTATCAAATATTTCTTTTTGTTTTTTCTCACTTATTTTATCTTTAAAATAATGATTAAAAATTGATTTAATAATTTCTTCTTTTTTATTTTCATTTTGTTCATTTTTATTTTCTTGAATTTTTTTATATAAAAAATTATTTTCATTTGATTCATAATATAATATTAATTCATTAATTTTATTAAATAATTTTTCAACATTTTTTTCCATCTCTTTATTATTTTTTTCTTTTTTCAAACTTTCAATAGTATATCCTAACAAATAAATAGAAATTTTTCCAATCATTTCATTTGTATTTTTATTATTTTTTTTATCATCAATTAAGCATATATTAATAAAATTAGTAATTAAATTAATTATTTTTATTTCATAATCAGCTAAAGATTTATTCAAATAATTTCCTAAATTTGAAAGTTCAATAGGATCAATACAAAATTTAACACATTCTCCTAACCATAAATATATTAATTCAATAATAATAATAATATCATCACATGATTTAAAAATTTTCCAATTTCCATTATTAATACTTTCAATAATAGGTTCTAAATAATTATCAATTTTCTTATTTATTTTCATATTCCCATTAAGACATTTAAAAATAGAAGAAACAGAAATATTATTTTTTTTTTTAATATTTAAAATAGCATCAAATGCATATTGTAAAATAAGAGGAACATAAGAATCATAAATAAAATTATCAAATTTATAATTATTAGTATCTAAATCTTTTTGATCACTTATAAAAACATCAATATCTTTTTTTTCCATAAAAATACCTTTTTTTCTTTGAACAAAATAATAAAATTTTTCACAAAATTCATATTGTTTCTTATTTTGAACACATTTTCTTCTTTTCTTTCTAATTTCTTTAATAGCAAAATCGGCATTAACACTTTCACTAAATATTTTATAACAAGCAATAACAAGTCCAGTTCTTCCAAAACCAGAATGACAATGAACTAAAACTTTTTTTTTTAAAGTATTAATATAATAAAACATTTTTTTAACAATTTTTAAAATAAAATTATAAGAATCTGGAATACCCATATCAATCCATCCACAAGCTTCAACATGAATATTATGAATTTTAAATTTTGAAATTGAATATGAAAAACCACAATCTTTATCTAATTCATTTGGACCACAATTTGCATGTTCACCTGGAATTTGAAGATTAATAATTAAACCTATATTTTTTTCTTTAAATTGTTTTATTATATTGTATTTTTCTATTAATGTATTACTTGGTCTTTGACTTGCTATTATATTCTCATCTACTAAATCTGAATTTAATCCTATTATATATGGAAAACCTGTTTCATGTTTTGTGTAATCTTCGTTTTTACAATTTTTACCACCACAGAAAAAACAACGCAATGTGTCTTTCTTTTCTATAAGATTTTCATTTGGAATTGATGAATTGGTATTTTTTCTTTTATTTAGGAAATTTTGATTTGACATTTTAATCTTTTTTTTATTTTTATTTGATTTTTTTTAAGCACTTTTTTTAAATTTTTATTTATTATTAATTTATTATAATTCTTAGAATAATTTATAATAATAATTTTAGTTTATTTATTTATATATTTTGTTTATTTTATTTAGGTTTTTTTTTAATTTTATATTTGAAAATATTTTAATTATTGTTTAATTTTTTTATATTATATAAGAATATTTATATTTAATAATTATAATATAGGAAAAATTATAAATTGCTATAATATAATATTATAAACAAGTAATAATAATATTTTAAGCAGAATACCTTAAAAAATATGTTAAAAATAAATTGGAATATACAATAACTATTTACATTTGTTTTAATCCAATCCACAGTTTAAAAAACATAAAAAACTCCAAAGTGATTTTTTCTTTTTTTTTTTATTAATTAAAATAGATTTATTATTAATTTTGCTATTTTTCTGATTATAATTTTCATCATTACTATTATTTATTTTTTCATCAATATTAATACTATTAATATTTTCCTCATTAAATTTAGCAAAAATATTAGGATCAGGTGAATGAATAGGAGGAGAAAAAAATGTATTAATATAAGTACAAAAAGGATAATTACTCATTCGAGAAATATCTCTAAATTTAATATATGCATTTTTATAAATAATATCTGGTTCATTTATTAATATTTTTAATCTTGCTAATGATTCATTAACATTATTAATTTTATTTTCTTTAAAAACTTTATATAAATTATTCATTGCTAAAAAAATAAAAGATAAATTTTTTTTGCATCCTTTTTCGATTGCAGTATTAATTATATTATTATTTATATTTTCTATTGTTTTTTCAAATGAAATATCATTTAAAATTCCTTCTTTTAACGTTTTATAAATTATATTACAAATTTCATAATTATTCATATATTCAATTAACCCATTACTAGTTAAAAATATAAAATCTATATTTTCATTATAATTCATTTTTACAATATCAGGAACTGATGAAATCATATTAGGAATTCCGTTATAAATTTTTAATTTAGATTGAAAATCTCCAATTGATCTTGTAATTGTTAAATTTCCAGGAAAAATTTTTTGAATTTTAATTTTATTTTCTTCAATTTCTTTAATTTTACCTTCAAAATTTTCAATTCTATTTTTTTCACTTATATTACTTAAAATATGTTCTTTTGATAATTGACTAACTTCATAACAATTATCAATTGAAATAATAGATCTTGAATCACCTAAATTAGCAACAAAAATATTTTTATCTATATTTAATAAAATTAAAACACTTGAACCACAATTATCTTTAATTTCATTCATTAAAGTTTTTTCAACTGTTTCAAAAGTTTTATATAAAACTTCATCTGTTTGAGAATATAATAATTTTTCATTTTCGTATAATAAATTATGAAAATTTTCTTTTAAATATTTTGATATTTTTTCTCCGTTATGACCATCATAAATTGCAAAAAAATTTGAAATATATTTATGATGATGATAAGATAAAGGAATATTAAGACTTATTCCAATTTTATCTTCATTTATTTTTTCTCCATTTATAAAAGAAATTGCACTAAATCCTTTAAATATTCCAAAATTTTTTATATGCATACATATTTCTCCTTTTGTTTTAAAAAGTTCTTTTAATTCATTTTGGCTTTTCATTTCTTTTAAATTATCTTGTTCTGGTATATTTATTTCATTTAAATTATTTATTGTTATATTATTATTACTATTTGATTTTGAATTCTCATTTGAATTTACTTGATTTAAATTATTTATTTCTTCATTATATATTTCTTTATCATAAAAATCTGCACTTCTTCTTTTATTAATGTCTTTAAAATATTGTAGATTTATTTTTGCAAATTTTTCATTTAAAAAAAGTGATTTATTTCTTTTTGGATTTTGCATTTTTTTTTCTCTTATTTTTGTTATATCTAAATCAAATGATGATGAAGTATTAAGAACATCTTTACTAAATTTTACATTTTTAGTATATGAAGGAGAATTTAATTTTTTTAAATTACTTTTTCTTGATTGTGATGAAGATGATTCTTTTTTTTTTGGTGTATTTATTATATTATTTATTATTGTTATATGATTATTTGTTGTTGAATTTATTAAAATGTTATTTTTTGGAGTTGATTCTGTACTATGATATTTTGGTATTAATTCTTTGAAATAGTTATTATTGAAAATATTTAAACAACTAAATTTATCAAATTCATTTTCTTTTTTATCATAAATAGATTTTATTTTGTTTTCTTTGACTTTGGTTTTTTTTGCTAGAAAATTATTGTTTTTTCCTACTTTTATATCCATTTTTTTTATATTAAATACTTAATTACATTATTAAGAATTATAGAATTTAAGATTTTAATTATTTAATATACAAATTATTTTATATTGGTATATAGTTAATAGGAAATATATTATATATATGGATTTTATTTTATATATTTTAAATTATTTATATTATAATTTTACAAATAAATAATATTTTTTTACTTAGGAATAATAATAAGTTTATTGTTTCATTATAAAGTAATTCTAATTATAATAAATTTTTTATATAAATATTTATTTATAAATTAGATAATAAAATTAAGTATTATCCAAATTTCAAAAAGTTTTTTTTTTTTGTTGTTTTCATCTGAATCGAATTTATAGCATAATATATACAAAAAAAAGTAAAATTAACCATTATCTCAAATATTTTAATAATTAATATGGTAAAAAATTAAAATTTAAGAATTAAGAATAGATTGAATAGAACATTATTTATATTATTTATTCTTTATTTATTAAGAAAAATAATATTAGATATAATTCTAATAAAAAAAAATTAATATTTTATAAAAATTTTTTTTATAAAAAGAAAAATAAAAAAATGTCATACTTTTATTTTTTTATAAATATAATAATTTGAACTTTTATATTTAAATTATCAATTCCAATTTAAAAAATAAAATTAAATCAAATAAAGAAGATTCAATTAAATTAATTTCAGGAAAATATAAAAAAAATATAGTAACTTCTACATTATCAGAAGAAACTCAAAAAACAAAAACATATATAACTTTATCAGATAAAATAAATAAGAATGATTCTAATATATTAACAGCTATTTCCTATAATTTTAGGGGTAATCATGATTTTTTAGGAGGTTAATATGGTTATAAATAAAGAAAAAAAAATAAGAATCAAATGACAGTTCATAAATTAATTTCATTATTAAATTGATTAATTTAACTAAATTTAAATCATATGATAAGTTTGTTTATAAACCAATAATATATTTTAAATTTTAATATTTTAACTATTATTTAAATAATAATTTCATTTTATTATCTGTAAAATTTACTATTTATTAAAATAATTATTAAATTAATTTTTTTTATTCAATAAAAAAAAAAGTAAAAAATGAATACTTCTAAATTAAGTAAAATAAAAGAAAATAATCCTAGAATAAATTTATTAAATCAATCAATTTATAATTCAAAAGATGTAAATGATCAATTATTATCAACATCAACTCTTTTAATAAAAAATACTTCATTTTTATCAAAATCATTTAATAATCCTCCTTCAATTCAAGTAAAAAAGAAGAAAATGAAAAATTTCAATTTAAAGCCAAAATTAAATTCAAGAAATGTATTAAAATATAATAATAAAGTTTTATCCTATTCGACAAATTTAATGAATCTAAAAGAAGATGATAGAGAAAAATTAAGTAATTATTATAAATTAACTGATGACATTGATAAAGAAGAAGATTTAACAAATACAATATCAACAACAAGAGAAAATAAACCCGTAAATAAAGAACAAAAATTATTATTTTCAAGATATAATATTTTATATGATAATTCAATTTCATTAACTCAACTTCCAAAAATAAATGAATCAAATATTTCATGCAGTTTCCAAAGTACATATTTTAATAGTTCAAATAAAGCAAAAAGAACAATAGAAACAAATAAACAATTAGCAGATAGAATGAATGAAATAACAAATTATTTCTTAGTTCAAAAATATAAAAAAAAAATTGAAAATATAGAAAAAAAGAAATATTTCTTAAAAAAAATGCCAAAAATAATAATAAAAAACATTGATGATAAAAATGAAGTAATTGATACAAATATATTCGAATCAAATAATTCAAGAACAGATTCATATGGAATAAGTAAAATATCAATGAATGTATTTAAAAAAGTCTCATTTAATGGAATGTTAGCAGTAAATAATATAGATATGAAGAAATTTTCAAGAAAAATAATTCATGAAGTAAATGCAATTATAACATATATTTCACCTGCATTTAAACCATATTCAAGAACAGATTTTTCAATTTGTATTTATAAAAATTATGCATATTTATTTGGTGGTTTATCATCAGGTTATTTAAATGATATTTGGGAATATGATTTATTAAAAAATAAATGGACAAAAATTCCTTTTAAAGAAGATAACGAAATTCCTGTTCCAAGATATAATCACACAATGAATATTGTGAATAAATATTTAGTTATTTTTGGTGGTTTTACCCCAAAAAATTCAGAAAGAATACCAGAACAATTAATTTTATTTGATTTAGAAGAAAAAATATTTACATATCCAAAAATAACAAAAAGACCAGGTTACATTCAAAGAAAAGGACATATTGCAGTATCAACAACAAATACAATGTTAATTTATGGTGGAATGGATGTTGAAAGTGGAAATATATTAAATTCAGCTTACTTATTAGATTTAAATAAATACGAATTTGAAAAATTACAATATTATGGTATTAAATTACCATATTTAATGAATCATAATGCAGTTTTAGTAAATAATTTCCATATTTATACAACTAAACCTTATTCTTTTTATAAAATTCCTGAAAATGATATTCCAAATACAGGAAAAAATATTGTTAATGGAGTTTATATTTTTGGAGGTGAGAATGAAAGAGGTGATTTAAAAAATGATATGTATATTATTGTTATTGGGAGTAAACCTTGTAAAGTCTATAAACCTAAAATTGATGGTATTCCACCTGAACCAAGAATGAGTTGTGGAATGGAATTTATATTAAGTTATGATTTTATTATTATTCATGGTGGAACTGGATTAAATTCTAGAGTTTTAAATGATATTATGATTTTAAATACTGAGAGTTTTAATTGGATTAGACCTATTTTTGACTTTTCTGGTGAAGGTTCTCCCAAAGAATTAATTTCTAGAACTGAACATGAGATTTTTTTTTATAGAGGGAGAATTTATATTTTAGGAGGAAGGGATTTAGAAAATTATTTAAAAATGAATTTTGAATGTATTCAGTTTGAAATAACTAATTTTTAAAGTATTTTGGTATTTTAATAATTTTAAAAATAAGTTTTTAATTTTGTTTAATTTATTTTATTTTATTTTATTTTTATTTTAGTTTATTTTAAATTTTTCTTTTATTTTTTTTTATTTTAAAAAAATTATATTGCATTCTTTAAAAATATAATAAAAATTATTTAATGTCATATTTGAATACAATTCAAAATGTTCAAATGAAAGATAATGCTAGTGTAAAAGAAGAATATAAAATGAAAAGTTTATATCTTGCAAAATGTGCACATGAAATTAAAAATATTCTTATTTCAATAATAAGTTTTATTGAAAATAGTCATATTACAATTGAACCATTTGCATATTTATATGATTATAAAGATAATTCAACAAAAGAAACTTTATCGCCAGAATATTGTAAAAATTTTTTAAAGTCTTTATGTGATTTTGGAATGCAATTAATATTAGATGTTAATAGATTATCAAAAGAAGAAACAAATAGATTTGATATTAATGAAGAAAAAATAGAAAAATTTAATGCAATTGAGGCTTTAAATTTTTGTGTAAGAATGTTTGAATCAAGATGTATATTTGAAAAAAAAAATATTCAAATTAAAACATCATTTAATATTCCAAATAATAAATTAATTAATTCAATAAATCAAGTAAAATTCAAACAAGTAATAATAAATTTATTATCAAATTCATATAAATTTACAATAAAAGGTTATATAAAAGTTTCAGCAGAAAAACAAGATAATAAAATAAAAATAACAATAACTGATACAGGAGTTGGTTTTAATGAAAATGAAATGGAAAATATAAATTCTCCTTTTAGTGTAATTCAAAATAATCAACATTTAAATAGAAATGGTTCTGGATTAGGTTTATATATAACAAAAGAAATATTAAGTCTTTGTGGTTCTGAATTAAAATATAATTCAAAAAAAGGAATTGGAAGTCAATTTTGGTTTGAAATTGATGATAGTAATTCAATTATTGATCCAACTATGATTTTAAATGATAATTTTAAAAAATTAATAAATGAAATTAATCATGGTATAAAAGATAAACATCAAACTTATAATACTAATTTTGTTTCTGAAAAAACAGATAGTGAATTATATAATATTAAAGTAATGAATGAAAATGATTTAAAACAAAATAGTATTAAAACATTTCAATTTAAAAATCGGAAAAAAAATAGTAATTTCATAACATTTTCAAAAAATAGTGAAATATTAACAAAAAATATGAATAATAAATTATTTGTAAATAAAAATATGTTAGATATAAGATTAAGAAATATTGCAAATACTTTATTATGTCCAAGAGCATTTACTTTATCAAGTGATTTTAAATCTGCAAATAATACAGCAATTTTATTAAATAATTCAATGAAAACTTATAAAATTTTAATATGTGATGATGATAGACTTACTGCATTATCAACTCAAAATTCAATTTTAAAATATTTTAAATCATCAAATAATAATAAAAATCCACCTGATATTTTATTAGCACAAAATGGAATTGAATGTTTATATATTATTTATTCTAATTATATTAAAGAAAATGCTATTAATTTATTATTAATTGATAAAAATATGCCTTTTATTGATGGAATTACTACTTGTGCTTTACTTAAAAGTATTGTTGAATTAAATGATATTAAAATTTATATGTTAAGTGCTGAAAGTGATCTTAAAGAATGTAAAGTTGATGGTTTTTATGAAAAACCTATTTCGAATAAAGCAATTGAAGAAATTATTCATATTTTATATGAAGAATCATAATTTTTTATTTTTGGATTTATATAGACTTGTATTTTATTGTCTTTTAATAAAGATATTCGTATTTTATTTTTATTTTTTTGAAGGAGTTTTTTGAATATAAATAATAATTGTTAGTTTGTTTTTACAAAAAGTGATATATAAATTTTTAAATAATTAGATTAAAATAATAATGATTAAATTCAATTTAAATAGCATCTATCATTTTCTAATTTATTTATGAACTTTTAAAAATAAAAAAAAATAGTTTTAATATATTATTTTATTAAAATATCAATATTTTTAAATATTTTAAAGGTTCATTTCATTTTAGATATAAAATTTTTTTTTGTATTTTGATATTTATTTATATTCTAAATTCATTTAATTTAATAAATACTATTTAAAAATTAAATTAATACATTTAAATAATAAAAGATATTAAATAAAAAAAATTATAAATATTTATTCTGATAATTATATATATTGCTAAATAATATAATTTTTTTATTATGGGTTCTTTTGATAATATTTTTAAAAGATAATATCTTTAAAACTAGTATAAGATTATATTATATTTAATATTTAAAGGTAAAGGTAAAGATATATGAATAGATATTATTTCTAGTAAAAAAGAATTAAATATCTAATTAATTAATTTATATTATATATTATATATTATATATATATTATATATTATATAATTTTTTAAATCACGTTTTTTTAAGTTAATTTCAAATTATTAAATATCTATAAAATATTATTGATTTAAAATCATATATTAAATTAAAAATTTAATATGCTATATAATTTAAATGTAATTACTTATTTAAAAAATTTAAATATTTTTCCAAAACTTCTTTCAATTTTTTTTCATACTCAAATTTTTTTAATAAATTGAATGGTTTAGATCTTTTTTCATTATATAAAATCTCACAATATTCTAAAGCCTCTCTTATAATAAAAGTAACCAAACCCGTACTTTTACAAATTTTTGCAAAATAAGCAGGAACTATTTTATCTTTTTTATCAAATATATAACTTTCAATATAAAAAATATTTTTTTCATTAAATTTAAAATCTTTTAATTTATCTAATATAAATGTTCCAACATTCTTATTACAATTTTGAATAATATATTTTGACATTTTTGTCCAAAATTTATCTTCATTTTCAATTGAATATATATATTCTTTTCCAATTAAATAAAAAAATAATTTCCAAATTAAAATAATTTCTTTTTCTTTATTTTCAATTTTTTTCTTTTCAAAAAATTTTAATGTATCTTCTTTATTTAACATTTCTATTCCTTTTTGTGTTGTTTTAGATATAATAAATTCATTTGGTATATATTCTAAATCATTTTCAGAATATTTAGATTTTAACTCAGAAATTTTTTCATCAGGTGATTTATTTTCATTTATTTTTAATAAATTTGTCTGAATAGATGTAAATAATTGAATCAATAAATTATTAAATTTTTTTGATGTAGAATAAAAAGATATTTTATCTTTATTAGAAAGAAATGATGTTAAAGTAGTAAACCATTTTTCTGAAACATAAACTGTTAAATTTTTAATATCAGAATTTTCTTGAGATTTTATTTTTTCTGTTTGATTAGATTGTTCTGAAGTATTTTCTTCTTTTTTATTATCTTTATTTAAATCATTTTTTTCTTCTTCATTTATTACATTTTTTTTGTCATCATTTGATTCTTTTTTTTCTTCTTCAAAAGGTTTAATTTCATTTTTTGTTTCACTTTCTTTTTTTTCTTCTTCAATAGATTTAGATTCAATTTTTGTTTCACTTTCTTTTTTTTCTTCTTCAATAGATTTAGTTTCAATTTTTGTTTCACTTTCTTTTTTTTCTTCTTCAATAGATTTAGTTTCAATTTTTGTTTCACTTTCTTTTTTTTCTTCTATTTCTATACTTTTTTTTTCAATATTATTTTCTTCTTTTGAAGGCTTTATTTCAGTTTTACTAACTTCTTTATTTTTTTCTTCTTCAACTTTCTTATCTTCAGTTTTTTTTTCTGGTGTTTTATTAATTTTTTTTTCTTCTTTTTTTATTTCTTTTTTCTCTACGACACTATTTCTTTTTTTATTATCTTTTATATCTTCTTTTTTTTTCTTTTCTTTTACATTATTTTTTCCCATTTTAGGTACAGATTTACTTGTTTTCATTTTTTTTTTTAAATTTGAATTTGAAATATCTTGTGATTTATTTAGTTCTTTATTATTTTTTTCTATTTTTTTAATAGGTTTTTTATCTTCATTTAACTTTAAATGATTTACAGTATTTCTAGTTGGATTTACATTTGCTTCTGTTATAGTTCGTTTTGTTAAAGTTTTTTTCATTGGAGTTTTATTTTTATTATTATTATTAGTATTTATTACATTTATTTTTTTTTCAGTTTTACTTCTTACCATACTTTTTTTATTAGTTGTATTATTTGTTTTATTTTTCTTTGATTCTTTATCGGCTTTTAATTTTGCTTCTTTTTCTGCTTTTAATTTCATTTCTTTTTCCTTTTTTTCTTTATCCAATTTTTCTTTTTCCAATTTTTTTTTAATTGCTTCTTCTACTTTATTTGATAATAATGTTATTGAACTATCATAAGTTTTAAAAGCTTTTTGAGTATTTATAATTATATTAAATTGCTCTGTATTTCTTGATTCTAGTCTTTTTAAAGAATCATCAAAAATTAATTTTAATAAATCTTTTAATATATCTTTTGTTACAGGGGTTTTTTGGGATTGAATTATATTATTTTCTTCTTTCATGTTTTTTTCTTCTTCTTTTTTTATGTTTGAATTTTCAACCTCTTTTTTTTCTTTCTTTTCATCAATTTGAGTGTTTTCTTTTATTTCTTCTGTTTTTATATTTGATTTTGTTTCTTCTTTATTATCATTAGATTTTAATTCTTTTTTATTTTCCGATTTTGTTTCTTCATTTTTATTATTTGAGATTATTTCTTCTTTTTTTTCTTCTGGTTTTGTTACATCATTTTTTTCTTTTATTTCTTCATTTTTATTTTCTAATTTTGGTTCTTCATTTTTATCATTTGATATTATTTCTTCTTTTTTATTATTTTCTTTTATTTCTTCTTTTTTATCTTCTAATTTTGTTTCTTCATTTTTTTCATCTTTTTTTATTTCATTTTCATTTATTTGAGATTCATTATTAGTATTTTTATTATCTATATTTGACATTTTAATATTGAAAATAGAAAAAATATTTTATTAATTTAAAAATAAATAAAATAAAAAATTGATGAAAAAAATTTAAATTAATTAATTTCCTCATTAAAAAAAATATTTTTATTAACAAAAATAATTTAAGTTATGCTTTTTTTTAATAGACTTAAATTTTTATTTTATAATAATAAAATTATAAATTTAATTCAAAATTATTAAAAAAATGAAATTATCTTTATTTTATAACTTTTTAGTTTTAATTTTAAATAATTTTTTAAATACAAATAGAATATCAATAAAAAAAATTAAATAATTTTTATGTTTATAATTTTATATAAACATTTTTTCAAAATAATTTTATAAAATTTAAATTTATTCAATATTTAATTTTAATTTATAATCTTTCTCTTAATTTTGTTACAATTTCAGGATCTAAATAAATATCCATTAATTTAGTAACTTGTTGACAAGCTTCACAAGGATAAGCAGGAAAATGACACCAATTTAATCCAATAAAAATATTTCCATTTTCATTCTGTGTTCTAGTTTCTATTTTACAATGACAATGAAAAAAATTAAAAGAATATTTACAAGCTCTTCCTGCTTTATTTATTAAATAATATTTTTTTAATCCATGATAACTTATATTAACTTTCATGCAATCTTTACATAAACAATTTCCTGGTTGACAAATATGGTTTTGACAACAATTACAATTTAAATTTGAATTTTTATAACAATAATATAAATTATATTTTTCAGAAAATTTACATTTCGCAGGAATATTTACTAATTTAGATTTATTTATTTCTTTTGGTTTCTCCTTTTCACAAGCATCTAAAAAAATTTGAGATTTTTGAAATTTTTCAAACCTCTCATTTCCACAAAGATATATTTTAAAAATTTTATCAAAATTCTGTTCTGATTTTATATTTAAAAAATTTTGAAATTCATGAATTTCTTTTGCATCTTTATAAGCAAGAATTTGTGTTTCATTATTTATATTATTATTTTCTAAAATTTTATTTTTCTCTTCATCTTTTTTTATATCTCTTTTTTTATCTTCATATAAAAAATTTTTATAATTTATTAAATTTTCTTTTTCATTTTTTAATTCCATAATCTCTTTTTGAAATAAATCTTCCCATTTTTTATTGTTTTCATTATTTTTATCAAAATAAAAAGTAATAATTTTATTATGTTTCTTTTCTTCAAAATGTTCCAAAAGTTTTTCTTCATTATTTAAAATTAATTCACAAATTTTGCAACTATATTTTTGGCAAACATGTTTTTTATAATTATTATATCCTATAATTGTGGTTTGGCATTTAGAACATATTAAATGCATTTGATTAAAAATTAATTCAAATTGATTATTTTTTTGATATTTAAATCCTTTTTTACATAATGGACATTCAAAATTTTTATTATGCTTTATACTTGTTTCTTTTATTTTTTCTACACATTTTCGACAAAAATTATTATGGCAATTTATACATTCAACAGGATCATCAAATATTAAAGTACAAATTGGACATGTAATTGTATCTTCTCCAATTTTCATTTTCTAATTAATTATTTTAATTCTTTTTTTTACAAGCTAATTTAAATAAATATTTATTATATAAATTATATATATATTTTTTAATTTCAAATAAACATTGATAAATTTTTTATTTTTTACCACAATAATCATTAGATTAATTCAAAGTTATTTTTATATAATATTTATATTTATAATTTTATTATATATTAAATCCACATATAAAAAATATATAGATAAAATAATAGAATTTATACAATATAATTCATTAAAATTATTATTTATATTAAATGAACCAAAACAAATATATGAAATTAAATGATAATTCCATATCATTAGATATTAATAATAATTTAAATGATTCTCACTCAATAAATAATAATGAATTAAATTTATTAAAAAATGAAAATCAAAATAATAATAAAATAAATGAAGATGAATTTTCTGAAGAAAAAAAAGATATTCATAAAGTTAAAAAATTAGTAATAAATAATGCACTTTCTGATTTTTTTATAATATTAATGACAATAATATCAAAAATAATTAATATAATTTTTTCAGTATTAATAGCAAGAAGAGTATCAAAAACTGCATATGCAGTTGTTAATATATATTTATTTTTTATATATACAATAATTATATCTTTTCCTAGAGACGTTTTAAGGAATTCTATTTCATCATTTATTTATGATGAAACAATGGTAATTGAAAGAAAAAAATATAATGATTGTTGTTTATTTATTTTTATAATAAATTGTTTAATTACTTTTTTATCAATATTTATATATTACTTTTTCATTTTATTTAATAAAAATTTAAATAAATATAAAGTTCATATTATATTATATATACTTTCTGGAATATTAGAAAATTATGTAGAACCTTGTGTCATATATATGAATGTTAAATTAGTAAATTTTTATAAAATTTTTATATTATTTTTTAAAAATTATTTTGAAATAATTATAACATTCATTTTTTGTTATGGTTTAAAATTTGATTTATGGTGTTTTACTTTAGCAAGAATTTTAACAAGTGTTATATATTTTTCTTTGATATTATATATATCATTTAAAATTTTTAAATTAGAAAAAAGTAGTTTATATAATTTAAATTTAAAATTTTTATTTATGTTTTTTTTTAAAATTTTTATAAAAGAACATTGGGATATAATAAATTATATATATTCAGGAGGAAAAACATGGTTTATAAATTTATTTTTACTCTCTAATGAAAAAATAATATTAACTTTCTTTGTATCATATTCTGAAGAAATTAAAGCTGAATATTATTTTGTAAAATCAAATTTTTCTTATTTCATAGATAATTTTATAGCTTTAACCGGTAATAATTTTTTTTTATTATTAAATACAATAAAAAATTATAAACATTTAATTTTATTAAAAAAAAAAGAAATAGCAACTAAAGGTGATTTTTCTTACAACGACAATCAATATATTTTACCTTATTTAAATAAAAATAATTATTATAGAAAAAAAGAAACATATAGTTATAATTTATTAAAGTCAACAATTAAATATAATTTAATTATGAACATTATAATAATAAGTATAATTTCATTATTTGGTGAATTTTTAGTTAATTTTTTATTTACAGATAAATGGGCAAATGAAAATATTTTTAAATTAATGAAAATTTATATTTTTTATTTATCTCTTAGTTTATTAGATACTTCTTTACAATCTTATTCATCTGCAATACATAATCAATTTATTAGAAAAATTGTAAAAAGTTTAAATAATGCAAAAATTTTTTTATTATTATCTTTATCATTTTCTTTAACTCAAATTGATATTAGTGGTTTGATTTATAGTAATATAATTGCATGTTTATTTACAATAATTTGTAATTGGTATTTATCTGTAAGAAATGAATATTATGATGAAAATAATAAGCATAATAATTTAATTATATTTAAAAAAATGATTTCTTTTTTAAAAGAATCTTCTATTAAATTAAGTTCATTATGTTCTTGTATTTTATGTTTAGTTTTATGTTTCATATTAAAATTAATAGAAAATAAAATAAAAAGTTTTTATAATTTATATTTATTAGGTAGAAATATAATTATTATTAGTAATATTTTATTATTATTATTTTTTGAAAAAGAAGATTTTATTAATTTATTAAAATTAAAAATTCAAAATTAACTGATTTTCAATTTTTAAATTATTATGTTTATATAGGCTAAAAAATTAAAAATTATAATGCTTAATATTATGTTTAATTAAAATTTATATATTTTGCTATATTAAAATTTTTTATAGTTAATATTTAGAATATATATTTTTTAATTTCATTATTAATATTTATTAAAAAAAATTATATATATATTATTGTTAATTATTATAATTAAATTGTTTAAAATAAAATTAAGTTAAAAATTTTATTTATATTTTTAATATACTATTTTAATTTAAATAATAAGATAAAATTAATTTTAAATAAGTTAAAATATCGAATAAATTAATAATTATTATTTTACCTTCAATTTTTAAATAATTAAAATTCTTATTATTTAATTAATTATAAATATATATAAATATAATAATATAAACTATTATGAATAATTTTTACACTTTAATATTAAATAAATGAATTAATAATTATAAATTGTTATTAATTTTAATTATATTAAAAAATTAAATGATAAATTTTATAATATTATTTATTTACTCTATTAAAAATATTATATAATTTTTATAAATTTTTATGAAGAAATCTAAATTTTTTTATTTATTTTTTTTATTATTTTATATTAACATCATTATTTTTATTTTAATTTGTTGGTTTATAATTTTTTAAATAATATTTTTTAATATTTTCTGATTTATTTAACCTATTAATATTAATTTTTCCTTGAAAATAATTTCCTTTTTTATTTTTATTATTTAATAAATTTATATATTTTTCTAATTTACATAAATTGTTATATTTTTCAATATTTTCTTTTTTTTCTCTATCTTTAATTTTTTTAGAATTCAATCTTATTTCATTATTTTTTTTAATAATAAAATTTTTTAAAATTAAATTATCTTTATTATTTTTATTATCTTTATTATCTTTATTTTTAGATTTTTCTTTTTTATCATTTATTTTTTTTTTATTATTATGATTAATATGTTTTTTCCCGTTAATTTTATCAAAATATTCAAATGTATCTAATTTTAATTTTCTATTTTTATCAGATAATTTTGTTTGTGTTTTATTAAAATTTTTTGATGTTGTAAGAAATTTTTGATTTTTATTATAAGAAACTGTTAAATTATTATTTTTTAATTTATTTTTAATTTTATTTTCTGGAAATGTTTTAATTAGATTATTTTCGTTATTTCTTTCACTATCATTATCTTCAAAATTTAATAAATTACTAAAATCAAAATTATTTTCTTTTAAAATTTCAATTTTTTTTTTAATATTTTTATCTTTATTATTTGAAATTATTAATTTTATGATTTCATCATCATCATTAAATTTATTTTTTTTTGAATTTTGATTATTAATAAATATATTTTTATTTAAATTATTTGAATTTTTGAAATTATTTGAAGGTTTAATATTAATTTTATAGGAATTTATTTTTAAATTTGTTTCATAATTTTTTTTAAAATTATTATTGTTTCTAAAAGAAATAGAATTTGAATTATTAATGTTTTCTTTTCCGTTTTTTGATATATTTTTGATGCTCAAAGAATTATTATTTTGATTACTTAAATTATCATATTTTAATTTTGATTTAGATTGCATTATTATAAAAAATAAATAAAATATTTTATATATAATTATTATTGATAAATTAAAATTTATTTAAGTAAAAATTTATTTCAATATATATTATTTATTTTTATATATTTTATTATTTCTAATATAGAAAAAATATTATATCATATTAAATTAATAAATTTATTAAAAAATTTTTTCCCTTTAAAAAAAATAATTTTAATCCATACAAAAAATAAAATATTCAATAATTTATTAATATTTCAAAATTTAATTTTTTTTATTAATATTTTTATTATGGGTTGTTCAGCTACTAATCCTGAAGTTTTAGAAACTCGTCCAAAACCACCTCAAAGTGCAAATTCTTTTTCTAATTCTTATAAAAAAAACATAGATAATAATTTTGATAAACAGTCAAAAAATTCAAAAATAACTTATAATGACACAACTAATTTAAATATAGAAAAAATTAATTATAAAGAAAATCCTTTAAATACAAATGTCCAAAATGATTTAATTAAACAATTTAATTCTAATTATAAAAATAATAATGGTATTCAATTAATAACATCAACAGAAACTAAAATAATATCTTCTCAAATAAATTCTAATGTAGTTATAACAAATACTTCTAATTATTATTTTATTTGTTTAAGTGAATTAAATCCGTTTTCAAATGATATTAATGAAAATAAAAATTTTATTCTATTAAAATCCGAATTAAATAAATTAAAAGAACATTTAAATAATAAAATAACTAATTTTTCTTTAAATTTATCACAAAAAATTTATGATAATTATAATTTTATGATTAAGTTAAAAAGCATAAGTAAAAATAAATATGAAATTTTTGACATAAATAAAATTAAAAATAAAAACATTTTAATAATTTTTTTTGATATTCTTTCATATAATGCAATAAATAAAATAAAAGAAATAAAAAATTATATAATAAAAAATAATAAAAATATTTTGTTTTTACCTATTATGAATATGTTTATAAAAGAAAATGAAAATACAGAATCACATAAAAAAAACTTTTTAGAAATTTCTCAATTAGATGATTGTTACATTTTATCTCATCCTTTTAATTCTAATTTTATTAAATTATTTCAATTAGATTGTATTACTGAAAGTAAAATTATTATTATTAACCAAGAAAAAGAAATTAATTATATTTTAAATGATAATATTCAATTTTTTACAATAGAAATTTTAAATTTTTATACTAATAATTTTCTATTTAACAATAATAATTCAACTAATGATTTTTATACAGACACAGGAAAAGAAAAAATATGTAAATTTTTAGATTCAAATGATTGTAAAACATTAATTGAAAAATTTAAACATGAATATAATTTTGAAATATTATTTAAAAAAATAGATAATATAAAATTTCCAATAGAAAATTTTTTTATGTATAATCACAAAGATGAAAAAGATTTTAAAACATTTTTTACAAAAATTAAACAAATTTTTTCTGAGTTTTCAAAAAATTTTTTCTTTTCTTTTAATATTATAAAAAAATTAAAAGGAGAAATGATTGAAGCATTTAATTATATAAATAATATTTTAATAAAACATAATTTTAAAACTAATTCGAAAAATTATGAATTAATAACAATTACAGAAAATTTTTGGGGAAACATAAAATCAAAAAAATTTTTATTAAATTTTAAATTGTCTCCTCAAGAAAGTAAAAATTTCAAAAAAATATTAGATATATTTTCTTTAAATTTGTATAATAATCCACAATTTGCAAAATTAAAAATTGGTTATTGTATTATTCCTGAAACAAATGTTGAATTAAATATTAAAAAAATTCATTGTAAAAAAATAAAATTATTTAAAAAAAAATCACAACAAGAAGAATATGAAAAAAATAATAAAGAAATTACTTATTCTATAAAATTTAATATAATTATTATTATAAACCCAAATTATTTAATAAATGATTTTGATGCAAAAAATAAAATAATAAGTATTTGTGAAAATTTATTAAAATTTAATATGAAATTTATTATATGTATTTTTTCTTACAATGAATTAGATGCACAAAAATTACGATTTGTAAATTATGAAAAATTTATAGATTACAATGAAAATGATTTTGAAATAATATTTGTAAATTCCTCAGATATTAATAATTATATTTATTTTAATTACTATTCTGAAGATATAACATATAAATTATTATATGTTGATATAGAAAAAAATAAATTAATTAATTTTATTGATATTGATAAAATTAGTTTAATTAGTTTAGAAACTTATGATATTAATAAATCTGATGATAATCAAAATATTATTGAATATTGGAATTCTTTACAAATTAATGACAATCAAATTTCAGAAAATAATAAAAATTTTAATTATAAAAAAGTAAAAGAAAAATTTTTTAATTTATTAAATGATAATAAAGATTATTTAAATGAATTAAATAAACATAAAATTTTAACGAATTTAAATTTTAAAATTTATTATGAAAAAAGTTTAAATTTTATAAATAATAATAGTTTCAATGAATATAATAAAAATTGTTTTAGATTTAATATTAATTTTGAATATTTAGATACATTAAAATATAAATTTAAATTTTCTGATTTTAAAACAGAAATTCAAAGAAATGAAAGAAAATTTCAAAATATTTTTACATATAATTTTATAGAATTAAAAACAATAGAAATAATTTTTAATAAAGAAAAAATATGTAAAAAATGTAATGAAAAAATTAAATCAGAAGGTTTTTATTTTTGTAAAGATTGTAAAAATTATTATATATGTGAAAATTGTTTTGATAAAGAAAAAATTAATATAGAACAAATAATAGATGATGATTTATTTTTTAATAGTTTTATTATGAACAAAGAAGAATTAAAAAATTCAATTGAAAGTTTGAATTCAATAGTTTCAAATAATAATAATAAAACAAATAAAATATTTTTACATGAACATTCTTTAATTTTTTCTTTTAATAAAATAGATAATTTTAATTCTATAATTATAAAAGATATTTTTAATAAATATAAAAATAAATTGAAAAAAAGAAATGTTAATTTATGTTCTTTTTGTGATGGTTATATTTATAATGATTCAATGTTTTTAAATATTGTTTTATCACATATAAAAATTAATTCAAATGAAAAAAATATTTTTATTTGTGATGAATGTTTTGATAAAAAAGAATTTAAAAAATATTTTATTGAAATTAATGATATGAAACAAAATTTATTTATTATGAGAGTTTTTTATAAATAAATATATTAAAAATTTATTTATAAATAAAATAAATATATAATATATTTTTAAAAATATTTTATTTTAATATTTAATTTTTTAAGAAATTAATGGGGATTGGGGATTGGGGATTG
>JAEEGK010004816.1_pt1 | contig 32901 bp, 16 predicted proteins | sample 8958771 | NCBI WGS metagenome assembly JAEEGK01 (sample SAMN16246547, study PRJNA631951) | gut metagenome | biome: gut microbiome; feature: rumen; material: SC-attached | host: Bos | place: Iran: Karaj | collected 2018-10 | reverse complement strand
TATTCACAAATTCTTCCTGGTAAACAATATAAAGGATTAATTGTACCTTCATTAGGACAATAAGAACCAATAGTACATATAATACATTTTTCTATAGAAATATCATTTTTATATGTACCAATAGGACATAAACTACCTTTAGTTAATCCAATATCTGTACATTCAATTGAATAACCTAAATCAGTAACTTCAGAACATTTATATGAAATTCCTCTTTGACAATAATATCCAACTTGACAAACATTTTTTCCATATTGATGAAGGGAATAATCAGTTGATGAAGTACTATCACATGTAATACCATCTTTACATTTTTGAGGAGAACCAAATTTATTATAATAATATGAACTAACATAAGTACCTTCAGGACAATAAAAACCATTTGGACATAAAGTTTGAGTATTTGAATTAGTACAATAATAACCTTTTGGACATGGAGCAATTTGATATTTGGAGAAAATTCCAGTTAATGAACATGTGTAACCCTTAGGACAATTTAATGGAATTGATAAACCAATTTCAGTACAAATTTGACCAGAAGGACAATTTATACATGATGATGAGTCAGTATTTGAATTATATTTTCCAATTGGACATGATAATAATAAACCATTTATACAATAATATCCTTTTGGACATGATGATGATGTTATTATATTTGAATATATGTTTTTATTATTTATACAAATTTCTCCATTTTTACATAGTAAATTGTTTATTTGAAGATATAAATTTGTTGTTATCCAATCATTTAAATTTGAAGATATTGATATTGAATATTTTGAATTTTTTTGAATTAAATTATCACTTTTTATAAAATTTAAAGTTGATGTTGTTGAATCAATATTTGAATTTGAATAATAGATATTATAATTTAATGTAATATAATATTTTATTGTTAAATCAAAATCAGAACCTTTAATTTCGATAATATCTCTATTTAAAATATATGAATTTAAAATTGAATTTATTGTAGAATCTATATTTAAGTTAAATATGACATATAAATTAATTTCATTTTTTGAAAAAGTATCTTCAATATTTCCTAATAAACTTAATTTAACATAATCATTTGAACTTAAATAATTTTCAAAATTAATTAAATTAATATTTTTACATCCAAAATAATTATCCCCATAAAATTTAATTTGTTCAATATAAATTAGATTATCATTTGAATCCGTAATTTGACAATAAGATTCAAAATAAAAAGTAAAACTAATATTTTTTAAAGTATAAAAAATATATTCAGTTTTTAAATTATGAATAACACTTGGAAAAAAAGTTTCAATTTCAACATCTTCATAAGAAAAACAATTAATAGCATAACTAAAAAAATTAATTTTATCATAAGTTAAATATATTTTAACAATTTGAAAAGGAGAACAATTACTTAATGAAACATTATAAACAAAAATTGAATACTCTGTATCATAAACAATAGAATAATAGTATTTAACATTATTATTACAAACAAATAAAATATAACCTTCATAATCTTTGAAATTATTTCCATAAATTTCTAAATCAAAATTATGATTAATAGGAACATTAACTTTATTAAGAGCAATTATTTGAGGATTAACATAAAAATTTAATTTTTTAAGTGTAGTAAAATCAATTCCATTTGATGAAATTCCTAAATATAAATAACCACCTGAATATAAAAAACTGAATGAAAATTCAAATAATTCTGGAATTTCACAATAAATAAGAAGAGGATTATTATTATCTTGAATTAATGTTGAATAAATACATTTTGAACTTGAACTAATTGTATTATCATTACATAAAATACATTTTGATAATGAGGAATATTCATAGAAATGATCAACTGTTACATTTACATAATCTCCTATTTCTGAAAAAACAGGAAGAGATGATGGGCTTATATTTATAATATTTTCACTTGGTCTATAATAAATTTCCATTAAAGAACCATTTTCTAATGTATTATAATAATCATAACCATTTAAAGAAAATGATAAATTAAATTTTGTTAATTCTGTAATTCCACTTATTGATGGTGAATTACAAATAATTTTAGAAAAATCAACAAAAGTTCCATCAACAATATATTCATTATTATCATTACTAAATTTACATTTAATATTTTCATTCTTATAATAAAAAACACTATTAGTATGAATTTGAATAGAAATGATATTTCCTAAATTAAAATCGATATTATTTGGATGATAAGAGTAAATAGTAACATTACAATTATAAATATAAATAAGTTCTATAGACATATGAACAACAGGAATAATAATTTTTAAATTAACAGGAACATAAATTAAATTACTTCTATTATATTTATGAATTATATTATTAATATAAGAAAGAGGTGGAGAAATACAATTAATAATTGGATGTTCATCAATTAATTCTAATGAACCATCAATTTTATAATCATCAAAATAACATTGACTTTCAATACTAGATAAATCAATTGGTTTTAAAGATGAATAATCCTCAGGAAATTTAATATAAATTTTAGTTCCTCCTTCTTCGGGACCAAATTTAGGATAAAATTTATAATTTGTTTGATAAGTATTAAAATCATTATAATAAACAAATTTAGTTAATGATTCAACATAATTTTGTTTATTATTTGATAAATATAATGTCATTGATAAATATGTTTGATATTCTTTTATGTTTAATTGACCATCTGATACATATTCATATGGTAGAATTGGACATGTACAATTTAAATATTCTGAATTATAATTTTCACATTTTGAAATGTAATAATCTCCTATTTTACAATAAAGTAATTCATTGTCTATTATATTATTTCCTTTTATTATTATTGAATTTGAGTCTTCAACAAAATTAATATAAGGATATATTTCTTCTATTTCAATATCATTATAATATGTGAAATTAAAATTTGAAATTTGATGATAATTAATTGAATTAATTGATAAATAAATATCATATATTTTTGAAGTTTTTGAAGTAAGAGTATCAATTGATGTTGTTGTAAATTGAATCAATGTATTATTAATATATGAGACTGATGATATTATTATTTCATCGTTATTTGAATCTGATTCTTGAGCTATTAATTTTATATATAATTTATTTGATCTTATAAAATTTTCTCCTTTTATTGTTACAATTGTATTTCCTTCAATTGGTCCTAATGGAGGATTTATTGATTCTATTGTATAATTTATTGAAAAAAAAGTTATGTGAGATGATGTATATAAATTATCATTAAATTTAATTTCAATTGGTGAATATGAAAATAAATCAAAAGAATTACTTTGTTTTAAATATTGATTATCAATTACATTTAAACAAATTAATTGTTCATTTATTTTAAATTCATTATTTTCATGGAAATAACTTAATTTGCAAATACTATTATCATTAATAAAATTAATATTATTTAAATCATCATTAGTAAATATTTGTATATTATTCTCAGTATTATTTGTATCATAATTTGGTTCAATTGATTTAATATAATGATAATTAGAATATGATAAAATATATCCAGTATTTATTAATTCTAATCCATAATTATAAGAAATTAAAATATAATATTCATTATCTGAAGAAATATGATTAAAGTAACATATTATATTTGTTGAATTAATATATTCATATGTATTATATAATAAAAAATTATTATATGTTGATTTAAAAATACAAGTTGATTGATTTGATTCAATAAAATTTTCTCCTTCAATTGTAATTATATATCTCATATTTGAATCTAATGAAATTGTATAAGACGAAAATGTAGGAGTAGGATATATATATAATTTTATCAAAAAATCTTCCCAATCATAACCATTATTAATTGAAAAATAAACATTAAAATATTTTAGTTCTTCCACATTTGAAAATTGAAAATTATTTTCACAATTTATAGTATTATTATATATAATTACAGAACCATCAAATATAAATTCATTTTCACTATCATAATTTTCATTAACAAATTTACATTTAACATTTACTGCAGAATGTAAAAAATTTTTTTCATTTTCTTTATTTTTAAAAATTAAATAAATATTAGAATTTAAAACATAAGACAAATATTCTGGATATAAACTAACATAATTCTCATTAAAATTATAATAATATAATTTTAAAGTGACAGAATTACTTTTTATAATAGTATATACAGAATTTTCAATACTTAATTCCAAAAAATAATTTTTCATTGTTGTATAACTTAAATCAGGAGAATTACAATAATATTTTTGAGATGAAGAATCATAATTTAAAATTGAATTAATTTTTGTTGATAAACCATAATAAAAAGAACAAACAAAATTATCAATACCTGAATTTGTAAAAAAATCATTTTGTTTTATTTGAATATATATAATTGAACCTCCATTATATTTAATCAATTTATCATTTTCAACATTTGTTATAAAAATATTTTCAATAAATTGAATTTTATAATCATTATTTTTATCTAAATCATTAAATTTTGTATCAAATTGAGACACTAAAATATAATAATTTTCACCTAATAAATTTTGATTATTTGTTAAATAAAATTCAATTTCAAAATTTTCATTAATATAATCAATTTTTGTGATATTTGATAAAATAATTTGTTCAAAACTTATATCTTCTGAAACTATTTTAATACTAATTTCTTCTTTTTCACTAATTGGTATTCCATTAACAATTCCTTTAATTTTCCTAATTTCAAAATGATAATTTGGAATAATTGAAGAATCTAAAGATGAAATATATCTTGTATTATAATAATTTTGATTATATTTAGTCAAAATTGATATAAATGAATTTCTTTTACAATAATATTTAATTGTATTTGATGAATCATCATTTTCAATAGATGAAGATACTTCAATTATTGATTTATTAAAATTTGAATATTCAATTATATCATAATTATATTTTTCTATTTCTAAATCATCAGGTGGAAAAGTATTTTGAAAATATTCATATTTATTAAATTGATAAATCGAAATATTTGAATTTTGATTTATAAATGGGAGAAAATAATTTGAATATGAAGTTTTTTGATTACATACTATAAATCTTTTATAAATTAAAAATGAAGCATCTTTATAATTTATATATATATTTATATTCCAATTTTTATCATTATCTCCTCCATTATTAAAACAAATTAAATTTTTACATATATTATTTTCTCCTGTTGATACTATTCTTATATTTTGAATATCATTTTCAATTACACAAGTATAAAAAATATTTGAATTATTATATTTTTCTGAAAATTCAATATTAAAATATTCTTCACTATTTATATTATTTAAATCTGTCAAAATTTCAATTTTTGAATCAATTGTAAAGAATTTTATATTATATATTATTAAAGGATGTTCATACAAATATTTTGTTTTTATAATTATATTATTATCAGTTGTTGTATAGGTTAAATATGTTTCTTTATAATTTGTCAATAATTTAAACATATTATCCAATGAATTAATTTCACAAATATTTTCATTAATTTTATGGTAAATTGATTCATCAAAAAAAGTGGAATTCCATTTTATATTAATTGAAGAAAATACAAAAATTATAAATGATAAAAGTAATATTAAAAACATATATAATTTGAACAATATTTTTTATAAAAAAAATTTAAAAAAAAATTAATGAAAGGAATACCAAAAAAATTTGAAACATCATATGTATTTAATGATAGTGTATCTAGAATATCATTATTATTAACTCAAAATGAAAATATTGAAAAAATAAATAAAAAAACCCAATTACCTTATTTATTCACAGATAAACCAACACCAATACAATTTAATTATATTTTAAGTGAAAATTCAAGTTCTGATGTTTCATCTTTAATTTCTTGGAATATAAATTCAAAAGAAATTCCAACTCCTATTTTATATAATTTTAATTTATCTTCAAATACTATTGATAATTCCACTTTATTGATTTTTCAACTTATAATAGTTTATCCAAATAAAATTGAAGATAATTTAAAGAATAAAGTTATTAATTCTTGTAATAAAATTTGTATTGAAATGATAAATAATATTGATATTTTATTACAAGAAAATAATTCTATTATTTTTCAATTTGAATCTGATATAATTAATTCATCTAAAGAAACAATTTGGAATGAATTAAAAAATATTCATGAATATTTAAAACAAAATAATAAAATAAAAGACTTTAAAATTGTTGGTAATTTTGATATAGGAACAAAAATAACAATTTCATTTAATGAAAAAGAAACTTTTAATTTTATAATATCATATATTTCAAATGATAAAGATAAAAAAAAATGGGAGTTAGAATTTACTCCTATTGAAACTGTATTAGAAAAGATATTTATTAGATGGTGTATTATTGAAATTTCAAATGACAAAAGTTTTGTTTATGTCTATCACATATTTAAAGAAAAACCATCTATAGAAATTTTAAATGAAATAAAATTTAAAAAATCAAAAATTATTTCAATAATTAAAAATTTTGTAGAAAATAAAGTAATTAATTAATAAATATATTATTTTATTATTAAAAAAACATTTTTATAAACCCAAAAAGTAAAAAAAAAATAATAAAATAATTTAAACAAAGTAAATATGAAAATTTTTAATTAAAAATAAATATATATTAATGAATTACAAGTAAGAATTAAAATAAAAATTTAGTTTGAAAATAACCTGTAAAATATGGCAGAATACACCTAATTCATTAATTGATTTTGAAAGTGATGAAAATACATCATTTACAACTACAATAGATAAAAAAGGAATATTATATAGAAAAGGAAATAATTTAGAATTAGACCAAAATAATCATATAAATAAATCATTAACAAAAGCAAATATAAATAATAATGAACAAGATGTAAATACAAATAAAGGAACATTTTTATGTAAAATTTATCCAGAAAAAGAATATTATGAAATTAAAATGAATGAAAAAGATGAAGGCTATAACGTTTTTTATGATATTGATAGTATTCCTTGGATTGTTTCAAGATATGTATTTGATAATCAAGTAGAACATGGTTATAAAATGCATGAAGGTGATTTATTTAAACTTGGAAAATATATTTTAAGAGTTAGAGAAATAAGATTAAAAAAAGATAATTTAGGAAAAACTATGACAATGGTTGAAAGTAATAAAATTTATAAAGAAGAAGATATATCAAGAAATATTATTAATCCTTCTATTTCACAATCACTTTTTCAATCTAATAATAATCTCATTTATAGTAAAGAACAAAAGGATCTTTTATTATTATTAAATAAAAATAAAAATGATAAAAAAGAAAAAGAAAAGGAAAAAGAAAAAGAAAAATCTAATATTTCTGAATTTAAAAATTCAGATGTAATGAATAATAAACCAACTTGTAGAATTTGTTTATGTGAAGATTATGATGATGATAATCCATTAATTAATCCTTGTAAATGTAATGGAACAATGAAATATTTACATTTAGAATGTTTACGTAAATTAATAGAATCAAAAGTAACAAAATCATCAAATGAAATAACAACAATATTTACTTTTAAAACATTATCATGTGATATATGTAAATCATTATTTCCAGAAAATATAAAAATAAAAAAAAAAACATTTAATATAATAAATTTAGAAAGACCAGAAAGTAATTATTTAATATTAGAAGGAATAATAAAAGAATCAACAGAACAAAAATCAATTTTTTTAGTGAATATAAAAGATAAGAATATTAAAATAGGAAGAGCATCAGATGCAGATATAAGATTAAGTGATATAAGTGTATCAAGAGCACATGCAAATATTAGTTTATTTAATGGTTGTTTAATATTAAATGATACTAAATCTAAATTTGGAACTTTAATTAATGCCGGAAATCATTTTGTTGTATTATATAATAAACCAATATCAATTCAAAAAGGAAATATTTTCTTAAGATTTTTAATGAAAAAAAAATTATGTTCTATTTTAACTTGTTATAGACCAAGTAAAGTTCCTTTTCAAAATTATAATAGTTTTTTTGATACTATTGAAGGAAAAAAATGCCAAATTAAAGATATTGATAATTTTCTTAGAACTGAAACTCAAGAAGTTAGTGAATATGAAGAAAATAATATTATGGAAAAAGAAGATATTAAAAAAAAAGAAAGAAATAGTTCTGGTTTGTCTCATTTTAATAGAGATTATACTAATGAAAATTTAAATAATGTCACTGCAGATGAAAATTAAGTTATTTTAATAAGGGAATGTAATTTGAATTTCTTTTTTTTTATTTTATATATATAATTAAAATAAGACATTGGTTTTTAAAATTTATATATTATTGAAATTAGTTTTGTTTAATATATAGGCCATGAAAATTATGAAATGAATTATTCAAGGCTCATTTAATAATTGTAATAATAAAAATACTAATCTTTATTTTATAATATTTTTTATATATTTTTAAAAAAGATAAAAATATTTATAAATCAAAGTTTTAATATTACAAAAAAATAATTATAATTTTATCCAATTTAATAATCAATAATAAATCATCAAAAATTTCATTAAATAATTTTTTTAAAAAATAATAATTTAATATTTAATTTATTAAATGATGTTTATGTAATAATTTAAACAACAAAAAAAATAATATATTAATAAATTCTAATCATATATAATTTTTAAATTTTGATAATAAAATATTTCATATTTTTGATTTATTAATAGAGATTAATTAAAAAATATGAATTTAATTTTTATATTGCAATTTAATTAAAGGTTCAATATTATCTTTGAAATTTATTCTTTTAATTAAAGGAAGATTTTTAAAGCTTCCTTCTCTTTCACTTCTATTAGATATATTTATATTAATTATTTCATTACTTTTTATTGGTTTTATTTTTGTGATAATATTTTTATTAATATTTTTATATTTATAATTTTCAAAAATATTTGGATTTAAATTATATATATCATCATTTGAGTTATTTTTTTTATTTCCAAAAGCATAATTTTTATTATAATTTAAATAATACTTTTTTTTATTATCAATAAAATTTTTAAATTCAAAAGAATTTTCTGGAGTTTCTCCAACTAAAACACCCTTTGAATTAAGATCATGTTGGAAATATTGTTGTCCATTAATATCAGTATGTCTTGATTTAATAAACTTTGGAATAAATTCTCCCATTTTATTATAATTACTATTATTATTCTTTTTATTTTCAAGCATACAACTTTTAAAAGGAAATTTATCTTTATTTCTATTAAATAATTTACTTAAATATAATAAATGATTTTTTGAGTTATTTTCAACTATTTTTTTCTTATTTTCAATATATTTATTATATGCTTTTATTGTATTATCATTATCTATTTGAAAAGGTAATAATTCATTGTCTGAAAAACTTAAATTATCATTTAAAGGTGAATTATAATATAAATCATATTCAATATTTCTTTTATTATATCTACTTGTATATATATTGTTTAAGGAAGAAGATTTGTGAAATCTAAATGATTTTATATTAGGTAAATTCTCATATCCATTATTTTTTTGAACATATAGATTCATCTAAATCACTTATTTTATAAAATAATTTTACATTGAATTAATTTAAAACAAAATTAATTAATTATATTTAAACAAAATATCAGAAATTAAAAAAATTATTATTTATAAAAACATAATAAATAGATAATATAATAAATATAAATTATCTGTTTTATTTTTTATTATTACTGCTGGTATCTTCATAAGCAAAAAATTTTTCAATAACTTTATAATCATTAAGTGAAGAACTCATTTTTCCTAATACAAAAATATTACTTGAAATATAATAAACAATTTCAGTGATAACAATAATAACAAACATAACAACAAGAAAAATCATTAAAGTATTAATATTATTTTGTAAATTAGGTAAAGTATATTCATATTCTAAATCATATAAATAATTCATAAAAAAAATAATAACTTCTAAATTATTAAATTGAAAAGTTCTACTATGAAACATTTGAATAATATCTTGACTTGATTTAGAACTTTGATTAAAATTTAAAAATTCAGTTCTTAATTGATTAACAAATCCACTAATCATAGTTTCAACTTTAGTTTGTAATAAAGGTTCATTTGCACAAATTAATAATAAAGAATATTTAAATTCATCATTTTCTAAAAGATAATTACAACTATCAATTTCATCATTAATTTTATTTAAATAATCATTCATTTCTTTATTATCATCATTCATCATTAATTTTTTTGATTCAGTATGATTAGAAAATAAATCATTAGTCATATCACCAAATAAATCTAATTTATTATGAACAGTAGTTGAATTTAAACCAATTGATAATCTACAACCAAAATAATAACATAGAATAATTTCTTGTAAATCTTGTATTGCTTGAGTTTCTTTTCTTTTCATATCTAATTTACTAAATAATGTTGTCATTATTGGAAATGTTATTATTATAAAAATTATGTAAATTGAACCAAGTAAAAATAATGTTTTTAATGCTTCACAATATGAATTGAAATGATAAACTTTTCTTTTTTTATTTTGTTTAAATGGTATTAAATACATATCTTCTTGATCATCTTCTTGTTCATTTATTGACATTTGTGGTTGATTTATTCCTTGATTGTTTGTTAATGTTGTTTTTATTTTGTTTAGAGGATTTATTTCTTTTAATTTTTCTATTGCTATTGTTGGTTTTAATTCATTTTTTATTATTTGTTTGGTAAATTTTAATTTTTTTGTTAAAAAATTTTTACCCTTTTGAGTTAATTTCATTATTTTTTCTATTATAGTATACATTTTATTATTTGTCATTTCAATTGAAAGATAAAGTAAAATTATTGAACATATATTTAAACATAAAAATATAATAAAAACACAATACATTAATACTCTATAAAATTTTAAAGCATTTTTAAAAACTTTTTTCGAAGCAATTAAAACATTTATTAAACAAACATAAAAATTAAAAGAATTATAAAAAATACAAACAATATATTGTTGATTTTCATTTAAATCATTTAAATAATTAGAAATATTATCATAATTTAAAATAGGAAGAGTTATATTAAAATCATCTTGTTGACTTAGAATATAAAAATAATTTTTAGGTAAATCAAACGCATTATAATAAGTAACACTACTCATTTCACCATTTGATCTTAAAACAGGACAAGGATTATTATTAAATTCATAATATAAATCACTATTAGTTTTTAAATTAGAATAATTATTTTTAAAATAATTACTAGTAGCTAATAAAGTTAAAGATTTCTTTTGAAAATTTGAATGATAAAAATCATTAAGTGAAATATTATATCCTATAAGTTTATTTTTATATTCTGTATTTAATGAATCATATTCAGAATTAACTCCTTCAAATTTAACCATATTAATAACATAAAAAACATTTTGAAAATATGCTAAATCCATTTCTCTAAGAACAACCATTTTAATATATTCATTAAAAAATTGATTAGAAAAATATTTTATAAGAACACAAATTGCAATTGCTAAAACAACTAAAAATAAATTATAAATAAAAGAAATTCTATCAATTGTATTTTTTGATAAACCAATTAATTCTCTATTTTTACTTGTTATATTCCAAGCACTTTCTTTTATCATTTTATATGATAAAACAGAAGCTCCTGAATGAGAACCTGCCATTGAACCATTATTTGGAGTTAAAATTATTCCTGTATCTTCTTTTTCATTATTTTTATTTACTGCTATATTTTTTATTACAATATCTTCAAATATTACTTGAATTAAATATATTTCATCTCCTTTAATTAAAAATTTTTTTTTAAAATTAAATATTACTCTTAATTTTTTTAAATTTTTAAAATTTTCTTTTATTTTCTTTATATTTTGTAATATTTCTGCATTTGTCCAAACACTATCACGAACAAAAAATAATTTTATATTTGATACAAAATCATGTAATGTTATTGAAAATGTTTGTGATTGTCCATTATCAGGATTATATTCTCTAATTCCTAAAACACTTAAAATATTTAATCTTTTCATTTGATTATTAAATGAAAAATATGTTTTAAAAAAATAACCAAATTCAATACATATTCCATTTGATTGCATTAAAATATGATTACTATCATTTGGAAAATTAATTGGTTCTAAATTACATATTAAATATAATTGACCTTGAAATGATGGAAGAAAACTATATGAAAATTTAGTATTTATTATATAATTATCATATGTTTCTAATACACTTTCTTCTTTTAATACTTTTTTATTTAATAAAGATGTTCTTATTATTTTTTCTTGTGATTTTCTCATTATATAAGGATAAATATTTATTGAAGGTAAATTTATCATTTTTGAAGATTTAATTCCTGTTAATTCAAAATAAGTTAATGGAGCTTTTTTAATTGCAAATTTTCCTTTTTCAAACATAATTAAAAAATAATTATTTTTTTCTACTACAGTATCAAGTGAATTTAAATCAAAAAATTCAATACTTTTCTCAAAATTTGCATTAAATAATATATCTTCAACAAGTTTAAATTTTTCATTTTCAGGTTGTTCTTTTATTTTTAAAGAATCTCTTGAAGTATAAATCATATCTATTATTTTATCTAAAGCTTTTCCAATTGTAATACTAGTTTTATCAATTATATTTAATAACTGTTTTTGAGAATTATTAAATCCCTTTAATATTAATTTAAAAGCATCTACAATTTTTATATATTCCATATTTAAATTATGAAAATAAATAATATATTCCATTGATGTTTCATCGTTCTTTTTTTCAAGATTTGTAAAAGAAGAATTTAAATAATAAAAAATACAATTTATTATAATATTTGAATTTTTAAATTTTTGAGAATAGAAAAATTTTTTAAGATAATATTGTGCTCTAAATATTTTTTCATCCATTAATGAATAAAGAATAACTTTATTATAGATTAAAGTTTCCATAACTAATTGACTAAAATTATCATTTTTTTCTTTTGAAATTTTATAAAATTGATTTACTAATTCCAATAAAGCAACCAAAATTACATTATTATCAGGCATCATTACATTCAAATTTGTATTTTCTTTTTTTGCATTTCTATTTGAATTAAAAAATACTTCTATTAATTTGTCATTATTATTACATAATACCATATAATCTTCTTTACTTAAACAAAAAAATGTTTTAATATCTTCTCTATATTTAATTAAAAAATTTTCTTTATATTTGGGTTTATTTGAATTTTTACCAGAAGCAAAAAACTTTAATAAAGGATTTAATAATTGATATATTCCTCTATAAAAATCCCTATTTTCTTTAATTAATAATTCCTTTAATTTAGTTAATCTAATACATTTCCCAGTAGTATTAAAATTTAAATATATTGAACTTAAAACTAATATTATTAATATACCTTCTAGTATTTTAAATATTTTTTCATGATATAAATATCTTATTAAAAAAAGAGTAATAAATCTAACTACAAATATAGAAAATACAAGAGATTGAAGGAAAATATCTAATTTTTGAAAAGAAGTTTGATGTAATGAATTTCTAAAAGCTTGAATTCTTAATAAATAATCATATATATATATTAATGACCAAATTAATTGAAATAAAATTGAATATTTAATATTTAACCTAAGAATAATTAAAAAACATCCTAATTCATTTAAAGCAAAATTTGATAAAAATAATTTTGAAGCAAGAAAATAATAATTTTCATTCTGACCATAAGAATAAATAAATAAATTATAAAAAAAATAATTTAATAAATTAAATCCAAAAAACAATAAAATATCAATTACATAGTTAAATTTTATTTTATCATAACTATCAGAAAATTGAACAAATACACCTCTATTATAAATTAATAAAAATATATGAGAAAAAGTATTAAAAGTAAAATAAATAACATATTTACTAATTTTTTTCATTAATTTAATAAAACAATTTTTAGTTTTTATAATATGAAAGAAAATCATAAATAATAAAACAACGAGATAAATAGCAGAAAATTTTTTATAATCAATAAAATCTTTTTGATCATGTAATTCTAATTTAAAAAATTCACTAATAATTAAACTAATTTGGTCTTTTTTATATTTTTCTTTACTTATTGTGGCAGGATTATTTTCTAAAAAAAATTTAACATTATTTAATGCTTCAAAATAAAATGTTGGTGAAATAAAATATATGAAAAAATATAAATTTTTAAAAGTTCTTCTGTAATTAAAAATTATATCTATTATTATTATTTTATTTGTCAATTCTAAAATATTTGAAAAGGAGAATAATCTATCTGCATTCAAAGCATTTTCTTGAATACTTCCATAAATGTTTATAATTATTTTTGAAAAAAAATTTTTTTTTGGTTCAGATGTTTTATCCATTTATTTAAATTGAAATGAAAAATTTGAAATTTAAGAGTGAATAAAATTTTTATATTATAATGATTATATAATAAAAATGTTATAAAAAATTTAAATGGAAAAAATTTCAAAATCAACTTCAACAATGATCAATAATTCTTATTCACCTGAAAATATAACAAAAAATGATAAATTATCAAGATTTTTTATAAATAATGTCAATAAAAAGGAATTAAAAAAAATATATAAAAGGCCAATGAGTAAGGAATTATTATATAATAAACAAAAAAATGAATTATATATAAGAAATAATAAATTATTTTCAAAAAAAAGAAATAGAAATGATATTTTACCTTCAAATTTATCAATTTTTAGAGTAAAAAATATAATACCTCCTCCTATTAAAATTTCTGATATATCTCAAAAATATGAAAACTTTAATAATAATATAAATCAATTAAAAAAAAATGATTCTATTTTACATTATACACAAATAAAACCAATTAAATTAACAAAAACTAAATTAGATCAATATCAAAAAGCTTCAAAGTTTATAAGGAAAGTAGATGTAAATAGAAATAATATTCATTTATTTTCAAGGAAAAATAATAGAAAAGATATAGAAATGGAAATTTATAAAAATTACACTTTTAATAAAAATTCATCTTTTAATGAAAAAAATAATTCTTTTGATAAAGAAAAAAAATCTTTTTCTTATGAGAAAAATTCCTTATCTTATAAAGATAAAACTACTTTTTCTTATAAAGATAAAAATTCTAATATATTACTAGATGAAAAAAATAAATTTAAAACTTTTGAATTAAATCTATCTACCAAATTACCTTTATCTAAAATTTCCCTTCAAAATAAAAAAGATTCTAATAAACCATTTTTTATAATTAAAGACTTATCAAAAGTTTTCCATAATAAAACTTTAAGACTTGCAATGAAAAAACCAATTTTAAAAATCAAATTAAAAGAATAAAAAAAATATATTTTTTATATAATGAAATGTATAATAAAATTTTTTTTATATATAACAAAAAAAATAAAATTGATAAAAATAAAAAAAAAACAATATTTAAAACATTTTATTAATTATTAAATAATTTATTGAATCATAACATTTTTACTCCAAAATTCAACACCTTCCATATATTTTTTCTTATCAATTTCAATACCACTTCCACCTTCAGAAACTCCTAAAGCATTTCTCATCATAGTAATAGGAGTAAATGGTAATTCTTTATCAATATTAATAGGTTTGATTGATATTATTCCATAATCAAAATCAGTTCTTTTTAAATTATCAATATGAGATTGTTCCATTTTCATTGCTATACTTTCAGTTACTATTTGTTCTTTACTATATAAAATTAAATCTAAAAATTTTGCATCTGGAATTTTATTTTTATCTAATAATTCCATTGGAATATATCTTATTAAAACTGGTAATTCATTATTTTGTCTTGCATTATATTTACTTTTTATTAATTTTTCTGTTTCTTCATTTATTTCAATATATTCTGATTTTAAATCTTTTACAAAGTTTTTTATGAATATATGTTTGCAAAATGGTGCATATCCGTCTACTAATTGAGTAACTGATTTATATTCTTCGTTAACTTTGTTTAAAAATTCTGTTTTGTCCATTTTTATATAATTTTTTGTTTTTGTACTATCAAATGCTCTATAACTAAATTGATCTAATATTAATTTTTTTGGAGGATTATTTGAATCCATTTTATAAATAAAATTAAATATAAAAATAAAATAAATAAAATTTATTTCTCATTATTTTGATTAAATTGTTAGTTTAAATTAATAATAATATCTAAAAATAAAATAAATTTATATATTTAAATGTTTGATGACGAAAAAGAATCCTTAAAAAAAAAGGAAAAAAAATCTAAACCAATTATATTAGTATCTTATAATGAAGCACCAAAACATCTACAAGATAATGAATATATAAGAAAAGGATATTTAGTAAATTGTGATTCAATGAAAAAAGTAACAAAAAGTTTATTTATGATACATAATGAAACAGTAAATGTATGGAGTCATTTATTAGGAGCAATTTTAATTATTGTTTTAGTTGTTTATACTGCAATATTTATAACAAATTATAAAACTCATTTATCAAATATAAAATTAGATTTTGAAAAATTAAAATCATATACAAAACCATTATTAGATATTGATAATATTCAAATAAGAAAATATACATCAATGATATTAGAATACACCTCAGATATAAAAAATGAATTAAAAAAGAAAATAAACATTCCAAAATTATATTATATTTATTTAGAAAAAATAAACCAAACATTTCTTTTAATAAAAAATTCAAAAAACTCAAATTTAAACAATTTTACAATTTCAATATCAGATTACTTAGATTTAATAACTGAAAAAATATCAAGAATGAAAAATGAAATAATTCAATTAATGGAAATAGAAAATTTATCATTTATTCAAAAATCAAAATCTCCTTTAAAAAGATGGCCATTATTTATAATGTTATCATCAGCAATATTATGTTTATTATTTAGTGCATTATTTCATTTATTTGGAACAATGAATAAAACAACAAATAAAATTTTAAGTAGATTTGATTATGGTGGAATATCTTTATTAATAGCAGGTTCATGTTATCCTCCTTATTATTATTTTTTTAATTGTGATATTTTCTTAAGAAATATTTATTTAATTTTTATATCAACTTTTGCTTTAATTGTTTTTTTCTTTAGTTTAACTTCTTCTTTTCATTTACCAGAAAAAAGAACTTTAAGAGGAATTTTATTTCTTTCTTTAGGATTAAGTGCTGGTTTTCCTATTGTTCATTTAGCTTTGATGGGAAATTCTGTTAAAGGTTTTTATGGAAATCCTAGATTGTTATTTTGGTATTTTGGAGGAATTTCTTATGTTATTGGAGCTTTAATGTATATTAATAGAATACCTGAAAAATTTAAACCTGGAAAATTTGATTTTTTTGGAAGTTCTCATCAAATTTTTCATGTTTTTGTTGTTTTTGGGGTTGTTTTTCATTATATTGGTTGTCTTGATGCTTATTATTATAGATTGGAAAATGAATGTAAAATGTAATGTGATGGTAATTTTTAGTTTTTTTAATATTAATTAATGATGTTATTATTTTTGATAATTTTTGATTTATAAATTCATTTTATTTGATTTTGAATTTATTATCGTATTTTTGATTAAATTATAGTTTTATGGGTTTTATTTAAATTTATTTTTATTTTTTAAATGGAAATTATATATATCAAAATTATATAATTTATTTGATATTATTAAAGAATTAGTAGATATATTATTTTATATAAAACAAAAATGTAAAAATAAATATTTTTTCTTTTAACTTATAGATATAAAGTTTGTAAAATGAAAATGAATAAGTGATATTTTATCATTATTTATTTTTTAATAATTTAAAAATATAATTTAACAATGATTTAGAATTATTGAATCAAAAAGATAAAATACATATAATATTTTTTGATTTTTATTTAGAAAACAATGAAATTTTAAAATAAGCTAATTTTAAAATATGGTTAAAATATTGGTAAAAATATTAGTTTTTTAAAATAAAAAAAATAATAATTAAATAAATTATTGAGGGAAAAAATAAATAAAAAATATGAAAAAATTATAATAATTGGAAAATATGATTTTTTATAAAAAAAATATGTATTATTTTATTTTATTTAATTAAAATTAAAAAATTGTTTAAATGGAAAAAAGTCCATCAAATAATCAAAATAAAGAATATATAAAAGATACAATTCTATATATGAACTTTAATCAAGATAGTTCATGTATATGTATAGGAACAGAAAATGGTTTTCATATATATAATGCAGAACCTTTTAAAAATATATATTCAAGAAGTACATAAAAGAAAAAATTATTAAATTATATAGATCTTGATGGAGGAATTGGAATAATAGAAATGTTTTATAAATCAAATATACTTGCCTTAGTGGGAGGTGGATCAAATCCAAAATTTTCTTTAAATAAAGTAATTTTATGGGATGATCATCAAGGAAAAGTAATATCAGAAATAAGAGTAAATACAAATATAAAAAATGTTAAATTTAAAATGGATAAAATATTCATTGTATGTCAAAAAAAAATATATGTTTACAATACAAAAAATTTAGATATGATAGAAGAACCAATAGAAACATATAATAATCCAAATGGAATAATTGCATTATCATATAATAAAAATATAACAATTATGTCATATCCATATAAACAAAAAGGACATGTTCATATAAAATCATATGAAAAAGATATAAAAAATCAAATAATAAATTGTCACAATTCAGAAATAAATTGTATTTCAATAAATAATGATGGAACTCTTATTGCAACAGCATCACAAATTGGAACATTATTAAGAATTTTTAATATAAAAGATGGAAATTTTCTTTTAGAATTAAGAAGAGGAGCTGATAAAGCAATTATATTTTCTATATCTTTTGAAATAAATAATAAATTCTTTGCTTGTACAAGTGATAAAGGAACTATTCATATTTATTCTTTATATACTGCAAATCAAACTCTTGTTGGAAGAAATACTGATATTTATATTAGAAATCCTCAAAATAAAAAAAGATTATTTGATACTATTTCTAATATATTATTTAATAAAAATACTGAATATTCTTTTGCTAAGTTTAAAATTAATGAAAATAAAAGTATTTGTCAATTTGGTTTAAATAATAAAATTTTGGTTTTGACTAGTTCTGGTCAATATTATCAAGTACCTTTTGATCCTTATGAAGGTGGACAATGTACAGAGGGTACTGTTTATAATTTGAAAAGGAATAAGAAAAAATAAAATTTTTGTTTTTATTAAATTAGAATTTGAAGGATATTATATATTTTTTTCATTTTATTTAATAATTTATAATATGAATTTTATAGTTTGATTATTTAGAATATTAATAAAATATTTAAATCAATAAATCTAATTAATAAAAATATTTTTTTTCAGATATTCTTTATTTATATAAATATTAATTAATAGTACAATTTCTTCATACAAAAAAAAATATTTTTATTTATTAATAAAAAATAACTCAATCCATATATAATTCATCCATTTATATGATATTTCTTTTCAAATTCTCCAACAGTTAAACCATTCGTAAACATTAATTTTCCTCTTCCTGTTTTAGAATAATCAGAGTCAGAACTTCTATATTTTTTTCTAGTAAATTTACATTTATTCATAATTGCTTTACTTAAATTTTCTAAATCATTTTTACTATATTCAACACCATCAACTTTAATTTTTTCTTCATTTTTTTTCATACTAAAATCTTCCATATTATCATTATCTTCATCATCAATCATAAAATCATTAAAATTACTAACTTTAGGTACTTCAGTTTTACTTTCTAATTGAACAGGAATATAATTTCTTTTTTTCTTTTTTTCAAAAGCCATTGATTTAATAATATCAAAATTAATTTTTTCTTTTTTTGTTAATTTATGTTTATTTTCTCTTAAACCTTGAGTAAATAAATCAATATTATCTAAAGATTTCATTAAATTTTCTTCTTTTAAAGATGGATTTCTACAATTATTTAAAAAATTAACTAAATCACCTGCTGATGATGTATTTATTCCATTTTTATTATTATTTAAAGAATAAATATTATTATCATCTAAAAAAATATCATTATCTGTATTTTTTCTTTTATGTTCAATAATCTTAATTTTTTTAATTTTCTTATCTTCATTTTGAATTGTTTTATTAAAAACTTTAAAATTACTATTTGAATTATTTTTACCAAAATTAAATTTATTAGGTAAAAAACAAGAATTTTTAAAAAGAGAATAATTTTCAACAGCATTAAAATAAGTTTTATTATATAAATCTGGATATAATGCTTTTGCTTTTGAATTATCAACTTTTTTATTTTTAACTTTACTTATAAGATCAAATTTTTTTTTTTCTTTATTATTATCTTTATTAAGATCTTTCCTATTTTCATTAATTAATTCTTCAATAGATTTAAATCTATTTTCTTCAATAAGTTCTTCTGGTGATTTTCCTTTTTCTTCAATTTTTGCTTTAAAACCCATTTTATGTAAATGTTTCTCAACAACTTTTTTACTTCTATTACCTAAAGTTTTTAAATTATTAGGTTGATTTTCTTGTAAAACATTATATATTCTTTCTAAATCACTTCTTGGTTTAAATCTCATTTGTGGTTGAGTAATTTTTAAATAAAGTGGTTCATTTATATTATTACTATTATTATTATTATTATTATTATTATTATTATTATTTATATTTTTATTATATATTTTATCTTGAGAAAATGATTGGGTATAATCAATGTGATTTAAATTTGAATTTTCTTTTATTAAATGTTTTTTATATGGATGAGTTATTAATGAATTCATATATTCTTCATATTTTTCTCTTTCATTTTGATATGCGTTTACTCTATCTTTATCTGTTTGATATAAATTAAATATAAATCCTTTGTGAAATAATATTTTATCACTTTCTTCTGTTAAAAATTCTTCTCGAGTTGTTGAAAATGGTTTTGGATTTTCACGAATATGAATTGGTTTTTCTGCCATATTATATATAAAGTTTTTTATTCTATTTTCATAATTTTTTGTGTATTCTATCATTTTTTTATCTCTTATTTTTTTCCTTCTTTTTTTTCTTTCAGCTTCTTTTTTTTCTTCTTCTAATTTTTGCTTTATTTTTAAATCAATATAGTAGTTATACATTTTTACTTTATTATTTTTTTTAATTTTTATATGAATATGATGATATTAATAATATTTTAATTAATATATTTTCAATTTTTCAAATATTTAAAAATAAAAGAAAATTAAAATTCAAAATATAATTTCAAATAAAATAAATTTAGTAATAATAAAAAATAATAAAGAATTAACTCTTTAAAAATTTAAATTATTTAAAAGATTATCAAATTTACTTAAAAAGAACATTTTTCTTTTAAATATTATATTATCAATGTTCAAATATTTTAATTACAAAATATTTAAATTTCCCCAATTAAATTTTTCAAACTATGTTTAGGTCTTTTAAATTTTTTATCATCTTTATTGATACTATTATTATTAATATCTTGAGTAACTTTTTCTTTTTTTTCATCTTCATTTAATTTAATTTCTTTAATATCTTCTTTTTTATCACCAAACATACCAAAAAAATTATTTTTTTTTCCTTCCATTTTAGAAGAAATTTCAGCTAATTTTTTTAATTCATTCTCATCTTCTTTTTTAATACCACTTAACATATTTAATTTTTGCATTCCAGATAATTGATTATCATTTAATCCTAATCTTAATTTTCTACCAACAACTCTATTTGTTGCATCACCAGAAATTTTTGAAAAATCTTTTTCTTTATTATTTGATTCTTTCATTCTTTCAAATATATCAATTGGTTTTTTTTTCTTATCATTACTACTTAATAAACTTTTTTTAAAATCTGCTAATTTTGAATCTAAATTAACTAAATCTTTCCATGCTTCAAATAAATTATTTTTAATTTGATTTTCATTTACTGTAATTCCTTTATTTTCTTTTTTATTATCCTTATCAAAAATTAAAGATATACTTTTAATCATATTTGAATCAGAAATATGACTTTTAATATAATCAATTTTCATTTCATGTGAAATTTGTTGAAGTGAATCAATTGCACTTAAATTTTTTGGGATAATTCCACTTCTTCCACCAAAATAAAATAATAAATGACTTTTTGATATTTTATATAATTCAACATCACTTAAACAAATTGCAGTATAATTACATTTATTATCTTTTAATGCTGAATATATACCAAATAAATCACCTCTTTTAAATTTTTCTAATATTAAATATTGAACATTGTTTTCTATATTTTCTGTTATGTTTAATGTTTTTGGTCTTTTTACTACTCCAATTTCACCTGATATTATCAAATATACATATTCATTATATTGAGAAAATGTAAAAACTTTTGAATATTTTGAATATTTTTCTCTTATAAAAAATTGAAGTATATTTTCTATTATATCATCTGTGAATAATCGCATTTTAGGAAAAAATTTTTTTATATAATTTAATTTAAATGAACTTTTCCTTTTGTTTATATCTTTTATTAAATTATCAAATTTATCTTTTTCTATTGATATTATTGTTGTTTTTATTCTACTTCTTCCATAAAATCGATATTTTTCTTTTATTTTATGACCATAAATTGTTCCTGCTGATATTGTCTTTATTAATGGATTATTATTATTTAATTCTTCATTATCATAAAAATTTATATCTCCATATATTATAAAAATATAATTTATACATGGTTCATCTTTTTTAAATATTATTTCATTATCTATATATGATGTTATTTTTGATAATTTTATAAATAAAATAGAATCTTTTTCATCAAATTTATTAAACATTTCAGAAGATTCATTGAATTTATTTATTATAAAATCTAAAAATATATGATGGTCATTTATTGTATAATTATTTTCATTTTGATTGACTTTATCATATATTTCATTTATTTGAGAATGAGACATTTTTTTATTTTGAAGTAAAAATTCAAAAATTAATATTAATGTATATGAAATATATTAATTCATTATTTTTTTATTCATTTAAATTAAAAGAAATAATTTTAATAATAATTTACTTATCAATTTTTAAATGCATAAATTTTTAGTCTATATTATATCTTTTTTCCCATGTATATGTAAGATAATATTACCATTTTATACAGAAAATAATCAAAATGATTCATTATCATTTTATGAAAAATTTATAAAAAACAATAAATTAATAGATTTTTATATTGGGACACCTTCAAAAAAAGTTCCTGTATATATTAAGTCTGAATATTTTCCTTTTTATATAAGTATTTTTTCAGATATTTACAATCCTAATAATTCAAAAACTTATAAACAAATAAGACAAAGGATATCTTTCTTATTATTAAATAGATTAGTAACTCAAGGTTATCAATCAAAAGAAACATTTATATTTAATAATAATCAAATTAATGATTTCTCATTTTTTTTAGAAATTATTCCATTATTTAATATTACAGGAATATTAGGTTTGAATTTAAAGGCTCAATTAGATGTAGAATCTAATAATCTTTTATATAATTTAAAAAATGAAAAATTAATTTCAAATATTATTTGGACTTATGAATTTATTGATGATAAAAAAGAAAAAGGAAATTTGATAATTGGTGAACTTCCTCATAAATATAATCCATCAAAATATAAAGAACAATTATTCAAAAATACAAATGCTGATATTGTTGGAAGTTATATTGATTGGTATATTCTTTTTAATAATATAAAAATTGGAAATTATTCAATTAATATTAGGAAAGTTTTATTAAGATTAGAATTTGGATTAATTAAAGGAACAAAACAATTAGAAGAAATAATAATAAATAATTATTTAAAAGGGAAAAAATATGAAAAAATGAAGGAGAATATTTATACTCATTATTGTTTTAGTGATAAATCAATTATTGATAATTTTCCATCTATTTATTTTTATATTAAAGAATTAAATGAAACTTTTATATTATCAAAAGAAGATTTATTTACTGAATATCAGAAAAGATATTATTTAAATATTTTTTTCCCTGATTATGATGAAATTGTTCCATTTTGGATTTTGGGAAATATTTTTTTAAAAAAATATCAATTTATTTTTAACATTGATCAAAAGACTATTGGTTATTATTCAGGATATACTAATAATTCCAAAAATTTTGTAAGAATAATATTCATTTTTATATTAATTATAATTTTGATATTTTTAATTTATTTTTATATTAAATCATCAAAAAAAAGAAAGAAAAGGCAAAATGAAATAAATGATATATATGAATATATTTCTAAAGATTAGAAGGTTTTAAAATTTAATTTATTTTAATTTACAAAATTTATTTATTTTTATAAATAAACAAATTAATAAAAAGTTTATAAATTAAAAACTTATTTTTTATAATGTCACGAATAATAGATTTACAATTTGAAAATTTATTAAAAAAACCAGAACAATATCCCTATATTAATATTAATTCAAATGTATTTTTAGAAGAAATAAAAAAGCATAAATTATCTCCAAAAAGTCATGAAAAAAAAATATCAAACCATGATATAAAAGGTCAAATTAATAGAATGTCAAACACAATACAATCATATTCAAAGAAAAATAATTATAATATTGAATTAATTTCAAAATTAAAATCAGAAAATAATATGTTAATAAAACAATTAAATAAAAATATAGTCAATAAAAAAAATACAGAACTAAATCAATCAATTGAAAAAATTTTTAAAGATTTAATTCCAATATACAAAAATAGAGGTTATAAAATTCCAGATTTAACACTTAAACATAATTTATTTAATAGAAATCCTTTAATAATAGAAACAAGAAAAGATGTTAATAGATTTTATGAAAATCATGAAGTCACAAAAGGTGATTTTATTGTTGATGTTGAAAATGTTAATGAAAAAAATTTTAAATATCTTAAAAAAGTAGAAAAAATATTATTTAATGCTAAAAAAAATTCACAACAATTTCAAAATGAAAATGTTAAAAAAAAAGTAAGAGAAGCACAAATTGAGCAATTAGATAAAATAATAAAAATTGGAAAAGAAAAAGAACAAGAAAAAGTTAATTTAGAAGATTGTTCTAAATTAAAAAAAGATATAGAAAAAGTAAAATTATCATTAAATGAATTAGATAAAGAAGAAAAAAGAAGACAAATTAAAATAGAAAAAAATTTTTTTTTTGAAAATTTAGATTTTAAAAAAATGTTAATGAATAGAATAAATAAAATTAAAAATAAAGCAAATTCATCAAAAGTTTTAAATTCATTTTTTGATATTTCAAGAACTAATAAAAGACATAATACAGTTAATTCAACTACAATATCATCTATTGCTAAAAAAAGTCCTAAATTAGTAAAAGGAATAAAACATTTATTATTAACTACAATTAATAAAAAAAATGCATCAAAAAAAAAAAATATTGAAGATTTATATAATCAAACTAAATATATGGATTTGAAAAATTATAGAAAAATTGAATTTGAGATTGAAGATTATTTTAAAACTAAATATAATAGACCTGTTTCAACAATGACACTTGATAATTTTCCTAAAGAAATGGATTATGAAATTAATAGAATAAAACAAAATGTTAATAATTATAATATTGGAGATATTTGGAGTTCTGTTTATAATAGAATAGGAAAATTAGATAGATTAAATTCAGTTTCTGATAATTTAGAAACTGTTGATAAACATTTAACAAAAATTGACTATGATTATGTTAGACAAACTGTAAGAGAACATTTTAATTAAAATAAACAATTTTAAAAATATATAATTGAAAAAGAAAAATTTTTTGAATTCATATTATTTATTATATCAAAAATATTTAATATTTCGTTTTATATTTATAAAAAAAAATTGTATTTTTAACAAATATTTTTAATATAAATAGTAAAAAAATTACAAATAATTAATAAATAAAATAAATATAAAAAAAATGAAAGTTCACTCACCTCAAAAAAAAAATTATCACCTTCCAAAAAATTATTTTGCAACATATCCAAAAATAACATATTCATCAAAAGAATATCAAAACGAATCCTATAACAATTATATGGAAGATATAATATATACAAATCCCGAATTTAATGGAGGTCATCACAAAAGTTTATTTTGTATATTTGATGGTCATGGTGGAGATAAAAGTGCAAAAATATCAAGAGAAAAATTACCAAAGAACTTTTTAAAAAATTTAAAAGAGAAACCATCAAATATTGAACAAAATTTAATAAATTCATTTAAAGTAACAGATAATCAATTAAAAAACGAAAATTGTTTTCAAGAAGGAAACACAGCAACAATAATTTATTTAGAATATAATAATTTATATTGTGCAAATGTTGGTGATTCTTCTTGTTATATTATATCAAAAAATAGAGCAGAAAAACTTTCATATGATGATAAATGCATTGATAAAAATGAAAAAAATAGAATTGAAAAATTAGGTAATCATATTTATTGTGAAAGATTAGAAGGTATTTTATCTATTACTAGAGCTTTAGGTGATTTTAATTTAAAAGGAAATGGTTTAATTTGCTTACCTCATATTAAAACATATAATTTATCTCATTTTGATAAATTTTGTGTTATTGCTTCTGATGGTGTATGGGATGTTATTGATGAACATTTACTTTTTGAATTATCTGATGGAATTAATGATTGTCAAGAATTATGTGATATTATTGTTAATGAAGCTATTAATAAAGGTTCTGAAGATAATATAAGTTGTATTGTTATTGGATTCAATTGGAAATATTAAAAATGAACTTATATCAAAGTGTAATTATTTTTATAAATTAGTAACATGGATTATTAATAAGTTTGAGTTTTATAAAATTATAAAAATAATAGAATATATAGATATATATAGCAATTTTATAATTTTAATATCAAGAAATGTGAAGTATAAAGTTAAATAAATATAAATTAATAAAACGTTTTTATGATTCAATTATTAGTTTTAAAAAATTTTGAATCAAACTAAACTTTATTATAAATTATTTATATGAATTTAATTCTTATTTGTAACAATTACAATAATATATATAAAATAAAATAAGAGGAAAAAATATAGATATAAAATTAATGAAATAGAAACACTTTACTTCAATATTATTCCCATATAATCAGAACTTTTTCTTCCTTTATATATACCAATTTCTTTTATTAAAGAAGGGCATTGAGATTTAATTTTTGTACTTTTATTATATGGTCTTTTAAAATTAATACTATTATTAGAAATATTTATATCCAATGAATTATTTAAATCTCTTTTAAAAGTCAAAAGAGAAGATTGGCTTTTAGATAATACAATATTAATTTTACTTTTAGTAATGGGAAAATTTTGAAATGTAGCAGTGTTGTCTATATTAGTATTTTTTAAATTTTCTTTTTTATTTGATACTTTATTATTATAAAAAATATTTTTAATTTGTTTTTCTTCATTAGATTCTTCATTTTCTAATAATCCTTTAAAACTTTCATCATGATTATTATTTATAACTGAATTTCTCTGATTTAAATTTATTTCAAAACTTGAAATTGGGTTTGAATTTCTTTTATATTTATTAATAATAGAAATAAAAGGACTAATTGCTTTGGTGGGAAAAAGAAAAATTTTTAATTTATTTTTTTCACCATTGTCATAATTTTTTGGTTCTAAAATTTCATGACTTATAAGAGATATTATAGATGATAATGCACAAATTCTATTTCCAATTAAATTACTATATATTTCATCTTCACTTTTTAAATTTTGTATATCACATAAATTATATCCAAGTAATTCCATTGAGAAACGATCAATCATTTCACTAAATAAAATTTGAAAATTATCTTTTTTATTATTTTCAAATAAAATAGAACAAAAACTTGCAATTTGAAAAATTACTGAATATTCAAATCCAAAAAAAACTTTTCTTACAAAAGATAAAATATTAATCTTTTGTTGCTCAGTTAAAAAAAAATTATTTTGTTGTAGGAATTTTGCAAATGGTCCAAATTTAATTAAAATATCAATTTTTTCGGGATTGATTATATAAAAAGTTGAATCTTCACAAAAATCAAATAATAACTCAACAAATATATATAAATTTTCATTTATAGTAAAAATACTCCAATCGTTTTTATTAATATTTTGTTTAATTAAATATAACATATTTTCTAATTCATTATTCCAATCATTAATTAATCCCTTTAATAACTTTATTATAACTATATTTTCTAAATTATATTTAATTTTAATTTCCAAAATTTTTTCTAATGATAAAGTAATTATTCTTGGAACATAACCAAATTTTTCACTATCATCCCCATATAAAATATCATCTTGTCTTTTTAAATAAACATCAATTTTTTCTTTTTTTCCATAAATAATTCTAGAAGTTTGAATAAACTCACTAAAAATTTTAATTTGATTTCTTTCATTTTTTCCTTGAATAAAACAATCTCTTTTTTCATTAATAAATTGAATAACATTATCAACATTTTCATTAGTAGTATAAATTAAATAACATGCAACAATAACACCACTTCTTTTACAACCAGAATGACAATGAACATAAACTTTTTGTTTTTTATTATAAACACAAATACTCATTTCTTTTACAATTTTTAAAATATAATTAACAGATAATTGACTCTTTATTTCTTGATAATTAAAAAATTTAACTTGAATATCATTTCCACTAAAAGAACTTGGATTATATGAAAAACCTGTTTTTGAAAGATTATATGCGTTAGGTCCACAATAAGGATGTTCACCTTCTTTTTGTAAATTTATTATTAAACCAATATTATTTTTTTTAAATTGGTCTATTAAATTAAATTGTAAAATTAATATATTACTTGGCCTTTGCCCTACTATTACATTTTCTGTTATAAAATTTGAATTTAAACCTTTTATTGCATTTGGTATATGTTTATTTGTTAAGTAATTTTCATATTTACAATCTTTTCCGCCACAAAAATAACATATTAATTTATCTTTTAAATTTGTAAAAATGTAATTTTTTTTTTTCTTTGAAAAACTTTTTATTAAATATTTTTGAGTTCTTATTGTTCTTATTAATTTACTTCTTGACATTGATGATGAATATTTTAATTTTGGGGTTTGATTACTTATATTTAACATTTTAATACTTTGTTTATTAGTAAAAGGAAAATTAGAAGAATTCATATATTCACTACTTTTATTGATTGATGAATTATTTAAATTTACTAATCCTTGATTGACGTTTCTTTGTTTATTCATTTGAATTAATTCACTTGCTGGGGATACACTTATTTGTAGTTTAAATCTTTTTTTATCATTATTTTCTTTATTTTGATTATTATAATATTTTTTGGGACAAAAAAATTTGTAGCATATTCCCATTTATTTACTATTAACTTGATATTTCATTGAAAAATTATTTTTTAATTTGTATTTTAAAAATAAATTGCTTCAATTTTAATAAAATGATTAATTAAATTTAAAAGTTATTTATTTTTGTTTAAAAAATTTTTATTCTATTTAAAGGAAATAAAAATATTATTTATATCTGTAATAAGGTTTTCATATTGTTTTTAGAATCCAAGTTTATTAATAACTCTTTTTATTTAACAAATATTTTTTAATAAAATATAAAATTATTTTTAATAAATTTTGATATTCAAATTTATTTTTTAATAAATTATTATATTAAAAAACAATTTTATTTATTTTTTCATCATAATATATCAAAAAATATATTAAAAACTAATTATCTAATATTAAAATTTTTAATAAAAAAAATTTATTAAACAATTTATTTATATTATTAAACATTGTTCAAATAAGTTTTAAATTTAAGTTTTAAAAAATATATAAATGACAACATTATATTTATATAATATAATTATAAAAGTCAAAGAAAAGCAATTTTTAGAAAGGAAATCTTTCCTTTATAAATCTATTAATTAAAGAATTTTGAATATTCTCAATTTCATCTTTACAATTCTCTTTTAACACATAAATAAAGGAAAATTTGCTTTTCTTGTTATCATAAATTAAATTTTTAAGATTTAAATTTTGATTTTCCCAATCATCATTTAAATCTTTATAATCAGTTTCAAATAATAAATTAAAACTATTAGTAGAATTTATATTATCTTCATATTTTTTATAACTTGGTTTTATATCATTACTTTTCCCTTTTCGACAGATAAAAAAAAATTGAAGAGGAGTTCATTTATTAATTATAATTATTATTAAAATAATGTAATATACTTGAATTAAATATTATAATTTTATAAATTATTTATTTTATTTTTGATTATTCATTAAATTTCTTCTATTATTATTCCATTTTATAAATGTTAAATAAAGAAAATAAAAAAAATTATCAATTACAAAAATCAAATATTTCGAATAAAACTAAAGGTATTCATAATCAATTAAGAATAAAATCAGTTCCAAATCAATTAAATGAAATTAATTTAAATTCGTCAAGAACAAAAGAAGCAATAAAACTTTTAGGTTATTCTTTTGAAGAATTCACCTTTATTCCATTTAAAGAATATATAAATTTACATCAAGATTTAAAGACTTTACCAAAAGAAATTCAAAGGAAAAGATATAATTTTTCTGAGAAATTAAGAAAAAAAAAAATAAAAGATATAAATAATATTAAAGATAAAATAGATTTAAATTCAATTCCAAAAATTTCTAATATTAATTTGTCAATGGAAAATATTTTATCTAAAGAAAACATTTTTTCTACTAAAATTATTGATAGTATAAACTATTATCATTATTCAAGATTAAAAAATGAAAATAATTTATTTAATTCAATTGAATATAAATTAGAAAAAGAAATTCATAAAAAAGAAAAAGAAGCAAAAATTAGAAGAAAACAATTAAAAGATGAAAAATTTAAAAAGGAAAAAGAATTAAAAGAAGAAATTGAAAAAATGGAATTACAAGAAATAGATTATTTAAAAAGAAAATATGAAGAAAAAGAAGAATTAGAAAGAAAAAAGAAAAATTTAGAATTGTATATGGAAGAACAAGAAAATTTTAAATTAAATATATTATTAGAAAAAGAAAAACAAAGAAAAATAAGAGAAAAAAATAAAGAAATAGAAATAAATAGGGAAAATTATAGAAAAAAAGTAGAAAAAATGAATGAAGGATATCAACAAAAAATTAAAGATAAAGCTTCAAGTTTAGAATACAAACATTCAGCTTTAAGAAAGGAATTTGAAAAAATACAAAAAAATAAAATGAATGAAAATAAATTTAAAATGCATAAAAAGAAAGAATTAATTTTAAAAAATATGAGAAATTTAGATAATATATTAAAAAATATTCAAATAAAATATGAAAAAAAAAGAGAATTAGATGAAGAAAAACAAAAAAAGAAAAAGGAAATCAAATTAGAAAAACAAAAAGAACGAATTGAAGAATCAAAATTAAAAGAAGAAAATATAAAAAATGTTATAGAAAGAAATAAATTAATTAAAGATTTAATAAAAGAGAGAGTTTTAAATAAAATTGAATTAAAACAAAAAAAAACTGAACAAAATCTTAATGTTAAAAATACTGAAATACAAAATAAAATTGAAGAAAATAATGAAATAAATTTAATTATACAAAATAATATTAATAGAATGAAAAATATAAAAGAAAGAGAAAGAGATATTGAATTAATAACAATTATTAATAAAGAAATTAATTTTGAAAAGTTTAAAACACAAAAAAAAAATTTATCTGAACAACATTTTAATTTTAATTCTGGTTTAAGTTTTAGAAAAAAATTATATGATGAAGAGTTAATAAAATTATTTCATATGGAAAAAATAGATGAAAAAACCAAAGAAAGGTTAAATGAAATTTTTCCAAATAATCAAAGAATAGAAAATTTAATCTTAAGATTAATTCAATTAGAAAATGAAGAAGAAAAAGATTTAAAGGAATATAATTATAAAATAAATGAAATTAATTCAATTTTAAATAAGAGAAAAAAATTAATGAAGAAAAATATAAATATTTCAGTTCCGAATTTTAAGGAAATGAATTCAAATGAAATAGGAACAACATTTGAAAGTAATGTTACAGAAGTAGATAACAGTATAATACATAATTCAAATAAAAACCCAAGAAAAAAAAATTCTTCTACTAAAAGTTTACAAACAAATCCAAATAAAAATACTATTTATCATTTAAATACAATTAATAATACTCCACAAAAAATTATTATTAATGATAATAGTAAATATATTCCAAAATGTATTTCTGGAAGAATTTGTAATAAAAATAATTTTTTTGATAAAAAAACTGTAAATGAAGTTAAAAAACCTAAAAAACCTTTATGTTTAGATAAAACTTCAGATAAATTTACAAATCACAATTCTTCAAGCAGTTTCAAAACAACTTCATATATATATTCAAATAGAATTGGGAATAAATAAATTTTTTTTTCAATTATTTCTTTTTTTGAGAAAAATTATTTATTATAAATATTTTATAATGATTTTTTATTAATAATCATTTTTAAAGTTAATTATTATTATTTAAATTTTAAATAAAGATAAATTAATAAAATTTTTAATTAGATCATTTTTTCAATGAGATATTTATTATTTTTTTTTTTTAAAAGTATATTTATAATTTAAAATATAATATTTATTTTAATTTATTTAAAAATATAATTTAATTATTTTATAATCATTAATTGAATAATTGTTTTTTAATAATTATTTTTTTTGTAAATAATTATAATTCACATTATATTACATTCATATTATTTACACACAAAATCAATTTTAATCAAAAAATTTTATTTAATAAATAATTTTTCAACTTATTAAATAAGGATTTATTATTTAATTTAAACTTTTTTGGGGATTGGGGATTGGGGATTGGGGATTGGGGATTGGGCCCAATC
>JAEEGK010004814.1_pt1 | contig 32907 bp, 28 predicted proteins | sample 8958771 | NCBI WGS metagenome assembly JAEEGK01 (sample SAMN16246547, study PRJNA631951) | gut metagenome | biome: gut microbiome; feature: rumen; material: SC-attached | host: Bos | place: Iran: Karaj | collected 2018-10 | reverse complement strand
CGCGACCTCCTGCGTGACAGGCAGGCATTCTAACCAAGCTGAACTACCGGACCAGCCTGAAAAAGAACTCTATTGCTTTGCTTTGCGGGTGCAAAAGTACAACCTTTTCTGAAACTGACAATGATTTTTTTGAGTTTTTTTGAAATTTTTTCAATGAAAAAATCTATCCTGTTGATATTTAAGTATTTGACAAATCGTTTGTTTTTGTATTAGCTGATTGCAGGTTCTCTCTCCATGTCATTCCTAGCGGGGTCTGCGGGGGATTGGAATCTATGGAGAGAGAACCGTCCATAAACTTTACTTCTTTTTGCCGCCGCCCATAGACTGACTTCGTCGAATGCATAGCATTTCCATTTGCCAACACACAAAACAACCCACGGAATGACATGTGCAGCGGCGCTCCTACTTTGAGGAATACCCCACTTCCAAAGCTCCCTCCCCTATATTATAATAAGGTATGTCCATAGCTTGTGCTTGAGCTATCCATTTCTCGGACAGATAGCGCGGCACCGAACCGTCGATAACGAGCAACTTCATTTCATAACCGTTCACAATCGACCGCACATCAGGTTTTTGCTTCCCCCTAACCAGAAGATAATCTACGGGGAGACGGTAATTGAGACCGTTTTTACATTGAACTGCATCTTCCCAAATGGCCAACAACTTTCCATCAAAAGAGACCAGGTACGACTTTTTGCAAAGATACTCGTTCGCATAATCCTCCTCAAGACCAATCACTTGCGGATGATGCGACAAATGCCGCTTACTCCATGCGCCTTTCAAGCTATAGTCAACGGTGGATTCATCGGCCATCAATGCCGAGTCAGCCAAAAGGACATGCTCACCCCCTCTAATGTAATCAATAGCCGTATGATTACGCAAACTGAAGATTGTCATACCTTGTTGATGGTCAGAATTATACATCCTGATTGTTACCGAAGTCATCACCAACAGCAGCGATGCCAACATGGCGATGAACAATCGTCGTTTGCGCAACACAAAAGTCAACATCAATAACAGCAAGGCCACAAGTAATACAGCAAACTCAAAATCGTTGATGTACAAGCCTTTAATGATAGAATAAGGTATGCTCTCAATCTTAGCCACCACCCAATTCATCACATACACCGAGCCCCAAACCAGATAGCCGACCAAGGTATTGAGATAGGGAATCCACGACACCAGAAGCAATATCATTCCACTGATAACCACGATAAACGAAATAGGAGTCATGAACAAGTTGCTGAGCCAAAAGTAGGTGGTGAATTGTTGGAAATAGAACAAGGTAAAAGGCACTGTCGCGATTTGTGCCGACAAGGCAACTGCCGTAATTTGCCAGGCCTTATCAAGCAGCTTATTCCTGACAAACAACAAGTTATAAATCGGCCTTTGTAGCACCACGATACCCATGACGGCGGCATACGACAACAAGAAACCTATTTCGAACAGATTGTTCGGGTTGATGCAGAGCAAAATAAACGCGGATGCCGCTATAGAATTGATAACAAACCCTTTGCGACGAATGGCTTCACCAATGATGACAAACGAAATCATCAGCGAGGCCCGCAAAATGGATGGAGATAGTCCTGCAATAAGTGCATAAAACCATATCAAAGTCAACAAGAGCACTTGCTTTAGGGTCTTTTGCCATTTCTTGCGGTTGAGGAAGCCCAAGAGGAAGGACGCCAAAAGGTAGATGATTCCCACATGCATACCAGACACACACAAGATGTGCATAGATCCTGCCGCCACATAGTCCTTGCGCACCTCATCGGCGAGGTTGTCATCGTAGCCCAACAAAATGGCCGCCGCAACGCCGAATTCATCATCGTTCAACCCGCTACGCTGCAACGAAGCCAACAAAATTTCGCGGAAACGATAAGAAAAGGCATAAATCGGGTTGGCATCATTGGCCTGCAAATCGATCCAGTCCTCATCCCTCAAATAGACCTGTCCCGTGATACCTTTCCGCTCAAGGTAGGCCCGATAGTCAAATTCTTCGGGATTCAATGGAGGCGTCACCTCACGAATGGGAGCCGGAATGGCTAGCAAGTCGCCGTAATGCAAGGCAAAAGCCGAGTCCGATTTGGGAAAAAACGCAATCACCTTGCCTGAGACAGGTCGTGAAGGTAGACTATCGCCAAACTGATACTCAAGCTCTAACACCGTACGGATGGAATTGGGACGCTCTGTAGGATAATCGTAAACGCGTGCCACATAGTAACTTGCATCCGCTTGAAAACTACGATAATAGTTTTTCTGAATCTCTGCCTCATGTACACGAACCAGCGAATATCCCGCAATGAAGAGATAGCAAGCCATGACCGCACCGAAAAACCAAGTATGCCGTTGACGTTTCAACAGAAAAGCTGTCAGCGTTGCCATGGCAAAGAGTGACAATGCTGTTGTTATCAAAAAGGTTGGAGACAACCGAATGTCGACAACAAAAACGCTGATCCAAATGCCCAAGGCAAAAGGTATCAGCATCCTGACAAAGGGGTATTTGCTCCAATCGGTCATCGCTCAAATGGGTTTATTTGCCTCTCCTCATCTTTTGGTCGAAGGCGCAGGCATCTTTCAGATGACTTCCAAAGGGTACCAAGAGGGTCAGACGAGCTTCCACGTTTTGTAGGTAACGTTTACCCAAAGTCTCATGCTCAAGATCGCCCCAACCTTGTATCTCAATATTGACTGGATTGCTCACCGAAGCACTGGAATGAACCTGCTCTTCAGCTTTTCTTTCAGATAGTGAGAAGGTATTCAACACACTGATGCCATAAGAAACGTCAAGTTTTAAGAAAAACTGCATCCGACCCAGTTTGAAACGATTACAAAGACCTACGCCTACCATTGCACTGAGGTCGAAAGGTGTTATCGCAGTAGTGTCCAACTCTTTTTCATACACCAATGGCGTATAACTCCCGTCATCATAAGTGCGCTTCCATCGGGCATTGCCGTTCAGCCAAAGGGTGAACCGTGGCGCGACATAAACATAGGGCTTAAGGTTTTCATCATATCCAAAATAATAGGTCATAGGAAGGCGAGCTTCAACCCCATTCATGGTCATAGTATAGTGTATGCGGGCAAAGGTGGAGGTGGTATAGCTGGTCAGAAACTCTGTAGCAAATACCTCATTGGCACCGCGCATAGCATACGAAGCATCCAAACCGATTGAAACGCGATGCATCGTATTCCATTCCGCCGCCAAGCCAAAAGTCGGGGACATATATGGCGTCAGTATCGACTTGCTGACCGCAGTATACCACATATCGTTGGCAGCGCAACTCCCTGTGATGCCCATACTGAAGGGGCTGGTATTGTGGCAGACGAAACTTTTGCTCTTTAAAGGCTTGGCGAACTGCGCTTTCAACGAAACCACCGACAAAAGGCTGAGTATCAACAAAAACACTAGTTTCTTCATAACATCAGTGGTTTTAAGGGTCAACAAGTGAATCGTTATACCAGTTGCAGGCTTCGGCCATACCATCGTGATCCTTAAAGATGAATATGGAGTTGGCGGGATAAACGGTTGGTGGAACGCTGGAGTCGTTGTATTTCACAATCTTATAACCATATCTAAAATTTCCGACTCCAGCCGTAGTCAAAGTACCAGAAAACAGCACTGCATGTTCAGGATGCCCCTCCGTTTGCTGCACTTCGTGAAAGTAAACCGTGAAAGTGGTGTCTTTGCCTGTCACGTAGACTGGCGAAACCAACTTGCAGGTGCCCTCCTCTGAGGTCATACTGATGTAGTCGGCAATCTGAAGGTACTGCTGATTAATCTTGTGATAATGCTTGATGGGCGACTGGGTTCCTACTGGAGGGGCAAAAGGCGGCTGCAAATTGGTAGCCACATACTGGTGTAGCGACTTGAACTCCATATCGATGACAGGCGGCTGGTCGCCAAAATAAACAAATTCCTCACCGAACAAGTTCAACAAGTCCTCAGGAAGATAATCCGTAATAAATGGGATGTCCTGCGGGTCGTTGACCAAAATCGTCTTATCGCCCTCTTTCAAGCAGGAGGGTATGGCAAGAAGCACTAAAACCGTCAAAAGCAGATGTTTAAAATACAATCGTCTCATAGTCTTAGCGTTTTAATATGAGTTTTCGCATCAAAGCTCTTTCTCCAATTTTCACGACAAAATAATATATTCCATTAGGAACATCAGGCACCATATAAGTCATCTCTCGATCTTGGATTTCATCCATAATGAAAGCATCCTCCTTCTGGCCTAAACTATTGAAGACCTGCACTTCTGCCCTTCCCTGCAATTGGTCAAAACAAAGGGTTACAATGCCGTTGGTTGGATTCGGAGCAATCACAAAACCAGCGTCTTGTACATTCTCCTCCACGCCATAATACGAAGTCTGGATAAAGAACTCCTTGTGTATCGTGTCGCAACGGTTGATAGCCCAAGCATGAAGCGTGACCGGCTCAAGGAGATAAGAGAAGATGTATAAAGTGCATTTCTCGCCTTTGTCGCCATGCGGTTCAACATACCAATTCGGGCAATCTATTTGCCAAAGCACCGTATCCACATGGGCGCGAGGCTCATTCATTTGTACAGCGTATTCGTTCACAGTGTAGTGCGTCTCGCTGCCGCCGATAGGCCAATGCGTGCCGACAAACTCGAAATTCGGCGTGAAACCCATATCTAGCGTAAGATAAAAAACGCTATCGCAGCCGTAGAGGTTATGCACATTCTGCTCATAATATCCCGATTCCGTATAAACCTCCCCCTGAAACTCAAAGACATCCTCGTCACAAGCCACATAAGAAACATCAGCATAACCAGCAGCATCCACGTAGACTGACATCGTCAAAGTGTCGTAGAACAATTCCCATGTATAGTTATTGTGACCCTCAACAATCGCTTTCACGTTGAATTCGCCAGCTTGGTTGTAGGTATGCGAAGCTGTAATGCCACCTGAAGTCAATATGCCGTCGAAATCCCAAACCACGCTTTCCACAAGATAATTCGTCACGACTTCAAAATCGGCATCCTCGCCAATGCAAAGGTGCAAACCGTCATGATAGCTGGCGCTCAACAGTCCATTGACGAAGAGCGTGCTTGTCAAATTCTCCACATTGGCGCCAACACAATAGGCATAACCTTTGGCGGAACCGAAACCATAAACATGGGCTATCAGTCCCCTTTCACAAGAAAGATGGTGTATACCATGACTGATTTCCACCCGTGTATAGGAAAGGTTCTGATTCCCAATCAAAGGTTGAAAGCCGTTGGAATCCAACAAGACGCCGTCCAAGTATACTTCATGCACGTTTTCGCTATCCACCACAATATTTATGTAGTGATTGTCGATTGTAGCATTATCGTGATTAAAAGTACAAAAGGTAATCTCATTGATTTTCTGCTCAATTGGCGGAATCCATACCATCGAGGGATCTCCTTTCTCCTGCGAAGTTGCCTCTGGGTCACGATATGTCGTATGATAAAGATAAACCATGCTGGGTTTAGAGGTCTCAACAAAGCACGACCCACCTTCAAAAGTATGGTTTCCAGACACACTATCATAAAGCCAGAAAGTGTACGACTCACCTCTATTCAACCTGGTCTTCTGCACACCGTTGCACCACACTACGGTATTGCCAAACTCAGCAGTTACTCTCACTTGGTCACGGGTTCGGCCGAAGGAACCTGTGACAGCAAAACGTTTACCCCATGCCTCAACGGGAAGCGCCTGCTCAAAGATATGATCGTAGCTATGACTATAGCCCATAGGCGAGGTCGACTGATCAGGAATGGTGGTCAACGTGTTACCATTGAACACTGCGATTCTCTTGCCGTCACGTGCTTTGATACGAGTCCCCGAAAAATCCGTAAACGGATTAGCTCCGGGATTTTGGCTATATTTCGTGCGCATAAAATAAGTCTGTCCCCTGTCTAGAGTAACAGAATAGTCGATAACGGATTCGTGTCCGTCGATGGTGGCCGTTGACGGATTAATGACAATCACGGTATTGTCCTCAGTAGCCACAATAAGGAAAGCACTTGTTTCCATATCACGGTAATTAAAAGGCACAGAACCCATTGTATGCGATTGCCTATCGCATTGCACGATATAACTGGAGCCAAGACTCTCAACGGGTAACACGAATGAGGCATCGAACGAATTAGTAGCGCAATTGGCAATAAAAACAGAAACCGTATCGGTGGCCGTCAGCAACAAGCCCAAGTCGGAGGGAATGCCTTCGTTGTTCTCATTATAGCCCTGCGTTTCAGGGACGGGCAGCACCACGACGCTCGCGCTATCAACTGTAAACGCCTGCGACCATGAGGTGCGCGGATTGACAATTGTCCCACTGCAAGCCCGTTTTGCACTAATCATCACCTGAGTCTCCACCCATGTGCCTTCGTTTTCCTTATAGCCGTTATGCATGAAAGAAAACCAAAATTCCGTGCCTTGGGTGGAGTTTTGGGCAAAAGCAGAAATGCCGATAAAAAGCAAAAAAGACAACAGTGTAAACCTCTTTTTCATGTCATTATGTTTTTAATAACACTGCAAATATAGAAAAAATTCCAATCTTCGCGAAAACGATAAAAAATATAATGAAAAAGAAATTTTTTGATTAAAGCAGATTATTTTCTTGTCATCATTGTTTCCAAAATGATATCAGCTGCCTTCTCGGAAGCCCCTGCATTACCCAAACGATCCCTCAACTCATCGTAATCTTCAAGCATCCGACGCTGGCGCTTGCTGTTGTGCAGCAGCTGGTCCAATTCCTTGACCAGATTGTCTTCGGTCAAGTCGCCCTGAATCAACTCCTTGACCACTTCCCTATCCATCACCAAATTGACCAACGATATGAACTTCACCTTGATCATCCACTTGGCAAGGCGATAGGAGAAATTGGTTGCCTTGTAGCACACCACCTCTGGCACAGTGAAGAGGGCCGTCTCAAGCGTGGCCGTTCCTGAAGTGACCAAAGCTGCACTGGAATTTTGGAGCAATTCGTAGGTTTGATTCTCGACCAAAAACACATCTGTGGTACCGATGATGTCTTTATATAAGGACTTGTCCAAAGAAGATACGCCTGCGATAACGAACTGATAATTCGGGAAATGCGACACCACCTTCAGCATGACAGGCAGCATACGCTTCACTTCCTGCTTGCGGCTACCGGGCAGCATGGCGATAATCTCGCGCGACTCACCCAAGCTGTTGCGGCGCAAGAAGATTGAGCGGTTGGCCGAACCAAACTTCGCCAACTCATCCAACAACGGATTGCCTACATAGGTCACATTCACGCCGTAACGTCTGTAGAACTCCTCCTCGAAAGGCAAGATAACCAGCATCTTGTCCACCGAACGCTTGATTTTCTTCACACGACGGCGTTTCCATGCCCAAATCTGAGGCGAGATGTAGTAGAACACCTTAAAGCCCTTCTTATGGGCAAAGTCGGCAATGCGTAAGTTAAAACCCGGATAATCCACCAAAACCACAACATCAGGCTGATAGTCAATAATATCCTTCTTACATTGGGAGATATTGCCCATCACCTTCCGCAGGTTGACCGCCACCTCCACAAAACCCATATAAGCCATCAAACGGTAATGCTTCACCAGCTCGACGCCTTGGGCTTTCATCAAATCGCCGCCAAAACCTCGAAACTCGGCTTTTTTGTCCTTCTTCTTGATTTCAGAGACAAGGTTGGAGGCGTGTAAGTCACCTGATGCTTCCCCTGCTATGATATAATACCTCATGGGTTTACAACTGATTTAACAAGGAAGAAGACCAACAGCATCCCAACGATTGTGACGACCAGTACACCCTTCCCCATCTTTTCGAGATTCCATTTCACCATCATCATCCTAAACAGGATCACCCCTGGTATAAAAGATAAGAGAAAAGGTGCGCGCTTGGCGAAAATTCCCAACGATTCCCAATTGACGAGGCTCAACAAAAGGAAAAACAGGCCGAAACTAGCTGCCCCAATCAATAATCCAAGCCAAAAGTTATCTTTGATTTTCATATTCAAACAGTTATCTTTTCAAATGTTTTCATTGGTTCAATGTTGGCGTGCGCCGTCCAGTCGAAGCAGGTAGGCACCAATGAGGCATAGTTGTGCTGCAATGCCCAAAGGTCGGTGTCAGGCTTAATGTCTTCGCTCTCGAAGGTGCCATCCAAATTGTAGTAACGCTCTCCATTCTCGTCAACAAGGTCATTGAAGTATTCCACCCAGCGGCAGGCTGCCTGACGGCATACCTTGATGCCTTTCATAGGTTCATCACAACGTTTGGGAAAATTCACATTGAGGCAAACACTCTTAGGCAGACCATCTTTCAACACCTTCTTCGTGATTTCGAGGATAGCCGTGTCGAGATGGTCGAAATCAGCATCGGGATCAAGGCTAAAAAGACTGTAGCCAATGGCATTCAGGCCGTTCATGCAAGCTTCGATGACTGCGCCAATGGTACCCGAATAAACCACTGTCGTGGCAGCATTCATGCCGTGATTAATGCCAGAAACGACCAAATCCGGCGGCTGAGGCATCAGTTTCTGATAGCCTAACTTCAAACAATCTACTGGTGTGCCGTTGCAGCGGTACTCCTTGAAGCCTTCCTCATCATGCACAAGACGCACATAAATGCGCTCGCGGATGGAACAGGAATGGCTCTTCGCCGACATCACCTCATCCGTCGAAATGAGTACTACATCACCGAGCGTGCGCATCAGTGTGACCAGCTTGCGCAGGCCTTTTGCGGCATAGCCATCATCGTTGGTAATCAGTATCTGAGGGCGTTTTTCGTTCATAATAATCTGCAAAAGTAGGAAAAAACAACGAACAAGACAATGATACGGCGTATTTTACGAATTAAACGAATTTCTGGACTGCTTCGTCGTACCTCCTCGCAGTGACGCAAAGCGGTTCAAAAGCATTTCAAGCACTGGTAAAGTCTCTGTGTCGGCAAGCCCATCACGTTGTAGAACGAGCCTTCCAAGCCACTGATGCCGACATAGCCGATCCATTCTTGGATGCCATAAGCACCTGCCTTGTCAAAGGGTTTGCAATGCTCAATATAATAGTTGATTTCCTCGGCATCAAGTTGGGCGAAAGTCACATTAGAGCGCACCGCAAATGATTCTGTCTTCTCCTTCGAGCGCACCGTCACGCCTGTCACCACATGATGGGTCTTGCCCGAGAGCAGTTGAAGCATTCGGGCAGCGTCTTCCCTATCCCTTGGCTTACCCAAAATTTCACCTTCGCAAATCACGACGGTATCAGAAGTTATCAATAGAAAATCAACGGGTAGTTCCTCGTCAGTAAAAGCCAATGACTTTTGCAAACTGAGGTACTTCGGTACCTCTTCCAAAGGCAAATCTGCTGGATAGTTTTCGGGCGTTTCCTTGGTCATAATCTCGAAATCCACACCCATGCCGCGCAGCAGTTCCTGTCGGCGGGGAGATTTGGAGGCCAGTATTATTTGGTATTTCTTTAGGTTGGAGAGCATATAAAATAGGTAAAAAACATCAAATCCTTTTGGACAACAACGACGGCAATTTTTTCTCATCCCTTCGATTGTCCCAAATAGCAATTATCTTGATTTCTGTATCTTTAACAAGATAGAAAATCCGATTGTGCCACGAATGTAAGATTCGAAAAGGTACATATCTCTCATCCTTGGTGCCAAGAAATGGATTAGCAGCCAAAGTACTTATCCTATTCATTATGTCATCGACGACCCTATCGGCCACCTTCTCCCCAAACATTTCCGACACTTTTTCGCCTATCGAAGCCAATTCTTCAAGGGCTAATTCATGCCAAATGATTTTCATACCGATGCAATCTTGCCATTACTCTATCATAAACCTCTTCATGGGGGATGCAGACCGAAGAATCATTTTCCATTTCAGCAGCACGGCGATTCAGTTCCTTCAGCTCATCTTCAACCGACATATCTGAAACGCTGTTTGGCATCACCAATGACAAAGCGTATGAATAAATCAATTCGGTCAATTCCTCTTTGGAATAATAACCGCATGATGGCAATTCAATATCAATTTTTACGGTATCCATTTGTAATAGAATTTCTGCAAAAATACAAACTTTTTCCAAAACAAGCCATAAAAAACGAATAGCGGAGTTGTTTGTGCTCCGCTATTCATGTCAATTCAAGAAGTCAGACTGCAATCACAGCAACTTCTTCTTCAAAGTCTCGATCATGTCGACCGTCATTTTGTCGAGGTCGTACTTGGGGTTCCAGCCCCACTCCTTACGGGCACAGCTGTCGTCCATCTTGTTCGGCCAGCTGTCGGCGATGGCTTGACGGATTGGGTCGAATTTGTACTCCATCTCGAAGTTGGGATAATACTTCTTGATGGCATTGTAGATGATCTCCGGGTCAAAGCTCATGGCCGTCACATTGAACGAGTTACGGTGCACCAGCTTGCTCGGGTTGGCTTCCATGATGTCGACCATGGCATCCAAAGCGTCTGGCATATACATCATGTCCATATAGGTGCCTTTGCTGATGGGGCAGTAGAACCTCTCGCCCTTTACGGCAGCATAGTAAATCTCCACGGCATAGTCAGTGGTGCCTCCGCCAGGCAAAGTTAAGTTACTGATAAGTCCCGGGAAACGGACACTGCGGGTGTCCACGCCAAAGCGGGTGAAATAATAGTCGCTCAACAGCTCACCCGTCACCTTAGTCACACCGTAGATAGTGTTAGGACGCTGAATGGTATCCTGAGGTGTGTTGTCATGAGGAGTGCTGGCACCAAAGGCACCGATGGATGAAGGCGTGAAGACGGCGCAGTTGAAGATGCGAGCCGTCTCAAGGCAGTTCACCAACGAGCCGATGCCGACGTTCCAGCCCAGCATGGGGTTCTTCTCGGCCGTGGCCGAAAGGATGGCAGCAAGGTTATAGATAGTGTCGATGTTGTAGCGTTTCACCACCTCAACGATTTGCATGATCTGTGTCGAGTCGATTCTTTCAAAAGGACCGGTCTCGGCAATCTCACCAGTCAAAGGGCGAAGATCGCTCGCAACCACGTTTTCGTTTCCGTAAGTGCGGCGAAGCTTCTTCACCAATTCTGTTCCGATCTGTCCGCCGGAACCAACGATCAATATCTTTTTCATTTCAATATCCTGTTTTAATTCGGAATGTGGAATGCTGAATGCTGAATGTGGGATGTGACTCATTCATCATTCATCATTCATCATTCAGCATTATTTCAAGATTCCAAGTTCTTTACCAATCTTAACGAAGGCGGCGATGCACTTGTCGAGATGCTCACGCTCGTGGGCGGCACTGACCTGCACGCGGATACGGGCCTGGCCCTTCGGTACCACAGGATAGTAGAATCCCGTGACGAAGATGCCTTCTTCCTGCAACTTGGCGGCAAACTTTTGTGACAGCGGGGCGTCGTAGAGCATCACGGCGCAGATGGCGGATTGTGAAGGTTTGCAGTCGAAGCCGGCCTCGGTCATCTTCTTGATGAAATAAGCAGTGTTTTCGTGAAGCTTGTCCTGCAAGGCGTTGGTCTCGCTCATCATCTCGAACATACGGATGCCAGCGGCCACGAGGCCCGGAGCCATCGAGTTGGAGAACAGATATGGACGTGAACGCTGACGCAGCATGTCAATGATTTCCTTCTTACCCGTGGTGAAGCCGCCCATGGCACCGCCAAAGGCCTTACCAAGAGTACCGGTCAAAATTTCAATCTTGCCACGGAGGTTGTAATGCTCAGTAACACCACGACCCGTGCGGCCCACCACACCAGCGGAGTGGCTCTCGTCGACCATCACCATGGCATTGTATTTCTGTGCCAGTTCATAAATCTTGTCAAGCGGGCAGACGTTGCCGTCCATTGAGAACACGCCATCGGTGACGATGAGGCGGAAACGGCAAGCCTGAGCGTCTTGAAGTTGCTTCTCCAGGTCGGCCATGTCAGCATTGGCATAACGGAAACGCTGAGCCTTGCAGAGGCGCACGCCGTCAATGATGGAAGCGTGGTTCAAAGCATCGGAGATAATGGCATCGTCGGGACCGAGCAGCGGCTCAAACACACCGCCGTTGGCATCGAAGCAAGCAGCATACAGAATGGTGTCTTCCGTGCCGAAGAACTCAGCAATCTTGGCTTCCAACTTCTTGTGGAGGTCTTGGCAGCCGCAGATGAAGCGGACAGAGGCCATACCGAAACCACGGGCGTCCATACCGTCCTTGGCGGCTTGGATCAGTTCTGGGTTATCGGCCAAGCCGAGATAGTTATTTGCGCAGAAGTTGAGGCACACCTTGCCGCCAACCATGATTTCAGCGCCCTGAGCACTTTCGATGATGCGTTCTTTTTTATACAGGCCATCGGCTTCAATCTGAGCCAATTCCTTCTTCAGATACTCTTGAAAATTAGCGTACATTGTATTAAGTTTTAAAGTTGATTCTTTGGCCGCAAAGGTACAAAAAGGATTGGTAGGTTGTACCTGTTTTCCTCATTTTTGTTGGTCAGTGGCGAAAAACACTTTCATGACCTTAGCAGACCCTTTATTGTTTCACAAATTTCCTGCCACTACAAACGCCTTCATGTTCCATCCATAAATAATAATCACCCGACGGCCATTGTGAGACATCGATTGAAACCTTCTGAGCAGAAAGATTCTTTTCCATCAATATCCTTCCGTTCACATCCATCACTAACAAACTGAATGATTTACCTTGCAGCCATTCTCCAACGCATACTGTAATATAATCTACTGCGGGATTAGGATAAACTTGAATCTTATGTTCGTTCATTTCTGGGATGGAGGAAGGAAGTTGCAGATGCTGGTATAAGAAATCGCGGGTGATGTTGAAACAAGTGTCAAATTTTTCCTCAATCAGTGTATAAACCACCGGAGAAAAATAGAAGGCGTGTCCCTCGCCCTCGAACGGATGAAATTCGTAATCAACAATGCCCATTTCATCAAGTCGGCCAGCTATAGGGTGGGAACCGTACATATAAGGCATCACACCAGGAAGCATCCCATTGTAACAATAACCCGAATCATAAGGCACGTTGGTGTCTTCAGTGCCATGAAGCATGCACAGTGGCACGTATTCCTCCTCACTAATGACGTTGAGGTCCATCACACCACCCCATTGCGGGATGGCTCCAGCCACTGCTGGCGAGAAACCAGCGTACTCGTCGAAGCCCGAACTATGCATTGAACCTAAATCAGGGTTCTCAAAGGTCTCTACAGGACGCTCATCCTCGTCCATGAATAGCTCACACAGGATTGCAATCGAACCTGCCGAATTGCCGAGCAAAAAGATCTGTTCCGTGTCAATCCTGTATTCATCGTAATGATATTTGAAAAACCGAATTGCAGAACTGACATCCTGAGCCGCCATGTAAGCATCCCGAATCAGCGATGTGGAATTGAGGTTCCATAACGAGATCAGGCGATAGTCAATGGACGCCGCCGCATAACCATGTTGAGCCAAACGCGTGCAATAGGCCTGCATATCGGCAAAATCACGACTCCCCGCGACAAAGGCACCGCCAAAAACCGTGATCACCAGCGGACGCTCTGTCAGAGTATCACCTCCAGGCTCGTAAAAGTCCAAATACAACGTGGTGGGCTCTGTATCACCTTCTTTGACGGCACTGCTATATGGAATTCCCTCGATGGTGTTCACTTCATCGAAAACAGGTTCAGCATACCGTTGCCCCGACTGTGCCCACAATGTATTTGTGAACAAGCCGCAAACTAAGGCGGTTGCCAAAAAGAAGCTTAAGAAATTGAATGATCTCATTTTATTCATTTGTCCAAACATGTTATTTTAGCGCCAAAAATACAAAAATGGAGAAAACTAGGCAAAAAGATGCGCTTATTTTGTAATTTTGCCGCAATTCTAAAAAATCCACAAGATGAACGGTACCTTATATATTTATAATAGCCTTTCGCGCTGCAAGCAGCCTTTCAAACCATTGAATGCCCCGCATGTGGGAATGTATGTCTGCGGCCCCACCGTCTATGGTGACGCCCACTTGGGTCATGCACGTCCAGCCATCACTTTCGACTTGGTTTTCAGGTATTTGAAACACCTCGGTTATAAGGTGCGCTATGTACGCAACATCACTGACGTGGGCCATTTGGAGCACGATGCCGATGAAGGCGAGGACAAAATCGCCAAGAAAGCTCGCCTCGAAAACTTGGAACCCATGGAGGTGGCCCAATACTACACCAATCGTTACCATGCCGCAATGGACAAGTTGAATGTGCTGCGTCCATCGATTGAGCCGCACGCCTCGGGACACATCATCGAGCAAATTGCCATGGTGCAGAAGATCTTAGACCACGGCTATGCCTACGTGGAGAACGGATCGGTATATTTCGACATCGAGAAATACAACAAGGAGCACCCCTACGGCATCCTCTCGGGACGCAACTTCGAGGAGATGCTCAACACCACGCGCGAGTTGAGCGGTCAGGAGGAGAAGCACAACCCTGTGGACTTTGCCCTGTGGAAGAAGGCTGAGCCCCAACACATCATGCGCTGGCCTTCGCCTTGGAGCGACGGCTTCCCTGGCTGGCATATGGAATGCTCCGCCATGGGTTGCAAGTATTTGGGTGAAACCTTCGACATCCACGGCGGCGGCATGGACCTCCTGTTCCCGCACCATGAGTCGGAGATTGCACAGAGTGTGGCGGCCAACGGCAAACAGCCTGTCGTCTATTGGATGCACAACAACATGATCACCATCGGCGGCCAGAAGATGGGCAAGTCATTAGGCAACTTCATCACGCTCGACGAGTTCTTCAACGGCAGTAGCCACAAGGACAAGAACGGAAAAGAAATGATAGAACAGGCTTACAGCCCCATGACCATCCGCTTCTTCATCCTGCAGGCCCACTACCGCAGCACTTTGGACTTCAGCAACGAAGCCCTGCAAGCTGCCGAGAAAGGTTACAACCGCTTAATGGAAGCCGTGAAAGCCGCCAAGAACCTGAAAGCCACCGATGGTGCCGCCACCCTCGACATCCAGAAGATTGTCGATGCCTGCTACGACGCCATGAACGACGACTTTAATAGTCCCATCGTCATCGCCAATCTCTTCGAGGCTGTGCGTATCGTCAACACCGTCAAGGACGGCAAGGCACAAATCAACGCAGAAGAACTGGCTGTGGTTAACAAGCTGTTCCAAGACTTCGTCTTCGACATTTTGGGCTTGGTGGAAAGCAATGCCTCCGATGGCAATGGTGCCGTTGTTGACGGTCTGATGCAGACCATCATCGACATCCGCAAACAAGCCCGTGCTAACAAGGACTGGGCCACCAGCGACAAAATCCGTGATGAATTGGCCAAACTTCACATCACGCTGAAGGATGGCAAGGAAGGCACGAGTTGGGTGATGGATTGACTATGACTTGTGACTATGACAATGACCGCTTCACATAGGGCAAAAGCGGTCATAGTCAATAGTCAGAGTAAAAAAGAAGTCAAACCAAAAAAAACATCAAGCTTATGACAAAAAAATACCATTTCAGAAACCTCGTCTTCGAAGGCGGTGGGGTGAAAGGCATTGCCTACGTGGGTGCGCTTGAGGTTCTCAACGATGAAGGCATCCTACAAAACATTGAACGTGTGGCTGGTACTTCAGCTGGTGCGCTGGTTGCCGTATTAATTGGTTTGGGCTATTCCGCCAAAGAATTGAAGGACATCCTATGGAGCATCAACTTCCAAAACTTTTTGGACAGTTCGTGGGGAGTAATACGCAACACGAAACGCTTCCTGGAAGATTATGGTTGGTACAAGGGCGAGTTCTTCCGTGAATTGGTTGCTGGTTACATTAAGGATAAGACAGGCGACAGCGAAAGCACTTTCAAGGATTTGGCCAAAGCGAAGAAATACCTCGACATCAGTCTCATCGGCAGCGATTTGTCGACAGGCTACTCAAAGGTGTTCAACGCCGAATTCACCCCCAATGTCAAAGTGGCCGATGCCGCTCGTGTTTCCATGTCGATTCCTTTGTTTTTCAGTGCCGTACGAGGTGTAAATGGCGACGGACACATTTACGTTGACGGCGGTCTATTAGACAACTACGCCATCAAGGTGTTTGACCGTAGCAATTATGTCAAGAACAAGAAAAACATACGGCACACCGAATATTATGAAAAGACCAACAAGTCGCTGAAAAACAAAAACAAACTGACCAACGAATACATCTACAACAAAGAGACTTTAGGCTTCCGATTGGATGCCAAAGAGCAAATCGAAATGTTTCTTGATCACAGCATAGAGCCGACAGCGAAGGAAATCAACAGCCTGTTCTCTTACACGAAGGCCTTAGTCACCACGCTTATCGACTTCCAAAACAACGTGCATCTGCACAGCGACGACTGGCAACGCACCGTCTATATCGACTCGTTAGGTATCAGCTCCACCGATTTCAGCATCTCTGACTCGAAAAAGCAGAAACTCGTCGATTCAGGCATCCTCCACACACAAAAATACTTGGAATGGTATAACAACGACGAGGAGAAAGCGAACAAATAAGGACTATTCGGGATAGTCGTCCTCGCGCAGCAAGTTGCCCTGCTCGTCATACCATTTCCAATGGCCGCAGTGCTTTCCCTCCTTGTATCTGCCTTCCCAACGAAGGTTTCCGTTTTCCCAATACACCGTAGAGGATCCCTCAAGTTCGCCGTCCTTGAAGTCGTCAATGCTCCAGGGCCGTCCATCACGGAGATAGGCTTTCCATGTACCTTCACGCTTACCGTCCTTCATCGCGCCTTCTATCTTCACCTGTCCTGTTTCGTAATACTCAATCTCCTTTACACATTTGTCGTTTTTATCATAATAACGCACGACTTGAGGCTGACCATTAGAGTGTTTCGCTTCCACTTTTTCCGTCAGCCGAGGCGCACACGAACCAATTATCAAGGCCATTGCCAAAAACATAAGTATCCGTTTCATATCTTCTTCATTTTAATTCATTTTCATCTGTTAAAACACAATCTGGCACCTCTCTCCTCTTCATGAAAAATTCCTTTCTCAAACACCAAGTTGCCATTCACGAAGGTATGCGTAATGCGAGAGTGAGTTTGGATGCCATCATAAGGCGACCAGCCGCATTTGGAATATTCGTTCTTGTCCGAAATCATTTGGCCTTCATCCATATCAACCAGTACCAAATCCGCATAATAGCCCTCACGGATGAAGCCTCTGCGGTCAATTTGGTACAGAATGGCAGGATTGTGGCACATCAACTGCACCAACAGCGGTAAATCCTTTTGCAACACATGGGCCATCAACTCAAAAGAATGCTGAATAGACGGGAAGCCCGACTTGCTGGTGAAGTAATCTCCAGTAAACTTTTCATCTCGCAGATGCGGTGCATGGTCGGTGCCAATGGTGTCAATCACACCCTCACGCAAAGCTTGGAGCAAAGCTTCCTTGTCGCGATGCGACTTGATGGCAGGGTTACACTTGATGGCAAAACTCTTTTCCTCATAATTGGAGTTGTCGAACCACAAATAATGAGGACATGTCTCAGCCGTTATCTTTTTGTCTTTCAACGAAATGTCGTTCCTAAACAACGACAGTTCCTTTTGCGTGGAGATATGCAGCACGTGCAGTCGGGCACCAAACTTCTCGGCCATGTCGACAGCCTTGAACGAAGACTTGTAGCAGGCCTCGGTGGTACGAATGAAGGGATGAATGCTCGCATCAAGGATGACTTCGCCTTTTGATGCCAAGTCCTTGCAACATACCGTATTCTCATGAATAGTTTGCTCGTCTTCGCAATGTGCTGCAATCAGGCAGGGCGACTCACGGAAGAGGCGCACCAAGACCTCATTCTTGTCCACCAGCATATTGCCCGTACTAGAGCCCATAAACAACTTGATGCCGCACACCCTTTTCGGGTCGGTCTTCACGATTTCATCAAGGTTGTCGTTAGTGGCTCCGAGATAGAAGGAATAGTTGGCCAAGGATTTCTCGGCGGCAAGATCGAACTTCTGTTGCAGCAACTCTTGTGTGGTGGTTTGCGGTACCGTATTGGGCATATCCATAAACGAGGTCACACCACCTGCCACGGCGGCGCGGCTCTCTGTGTAAATGTCAGCTTTATGCGTCAGACCTGGCTCACGGAAATGCACATGTTCGTCGATGATGCCTGGAATCAGGTATTTGCCTGTGGCATCAATGACTTTAGTTGAAGGAGCTAAGGTCCCTGAGCTTGTCGAAGGGCCGACCTCTCCATCTTTAACTATCTTGGCAATCTTGCCATCCGAAACAAAAACACTTGCCACAAAGGTCTGACCTTCGTTGACAAGTGTCGCATCTTTGATATAGTAGTTCATGCTGATTTCCTTGGTTTGATTTTTCCAAACATGCCTCTCAAACGCAGGTTGATAACGCCAAACACGGCCTCGCGGAAGATGCCTTTGCTCATCTTCGACTGTCCTTCGCGGCGGTCGGTGAAGATGATCGGCACCTCCTCAATCTTGAAACCGAGTTTCCAGGCGGTGTATTTCATCTCGATTTGGAAGGCGTAGCCCACGAACTTGATCCTGTCGAAATCGATGGCTTCAAGTACCTTGCGGGTGTAGCACACAAAGCCTGCCGTAGTGTCGCGCACCTTCATTCGCGTAACAAAACGCACATAGGCGGAAGCGTAGTATGACATCAACACGCGACCCATCGGCCAGTTGACCACATTGACGCCCGTCTTGTAGCGCGAACCGACCGACAAATCCGCACCCTCAGCGCAGGCATCGTGCAGCCTTGACAAGTCGTCGGGATTGTGGGAGAAGTCGGCATCCATCTCGAAGACATACTGATAGTCGCGCTCCAAGGCCCACTTGAAGCCCATGATGTAGGCAGTACCCAAGCCCAACTTGCCCGGACGCTCCAAGAGATGCAGGCGGTCGGCAAACTCCGTCATCAGTGTTTTCACGATGTCGGCAGTGCCGTCAGGGCTGTTGTCGTCGATGATAAGGATATCGAAGGCCATCGGCAGGTTGAAGACATAACGGATAATCTTCTCGATGTTCTCCTTTTCCTTATAAGTGGGAATGATGACCAAATTCTCTGACATACCAAATTCGTTTTCCATTCAACGTGCAAAGATAATGTAAAATTGCATATCAGTGCAAGACAACACGAAAAAAGCCTACCCGAAGGCAGGCTTTTCGATTGTAGTTGTTCTTTTGTTTACTCCTCCACCACGAAGTTCTTAACTTCCCATGTGGCAGAAGCTGAAGTCGTGCTGGTGTACTTGAATGCGATGGTTACAGTCTGACCAACATAGCTGGTCAAATCAGCAGTTGAATTGATGAAGGTCCAGTCGCTTCCGGCAGGCCATTGGCTGAGGTTCAACTCATTCCATGTAGCTGAGGTAACATCACCATTGTAATTGGTGGAAATCATCACATACAATACTCCTTGCGGCGAGGCATAGTTGACAGCTTGGTCAAATGACAACTTGGCGCCACTCACGCTTGAAAGGTTAATAGCAGGTGAAATGAGCCAACTTTCAGCGGCATATGCCTGACCAACGTAGGCACTAGCCTTCATGCAGGAATACGATGGAGCGTGTTGCCAAACAAATGTCAACTCTGAAGGCAGGATGACATCCTGAATAGTAAAGTTGCCTTGTCCGCTGGCGAAGGTCTCGGAAAAGATCACCGTTCCCTGAGGAGGCGGTGTAACTCCACCTTCAAGCACAAAGTCCGCTTCAGTACCACCGCTGTCGCGCAGACCGGCCTGACCGAAGTACTTGCGAAGTTTTCCGTTCACAGCCAGATGCTTGCCCAAATTGTCCGGGTTGTCCATCAAGTTGACTTGGGTACGGAGCGGCTTGCCCGCTGGCAGGTTGACAATGATGCACTGACTGATTTCACGGCAGGCAACATCGTCGGCGATGACCACATTGGTGGCCAAGTCGAACGGAGCACTCCAATTGATGTCATCATTGCTGGTGACCGAACTCAGACCCGACTTCACAGCACCCACGATATAGCCATGCACCCAAGCGACAGGTTCCGCACTTTGCTGGCCAATACCAGCAGCTACATTATAGGGATCGTTAGCGGTGCCGCTACCTTCTGGGTTACCAGGAGTAGGCGGTTCAGGAGGAGTCACGCCACTACCCTCTTCGATAGTGATGCTCTGAATCTCCATCGTGCCAGCCTTGCTTTCGGTAGACGTGTATTTCACTGCAAATGTGACCGTCTGACCTACAAATTGAGTCAACGAAATTTCTGCGGTCAGGAAATCGTTCCAATTGCTTCCTTCTCTTAAGCTGGCAGACACTGGCTCCCAAACAGCAGCTGTCGGGTTACTGCCCCAAGTGTAATTAGTTGAAGCCCAAATAGTGACTTCTTCATTTATATTGTTGAAATAACGACCAATATATTTCATGGTCATTTTGGCATCGCTCACACCTGTGATGGCCACTGGAGAAGAGATGAGCCAGTCTTTATTGGCATAGTAATTGGGGTTGACATAACCCGTCATCTTGGCCGTACTGTAGTCGATTTCCCAAGACTGTGGTCCCTCTTCATCGTATGTCATATAAGTGCCAAAATCTGATGCGAAGCTTTGGGAGTAAGGCATACCCTGCACTTCGCCGCCAGTGCCAGGTCCAGGAGGAGGCGTCGGGCCACTACCCTCTTGGATGAGGATGCTCTGCACCTCAATGGTACCAGCTTTGACATTGTCGGATTTATACCTCACGGCTACACAGACCTTCTGTCCCGCAAACAGAGAGAGATCCAGCGTAGTGGAAGCAAAGTCGTTCCAGTTGGTGCCTTCAACCCAAGAGGCGGAGACTTGATCCCAATGCACCGATGGCGAAGTCGGATCGCCAGAAGTGTAGTCGGAGGACACCCAAACCGTGATGTCGTCGTTCACATTGTTGAAGTAACGTGCGATATACGTCATCGTCATGCTAACTTGAGAAACGCCTTCCAAGGAAACCTTTTTCGAAATCAGCCAGTCATCATTCTCATTATTAGTACTATTGACAAAGCCTGTCATCTTGGCGGTGTTGTAGTCAATCTCCCATGACTGTGCGCCGAGTACATCGTAAGTCGTATAAGTGCCAAACGATGAGGCAAAGTCTTGGTAATACGGCAAGTCGGCATCGCCTCCAGGGACGTAACCGTCAAACTCGAGTTCACTGGCCGAACGGATGTAAAGCTGCCAAGTGTTGCCGTAGACGGATGCGATAGCGGTCAAATTACCCGTGCCTTGTGGCAGCGAGTCGTTGGCGAAGTTGGCATAGTTGCTGGTACGCACTATGACGGTCTGTGAGTAGTCTGTCGGGTCGGCCAAGGTACGGTTGCCATAGCCAGAGGGATCGGCGAAGGTGTTCTGCTCTGTAAACCTAACGTTCTCCAAGCGCACCAAACCAGCCAGATATTTACCTTGGTTGATTTCAGCGATAGTGGCTTTTGCCGGCTCGATGTCCTTGTTGTTGGCCAAGATGATGATGTGGCCGTCGGCTTCGAAGTCGGTCAACTGCGGCAAGTTGTTGTACAACGAATAGGTGACATCCTTCAGATAGACACGAATAGAGTCGCCGATACGGAGACCACTGACGGCATTGAGGTGAAGTTCAAGGGCAGCACCCGTGGCGCGGTCTTGGATGAAGGCGGTCTTATAGAAGTTGCCTGACTTCTCGTCAGCGGTGACAATGCCATACACCGAGGCATCGTAGTTGAACACGGTTCCCGACTCCATGTCAAGGATTTCTTCGATGGTGTAAATCGTTCCCACCGGCAAGTCCTGGATAGGCGGTTCGGGATACTCTTTCTTGCATGCGGTGAACATCAGGCCCACCATGGCAAGAAGAAGGAAATGGTTGAATAATCTGTTTTTCATATTATTTAGTGTTTATTTGTTGAATCCATTTTTAGGCTACTAGCTGCTGGCTACTGGCTATTGGCAGCTTTGTATGAGGGTTCAAGTTCATCTTTTGCATAAAGCTGCCAGAAGCCAGAGGCCAAAAGCCATAAGCTACTTTCTAACCGTTAAACTGATGAAATAATTGATGCCGTACATGTAGGAATACTTCTCTGGGAACATGTCAGGGTTGTTGGCATTGAAACGAAGTTGTTCGAAGCCATAGAGGATAGTGCTCTTGTTGTTGAGCAAGTTGTTGACACTCAGGTTAAACAGGAAATAATACCCTTTGTAACGCTTCGAGAAACCGCCGTAGAAGTCAAGGGTGAAGGCATCCTTCATCGGGGTTTGGGTCAGCACGTCCTCAATGCGGATATCCCCTTGGGCATAATGCAGCATACCCTCTTCGGTGTGGTTATAGGGATTCACATCGAAGTACATGTTGGCCATATAGTTGGCGTTGAGGCTCACCCACCAGTATTTCGGTGAGTTGTACTTGATACCCAACGAGGCCACCGTCTCAGGACCCGAGGAAACGTGGTAGTCTTTCAGGTAAGCCACGCTGTTTTGGATGTAAGCCGTGGCGTTGTTGTCGTCGTAGACAGAGAAAATGGGGTTGTTACGATACACGTGGATACCATTGGCAGCAACGGCTTGTAAGGTAACCGTAGGCGAAACATTGTATTCTGCGCCCAACTCCACACCGAGGCTCTTTTGATTGATGTCGGTCATGATGAAGTTGATGAACTCACTGGTGTATGAGTTGGCACTGGTCGTAGTGTTTTGGAACACGTTCTCGCAATAGAAGCTACGGTTCCAAATGAGGTTCTGATAGGTGTAGTAGTAACCCGTCAGGCGCAGTTTGAGCTCAGGTGAACGATAGAGGTAGCTCAGGTCGAAAGCGTTGATGCGTTCGCTCTTGAGGTCGCCTTCCACCACGGTGTTGCGGGTGCGGGGCGACACGTAGATGTCGCGGAACTGCGGCGCCTGAAGCATATAGGCCATGTTGGCCACGATGTGGTTACGGCCGTTGATGGCGTAAGTCACACCTGCCTTCATGCTGGGATTGAAGAAATTATGCATTTCGTCCTTGCCGTAGGAATTATCGGCGAAAGCGCCACTCTTCCAGAGGCCTTCACGCCAGATCTGCGTAAACTCAGCCTGCAAGCCCAAATAAAGGTCGAAGTTGCCGACGAGCCAATCGATTTGGTCCCAAATACGACCGCAGTTACGATTGGCATAGTAGTTATAGCTGATGATGTCGCCGACCTTGGCCACATGGTTCGGGTTGTTGAGGTCGGTCTGGCATTCATCTGATTCAAGATTCTCGGCATATTTATTAATATCGTAGTAGTAATCACCACCGAGGAGGTCGTCGACACATTCATAATAATGCGTCCTCGATACATTCAGTGCCAAACCTCCCGTCATGATAAGGTTAGGCTGGAACTCATGCTTGAAATAAGTGGAGCCGCCTGTCTGACGCTTGTCGTAACGACGCTCGGCAAGGATGTATTTCGAGGCATTGCCCGTGACGGTATTGCCTTCCTGACCATTGGCGTTCTGCACGGTGAAGAGGTGGTTGTAGTTGGCATTGTAGAGACCATCCCAGTCGATTTGCGTGACCTTTGGGTCGCGGTCGCGCCATGCCGCATCTTGCGCTTCAATTTCCGCCGTACTATGGGCATTGGTCAAATAATAACTCGGCAGGTTCTTGTAGTAATCCGGACGCGGGTCGGGGGCTTCACCCCATTCAAGGCTGGTCTGACCACCACGGCCTGCGAAGTAATAGACCGAGGTCTGGAAATTGGTCTTCCTGTTGGGAGTCCAATACCATGTGAGGTTGGCAAAAGGCTGGTGGTAGGTGCTCACACGCGAGTTGCGGATGACCTGCTTGCCGTTAGCATCAATGGTCTGATAGCCCCAAGCAGGATTGTAGTAGTTGGAGCCAACAAGGTCGTAGGCCTCTTGCACCACGGATGACGAACCACCGCGCTGCGACGGAGCACCAAACACGGTGAGGTCAAGGCTGTGCTTGTCATTGATCTTCTTCTCCATGGAGAGGAAATAGCTGTAGGCCTGATAGAAGGTGCCTTCGGTGTAGCCCTTGCCCGCATAACGACCGCTGGCGGCAGCCATCAGATACCAGCCGTTGCCCATCTCACCCGTGCCGATGGAAGCCATGGCGCGGTGGTTGTAGGAACGATTGCTGAAAGCATAGCTCACAGAGATTTGTTTGCGGTACTGCGAAGCACGAGTCGAATAAGCCGTCAGGCCGCCGAGACCGCCGAAGCCGGCATCGGTCTTGCCCAAGCCTTCTACAAGGACTGAGTTGCGGAAAGCGTCGTTGAGGCCGCCCCAGTTGGAGAAAACCGGACGCCCCGTCTCGGGGTCGTTCATCGAGATGCCGTTGATCATCACCTCACTATATTTCGAGTCGTTGCCGCGCACACGGTAGCGCATCGAACCGAAGTTATAAGCCGCAATGCTATTAAACACATCACGCGAAGAATTCAGCAAGGTAGAGGCATCGTTGACCGAGGTGGAGGACTCCTCGAAGTCGGAATCCATCAAGATCACCGTCGGCAAGTCGTTTTGGTTCAGGTCGGTGGAGTCGATGACTTGGGCTGCAAGCCGCGACACCATCAGTAAAGGAACCGTCAATAATAGTAGAAATTTCTTCATATTGAACTTATTATGATTTGCATTGGGTTTTAGAAACAATTTGCAGGCAAATGTAGGAAAAGTTCTTTTATAACAGTTGATTTTTTATGTTTTTTTTTGCTACTTTTGCGGCGTTATCAACCCAAAAAGCACACTCAACATGAACAAGCACATCGTTTTCATTTTGGCACTTTTGGCCTTGGGCCTCGGAATGAACCGTGCCTCTGCACAAGAGCAGCAAGCCTATAAAGTTGGCTTGGTCGGCTTCTATAACTTGGAAAACCTCTTCGATACCATCAACGACCCTTTCAAGAATGACGAGGAGTTTCTACCCCAAGGCCTCAACCAGTGGAACACCGAGAAATACATGACCAAACTCCATAATATGGCCTATGCCATCTCCACCATTGGCACCGACCTCACGCCCGACGGTGTGGCTGTGCTCGGTGTGTCGGAGATTGAAAACCGCACTGTAATGGAAGACCTCGTGGCCCAGCCCGAAATCAAGGACCGCAACTATCAGGTGGTGCATTACGACTCGCCCGACCGCCGTGGTGTGGATGTGGGATTAATCTACAACCCCAAGTATTTCAAGCTGACGAACAGCAAATCCTATCGCACAGTCGTCCCCAACGACCCTGAGTTCATCACCCGCGACCAACTGGTCGTTTCCGGTCTCTTCGACGGCGAGATGATGCACTTCATCGTCATGCACTGGCCTTCACGTGCCGGTGGCGAAAAACGCTCCATGCCCGGTCGTATTGCCGCTGCCAACCTCTGCCGACACATCGCCGACAGCATCATGCGTGCGGACCAAAACGCCAAGATCATCATGATGGGCGACTTCAACGACTACCCTGACAGCAAGAGCGTGACAAACTATCTCCGTGCCTCGGGCGACATGAAAGACCTGCGCGACGGCGAGTTTTTCAACCCCATGTATGAGCTGCACAAGAAAGGCTACGGTACCAATTACTACCGCGATGCGCCTGGCGTGCTCGACCAGATGATCCTCACTCCTGCCCTGATACCCAACGGCTACGACAATTACCAGTTCAAGAACGCGAAAGTACACAATAAGGAATTCCTGAAACAACATGGCGGCAAATACAACGGCTATCCCTTCCGCACCTTTGGCAGCGGCGTCTGGATGGGTGGCTACAGCGACCACTTCCCAGTGTATGTGATTTTGCTGAAGAAGGCGTAAGAGCTAAGGTCCCTGAGCCAGCGGTTGCTGAGCGCAGCCGAAGCATCGAAGGGCCGAACACCATAACGAGATTCCCTTCGGGAATGGAGTAATGCCAAATTTAAAGCGGCGGCTTGTGACGTCTACGTAACGTAAGCTTCATTAGCCGCCGCCTTTTTGTCACAACGAGAAACTCCATTCCCGAAGGGAATCTACTGCTTACCAAACCTCTACCTCGTCAATGAAAATCCAAGCTGGATTCCCAAATCCGCTATGATCTTCGGGCAGGTCGTGGCCTGCAATCACCACCTCCACATAACGTGCCGTAACGGGCTCAAGCTCCACTTCATAAGCGAAGATGCCATCCCTATCAGCCCAAGTGGAAATGGGAATGTCCTTCTGCGCCACCTCGTGGAAATTCTCGCCGTCGTCGGAAACCAGCACCTTAATCTGTTTTGGATTGTAAATCCACGCACCTTTATTAATTAATGCATGGAAACGGACATGACGCATCTCGGCAGGCTGTTCCAAGTCGATGACAGCATCCAAAGGATAGTCGCTGAAGCCTAACCAACGTCCTGAGTTGTAGGCTCCCCTACCCAAGTTGCCGTCGTTGAGCAACACTGCGCCTTCGTAGGTGTATTTCTCAGCAGGCTGTTGGCGCAAAGTGATGGGTTTGCGGGTGGCTAGATTAGGCTCAACCGTGTCCGCCCAGACCTGCGGGTTGAAGATATGCTTGGCGTAGTTGTAATGATAGAGGTCATAGAGTTGAACCATCTTGCGGCAACGCTCCACAAATTCATCAAAGTCACGCTCTTTGGGGCTGTTCCATTGCAACTCGGTCAAGGCGTCCATGCGCGGCATGGCCATATACTGCACATGGCGAAACGAGGCGATATATTCCGTCCAAATGTTAGCCTGCACGCCGATGATGTGCTTCTGTTGTTCGGGTGTCAACTCCGCGGGCAAAGGCTGGAACTCATACACACGCTCCACGGGCAGGTAGCCACCGATGCACATAGGCTCACTGGCAATGTCCTCGCTTTGGTAGTAGTCGAAATAAAGGTGCGAAGAGGGTGCCATGATCACATCGTGTCCCTTGCGTGCCGCCTCGATGCCGCCTTCCGTGCCGCGCCAACTCATGATGATGGCCGTTTCAGAGACGTTGCCCTCCAGAATCTCGTCCCAACCGATGACGCGGCGGCCACGGGCTTCCACCACCTTGGCCATACGGTTCATCACATAGCTTTGCAAATAATCCTCTGCAGTAAACTTTCCATCCGCCTTGATGCCCAGTTCCTTGATTTTGGCTTGGCATTTCGGGCATTTTTCCCAGCGCACCTTGGGGCATTCATCGCCGCCTATATGAATATAGGGTGAGGGAAACACATCCATCACTTCGTTAAGCACATTTTCGACAAATTGCATGGCTTCCTCGTTGCCCGCACAAAGTACGTCTTCAGAAACACCCCAACGCCGCCATACCTCGTAAGGACCACCCGAGCAACCCAACTGAGGATAGCAGGCCAAAGCCGCTTGCATGTGGCCCGGCAGGTCGATTTCGGGAATGATGTTGATGTGACGCTCGGCGGCGTATTGGATAAGGTCGCGAAGCTCGTCTTGGGTATAGAAACCGCCGTGGCGGATGGTGTCGTAAATTTGTCCATTATGTCCGATGACCGTGCCGCTGCGATAGGCACCAATCTCCGTCAGCTCAGGGTATTTCTTGATTTCGATGCGCCAACCTTGATCCTCGCTGAGATGGAAATGGAACTGGTTCATGTTGTGCAAAGCCATCATGTCCAAATATATCTTCACTGAGTCAAGGTCCATGAAATGGCGGCAGGGGTCGAGGTGCATGCCGCGGTAGGCGAAGTTAGGATAGTCTCTTATTGTTCCACAAGGGAATTGGCAGTTGAGAGTTGAGAGTTTAGAGTTTAGAGTCAGTTGAGAGTTGAGAGTTGAAGGTTGAGAGTCAGGCTCGCCCATGTCATTCCTGCCGAGGCCTGTGGGCAGGCTGGAATCTATGGGCGAGACTGGCAGACTCTTACGTAAAGTTTGGATTCCATAGAACACTCCTGCGGCATCGACACCATTAATGAAGACTTGCTTTGGCGTGATGTTGATTTCGTATGCCTCGGGCTGATTGAAATCTTCAGGAGAAATCTTCAGCACAATGCCATCAGTTTGGTCTTGGTATTCTTGCACATTCAAGGCATAGCCCATGATGTCGTTCACGTATTCACTTAGGAACTGCGCCTCACGTTGGAGGCCCGATTCGTAATACACGATGGTCTTGGGGCTCAGTTCAAAGGGCTTCTCCTCGCTCAGCCGCACCTCTTTGGGCTGCGGAATTATGTCATAGGAAGCTTGCGGGATCTGCTCTTTTGCGCAGGCGGACAATAGGAACGCCGCAAATAATAGGAGGGACAGTTTTTTCATTGGTAACTATTTATTTTTGACTCGAGACTTTTTCGACTATGACCAATGACTATGACAATGACCGCTTTTAGTTAGTATAGAAGTTTCTTGGCTTCGTTTAAGCGGTCATAGTCATTGTCACAAGTCATTGTCCGATAGTTTCACATCTAAATTAATTCGAGGCAAAGATATTGAATTTCTGTCCAAATAAAACAAAAGCGCACCCGAAATCATTCGGATGCGCTGTTTGTTACAAAATAGCCTTAGATGCTATTAAGGAAGGATAACGATTTGATTCTCATTTCCAACTGACACAGGATTCATAACTGTGTACTTCATGGCTTCAATCGTATTCGAGACAGCAGGGGCTTCAAATGACTTAAGAAGTTCGTCACCATTATAGACATCAATTGTAAAGCCGCTTGCCAAGGCACCTTCAGGAAGGACGAAGGTGAAATCTCTTGCCATTTGCCAATCGAGAGGTGCGGAAACAACATTGCCGTCCTCATCTTTCACCCACATGGTGATTTGATTGGTATTACCATTGAAACCAGAGAGAGTACCATTCTTCTCGTAAACATAAGTACCATTCAGGTAATCAGTCGGATCGTTAGCGGTAAGGACAACCCTGTCAACAAACACTTGACCACTGAGAACTTGAGGGCAAGTGACTGAGAAGTTCAGGAAGCCAGCATCGCTAACGAAATCGAAATTGTCGGTATAGACAACATTCTGATTATCATCTTCATAAAAGTTGAAACCAACCATCGGATAGAGGTTGTTGTCGAAGTTACGCTGAGGTACATAAACTTGTTCTTCCGGGATTTCCATTGTCACCTGATTGCCAGCAACAAGGGCATTCGGGTAGAAAGCGTAGTAAGGCTGAGTGAAAAGATTGGAAACGAAAGCCACCTTTTCATTGCCAACAACGTTAAAGGTAACCGTCTTTTCATTAGGAGTGATTTCTGTAGGAAGAGCGAAATCCATATCAGCACCAGCATTGTTGAAGACCTTAATCTGGTCGCCAGCATCCCATACCAAGTGATGACCATAACCAACAGCATGAGTTCTAACGTTGCTCGTAGGTTGAGTGACGGTAGCGGTGAAAGTCACTTTTTGGGTATCGTCTTTCTTGCATGCAGTGAAAGCAAGAGCCACAAGGGCGCAAAGGCCCAACATTCTTACAACTTTTTTCATTTTTTCTCTGTTTTTAATTGATTAATTATTCCAACTACCTTCGTTTGTTCCAAACGTCATACCTGTACCCATGAAATCCATCGGTTCGGCGACAGAAGCGCACAAGATGCCTTGCGGTTCAATTTTGATGACATCCACTTTGGGAGCCACATACAATTTGTTTTGTTTCATTTGTTTAATGTTTTAAGTGTTTATAATTACGATTAATTGTGTAGATTCTATACCTTTTGAATCAATCTGCAAATTAAAGCTTTTTTTTCTTACCCACACACTATTAATATCATTAATATAAAATAGAAAACCCTATCCATTTTCGATATACTCCTCAAAGAAATTATAATCCAGAATGTCAGAAATGTGCTTCAATAAGTCCGTGTTGATAGAGGGGCTGGCATATACCTTATACAAATGGTTAGGCGTACAAGGAATTTGGTGGGCAAGCCAAACTGTCGTCCGCCCTTGCTGCTGCAATACGGCCTTTATCCTATTCCCTATGTGAACATCCTTGACTTTCGACATATTTTTGTTTTACTCCGCAAAATTACACAAAACTATTCAAAATCACAATACCCATTCAAACTATTTATGATAAATAAAATGGTAGAGCTATGTCTTGGCGCATTTCTACCTTGCATTCGTGCAACGCGTCTTGATGAAATTGTAAACGAAATCGAAATCCTCGTCAGCAACATACACTTGATTCTTGTTGAACAACTGGTTCACCTTGATCAGATTCAGCCTGCGATGTGCCTTGACATGCCGCACATTAGCGAACACGGAAGTGCTTGTACTCTTTGAGGCGGCCAACATACCAGCACCTATTGTCGTAGGATTCTTGGCCATAACGCCCACCAACGCAGCTATCAGTCCAACCACCTCTGCCTTCTTGACCTGTCGAGGCATCTGAATATGAACCACCTCCTTCTCGTCCATCTCAAAGAGCACGACATACTTGCCTAATATGGCGGCCATAATCAGAATGCTAATGATTGCCAATCCGAGAAAAATTCCCAGAACGATGCCCATGAGCTTCAGCCAAGACTGGAACCACTCCATGGTCAAATCACCACTAATCGCTGTTATTACAAGCATGAATAGTCCTACTATTCCAACAGAAATGAGCATTACTTTTAAAGTGGTCAAAAAAATGGTAGGGTTCTTCAGCAGGTGCATCTCATACGCCCAACGGTATTTCCCGTCAGCGCAGAGACGGACTTCCTTGCCTTGATAGGTCTTGCTTTCTAAGTTCTGCGTGCTTTTAACAATAGCGTCTTCCATGTCTTTTTTTTGCAAAAATAAAAAAAAGGATGGCACAAGCCATCCTTTTCTGTTGATTTTTGTCAAACAGGCTTATTCACCCAATTTGATGCGGACGAAGTTCACCACAGTGGCTTCCTTGTCGGCAGCTTGGATGTACTCGGCAACCGTCTTGGGGTCGGCAACCAGAGATACCTGGTTGAGCAGGCAGCTCTCCTTGAAGAACTTGTTCAGACGGCCTTTGGCGATGTTCTGAATCATGCCTTCGTTGAGTTGCACCTGACCGGGCACCGTGGCCTTGATTTCGCGGGCCATAGCGCCTTGTTCCTCGGTAATGTAACCCTTGGTGATATTCGAGTTGATGTGGTCATCGCTGTCAACGTGGTTGGGGTTGATGCCAGCCTTGCGGAGAGCCTTCTCGACTTCCTTGCCGATCTGCTCTTCCTTGGTCTTGTCGACGGCAACGGCGAACTCGCGATCCTTCACCTCTTGCGGGATGGAGGCTTCGCTCACCGAAAGCGGGTTCATAGCGGCGACGTGCATGCACACCTCGTGGCTCACTTCCTCAACACCGGCGAAATTCTTGTTCATTTCAACGATGGTGGCGAGGCGGTTGCCAGGATGGTTGTAGTTGGCCACATATTCACCTTCGAGGACTTTGAAAGCACCGAGTTCAGTCTTCTCACCAGTGACGGCGCTCTGATTGGCGACAAGGGCTTCAACAGTCTGACCGTCAAGCGTCATGGCCTTCAGGGCTTCGATGTCCTTCACGCGATTGGCGACGGCCATGTCAAGCACGTCCTTCGTGAACTTCACGAAGTCGGCGTTGTTGGCCACGAAGTCGGTCTCGCAGTTCACCATGATGATGGCGGCGTACTTGTGGTCATCAGTGGCCTTCGAAAGCACGCAGCCTTCGCTGGCGGTGCGGTCGGCGCGCTTGGCAGCCTTGGCCATACCCTTCTTGCGAAGGATGTCGATAGCGGCTTGGATGTCGCCATCGGTCTCGACGAGGGCCTTCTTGCAGTCCATCATGCCGGCGCCCGTCATCTGTCTCAGTTCATTGACTTGAGAAGCGGTAATATTCATTTTATGTGTTGTTTTTAAGGGTGATTTGATAATAACTCTGGCTGCTGACTACTGGCTATTGGCAGCTTCAACAGAAAGGAGGTTTTTCCTTTTAATAATCAGCTGCCAGAAACCAAAGGCCAGAAGCCAGAAGCAAACTTAGTTCTTAGCCACGGGACGACGAGGACGGCGGTTGGTGCGAGGACGGCGTTCGTCCTTGTTTTCCTCTTCCTCGTTGTTCTCTTTCATCTCATCAACTTCTTCCTCTTCCTCTTCTTGGACGAGGTCCTTGTTGTTCTTGCGCTCGGTGATGCCTTCCTCGATGGCGTCGACCATCTTGCCGACGATGAGGGCGATGCTCTTCGAAGCGTCGTCATTAGCCGGGATGGGGAAGTCGATGAGGTTGGGGTTGGTGTTGGTGTCGACGATGGCGAAGGTCGGGATGTTGAGCTTGCGTGCCTCAGCAACGGCGATATGTTCCTTCATGATGTCGACCACGAACAGGGCTGAAGGCAGACGGCTCAGGTCAGCGATGGAACCGAGGTTCTTCTCGAGTTTCTCGCGCTCACGCTCGATCTGCAGCTTCTCACGCTTGGAGAGGCTCTTGTAGGCTTCGCTGTTCATCATCTTATCAATGCCCGTCATCTTCTTGACAGCCTTACGAATGGTGGCAAAGTTGGTCAGCATACCGCCGGGCCAGCGCTCGGTCACGTAAGGCATGTTGACTTTCTGGGCGAGTTCGGCGACGACGTCCTTGGCCTGCTTCTTTGTGGCCACGAAGAGCACGCGCTTGCCCGATTTGGCCAATTGGCAGAGGGCATTGGCAGCCTCGTCCATCTTGGCTTGTGTCTTATAGAGGTCTATGATGTGAATGCCATTGCGCTCCATGAAAATATAGGGAGCCATGTTCGGATTCCATTTTCTCTTGAGATGGCCGAAATGACAACCGGCATCCAGTAATTCTTCAAATGTTACTTGTGTCATGAGTTTTCTTTTTAATGTTTACATTCGCTAAATACAATCGCCAAGTAGTCTTAATAATAAGAATCTCAGCAATTTGGATACTAAACAAAATCGCTTTGCTTCTAAGGGCTTAACGTTTGCTGAATTGGAACTTCTTACGGGCACCAGGCTGACCGGGTTTCTTACGCTCGACCATACGCGGGTCGCGGCGCATCAAACCTTTAGCCTTCAGGGTGGGACGATACTCGGGGTTGATCTCGCAGAGGGCGCGGCTGATGGCGAGACGCAAAGCCT
>JAEEGK010004812.1_pt1 | contig 32913 bp, 23 predicted proteins | sample 8958771 | NCBI WGS metagenome assembly JAEEGK01 (sample SAMN16246547, study PRJNA631951) | gut metagenome | biome: gut microbiome; feature: rumen; material: SC-attached | host: Bos | place: Iran: Karaj | collected 2018-10 | reverse complement strand
TCCCCAATCCCCAATCCCCAATCCCCAATCCCCAATTCCCAATCCCCATTATTTATATTAAAATTACTGAAACCCATTTTTATTATAAATAATTTAAAAATTAAATAATATTTATTTAAAAAATAAAATGAGTGATAAAGATAAAAAAGAATCAAAAGATAAAAAAGAGCGAAAAGGGACAGATGAAGAATTAGGTGAAGTATCATATACCTATTGGAAAAGAGAATCAGATATTCAAGCAGATCATAAAGGTTTCCAGCCAGAAAAAGTTACAACTCAACCAGTACCCGAGAATCCTCAGCCACAAACTAATCAAATAGGAAGTGCATGGAACAAGGCTGGCACATGGGAAGAAAAAAAATTAAATAAATCTCAAATAGAATCATTTTTTAATGAATATATTAATAAAAATAAAAAAGAATATAAGAGTGCTTTTTTTTTGTCTGAATTTAGTAATTATTCTGGTGATACTTATTTCGTTTATTCCAGAGGGAAAATAAAATATTTTTATGATTGTAATATTAAATTAAAGATTAAAGGAAATAGTAATTATAATAATTTAATGACTACCATAACTATTAAAGAAATAAATAATGCTGATGAAGATGATCATTTTATGTATGAATATGATTCGGATGATAGTAAGAGTACATCAAAGAAATATCCTTTAATAAATAATTTTAAAAGTGCTAAAGATGAAGTCGAAAAAGATATAAGAAAAATTTTTGAAGAATTAAAAAATAGTTTTTTAAATAAATAAATTTAAAACGATTTTAATAAAATAAAATATAAAATATAAAAATATAAATTGAAATAATTAATTAACAAAAAGGAAATTTTTTTTTTTTTCAGAAAAAAATTCACCTATATTAATAATACTTTTAGATTACTTATCTAATTTTGCAACAAAAATTATAATTTTTAGGATAAATGACTTTTATATATATATATAAAAGAAATACCTTTATTTTCCTCATTTAAATTTTTATATAATTAAAAATTATTTTATTTATTCATCATTCAATAATATCATAATAATGAACAGTGAACTCAAATTTAATTCTTTTTCCAAAATAAATACTATATTTTTTAAATAAACATGAATTTTCATCAGAACATATTCTAATTGATAATAAATTAAATAAAAAATTTTAATTAAATGAATAAGAATAATTTTTAATTATTATAGAAAATAGTATTTTTAATATTCTTTACTATTTTTCATTACATATGAAATAATTATTTCAAATTTCTAAAAATAACATATACTAAAATTATATAATAAAATTATATAATAATTTTTAATAATAAAAATAAATAAAAATATTTTGAATTAAAATGAATACACCTAAATTAAAATCAAGAGCAGTTTCCTTAACAAGATTAAATCCTTATTTTAATAAAGTAGGATATCATTTACCTTATAAATATGCAGATCCAACATTTAGAAAAGATTTACAAGGTTTATTTTTAAAAAAAGATGTTGAATTACAAAAATTAATTCATAAAAATTTTGGCCATTTACCAAATATTAAAATTAAAAAAATTAAAAAACATTATTTTATTGATTCTAATAATTCAGCTTATCCTAAAGAAATTATTTTAAATACAGTTTTTCCAATTTATAGAACAAAAGGAAATTTAGTAAATAAATTTATGGAAATGCAAGAGAAAAATTTATTTAATTTTAATCCTTATATAACAAAATATGGTTCTTTTAGTTTTGGAAAAAATAAAAAAAAAAAAAAGATTATATTACCAACTGATTTAAAAAAAAATGATGGTATTAAAAAAATTCAAATTGATAAAAATATAATTAATAATTTTACTATTGATAAATCATATTCTGAAAGATTAAAAATAAAAGCAAGAAAAAAAATAATAGAAACAAAACATAATCCTACAATGGAAGAAATAATAGATGATCATAATTTTATAGGTTCTTTTTTATCAAAAGGAAGTATGACAGATAAAAGAACAAAAAAGTATTAATAATTATTTATATATTTTTTTTATTAATCATTTTTTTAAAAAGAAATATAATATACTTGAATTCATAATAATTTTTATGATTATTGTTTTAAAGGAAAATAATTTTTATGTTTTTTTTATAGTGTAAATTATATTTTTAGATTAATCAACATTAAAAAAAGAATTTTATATAATTTATATATATTTAATTATATACATTAATTATTTCTCTTTAAAAAATTTATGATTTAAAAATATTTAAAAAAAATTTCAGATAAATTTGTTTTTAATTGTTGTTAAACAAAATTCATCTAAATTTTGCATAGCTTCATTTTCTTTTTTTATTTTTAAATAACAATTAGCTCTCATAACATAAAAATCAAGATTTTTTTTATGTTTATGTTTTTCCATATAATTAATATATAAATCAAAATCAGAAATAGCTTCTTCAAATTTTTCACATATATATAAGCACATTCCTCTTTTTGAATAAGCATCATAAAAATTTTTTTTTATTTCAATAACATTATTTAACATATTTATAGCTTCAGTAAATCTTTCTAATTTCATTAAACAAATAGCTTTATTATAATAAACAGAAATATCAGAAGATTTAATTAAATTTTTTCTATCATAACTTAAAATAAAATTATAATTAAAAATAGCTTCTTCAAATCTTCCTAATTTACTAAGACATAAACCTTTATTATAATAAGCATCAACGAAAGTTCTATTTAATTTAATAACATTATCAAACATTTCAATAGCATTTAAATTTTGTTTTAATTCCATATAACATAAACCTAATCTAAAATAAGTTTCTTGATTATTATTCTCTATTTCAATAGCTTTTTGATAATCTAAAATAGCTTCTTTAAATTTCCTCATTTTACTATAACAATAACCTCTTTGAAAATAAGCACTCATAAAATCAGGTCTTAATTCAATTGCTTTAGAAATTTCTAAAATAGCTTCATCAAATCTTTCAAATTTAATATAACAAATTCCTCTTTCAAAATAAGCTTGAGGATAATTATTATCTAATTCAATAACTTTATTCATTTCTATAATAGCTTCTTTCAATCTTCCTAAAGAATAATAACAATAACCTCTTTGAAAATAAGCATCAACATAATTATTATTCAATTCAATAGCTTTATTATATTGTGAAATTGCATCTTCTTTTTTATCTAAATTACTTAAACAAATTCCTTTATTAAAATAAGCAGCAGTGTAATTTTGATCTAATTGAATAGCAATATTATATTGACAAATTGCTTCTTCTTTATATCCCATACAATATAAACAAGCTCCTATACTATTATATATTTTTGCTGATGGCTCTAATTCTAATATATTTCTATATTTTTCTATTGCTTCTTTATATAATCTTAATTCTTTATAACATTTTGCTTGACCATATATTGCTTCTATACTTTTTGAATTTAATCTCAAACATTTTTCAAATGATTGAATACTTTTTTTAAAGTTTTCTAAACATGAATATATTTTTGATTTTAATAAAAGACCTTCAAAGTTATTTGGATATAATTTTAAATGTTTTATTATGTATAAAAGCGATTTTTGGTAATCTTTTGATAAATAATTGTCTTTTGCTTTTTGAAGATTTAAAAAAGAATCATCGCTGTTGTTTATCATTTAGTTTTATATTTAAATAAAAATTTAATTAAATAATTAATCTCTTTATAATAATAAAATATTATGAGTTATTTTTAATATAAAAATTATTCCATAATTTTTTTAATATGAATTAATATACTTTTAAATGGTTGATAAAAGAATAAAATTAATTTCTAAGAATGATAAAATTAATGAGAAATTATTTGATGAAAAAAACAATAATAGTAAAATAAATAAAACAAAGGTTTTTTTCATTCAAAATTCAAAAGATAATTTAAATAAAGTTTTATTAGATTCTTGTAATAATGAAACTAAAGATTTGGAGAAAAAAGATAAAACTCTTTTAAAAAATTATCAAAAATTTAATACTTTAAATGAAAATCCATGTCATTACACTAAAGAAACTAGTAAAGAATCAATTTTTGATAAAGGAAAAAATGATGAAGAAAAAAATAAAGAAAAAAATTGTGATGCTCTATTTGTTGAATATAATATCAATTATATTAAAGATTTAAAAAAAAAATATTTAAATTATTTTGAAAAAATATATAATGAAATGCTAAAAGAATGGAATAATAAAAATACTTTTCATTTATTTAATAAAAAATTAATATCTTATTATTTTATTACTTTTTGTTTTCGAAAAGAATTTGAAATATTTATAAACATTTGGAATAATAAAGATATAATTAATTTTTTTATTTTACAAATATATTTATTTACTTCAATATTACTTTTAAAAGATAATTCTTTTGAAAATAAAATTATGACAAGAAATTATTTAAATGCATTTGAATATTCTTTTCAAAATTTTCAATTATTAACATATTTTAATCAAGCAGATATTATTAAAGAAAAAGATAAATTAAATTTTCATACAAAAAATAAAATAATTAAATCTATTGTGGATACTTTCAATTATTTTATTTCAGAGAAATTTAACAATATAATGGATTTATTAAATTTTATAAAAGATAATAAAAATTTATCTCAAATAATTAAAAGTATAGAAGAGAAATCTAAATTAATATCCAAAGATTATTAACAAAAATTTAAACATATAAATATTTTATTAAAATTTATTAAAAAACATTTCTTTATTTTAAAAGAAAAAACATATTAATATAATAAATAAATTAAATATTGAGTTTTAGCAATTCATCATATTCTTTATTAAACTTTCTAAAATATAAGAATTAATATTCAATTCTATTTAATAATAAATTGAAAATAACTTTTCCAATAAATAATAAATAAAATTAATCGATAATTAATTATTTTATTAGAAGTTATAATTTTTAATTAATAAAAATAAAACTTCTCTGCAAACAATTGAATAAAAAAAAAACAATAAATTCTGATAAAAATTTGTTTAATTAAATCTTCCTTTTTAAGGCACAAACATAATTTAAATCTTTAATATCATAATTTTTTAACAAATGGAAAAATCAATAGAAAAATTAATAGACGTTTTCAATCCACAGGATGAAAAAGAAAAGAAAGGAATTGAAAAAGATTTTCCAAATTTATATGAATATTATTATAATAGATTTGAATTAAAAAGTAAATTAGCTGAAATAAAAGAAGAAGATAAAAAAATTAACCTTTATGAAATGAAAGAATTGAAAGAATTTTTAGAAAAAGAAGAAAAAGAAAATAGAATTAATGAAAATGATGCAATTGGAGCTTTTTTTACATTAATTCAACCAATTTTATTATTATTTGGCTTATTCAGTATATTTCTTCTAAATCGAACCATAGGTTTTATATCAATTATTCTTGCTTATATTTGTCAATTGTGTATTCATTTATATAGTGAAAATTCCGAAAATTTATTAAATGATGAAATGAAAAAAAAAATTCAGAAAGTAATTAATGGTAAACCAGTTTTGCAAATTACTGTAAGTCGGCCTTCAAGTAAATTTTCTCCTTCAAATAATGAGATTATACAATTCCCAATTTATGATTATTGTGATGTTTCTGATAAATATAATATTAAAAAAAATTCAATTATATCTTTCAAAAAAAGTTTGTTGGTAATTGATGAAGATTCAATAGATTATTATAAACCTTTTTGTGCAACTTCATATAAATTTAAGTTGTTGGCTCTCGAGAGAACAAAAATTGATTATGATATATTATTTGATGATGAAGAATCATATAATGATGATCCTGATTTTCAAAGAAGTTATTGTTATAATCCAACAAATTTATTTGTAAAAAATTTAATCTTTAGAATTATCATTTATATATTTTGTTTAAAAGGATTTTACTTTTTTTATGACACAGTACTATAAATTATGTTAAAATTGAAATTAAAAAAGTAATATCATTTTCTCATAAATTGGAAAATGAATTTGATTTATCAAAATATAATCCAGAAATAACATTTAAAGATATAAATGATCAAACAATAACCGGAGTAAGAGCAAATTTAGAAATAAGTGAAGAAGAAATAAAAAATGAATTTACAAAAAATTTTGGAAAAATAAGAGAAATATATATAGAGGAATGTAAAAAAGCTAAAAAAAAATATCGTAATTCACATGATTTATTAGATAATGAAATTAAAGGAATGTTAATTCCAATGAATTATAGAGATGGATATAGACCTGCTCATCATAAACCTGAAACTGGATATCAATTGAACTTTATTAATGATTTAATAATTGAAATTTATGGAAGAAAAACAAAAGAAATTTTTGGTAAACATTCTAAAATACATTACTTAACTAGTAGACATGATAATATGGATTTGGAAATTATAACAAATGATGATGATAACGATGATGATGATGATAATGAAGATGAAGATGATAAAAATAAAAAAACAATAGATAATAGTTCAGGTGATAAAAAAGATAATAAAATTAAAGAAGTTATTTATACTGAATATGTTTTAAAATTGAATTGTAAAATAAGTAGTAATAGTATTACAACTAGATATGAAATTAAATTAAAAAATGGTACATCAAAAACAGGGTCTTTTAATTTAAAAAAAAAATGAGTGGTTATGAAGAAGATGCATATGAAAAAACTAATAATGAATGGACTAAAAGTGAAATATATTTACCAGGTTGTGATACTCCTATTATTATTACTAGAAAAAAAATAGCAATTAGAATTCAAGCTGGAAATTTTGAAATTATTTGTGAAACTAAAACTAATGCTGATTTACATTCTGGAACTACTACTTGGTTAAATGAAAATGATTGGGATAAAAGAACTGTTGATAAATATGTTAAGAATTGTAATAAATTTCCACAAAAAAATCGATTGAAGATTAAATATTAGTTTTTAATTTAAACTTAAAAAAATTTCTTTGGGTCTTTTAAATTTTATTTTTTATTTACTATATTTTCATAGATTTATTATACTTAAACATTGAATTTAAACCACTTTTTTATTTATTGAATATACTTCATTCTAAAAGATATTCTTTAAGACATTAAAATTTTTTATATTGTTCATTTAAAGCTAAATTAGTTTTTTTGGCTTTTTTTAATTAATATATTTTTTTGTAAAAATATTTTATTATTTTAATAAAAAATCTTTAAATTTTAATATTAATTCTTTATTTTTAAATCTATTTGAATATTTATAATAAATTAATAATTTCAATAAAATTTATTTATCAATAAAAACCTACAAATAAATTTTCAAAAGTGATAATTGTTAAGACAAGTAATTCAAAGAGAAATAAATCCAAAATAATATAATATAAAAGAAAGGAAAAGATATAATAACAGTAATAGAATTAAAAAATAAAATAGAATTAATATAATATTTAAGAACTTTATTTAAATTGTATTCATTAAATAACCAAATTTATTTCATTTTTTAATTTACATAATAATAAAATAATTAATAAAAAATTGAAAAATCCAATAAAAAAAAAGGATATAATTTAATTATCATTATCTCGAATAGAAGATAAATTTTTTTCACTATAATTTTCACCATCTCCTTTTTTGGAAATATTTTCTTTATCATTTTCATTAATTTCACCTTCATTTTCAAAATTATTATATTTAGAATCAATAGTAGAAATAGATTTATTATTCATTTTCATAGTAGCAACATTTAAATTTTGGCTTCTTAACAAATTATCATTTTGATTAATATTTCTTTGTTTTTTATGAATACCATTTAACTCAAATTTTCTATTTTTATATTTAGAAGTTATTTGCTTTAATTCTTTATCTCTTTGAACTTTTAATAATTCAAAATTTCTATCTAATTTTTCTCTTAAAACTTTTTTTTCATTTTCAAATTTTAATCCAAGTGCTTCTGCTTTTTTATGTATTTTATCACTTCTTTCTTTATTATATTTTTCAATTTCTTCTTTTTCTAATTTATCACATTTTGATTTATAATAATTTGCTTCTTGATATCTTTCTTGTTTAACTAAATTTTTTTCAATTTGCTTTAAATTTAAATATTCACTTGAAAACTTAATTGGAGGATAATTACTAGTTAATTCATTTATTAATTCTTCAAGTTTACTATTTTGATTTAATGCTAATTCATCTTCCATTTTATTCCCATTTTCAATAAAAGATAATAATTTATTATCCCATAAATCTGAAAGTTTTTGATATTCTTGATTATAATTTTCTTCAAGTTCTTCATTTTGTTTATTTTGAATTAAATTTAATGTTTGAGTTCTCATATTTCTATTTGATTTTCTTAATTTATCTATTTTTGCTTTTATTTCATTTGCTTCTAAATATTTACCTTCTGATACTAATTTTTCTTTTTCTTGCATTAATTGCATTAATAATAATTGGTCTTCATTAAAAGGATTATTGTTTTCTTCTAATGATTGATTTTCGTTTTGTTGAGACATTAATTTATAATTTTAATGAATTTTATAAATTAATTATATTAAAATTTTTTAAATTTATTAAAAATTTTTGTTATGATTAGAAAACTTCTTATTTATATTTTATTATCTTCAGAATTAAAATAATAAAAATCTTATAATTAATTCTATTAATAATTCTTATTCACTTTAAATTTTAAAAATTCTGTTTTTCTAAGAATATTAAGTTATTTTTCCTCTTTTTCCTTATTATTATTTAAAAAATATAATTTTTATTTTTTGAAAAAAAAAAACGATTAAACTTCCTATATTACAATTTATTTGTTTTTTTAATTTGTTTTATTCATACAATAAATATTTTATATATTTAACTTAAAATAAATTTAAATCTCATTTAAATTAATTATTTTTCAAATTAAAAATAAAATTAAAAAACCTAAAAAAAAATGAACACAAGCATATTTAAAATAAGATCAAAGTTTCTTCATTTAGAAATAAGTTCTTATTTAGAAAAAATAACATTATTAAAAATAATAAGATATTCAAAAAAGCTTCAAAACTTCACAGATACAACATTAGAAGATTATGAAGTATATAGTATAATTCAAAAAAATACTTTAAGAAAAATATCTCTTGATGAAAAAGAGGAAAATGAAGCATTAAAAACAATAAAAACAATTGTTGAATACACGGAATCAAATCCTTTATACGCAGATAATACAGAAATAAAAGTTCCAACACCAATATATGAAATAATTCAATTAAAAGACAAAAGAATAATTGCAAGTACAGAAACTTCTCTTTTAATAATATCATATGATGAAAAAGAAAATCAATTTTTTATTATTGATAATATACCAACAAATACAATCGGTGCTGTTATTTTTTTAATTGATTTAGGAAATAATTTATTATTAACTTCTACTTTCAGAAGACAAATAAAAATATTTAATTTAGATAATCATCAAGTTATAAATGAAATATATGGTTCTTGTCCTTTATTATTAGAAGATAAAAAAATATGTTATATTTGGGAAGATAAAGAAATAAGATTATATTCAAATGGATATGATAAAGATTCAATTAAATTAAAATTTGAAAACTATGAAGACGACAATGATAATAATAATGAAGATTTTAGAATAATATCATCTTCAATTCAATTAAAAAATGGAAATATACTTTTAAGCTGTTGGGATAAAACAATAAGTGAATATGATATTAAAAATAAAACTTGTATAAATATAATTAAAACTAATATTGAATATATTGATACTTTATGTGAATTAAAGGATGGTAGAATAGCATTTACCGCAAATGATAATGCTAGAATATTTATTATGAAAAAAAAAGAAAAAGATAAAAGTGAATTTTTGATTTTAAATGGACATAGTAATTCTGTTATTAAAATTATTCAATTAGAAAATGAACAATTAGTTTCTGCTTCTTATGATGGTAGAATTAAATTTTGGGTAAAAACTGAATATGGTGATTTTTATTGTTCTTTAACATTTTACCTTAGTGCTGATTATATTAGAAAAATTATTTTATTAGATGATTCTAGAATTTTATGTGCTTCTGATGATAAAACTTTAAAAGCAATTGGATTAAATAATAATATTGATGGGGTTACTATAGAATTTATTCCTGAGGATAAGAAAAAAGGTTTAGTTAAATCTTTTAAAATCATTGATAATAGAATAAAATAAAGTTTTATATTAAACTTTTCTTTTTTTTAAATTAAATTATTAATTATTTTAAATGCATTCAATAAAGTTTTTGTTTTTATTAAATATTTAGTTTCTTCCTTTAAGTTTTTAAATTTAAAAACAAATCAATAAAATAAAAAATATTTTTTTTATATCTTCATTAATTAAGTTTGGAATAAATTGTTGATACAAAATAAGTTATTATATTTAAAAGGTTAAATAATATAAAAAATGCATACAAACAAAATCCAATCATTATTGTTGAAAAGAAAAATTATATAATAAAAATAAATTAAAATATATTTCTTTTCCTTTATGTTATGAAATGAAAGTTGAAATTAATGAAAATTAAGATTTTGAAGTTGAAAAAGTCTTTGGAATTGAAAATAGAGAAAAGAATTTTTATAAAAATGCAGAGGTGTTTATTGTTTTGAATAAAATCCTATAAATTAATAAATTGTTTTTGAAAATTAAATTAATTTGTTTGATACTTTTATAATTCAAAAGCATCTTTAAGTAAAGTTTAAAATTGATAAAAAAGTTGAAAGTCTTTGATAAAATTTTAAAATAATAGATAAGGTTTTTAATAAATAATATTTTTTTGAATTTAAGCAAATTGAAACAAAATTAACTGATATTAAATACAAAAAAAATAAAGTTACTATTCAACTGTTATTCTAATATTCAAATTAACATTTTAAATTATTTTAATAAAACTCCTTTATGAATCAATAAAATAACTTTAAAAATTTTACAAGAATTTTAAACTTTATTAATTTACAAACAAATGAAATTGTTGTAAATTTAAAAAAGTCAATTATTTAATTATGTGCTAATAATAGCTTTTTAATTTTATATAAATTGTAAATGAGAAAATTTAATTATTTTAAACCTAAATATAAAATAAGTGATAAAAAGAATAAAGAAAATAAATTAAGTGATCCAAAAATAAAAAATGAAAATGCAGTTTTATGGTTTCAATTTGCAATACAAATGGTTTTAAAACAAATAAAATTTTATAAAGGAGATAAAAAAGTTTTTCAAATTCCTAAAGAAGATTTAGATAATTTAAAAGCCAAATTTATGAATTTATTTAGAATTTATTATAAAGGAATAAAAAATAATAAAAATTTTAATTTTGAAAAAAAAGAAGATGAAGTATTATTTAAGTATATTATTTATGCAATTGATATAAGTATTTTAAAGAATTGGTCTAATAATGTAATAGAAAAAGTATTTAAAGAAGAAAAAATAGAAGAAAAAAGATATGCTCAATCAAGTTATTTTTCTTATTGGTTTGGTACTTCAAATATAGATGAAAAGAAATTATTTACTGAAGAAGAACAAAAGAAATTAAATGAATTAATTAATGATGAAAAAAATAATAATGAAATTAATAAAGAACAAAATGATTTACAAATTGAATTTATTTTAGATGAAGGAGGAATTATTTGTTCAAAAAATGTTCAAAGTTCAAAAGTATCTTTAATTGAAGGTTTTGAAATAAAATTTGAAAAAATACATTTTTTATTTAATATGAATAATTCATTACAAAAATTTTCTATTAATTCTACATTAAATAATTTTTTAATTGATTTATTTACAATATTTAATAAAAATAAAAGAAGAATTCCTTTAACTTTTAAAGATATTACTAATAAAGAAATTAAATTAGGTACTTCAGACTTAGAAAATAATTCAATTGATAATTTAAGTTTAGAAAGTAAAAAAAGTGAAAATAATTTTATAAGTTTAAAATTTACTTATACTCCTTTAGAAGATATTAATTCTTCTTTTTGGTGTCATTCTTCAGAATTAAATATACTTTATCATCAAGTTTTCTTACAAAGAGTTATTGAATTTTTTACTGTTAATAATATTAATGAAGATATGGTTAATAATGCTTATGATAAATATAAAAATTTAACTATTCAAACTAAAGAAGCTATTAATCATAATATTTCTAAAAAAAATATTTTCCAAATTAATATTGACCCTAGAAGTATTATTATTCCTTTAAATAAATATGATTTTTCAAATTCTAAAGTTTTAATCGTTCAATTTGGTAATATTAAAATGGATAATAATATAACAAATGATGAATTTGATGAAAAATACCCTAAAAAATATTTTATGTATTTAGATTCTCTATCAATAGATTTTTATAAATCAATGAAAAATATGAAAAATAGAAAAAATAAAATAGAAGTTTTAACCGATGTTTCAGGAGAAATGGGAATAGCAATATTAAATAAAAAACTATATTCAACAAAAGAAAATCCTCCAATTAAATTATTAATATCAATAAATAATATAACATTAAAATTAACAGAATATATTTATACAATATTAATTCAATTAAGTAATATATTAAAACCAACAAAAGAAAAAGATTTATGGAATCAATTAATAACAAATAAAGAAGATATAGCAAAAAATGCAAAAGTAACTGCTTTAATATTAAAGAAAAATTGGGTAGGATCTAATTATGAAAATTTTTTAGCAATGATAAGTGGAGGATATATTTATTTTTATAAATCAGGACAAGATGAAGAATATTCTGGTTATTTTTATTTAAAAGATACTGTTTTAAATCCTAATAAAGATAATTTAAGTATTCAATTACAAAATGATTCTGGAATTATTGAAATTAAATTTAGAAATGAATCTAAATTTAAATCTTGGGAAAAATGCTTAAGAGAAAGAATTAATGAAATGACTGAATCTAATCAAGAAAGAGAAGAAATTTTAGAAGATAAAGTTATTACTATTGATAAAGAAGAAATTAATTTTGGTGTTGAATGTATTTTTAAATCAGTTAATTTAATATTAATTCATGAAAATAATTTTGATAATTTATTTCAATTATCTTTTAATACTTTAATATTAAGTATTTTAATTAGAAGTGATGATATTGAAATGAATTTATCTATTGATGGAGTTAAATTATATGATTTACAACAAAAAATAAATGAATTTCAACAAATAATAAGTAGTGAAGATGAAAAAGATAAAAATACAAAATTATTAAATTTAAATATTATTTTAGCTTCAGAAACATCTCCAAAATATAAAGGAAATGAAATTGAAGTAATATTAAATTTCGGTTATTTATATGTTATTTGGAATCCAATATCATTTAGAAAATTATTATTTTTTTTAATATATAATGATAACTTAACTCAAAAAGTTATTAGTGAAATAAGTGATCCAAATGAACAATTAATTGAACAAAAGTTTATTGAGCCTTCAAAAGAAAGAGAAAAATTAAATCCTAAATGTGATGAATATAAATTTGTTTATTTAAAATTTCATGCTGAAATGAAGAGATTTGATATTATTTGTATTCAACCTATTTTAAATATATTTTATATTCAATTAAGATGTAGTGAAAGTTATTTTAATTGTGATATGACTGTTGATCATTTAATTATGAATGGAGAATTAGGTAATACTGAAATATTTGATTTAAGTGAATATCCTTTTACTATTAAAAATCAAAGTCAATTTAAAAAAGAAAATTCCAGACAAATTTTCGGAGTTAAAAATTCTGTTAATAAAAGTTTAATTACATTTGAATTTAAATCTTATAATGATTGGTGTCCTCTTTTTAAAGATAAAATTTCTAGTATTGCTGATGTTAAAATTAATTCTATTTTTTTTATTTATGTTCAAGAACAATTTTTAAGATTATTAAATTATTTTGTCACTGAGTTTTTAGGTGCTTTAAGTAAACCTAATAACTTAAATAATGAAGAAAAAAAAGAAGAAAAAGATAATAAAGATGAAAGAGATATGAATTTTTTTAAATTAAATATTTCAATGAATAATCCTCAAATTATTTTAAAACCAAGAATTTATTTTGAAGAAAATATAATATTAGATTTAGGTATATTAAATTTAACAAATAATTATTCTAAAGTATATGGAAAAGTATTTAAAGAAGAATGGAGATGGTTATCAACTTATCAAATTAAAATTCAAAATATGATAATGGAAAAAAATAATTTTAAACTTTTAGAAGATTCAAACGGAATAATAAATATGCATTTTACTCTTCAAACTGAAAATGATATAAATGATTTTGATAATTCATATCAATTTGATTTATTTTTTGATTGTTTTAAATTAACTTTAAGACAAAGTGATTATACTTTTTTAATGTCTTGTTTAGATTTAAATATATTATATACTGATAATCAAAATGATGATTATGATTATGAAAAATTCTATTTAAACTCTGAAAAAAATGAAAGATCAGATTTAGAAATGAAAGAATTAATGGAAAACTATTTATCAAGTGTAATTTTTATTCAGGAAATTTCAGTAAATTTATGTTTAAAAAATGATGAAATATTTTCAACATTAAATATTGAAGATAACTTAATAATATTTTCTCAGAAATTAGACACAAGTAAAATAACAGATTGTGCTTTTGGTAATATAGAAGTATATGATTTAAAAAAAGAAAATGGTATTTTTCTTAAAGATTTAATTGTTTCTGATTATTCTCAAAAAAAAGAAGAATATTCTTATGAAAGTGAAGAAAGTGGTTTATCAGTTGATTTTTTTGATATTAAACATGAAAAAGAATTATTAAAAAATAAAAAAAGATTAAGTTTTTTAAGAACTGTTTCAAAAGAAATTCCAAATCAAAATATTACTTTAAGTTCATTTGGTGAATCTATAAAAAATAAATGCTTAAAATTTGAATTATTAAATGAAAATTTAATGAAAGAAATGACAAAAAAAAAAATGAAAGTTAATATGAAAATTAATATTGATAGAGATAAATTTTATGATGTAGAAGTAGATAAATTAAAAATATTAATGAAAGCAGATACATTATATTTAATGGAAACTTTTTTTTTAGAAGGTTTTCCTTTTTATGATCCTTCTTCTAAAGATTTACCTAATTTATTTGATTCAGATGAAGAAAATAGTCCTTCAATGGATATTAAAACAATAATTAAACATCCTTTAATTTGTTTATTAAGTGATGATTGTACTAATTTAAAACAAGAAATGTATTGTATTGATTCTGAAGTTATTTTTATTTTAAAGAAAGAAAAAATATTTTTAATTAAAGAAGAATTAAAAAATAAAACTAGAAAAAAAAATAATAAAAATATTTGGTTAATGGAAATGAAAATGAATAATATTTCTCCTTTTATGTGTTCTTTGGAAGATGTTTTAAAAAGTGAAATATTACAAGTTTCAAAAAGAAAATTAACAAATAATTTTAATTTTTCTTTTGCAATGAAAACTGATTTAAAATATGATTTAAATTTTAAAAAAATTGAATATACAGAAGTAAATTTATAAAATATTATAACTAATATGTCATTTAGAGATATTATTATATTTATGAGAACAAGTACTTATATTGGGAGTTTATTAGGTGAAGATTTATATAAAAAATTAGATGAATTAACTTATTTTTCTAATAAGAAAAAAGAATGGGAAGATAAAGAAAATGATTCAGAGAAAATAAATGAAGAATCTAAAACAAAAGAAGCAAATGAAACCATATATTATTTAAATATGGAAAGTTTAGATATATTATTTATTGATAATTAAAAGAATTCATTTATGCCTTTTTTAAATATTAAAGTGGGAAATTATCAATTAAATATATTTATACTAAATTAGGAGAACAAAGTGGAGAAATTACTTTTTTATTTATGATTTATGTTTTTATTTATTTGGGAACCAATGATAGAAAAAAGTAAAATTTTAATAAAATATAAATCTTTCAATTCAGATAATTTTATTGAAATTAAATTTGATGAAAAAGCTTTAAATATTAATATATATGATTTACATATTTCATTTTTATATCATATTTTCATTAGATGGAATAATTCATTAAAAAAAGATAATCTTAATTTAAAAAAGAGTTTTAAAGAAAGTAAAAATGATAAAAAAGAAAAGGAAAAAAAATGAAAATATCAAATCATATTTTACTAAAAGGAGTTTAAATAAAATTATTAGGAAAAGAAAATTAAAAGATAAAGGAAAAAAAAATTTAAAATACTGATTCGAGCTGATTAAAATTTTTAATTTTATTAATAACTTAAAGACATTTAATGATTTGAAAAAGATATGAAAATTGTAAAATATGTATAATAATTAAAAATTAAAAAATTCAATAAAAAAAGTCATTTTTCGATAAATAATGAATATTAAATTTATAATCTTTTGGAATATTTAAATAACTTCTTCTTAGTGTGATTTTATTTATATTTTTTTTTGATTTAACTAAAGAATTACAAGGTGATGAAATTAATCTCTTTTCTGAGTTCATTTTAGGAAGCATTCTTTTATTAATACTATTAAAGTTAATATTTAAAAATTTTTTTTTTAATGATGCACATTTATTTCTAGGAGACAAATTTCTATTAGTTAATGAATTGATTGAAACATCATTATTATAACTATTAGTTTTATTTTTGCTTTTTATTCTTTTATTCTTAAATAAATTAATTACTTGTTTTTTTGTACCTTTAAAATCATAAGTTAAATCTATATATTTATTTTCTTTTTTATGTTTAATATGAGGATCTTGTAAAAATATATTACATAAAGTCCCTTCGAAAACTAATTTTTTAGATTTAATATTAGTCTTTGCAAGCACTAATAAATTAGTTTTATCGAAGTAATTAAAAATATTTTGTTTACTCTTTTCTTTTTTTAATTTAGCTTCTTTAATATTTCTCTCATAATATCTTTTATATAATATTTCAATTGGTATATTCCAATTATGTTCTTTTGATTTAAGTAAATTTTTATTTGGATTATAACAATTAAAAATATCAAGAATTCCTATTTTTTTATCTGTTGAATATTTCCAAATCTTTTTTTTTATTTTTTTTGCTTTATAATAAAGGATTTTAAAATATATATAAGGAAATTTAAAATTATTCCAAATAAATTCTTTTTTCATTTTTAAATATAAAGTATAAAAATTATAGATTGGTTCAGGTCTATGTAAAAAATCCATAAATTTTTTACTGGGATTATTTTCAAATAATTCTATATTTTCATTATATAATAAAAAATGATAAAATAATAAATTTGGATTTGTTTGATAGTCAATATGATTATGAGTTTTAATATATTTTGTTGTATTATTTCTTTTTATTATTCTAATTGGAATATTTGATTTCATAAATTATTAATTATTTTAAATAATAATTAAAATTTTAATTCAATTCCTTACAAAAAAAATATTAATTATTTACAACAAAATAAAAACTTAATAATTAAGGAGTCAATAATCTTTTTCTTGTATTAGTTCTTGTTTCTTTTTTTAAATATCTTTTTCCAATTTTATTTAAATTATTTTCAAAATTTTCTAATTGAATATTAAAAAAATCATTAGAATAATAAATATTTGATTTAATATTAGGTTTCTTTTGTAAAATTGAATTATTATTATTATCTTTTGTTTGCTTACTTTTATTCAAAGAATCAATATTATTAATATTACCATCATTATCAACATAAAAAGGTTCTTTTAATCCGAATTTTTGTTGAATTACCCATCTTTTAATATCTTTTTCAGTTAAATTCCTACTTGGAGGAGAAAAAAAAGAATCTTTTTTTAAATTCTTTTTTTTTAAATTATTATCTTTTAAAAATTTTAAATTACTATCATCTTCAATTTTTAAATCAATTTTACTGTCAAAATAAGTAGAGTAAGTTCTAAATGAAAGTCCATATTGTGGTTTAATATTTATTAAATCTATTAAATTTGGTTTTTCATCTGATTTATAATTTAAATCAAAACTTGTGTTTTTATGAAAGTTACCAATTTCTTTTAATACGTCTTTAATTTTTTCTTCTTTTTTCCTTTTCTTTCTTATCTCTTTATATGAATTAATATCCTCATTTAAAAGATTTATTTTTTTTTCAGAAAAAACTCTTCTGTTGAAATCTTTGAAAATGTTTGAAAAATAATTATTTTTACCTATCATTTGGAAAATATCTTTATATTTTTGATTTTTTTTAATTAAATTTTCAAGATTTTTTTTTCTTTTTTCATCGAATTGTTCAAATATTTGAATTTGTTTTGCTCTATTCGGACATAAATTTTCTGCAACTTTATTATTTTTTGATGATGAATACATAATATTCATTTTTTTATTATTTTAAAAAATATTAATTTTTTTAATATACTATCTGTTGTCAATATTATTTTTAATTTAATTTTTTATTTTATCTTTTTTCTTTATTTATTTTTATCTTATCTATATTTGAACTTTATCTAAAGGAATTTTCTATTAAAAGTGATTCTTCATTATTTGTTTTTCTTCTTTTTTAATTATTTTTTATCTTATTTAAGGAGAATGTTATTTTGAAATGAATTATAGAATAGTTGAAAAATTTTTATTACTATTCTCTTCTTTTTTTTATCTTTTCCTTTTTCTCCAAAAAATTTTTTTTATTCCCTTTAAAAACATTCTATTAATTTATTGTTTTCTTCTTCATTAATATTTTTTTGGTACCAGATGAACTTAAATATTAAAAAAAATATTTAATTTAAAAAAAAAATATTATAGTAATAATTTATTCATTTGCCATTTCAAGTTTTTCTCCTTCACCAATTTTTTCAGATTCTTTTTTATTTTTATTATCTTTATCATTCTCATTATTAATTTCTCTAGTATATTTATTATTATCTTTATCATTTTGAGGAGGCAATTCAATTCCATTCCAAAAATCAATAAATTGATCTTGATAAATAGATTTACCAATTAAACCAAAAATAAAAGCAGGACTGATATAAAATAGAACAGGTTGTCCATGTTTAAAAACAAACATACATATCATTGCAATGATAACTGAAATTATATATAATATTAAACTAAATAAATAATAACCATTTTTTTTTCTTAATCTAATTGATATTTCATCAAATCTTTTACAATATTTAACTATCATTCCAGGAAGAGCTATATCACCTAAACCTAATAACATACAGTCTTTTATTGGATTTGTTGAAAATAAAATTGGCATTTCTAATTTTATTGGTAAATTTACTTTTGTCGCTGTTGTTTCCATAACATTTCCACTAAAAATATTTTCTGAATAAAAAACCCAAAATGTGTCATATAAAAAAATACATATTAAAAATACAAAACATACTTTAAAACTTTTAAATAATATTAATGATAAAATTGTAAAAACTAAACCAAATGCCATTATATTATTCATTATCCAATGTTTATTAAAGAAATAAATTATCACTAATATTAAAGAGATAATTATACTTAAAATATTATGTAGTTTTAATTTATTATAATATTTTTTTGAAAGTAATTCTGGGTTAATTCTTTTTATATGTTTTTCTATAAAAAATTCAAGAGTAAATTGTAAACATATATAACATTGAAAAGCAACTAAACCATTAAATATATAAATTATATAATCAAAGAAGAAATAAATAATTAAAAGCATACACGAACCAAGGCAAATAAAAAATATTCCATGATACCATTGAATATTCATTTCTTCATTTATTTCTTGAACTATTTTTTGTCCTAATTGAACATATGTTGAAAATATTAAATATATTAATGCAACACAAAATATAATTGCACATGAAAATATTGATAAATATGGACTTTCTGAGTTACAAAATTTAATATATGAAAAAGAATATTTTTCGTTTTTAAATCCAAATGAAAAATTTAATATTGCATAATTATCATTATTATTATATTCATAATGAGATGTTTGTAATAATTCATATTCTGCTTTTTTATAATTGGAATCAATAGTATCATCTAATCTACATAATGTTTTTATTTTTATTTCATATTCTTCTTTATTTTTTGGAGTCAATAAGTAATAACTTTTAAATTTATTATTATTTGTTAATAATTTTACATTTTTGATTTCTTCTTTAGAATTATCAGTAATTATTGTAAAATTTGATGAAAAAGTATTTTTTCCTTCATAATAAATATCATTATTAAAGTTACAAGCACATGTAGAATTTAATATGGAATTTATATTAAATTTTGATATTAATTTAGTGTTATTTATTATTGTATAATTATTAAGAGTGTTATTCTCTGAAAAGGAAATTTTAACCTCAATTTCCTTAGAAAACAATAATAAATAAAAAAAAATCAATAAATTCATTTTTTATAAATATATATTAAATAGTTAAAAATTTTTGGTGAAATATTATCATAATATAAAAATAAATGGATAAAAACAATTTATTAAAGTATTCAAATGTTACAATTAGCTATGATGATTTTCTAAAAATGATAAAAGAAAATATTCCAGATGAAGAAAAAAATTATTTGTTTGAAGAAAATTCAATAAAATTCGAAGATGTAAGTGATAAATTATTAAAAGAAAGTTATCCAATTACAACGAATTTTCAACATAAAAATCATCAAAATCAATATTATAATCATCATCAAGTTAATAAACCTCAAAATCAAATTAAAAATTTTCAAAGATCTTCAAAAGTTACTCAAATATGCAAACAAGAAGAATTTTTTTTTGAACCAACAAAAAAACAAAACAATATTAATAAAGAAGAAAAAGAAGAAAAAGTAGAAAAAGAAAAAAAAGAAGAAAAAGAAAAAAAAGAAGAAAAAGTAGATAAAATAGATAAAGATAGTTTTTTATCAGAAATAAATACAGAAAGTAAAAAAGATAATAAATCAAAGAACAAAAAAAAGGAAAAAACTCCTCAAAAAATATTTATAGAATGTGAAATTGATCATATATTTGAAATAAATGAAAAATTAAATTTTTCAAAAGACGAAAAATTTTGGTATATTTACACAGACATTTTTAATAGTTCATATGGTCCTTTTTCTTCTAATGAAATTGTAATTTTATATATGGAAAAAAAAATAGATGGGAATAGTTTAATTAGACCTTTAGATATTTTTAAAAATGTTTCTGGAGATGATTTTCAAAAATTAATTAATTATGATAATAAATCATTCTTCTTTAATAAATATTATATTAGTAAAAAATGTTCTGATTTTGAATTAAAGTTTAAAGACTTTAGAAAAAAACAAGAAGAAGAAATTAAATTATTAAAAGAAAAAGAAATTAAATTACAAAAGCAAAAAGAAGAAGAAGAGAAAAGAAAAGAAGAAGAAATGAAATTACAAAAGGAAAAACAAGAAGAAGAAAAATTAATAAAAGAAAAAGAAGATAAAGAAGAATATAATAACAAAAAGGAAAATACAAATGATGAAATTAATACAAATTCTTCTTCTAAAAATGAAAGTCATATTTCATATAATGAAAATCATCCAATTTTAAAAAAAAAGAAGAAAAAATCTAAAATGGTTGATTTAGACATTAAAACAGGATTTTATACAATGACCAATCAAGAAAAAAATTTTTCTGAAGTATATATTTGTGGAGATAATCAATTATTAAATAATGTTCCTAAAAAATAAAACTTATTTATTTATTTTACAATTAGATTCTAATATTTATACTTAAAAAATTATTATTTAATAATATTTAAATATGAATGTAAAAAAATCAAATAATTTAATTTCTTTCGGTGAAGATGATAATAAATTACTTGAAAAGGAAATTATATTAAAAAGAGGGAAAATAAATAATGAAACTGGGAAAGGAAATAAAAATTTTTTAGAAAATGAAAAAGATGAGAAGAATATAAATGTAGATGAAGATAAAAAGTCTGATTCAGAATCTGTTTCTTTATCTGAATCAGATGATGAAGTAATTAATGCTAATAAAATTCAAAATGAAAAAAATCAAAATATTATAAATGAAAACTCAATTAATCAATTAGAACAAGAAATTATTCAATTAAAAAAAAACAAATTAAATCCTGATAATAAAGATATTAAAATTATGAACCCTGTTAATAGATATAAGAAAGAATATTTAAATTTAAAAACTAAAAGATTATCTAAAGAAGAAAATGAAGATAAATTAAAAAGTTTTAGAGAAAAATTAAAAAAATTAAAAAATTCAAATGAAAGAAGTTGGATGAAAAATGTTTTAAAATTCCAAATAGATTCTCAAAAAGCGTATGCTATTGATCAATTTAATAATAATAATGAAAAAAAAGGATAAATGTTATTAATTTTATATGTTTATACTTATATTTTTTTTGTAATTTTATCAATAAACTTTTTTTCTAATTTTCTTTCTTGAATACTTTATTAATATTATTTTTAATTTTTAAATTCTTTACATTTTAAAAAATAACCTAAAGGATATTTATTTCTTCTTCTTCAAGAATTTTTCATTATATTCTTGAATAGTAATTTCAACTTTTTTCTACTTATAATTAATAAAAATATTTTATGGATATTCCCTTCAATTTATTTATGAATTGTTGTTTAAATTATTAAATAAATTTTCAAATATTTAAAATATTATTATGTGTTTTTGCTTTATATAATTAATGATTTTGAGATTTTTAATATTTAAATAAAAAATAAATATATTAAACATCAATAAATCAAAATTAATCATTTAAATAAATAAATTTGTTTAATCAATTTTATCTCTTTTCACATGATTATTTTTATATTGTATATTTATATTATAAAATTTATCCGATAATTTATCTTTAGAAAATTTTCCATTTTGATTAACATCTTTTATTTTAATATTATCAGTCTCAGGTTTAATTTTCCTATTAACGGTTATTTTTTCTTTAGGTTTAATTATCATATTTTTTTCTTTAGCAATTTTATCAAAAACTTTTTTATATTTTTCTTGAATATCTCCATTTTCATTATCTCTAATTTTAAAAGTCATTTCTGAATTATTACTCTCCCCAATAATATTATTAGAATTTAACTGAACATCATAAATATGAATTCCTTCTTTAGAAAAAATTCTTTTTAAACTTCTTTCATCATTTTTATTATTTCCTTCTCTATTACTTACAATATATTCTTTATTTTGATTATTAATATTAATATCATTTTTATCAATTCCTAAAATCTTTTCATAAAAATTATTTTTAAAAAAATTATTCGTAGATGCATTTTGTAAAATTTTAATTTTTTTACTTTCTCTCATTGAAGGAGAATTTAAATCCATTAATCTTTTAATTTTTCCTAATTGATTAGAATTATCAAAAGGATTAAATTTAATTATTTCATTTTCATTATGATTATTATTAGGACTTTTATATCTATTATGATTATCACTTTTATTAAATTCAATTTGTTTCCTTTGAAAAGCATTTAATTTTTCATTTTCTTTATCATTTTTCTTCATTAACATAACTGAAATTTCAGGTTTTTTCCAATCTATATTACTTTGTTTCCATTTTGACTTTACTGAACCGAATTCATATTTATCTTCTTTTTTTCTTTCTGTTAACAATTTCATTTCTTTTTCCTTTTCTTTTATTCTTTCTTCTTCTATTTTATTTAATTGTTCTTTTTTTATTTCTTCTTCTTTTTTTCTGTTTAATTCTACATTATTATAATATTTATCAGGGAAATTAAAAATATTTGAAACTTGATCATTTAATTTTTTTAGTTTTGGAGATAAAATATTATAATTAACATTTGCAGAACTCTCATTAGTCCAATTAACATTTTTTTTATATGGAGAATTAATTGTTAATTCATCATTATTTTTATTTTTACTTTCGGAGTCTAAATAATTTAACTTAGAATTAATATTCTTATTATTATTTTCTTCACCATAAACTTCTTTATAAAATCTATCGAAAGGTGAATTCATAATTTGATAAGGAGATGGGTCATAATTTGTTTTCTTTGGTTTTTTAACTATATAATCTTTATTGTTTGAATTTAAATTTACTTCGTTAATCTGAGAATGAGTAGTTGGAGTATCTCTTATTTTTATTTTAATATATTGAGATTTTTTATTGAAGATATCACTTTGGGATTTATTAACGTATTTATTATTATGTTTATATAATGTTTGTTGTTTATTTTCTTCTGTTGGAAAAATATCATTTAAAGTTTTTTGAAATGTTGGTTGCAGATTTTTTCTTATTGGTGATTTTGCTTCTCTTTTTGGTTCAATGTTAAATATGTCTGATTTTTTATATTTTTTATAAAATTGATTATTTGACATTTTGCTTTTTATATATATTAAAAATTAATCAATAATTAAATATTATATAATTATTAAAATACTTATTATATTTTTAGAATTAATTTATATTGTCTAAATTTATATTATTTGGTATTTAATTTATTATAATATATTATTTTAATATTCGGAAATTGGTTTTCTTGATAGGTTAATTTTTGTAATTGCTTTATTTTTCAAATTTAATAAAATATTTCATATTAGAATTATCATTATAAGGAATTGCTGAATAAATATTTTGTCATAAATTTTCTTGGGTTTTTTAAGCATTTTCGTTGTTGTAAAAATAATTTTCCTTTTAAATCATTTAAAAAAGATTAATATATTATTTATATTTTGAAAATATTATCAATTAAATAGTTAATTTATATTTTTTAATTTTTTTATGTCCATTGGAAATAATTATAATGAGGTTTACCATTGAAAAATAATAAATTATGTATTTTTTCTTTTTATATTCGATATTGCATTACTTTCAAATATAATATTAGGAAGAAGAATCAATTAAATCATATCAAATAATAATTATACAACCATCTACTTTAATTAGAAAATGATCTCAAGGAGAGTATAATACTTTTTTCATTATAATAATATCTTCTTAGAAATTTATTAAGCATTCATTTAAATTATCTTATGTGTTTTTTCATTTTTTTCTTTTTGGTCCCTTATTTTAACTGAGTAAATATTACATTTTTCAAATTCATTTTTATAATATAATCTTTTTCTTTTATTATTTTCTTAATTAAATCATTAAAATATTAATATATAGGTTTAATTATTTTCTTATTCTTAAAATTTTATATAATAAAAATAATATAATAAAATTTGAATTTAAATCTAAATTCTAAACATCTTTTATTGGTTTTATTGAAGAATTAACATTATTTACATCACTACCTTCAAAATATTGGATATCTTCATCAATTTTTAATTCATTAAGAACAGTTTTATTTCTTTTTAATTTTTCATAAATTTCATTTGTTTTTTCATCATTAATCATTTCCATAAAAGTTTTACTTCCAGCTTTTTTATTTTGTTTATTATTATTATCACTCCAAGGACCTGAATCAGAAAAAAAGCAACCATAAGGATCACAATTACATTCACCTCCTATTAATTTAGGTAAATTTTTAGGATTAACTTTTTCAAGTAAAGTTGGTTTATAATCAAATCCTAATAATTTAATTCTATTTCTTGTATCTTCATCATAAAAATATTTACAAGAAGTCCATAAAGCTCTAAATATTAATCCAGTATTAACAAAATATAATCCTTCTAAAATTCCAGGATAATAGTTTTGACATATAGTTAATTGTTGATTTAAAAAATCAAATACTTTTTTATTCATTAAACTTGTTGTCAATCCTAATAAATCTACTATACAAAATACTCTATCTATATTCTTTTTACTTTCTAATGAGCATTTGGGAAAAATATTATTTCTCATTTTTTCTAAAAGAAAAGTAATATATTGAATTAATTTCTTATCTGGTAAAAGTTTATTGATATCATTAATTTTTAATTCTCCTAAATTTTGAAGGAAAATTGGATGTCCTGTTTTTGTTGTCTTATGGAAATTATGAGGATAAAAAATTTTTATTTTATCTATATTTGGAAATTGAACTTCATTTATATGCTCAATTTGATAGTCTTTAGCAAATTTTAAATATTTTATAAATTTTTGATACGTTTCTTCCATTTTATAATTTTTAGAACGAAGAAATTTAATTAAGAATTCATTTGGATATAAATCAAATCTATATTCAAGGTTTTTACTTGCACAATATTCTTTGAATGAAACTAAAATATTAACTTCATTTGCTGTGTAAGATTGTGTAAAATTTGAAAGAGATTCCATTCTTTTATTTTTAATTTAAATTAAATTAATGAATATTACATAATTAATGTTTATTAATTGAAATATTTATATTTAAACCCAATATATTAAATAAATTACAATACTGACATATTAATTTATATCAGTAATTTAAATATTGATATTTTCTCAAATTGATTAAAATAAACTACAAATGCAACATATTTCTTTATTATTTTTAGGTTTATATACATCAAAACTATTTTGTTCATAAATATCGTTTGCTGTGTCTGTATTAAAGGATTTCCAACATTCTACTTTGATAACTTCCACAAATTTTTTTTTGAATGAAACTTTATTATTTTTATTTTTATATGTTTCGTTTGTTTTTTCTGAACTTACTGAATTATTTATATTAGAAGAATTTTTTTTTGTTGTATTATTCTTTTGATTTTGAATACATATTTCATTCATTGAATTAATATTATAAATTGGTAATTAATTTTTTTTTTCAATATTTTATTTCCAAATAACCTAATTATTATAATTTGTAGTAAAAATTAATAATAATATAACAAAAAATATTTAATAAATAATTGATTTATTCATATTAAAAATCTAAAATGAAAGAAAGATAAGGAATTTTAATCACGGTGAAGCAAATAATTAAAGAAAAAAATGAAGAATAAAAAATAAATGTTAGTCTTTTTTTAAATATTAAAAGATATAACAATGTTCAACCAATTTTTCAAAGCAATATGAATATTAGAAGTTAATGAGGAAAAAAAGAATCTGGATATGAGATCAATGAAAATATATTTGTTATTATTAATGAACAAAAGTCGTTTATTTTCTTACAATTTAAAAAATATATTAAAATTGGGAATAATAATTACTTAGTGTTGATTTTTGTTTTATTTATAAATTTAATACAATGTCAAAAAAATTAAATAATATAAGTTTTCAATATCAATTACCAAAATGATGGTAGTAATATTTAAAAAATGAAAAAGAAAAAGAAAAATATCAAGAAGTATAAAAAGAATAACAAAGGTTGTATAATTATTTTAATATTTAAAAAATAATTAATAACAATTTTTAATAATTATAATTTCTATTAGAACTTTTAAAATAAAATATAATTTAAATATGCAAAATTCCATTAAACACGAATTTAATTTATATAGATGTCCAAAATGTATGTATATTCCAATGATAAAAATTTTTTTAGAAAGAGGAAATTCATTTGTAGACATTCAATGTTGTGAGTTTCGAAATAAAATCCCAATTTTAACTTTTATTTCAGAATTTCAAACAGAAACTAATAAATGTCCTCATATAAAATTTAAAAATAATTCTTATATATGTATAGATTGTAAGAAAATATTTTGTTTGGATTGTAATCATATACATTTAAATACTTATAGATTTCATACTATCTATGATTCTTTATTTTTTGATTCTAAATGTATCACTCATAATCTTAGTTTCATTGCTTTTTGTAAAAATTGTATGTGTAATTTATGTAATACTTGTTTAACATCTCATAAAAATCATCAAATAAAATTTTTTAAAGATATTTTAATTTCAAAAGAAAAAATGACACAAATCAAAAATGATTTTTTTCAAGCAAAAAAAAATATGGATATTTTATATAATTTAAAAAATGATATTTCGAAATTAAGTCATGATAAAATAATCATTGAACAAATTGAAATATCTAGTCAATCATTTCAAAATAAAAATAGTAATATAAGTTCTATTTTGATTAATTTTTTTTCAATGTATGAACTTTATGAGAAAAATCCTAATTATCAAATAATTACGAATGTAATAGGAAACACAAATTTCAATTTAGAAAAAGCAGATATAAATTTATCATCAAATAAGCATTCTCTTGAAATAATAGGAACATATTTAAAAAATTTATTTTTTAATTCAATAATAAAAAATCCAATTTTAACATGCTGTTTAAAAAATCTTTCAAATAAAGAAATTTCAAAAATGAAAACAGTCAAATTAATAAATGCACATACATTAGGAGTGGCATTTCTTTTAATTTTACAAGATAAAAGATTAGCATCAACATCACATGATGGTTTTATAGTAATTTATGAATTAACAAATTTAAAACCTCAAATAAAAATAGCAGCACATTCAGATTGGGTAGTATCATTATATCAATTTAAAAATGGATTTCTAGTTTCATGTTCAAGAGATTCAAGTTTTAAAATTTGGAAAATAGGAACTTCATCTTATACTTTATTAAAACAAATACAATTTCATACTTCTTGTGTTGATGCAATCATCGAACTTTCTAATAATGATTATGCATCATGTTCTTTTGATAAAAGTATTAAAGTTTTTAATATGACTCAAAATATGGATTTTATTTGTAAAAAAGTATTAAATTTTTGTACTCTTTTAAAACAAATGATTGAAATTCAAGATTGTCTTGTTGCTATGGTTTTTGATTATTCTTTGCATTTTTTTTCTATTAATAATGATTATAAAGAAGTTTGTGTTTTAAATAATATTGATTGTTGGTCTCCTAATGGAATAAAGAAATTAAATGAAGAAAAATTTGCTATTGGAGGATATAAAATTATACATATTATTAATGGTGTTTCAAAACAAATTGAAGCACAAATTATGGCTCATGATGATATCATTTGGTGTGTTTCATTATTGAAAGATGGAACTCTTTTATCTGGAGGAAATGATAAATCTATTAAACAATGGGATTTAAATAGTTATAAATGTATTTCTGAAAAAAAAAATGCACATACTAATAGTATTATAACAATTGTTGAATTATCTGATGGAAGAATTGCAACTGCAAGTTTAGAAGAATGTGATATTAAAATTTGGAAGTAAATTTATAGATTTATAAGTAATTTAATCTATTTTAATAAATTATCTTATGTATCAAAGTGAAAATGATAAATAATTGTAAAATAAAAGAACAAAAAAAAATATTAAACAATATTTAAAAAAATAATGTTAATAAATTTAAAAATTTAAAAAAAAAATCTAAGACTGTTGCATATAAGAAAATTTAAAAACCCTAATAGCACCTTCACCTCCTCCAATAGCAAGTAATTGTTCAGGTTTACTAACATCATTACTAGAATCTAAAGCAACAGGAGCATGACTTAACTGATCAATAGCAGCCATACCTTTACCACTCCAATCAAAAACTTTAACAGCATTAACTTGACTACCTCCTGCAAAAATAAATTTCCCAAAATCATTAGAAAATTTACAACAATATAATTGAGTAGAATCTTTAGCATCATCTTTATCTTTAAAACTCCATTCAATATCTTGTTTTAATTGCAAAGAATTATAATCCCATATTTGCAAAGGAGAATCTTTTCTCCAGCTTGCAGTTAACACTTCACCATAACAATTCATATCTAATCCTTCACCTGAAATCATAGGACCATTAATAATATTTATAGGAGTTTCAGTATTTAAATCCCATATTAAAACAAATTGTTAATTAAAGAAATAATAATTTAAAATATAATATAAATTGTTATTAAAATAATTTGACAAATAAACATTAATTTTAAACTAAATATAAAAATAATTTTATTATATAACATAAGTAAATTTATTAATTAAATTGAATTAATTATATCATTCATTTGATTATCTCCATTTTTATTTTCATCATTTAAACTATTTTTTCTTTTTTCCTTTGAAATATTATCTTCTATTATTTCTTTCATTTCATTATTATTTTCTTTATTATCACTTTTAATTTGATAATCATTTGAATTTTCTATTTTTTTTTCTTCTTTTATAAAACTATTATCTTCTTCTTTTTTTTCTTCATTACTTTTATTTTTTTCATCTTTTTCTTCAATATTTTCATCTTCATTATTTTCTTCTTCAATTTTATCTTTTTCAATTTTATTTTCTTCTTTTTTTTTCTCTAATTGTAAATATTTAATTCTAATTTCTTGTAATCTTGTTTCTCTTTCAATAGATTTTATTTTATTCTCTTCTGGAATTTCTTCTAATTCAATTTTTTCTTTTTCAGGAATTATATCTTCTTCTAAATCAAATTTATTATATTTTAAATTTTCTGTTGATTCTGAATTTGTGATTTCGTTTTTTTTTTTGTGAATTTTTTGTATTTTTTTTTTCTTTTTTTTTTCAGTTTCATATTTTATTCTTTCTATTTCATTTTCTTGAATTTGTTTTTCAATTTCAAATTGTTTTTTTGTTAATTGATAAACATGTTCTAATTTTTCAATTTCTTTTTGAATAAGTAAATTATTTGTTCTTATTCCTTCTAATTTATTTGAATTATCAAAGATTATATTAGAAATATGCTTAGATTTACCATTTGAAACTTTTTGAGCTTCTTTTATAGATTCTTCTAATTTATTTATCATTTTAACATATTCGTCTTTTTTATTTAATAATTCTCTGTATTCATTATCATCTGTTAATTCATATTCAAATGATATATCATTAAGTTCATTATTTTCTGTTCTCATTAATATACTATTTGATTTTTTATTTAACATTAATTTTTGTCTTTTTAATTTCTCTTTAAAAATATTTGTTTTTTTTTCTTTTCTAGATGATGAAAGACTTAAATTTGGTTTTATATTTAATCTTGAAGTTATACTTAAATCATTAATATTAATAGTGATATTTTTATGTTTTTTTTATATTTGATTTTTTTAAATTACTTTTTTTATCTCTACTAACACTTCTTGCTTTATCATCATATTTTTTAATATTTAGAATTGGTAAATATAAAGGATTATTTATTGAATTATTAATTGAATTTTTATCAACTTCTTTTACTACTTTAGATTCATTATTTTCTACTTTTTTTATTATATCTTCTTGAGTACCTTCTAAATCACTATTAATTAAATCAAACCAAAAATTAATTGATTCAATTAAATATTTATCTTTTGTTTTTCTTATATTCTGTTTATATAATTTTTCCAGAACTTCTCTTTCTTTTATTACATTATCTAAACTTTTTTTGGTTGAACTTAATTTTGTATAATAATCATGTTTTTTACTTCCTAAACTTTTAATTTCTTCAGTTTGAGATTTAATTTGTTCATTATGTTTTTTCCCACTTTTTAACATTTCTATTTTTTTGGAATTTTGTAAATTATTTTCTTTTAATTTTTTAATTTTAATATTCATTTCTATATTCTCTTTTTTTAAATTATCAATTTCATCTTCAAAAGCATTTATTTTTTCAGGGTCTAACACTTTATTTACTCTTAGTGTCATTGATTTATATTGTGATTTAAAAGTTTTATTTATTTTTTTTGAAGTTTCTAAATCTTTATTTTTCATTCCGAATCTTCTTTCTAATTGTGAAATAATAAATAAATCAGGATCTTTTTGACATAACATTTCTGAATTATTTGATACTAATTCATTTAAATCTTTTATTACAACATTTAATTTTGTTTTTGATTCCTCTTTTTGTTCATTTAATTTTATTAGTTCTTTATTTTTTTTTAATATTTCTATTTTTATTTCTTTTATTGGTAATTTTAAATAGTCAATAAATTTAACTGTATCAATATGACTATTTGTTTCATTAATTTCTTCTTCTCCATAATCTAAGGGAGTTTCCATTGTTTTTTTTATTAAAATTAAAAAATTAATTATTGAGAATTAAATTATAAATTATTTTTTTATAATCTTAAATCTAAATATTGAGTTATCTTCATTTTCAAGAGTTATTTTTTAAAGATAAATATTTGAATATTTAATTTTTTTTAAAAAATATTTTGCTTTGATTTTGAATTTTCGTTCGTGAAAGAATTGACAATGATAAAAATATATTATCATAATTATTTATTTTTATTAACTATCATTGAAATACAATTACTTTAAATTATAGAAATTTTATAAACTACAATTCCAAATTCTTTTTCTTCTTTATCATTAGGATATATTTCTTTATATACATTAATAATTTCATTTTTTGAATAATTTTTAAATCCAATTAAATCTTTAGAAAGAGAATTAACCATTTCATTGAAAGTGGAAAAATATAAAATATCATCGACTTTTGTTACAATAAATTCAATTAAATCAGGTTTTTTATTAAAAGTAATAAAATCATTTATTTTAATATCTTTATATTTATTTTTATTTATTCTAACTTCATATATTTTTTCTCCTTTTTTTATTTTCTCAAAATATTCTGGAAGAATTGTCATAGAAAATTTTGACATTTTTCAACAATAAAATATATATTTGTTTTAATAACATTATTTATAAATAATATTTAATTCATTTCTTATATTTCTTTTTCATATAGATAATATTAAACTATTTATTGTAAAGATGAAACAGGTAAAAATCTTTTTCATTAGAATATAAGATATTTGAATCATCATAATATATTTTTATATAATCTTTTTTGTCTTTTTCACTTATATTCAAATAATCATAATTATTTTTTTTAATGATAATGATGATTTATAATTCCTTTTTACATAATGAATAATAACAAAATCAATAAGAATTTCAAAAGCTTCATCAACATTTGGATTCGTTTTGCTTCTTGAAAAGTTAATGCTCTTCCATTTTCTAAATCACATTTATTTCCAACTAATAATATAACTGTATTTTTATTTGATTTTTTTCAATATCATTTAACCAAAATTTAATTTCATCAAAAGTTTGTCTATTTGTTATATCATAAATTAATAAAATTCCATTTGCTTATTTATATAAAAATGAAAATAAAGTATGTGGTGAGCTAAATGCCCTAGTGAACCATACAAAAAAGAATAATATAAATTAAATTAAAAAATTTGTTTTAATAATTTATT